>Ga0137429_1000053_pt1 | contig 66189 bp, 50 predicted proteins | sample EasRivERMZT736_2_FD_102304 | JGI IMG/M metagenome (GOLD analysis project Ga0137429, IMG submission 102304) | Soil microbial communities from meander-bound floodplain in the East River, Colorado, USA - East River MetaG ERMZT736_2 | ecosystem: Environmental > Terrestrial > Soil > Floodplain ...
CCGCGCGCAGCCGCTCGAGCCGGCCTCGCTCCACCGCCGCGCGGCGCGGGTCCCCCGCTGCTTCCGCCTGGGCGATCAGGCGCTCCGCCGCGACGAGCTGTGTCCGCGCCTCCTCGCGTCGCAGGCGGTATTCGCGATCGTCGAGCCGCGCCAGCGCTTGCCCGGCGATGACCTGGTCTCCCTCGCGCGCCTCGATCTCGGCCAGCCGACCCGGCACCAGTGTGCTGACGGTCACGGTGCGGGCCGGCGCCAGGATGGCGTTGCCGCCCACGCGCAGCGGGAACGGGATCCAGGCCAGCGCTCCCAGGACCACGACGGCGGCTGCTCCCGCCGCGCGACGCGACCAGGGGAGCCTCCGCAGCCAGCGCTGACGAGCCAGCATCGGCTCGAGCAGGGTCAGGAGCGGCACCTGGCGATAGAGCTGGGCGTTGCGGAGCGCGACGGTGGCCTGGTTTGCGAGCCCGGCGACGAGTTCGCGCTCCCGTTCCGACAGGCCCGGTGGCACGGCGCGCTCGAACGCCAGGATCCCCAGCAGCCCGTCCTCATCGGCGAGGCGGATCGCGTAGAGCGCCCGCATTCCCGACTGCTCGAAGTAGGCGGCGAGATGCCGCTGCAGATCCGGGGGCTCGACGTGCGGCTGGCCGTCGGCATCCGCCTCGACCAGGAGGTCCGATTCGCGCTCGCCGAGCCGCGCCAGCAGCCGCTCCAGCTCGGCCAGCTCCGGACGGCCGCGATCGACCTTCTCCTGGCCACTCACGGCTCGGAGCCGCCAGCGGGTGCCGTCCTTGAGCGCCACCGCCGCTCGGTCGTACGCCGCGACCCGGGACGACAGGTTCACGACGGCCGCCAGCACGCGATCGAGATCGAGGGTCCTCGTCAGCTCGCGGCCGATCTCGAGCAGCGCCTGCAGGGCGTCGTTCGACTGCCGCAACCGCGCCGACAGATAGGCGAGGTCCAGGTTGCGCTTGCGGACGATGACCGCGGAGGCCTGTCCGGCGAGGATCTCGGCCGTCTTCAGATCGCCGGCGCTGAATGGCGCGGCGTCGGTGCGCCGCAGCAGCCCCAGTGCCCCGAAGATCCCGTCCGGGCTGCGCAGCGGCACGCAGAGGAGCGGCCTGGGGGCGTACCCCTCGGCCTCGGCCCGGTCGAGCAACGCCGGCTCCCCGGCGAGCAGACGACTCCCGGCGACCGAGACGAACGCCTGCACCTCCTCCGCCTCTACTCCGCGCAGCGCCGGCTCGATCTGCTCCATCCCCTCGCCGGTGTAGACGAGAAACGCCGCGTCGGCTCGCAACGCCGCGGCCGCCTCCTCGAGGAGCCGGCCTCCCATCTCGTCGATGTCGGCGGAGGTGGCGAAGATGCCGTTGAGAGTGTGGAGGAGGTCGATCTCTTCATAGGCATCGAGCAACTCGCGCGTGAGGCTCTCGTTGGCGCGCGCGACTCGCTCGCGGTCGTCCGGGCGTTCCATCAGCGCGGGCGTTGCGCCGGGGGTCGCGGGATCATCGCTCGACCGGGGGCGGGCCGTCGGGGTCGAGGATCTCGTGCAGGCGCAGGCGCAGCTTACGCGGGCTGAAGGGCTTGGTCAGGTACTCGTCGGCGCCGACCTCCGCGCCGCGTTCGCGGTCGAGCTCCTGGCCCCTGGCGGTCAGGATGATGATGTGAATCCCGCGCGTCGCCGGGTCCCGCTTGAGCGCCTGACACACCTCGAAGCCGTTCCGCCGCGGCATCATCAGGTCGAGGAACATCAGCGCCGGCCGCTCACGTTGCGCCGTCGCCAGCGCCTCCTCGCCATCCTCCGCCGTGAACACCTCGAAGCCGGCGGCCCGCACCAGGTAGGAAACCGATTCGAGGATGTACGGCTCGTCGTCGCAGATGAGGACTTTCTTCGCCACGGCTCCCTCTCTCGATCGCGGTGGGGGAATAGTAATCCGAATTCCCCGGCACCGGAAGAGGCGGACATGAGGACGCTCCCCTGGAGTCTACGGGGGCCCAGCGGCCTCCAGGGCCGCCAGGAGTTGACGCACGCGGCCGGCGTCGGCCAGGTCCGGGTCGCGCACCAGCGCGGTCCGCAGGTGGCGGCGCGCCGCCAGGGTCTCCCCGCGCGCTGCCGCCAGCGCCCCGAGCGCCGCGTGCGGCTGGGCGAGCCCCGGGTCGGCCGCGAGCGCCCGCAGAAAGGCGGCCTCCGCCCCGCCGAGATTCCCCGCCGAAGCGCGCGCCGCCCCCAGGTTCGCCCAGGCGATCCCGAGTCCCGGCCGCAGGGCGACGGCCCGCTCGAACGCCGTGCCCGCCTTCCCGGCTTCCCCCCGCCGCATCCAGGCGTTGCCGAGGTTGTACCAGGCCTTGGCGTTTCCGGGCCCGATCTCGGTCGCCCGCTGCCATACCGCGAGATCATCGCGGTAGTGCGAATGGAGCATCAGGGTCGCCGAGGCAAGAAGGACGACTCCCGCAGCGAGCAGCCAGGGCCCCACCCACCGCCGCCCCACGCGAGGACCGGGGAGTTGCGCGAGGAGGGAGGTGACGACGCTGACCGCCAGCAGGGTGAAACCGAGGAGAGGGAGGTACAGAAGGCGGCCGGCGAACAGAATGGGCGCGGCGAAGAGGAGGTTTGCCGCCGGGAGGTAGGGGACGACCAGCAGAGGAATCGCGATCGCCGCCCCCCCACCTCGCCGGACGGCGGCGACCCATCCCACCGTCAGCAGCAACGCGACTCCGGCGCCCGCCAGAGCGCGCGGGTCGCCGAAGGTCAGCGCGGGAGCGAGCGTCTCCCCGGAATAGTCCGGCGACAGGGCGGACGGCCAGAGGAGGATCCGCGCCGCCTCCAGCCAGGCGGTGGACGCCGCTGCCAGCCGGACCAGGCTCCCCGAGCCAGCGGCCGGATTGTCGAGGGGGTCCGGGAGAGCGGGCTCGAGCCATCCCCCGAGCACCACGGTTCGGATGCCGAGATACCCGATCAGGATGGCAAGCAGCAGCACCAGATCGGGCCGCCAGCGCACCCGGCCCTCCGCGCCGCGCCCGGCCAGCCCGCCGCAGACGACGAGCAGTGGCAGGACCACTGCGGTCTCCTTGGCCGCGAGCCCGCCCGCGAAGCAGGCTGCGCCCCCCAGGAGCGCCAACGCCGACCCCTCGCCGCGCCGGCGCGCGTCGAACCGGCCCCAGGCGAGCAAGAGCAGGAGCGCCGCCAGGAGGTCGCCGCGGCCGGTCACCGGATCCACCGCGTCGAGCGCGACCGGGTGAACCGCGAAGAGGAGCGCCGCGGCGCAGGCGAGACCCGCCGGGCTGGCGGCGACGCCCACGAGCAGGCGCCGCAACAGGTGGAAGGCGGTGGCCGCGACGGCGGCGTGCAGCGCGATGTTCACGGCATGATGGGTGCGCTGAGTGCCGCCCAGCAGATCTCGTTCCCAGGCCAGGGTGAGCGTGGTGAGGGGCCGGTAGTAGCCGCCATACGAGCGCACCCCGCCGAACAGGCCACGACCAAAGTGCGCGGCCAGGTTACCGGCAGGCGGCAGCGCCGACGGGGCGAGCAACGCGGCATCGTCGAGCACGGGCCCGTGCGTGAGCGCTGGCAGCATCACCGCCACCGCGACCGCGCTCACGAGCGCGGTGAGCAAGACGGGATGCTCCCAGGTCCGGCCCGCCGCCTGCGGCGACGGCTGCGCGCTCAGGCCAGGCGGCGCGGCACGCACGCGGAAGACGAAGGGGAGAAGGGCGGCTCGCCCCGGGACGGGAAGGTCAGGCGGCCTTCCCTGAGAGCAGATGCCAGGTCGCGTCGTGTGGGGGCGGGCAGCTCTTGCAGTAGGGGAAGATCACGCCGAGCTTCACCTCGATGGTGCTCTCCATCTCGGCCCACTGACAGTCGAGGCACTGATAGCGGCCGGGCTGATCGCACAGCTCGCCGCTCTTGTAGTTGTTGCTGCTGTTCGGCATCGCGGACCCTCGGAGAACCAGCGCACGGCTCGGTCGAACCCGGCCGCCAATCGTGCCAGAGGCGCCGCGACGCTGTCAACGCGCGGCATCCTGCTCGAGCAGCGCCACCGACTCGATATGCGCGGTGTGGGGGAACATGTCGACCGGCACTGCCCGCACGAATCGGTACCCTCCGGCGACGAGCAGCGCCAGATCGCGCGCCAGGGTCGTCGGATTGCAGGAGACGTACACCAGGCGCGGAATCGCGACCCGGATCAGCCGCCGCACCAGCGCGGGGTGCAGGCCGGCGCGGGGAGGGTTGATCACCGCCACTTCGGGCTGCACCGCCGAGAGCGGCGGGCGCTCGATCACCTCGTTCACCTCCCCCTGCACGAACTCGCAGCTCTCCACCCCGTTCAAGCGGGCGTTGCGCACGGCGTTGGCGACCGCGTCGGGGTTCGACTCGACCCCGTACACCCGGCGCGCCGCGCGCGACAGCAACAGCGAGATCGTCCCGGTGCCGCAGTACAGATCGAGCGCCACCCCGTCCCCCGACAGCGCCGCGTACTCGAGGACCTTGTCGTACAGGCGCTCCGCCTGCAGCGTGTTGGTCTGGAAGAAGGCTCGCGCGGATATCTCGAAGCGGAAGCCGCCGAGACACTCCTCGATGGTACGCTCTCCCGCGAGCACTTCCTCGTACTCCCCTGCCGCCACGCCCGCCAGTCGCGAATTCACCTGACGCAGCACGCTGCGGATCTCGGGAAAGCGCTCGCGCAGGTCCGCCGCCCACCGCCGCAGGAACCGCCTCGTCTCCTCGTCGCCGTCGGTCGTGGTCAGGATCACCATCGTCTGTCCGGTGTGCTTCCCCTCCCGCAGCGTGAGAAACCGGAAGAACCCCTGGTGCAGGCGCTGATCGTAGGCCGGAAGGCCGCTCTGGCGCGCCGCCACAATCACGGCGGCGACGATCGCGTTCGAGCGTTCGGACAGCAGATGGCACCACTCCAGCGCGAACACGCGGCGGAAGTCTCCGGCCGGGTGGAGCCCGAGCTGGATCTGCCCGTCGTCGCCGGGGGCGAACGAGAACTCCATCTTGTTGCGGTAGTAGCGCGTGGCGATCGCCGCGATCGGCGGCTCGAGCGGCGGAGAGGGGAAGCCACCGATCCTGCGCAGTGCCTCCTCGACCTGCCCCGCCTTGAGCTCCACCTGGCGCGCGTAGTCGATCGCCTGCAGCCGGCATCCTCCGCATACCCCCGCGTGGACGCAGAACGGCGTCACCCGCAGCGGCCCGGGCTCGAGCACCTCCTCGGTGCGCGCCTCGGCGAGCGCACGCCGCACCCGCGTGATCCGCGCCCGGACGTGATCTCCCGGGAAGGCGCCGTCGACCATCACGACGAGCCCGTCGCGGCGCGCCACGCCGCGTCCGCCGTACGCGAGGTTGTCGATTACCAGCTCGACCTGCTCCCCCGGCTTCAGCCGCGCCATGCGCGCTCCTCTGTGGGCCCCTGCGGGCCGCGTCCGCAGGCTGCGGCCGGCTGCGGAGCGGCGGCAGGTGCGGCGCGGGATGCCCGGGCGCACTCGTGAAAACCCCAGGACGATCGCCACATCCCCCAGGCAGTCTCAGGCACCGACGGCCTGCCAGCGCGCCCAATCGAACCGTTCGGAGGGAAACCTAGTCCGCGGGCTCCGGCCGGTCTCCTTCGCAGTGCTCGGCGCTGCGAGGTTCCGATGGCCCGCGCCGCAACAACGACCGCCGGTGGCGTGATTCGGAAGCGCCGACTCTCGGGACGACCAAGACATCGATCATGGCCGCTCCGAATCCCCCTCCGCGCTCCCGACCCCAGGCCTGGCGCGCGGCGGAGCCTGCTCTCCCGAGAACAGCGCGGGGTCTCTCGTCCGAGCGGCTTGGACTAGCACGCCACTCACAACGAGCGCCCCGATCGAGAGGAAGCGACCCTCCCGCAGTGCCGTGACGGAGGAGAGCAGGCCGACCACGACGGTACACGCCGACACCAGAATGTCACCCAGGGCGCCTCCGATGAGGAGCGTGGGCCCGTTCCTCCTGAGCCGGAGGGTCTGCACGGCTCCCCAGAGACAGGCGCTCGCCGCGCACAAGCCAGCGAGGCCGATGGCGATGCAATACGGCGAGAACCACGACGGCACGGACAGCCTGTCCTTCGCCGCCTGCTGCATCTCGGCCGGGAGGTCGGACAGTTGCGACCATTGGCTGGCGTTCCGGATGATCGAGGGGTAACTGATCATGAACCCGCCCCGGAAGACCCCGAGAACGCCGAGGAGGATCCCGAAGACGCCGACGAGCGTGACCGATGCGGGGCGCCGGGAGGGGGCCTGCTCGAGCGGGACGGGGAGGCGGAGCGCCATCCCGGCGCTGACGACCATGGCAGCCAGAAGGAGCGGGATGTCAATCCGAATGTTCGTTTCAATCGACACGCCGGTCTCGTACACCGCATACGCGAGGACTTGGAGGCCGAGAATCGCGGCGCGCGACCCGCGACTTCGTCGCCGGAAACTGTGTGACAGGACAGGCGCGGCAAGCACGAAGAGGATGAGTGGACCCTGGATGAACGGCGTCCGATCGGGTCCCTCCCTGGTGCATGAGACGAGGGTAATCGCCAGGAGGAGGGCCAGGAGCACTCGGCGGTGCAGTGTCATGAGTGGAAGTCCCCCGGGGAGAGAGGCGGATCGAGCGGTACTCGTGCGGATTAGACGCGGATAATCGCGCTTCTGTCAACCACAGCGGGCGCGGCGGCCCTGGGGCAACGCAGTATTCGGCCGCTCAGCGGAAGCGGGTGCCTGCGAATTCTCCTGCCGAGGGACCGGCCGGGTTCTCGTCCCAGGTTCGGGCCAGGAGCGCGAGTACCGTGAGACCCAGCAACCAGCACGCGACGAGCGTGAACGCGATTACGCCTCCTCCTGCCGCATCCAGTACTGGAGGGGACGGCGCGTCCCGGTGCACGACGAACTGGATTACCGTGCGATCCCCGCCCAGCTCCCGTGCCAGATAAGCCGGCAGGGAGGTCGCCGCGCGCCCCGCGCCGCGCAGCAGCTCGGCCGCGCCGATCTCGCGGAACGGACTGATCTCGCCGGTGCGCACGGCGGCGGTGAGCACCAGGTTCAGGAGGACCGCCGCTGCGGTGATTCCCGCGGCAGCGGCCCGGCTCCCCCGCCGACCCACCCACTCGAGTGCCGGCGCCACCGCCACGATCCAGAGCGGGGTGAGGTCCACGAGTCGCCGCGCGCCGAAGCTGTAGCCGGCCCACCAGTCGGTGGCCGCGGCGGCGAGGTAGATCTCACCCATGAGCGCCGCACCCACTCCGGCGGCGAGCCACGGGTCGCGGCGCCAGAGGAGTGGCAACCCGAGACCGGCCAGCAGCAGCACCGGCGCCCACGTGAACAGCCCGTGCCACGGCGAGAAGAGCAGGCGCAGGAGCGCAGGCCGCGCCAGGTCGAGGAACTCTCCTCCCTGGGGGATCTCGAACGGCGATCCGTAGAGGGCTCCCCAGGCGGCCAGCTGGACCGAGAAGACGGCGGCGGCGCCCGCAATGACAATGAGGAGCCGAGCTGCGCTCCCCGGCTGTCGGCGCCGCGCCGCGAGCAGCAGCAGCGGGATCACCAGCAGCAGGCCGTGCTGCGCCCGGATTACGGCCGCGAGGCCAACCGCGGCGCCGGCCAGTCCCCAGTCGCTCAGCGTATCGTCGCGCCGCGCGCGCCAGGCGGCGGCGAGCGTAACCGCCGCGCCGAACGCGGCATTCACGTGGGCATAGGTCGGCAGGTGGTACAGGTACGCGAGGAATGGCGTTCCGAACCCCACTGCCACGGCCGCCGCGATTGCCGCTCCCGAACCGACTAGACGACGCGCCACCGCGCCCGCCAGCACCAGCGCCGCCAGGCCGTAGATGGCGGTTCCCGCCGACGCCGCGAGCAGGTGCGCCGCTGAGTACCCTCCAGGGCGCACGGCCTCCCCCCCCAGGCGCAGGGCGATTTCGGCCACGGCGACGAACGGCAGCCACAGGATGCCGCTTCCCATGCCGAAGGGATTACCCGGCAGTCCGGTCTCGCCAGGGCGAGCGAAGCGGACGCGCTCGTTTCCCTCGATCGACCCGAGGCGCGCATACTCGGCGCGAAAATCGACGTCGCGGTCGAACAGCAGCGAGCGCGCCCAGGCGTAGGTGCCGGCGCTGTCGGGGACGAGAAAGGTCGTGTGGGAAAACGCGAGGTAACCCAGCAATCCTGCGACCGCGAGCGCGATCGCCCCGCGTCTCGGGCGGGTGGTCACTTGCCGCGCAGCAGCGCCACGAACCCTGGCCGATCGCGCAGCGAGGCGAGATCGGGGTCGGCGCGGAGCGCGTCGAGCTCGCGGTACCCCATGCCGACCGCCCGCGTGAGCCACTGCAGCGCGATCTCCGGCTCTCCCAGCAGTGCGTGCGCCCGCGCGAGCGCGACGCAGTCCGCCGGACTACCCTCCTGCTCCGCCCGGCGCTCCAGCGCGCGAAGCGCCGGCACCGCCTGCTCCGCGAGTGCCGTTCTCCGGCCGGCGGCGGTCAAGGCTCGCACCAGATCGACGCGCAGCCGCAGACGCTGGTCCAGCCGATCGGTGGGTCGTTCCCCATCGAGCCCGCGGCGCAGCGCATCCGCGGCGCGGTCGTACAGGCGGAAGGACGTGAGCCGGGCCGCCAGGTCGAGCTGCAGCGCCAGCGGGGCGTCGGCGTCCTGGCTGGCCTGCTCGAGGCGGTCGATCGCCTCTTGCGGCTTGCCGGCGCGATCGAGCAGCGTCGCGAGGTGGATGGCGGCGGGAAAGAGCACCCGTTCGCCATAGTCGGAGCCATCCCGCGCCGCGGGGAACTCGTCGATGGTGCGCCGGAACGCCGCCAGCGCCCCGGCGTCGTCGCCCGCACGGAGCTTGCAGACTCCGATCCGGTACTGAACCGAGCCGTCGCACAGGCCGCGCGTCCCGCCGAGCTTCACCTGCTCGAGCTCCAGGAGCGCGCTCGCCCATTCCGCGGCCTGCATGTGGGTGGCCGCCGCGCTCAGCAGAATGAGGCCCTCGAAGCGGGGGAACTCCTTGATGAGCTCCTTCTGCATCTCCAGCGCGCGGACCGAGTGCCCGTAGCGCTGGTAGACGACCGCCTGGCCGAAGCGCGGCAGAAAGGCGGTCCGGTCGAGTGCATTCGCCTTCCGGTAGAGGTTCAGCGCCTCCTCGAGCCACTTGTCATCGCGGTAGACATCGGCGAGCGCCGAGTAACCGCGCGCGTCGAAGGGAGCGGCGGCGATCGCCCGATCGAGGACGCGGTAGGCGTCGGCAAACCGATTCTGTACCCGCAGGACGCCGCCGAGCAGAAGCAGCGCCTCGAGATCCTCTGGTGCCACCTCGAGCGCCGCGCGGAACGAAGCCTCGGCCGCCTCGAGACGTGCATCGAGCATTTGGAACAGTCCCTCCGCCCGCAGCACCTCGACCCGCCTGGGATCGACTTCTCGGGCACGCTCGAGCGTACGCGCGGCCAGCGAGCGCCACTTGTCCTCCCGGTTCCAGGTCCAGCGATACGGCGTGAGCAGCGCCTCCGCGTAGTCGCCAAGCAGCCCGGCGTCGTCGGGATACGAGTGCGTCGCAATCTGCAGGAGCCGGAGGGCGCTCTCGGCGCTCTCGGGGTCGATGTGCGCCAGCAATTGCCTGCCCCGCTTGCGATAGGCGTCCGCGGGAAGCTCCTGCATGCGGGCCTGCGTCAGCTGCCAGAACTCCGGGTCGATCTGATCGATGGTCCGGCCCGGGTCGGGCTCGCCCGCTGGGCGCCAGCGCTGGCGCGCCGGAGGGGGGTCCACCGCGCCCGCCTCGGCCGACGCGCCGAGGTGAACCCCACCGCCCAGCGCGACGCCCAGCGCCACGGCGGCAGCCCGTGAGCCGCGCCGGGGTTGCGACAACGGGTGGCCGGAGGGTGCGGACGGCATCCAGTCATCTTAGCACGCGATCCGCGTCGCACGCGGGACGCGGTTCCGCTATAATCCGCCCTCATTCTGAGGAGGTTCCCCTGATGCCCCGGAGCAAGGTCGGCACGCTCAAGCCGAAGATCGATCAGATTCGCAAGACGTTGCGGGAGAAGAAGGAGTCCCTCGGGGCGGAGAGCCGGTCACTGCGCGTGCGCCTCAAGCGCATGCAGCGCAAGGCCCGGCGCATCCACGCCGAGGAGCAGAAGCGCGCTCCCAAACCGAAGGCGGAGGCAGCCGCCAGCGAATAGCCTCCTCGCCCGGTCCAGCCTCGCGGCCTCCAGCGGACCACGGCGGCCAGGCTCGAGGCCGGGAAAGCGTGCCGTTCGCGAACCGGTCCACCTGCCAGGCCCCCCGCCCGGGGCTGGAGATTGTCGTATGCGGCCTGCCCCTGAAGTGGCTCTCGATCGCTCCCTGCTTGCCGAGATCGATCGAATCCTGGCCTCGGCCGCCGACCGCGACGGCGCACTCACGGCGGTCGTGAAGGCCATTCACGACGCCTCGTCCCGTCACGATTGGACCGGCATCTACCTCGTCGAGGGGGACACCCTGGTGCTGCACAACTACCTCGGTGAGCCAAGTCCCCACACCCGGATTCCGATCGGGCGCGGGATCTGCGGGGCCGCCGTCGCCGAACGCCGCACGCTGGTCGTCCCGGACGTCCGCGCCGACCCGCGCTATCTGGCCTGCAGCGTCAAGACGCGCTCGGAGATCGTGGTCCCGATCGCGAAGCTCGGCTACGTCTTCGGCGAGATCGACGTCGACAGCCACACCGCGGACGCCTTCACCGAGTCCGATCGGCGCACGCTGGAGGAGGTTGCCGGGCGCCTGACCGGGCTCTTCTAGCGCGCGTCTCACTCGGCCGCCCGCCTGCCTGATCCCGCGAACTCTCGGGTCGGGCGGGCCGCCGGATTCCGGCGCATCTGCTCGCATCGCCCCGGACGCGCAGCCCCGCGGAGAGCAGCCGTCGCAACCTGGGCGGCAGGGCTGCGTAGAACACACCGGGGGATCCGTGGGTGGGTCTCTCGCCAGGTCACGTCCCGCCGGAATCTCCCGGCTCCCACGGAGGAGCGCCCGATGTCGAGCCCGCCCGCGCCAGCCCCTGCCGCCACCCCCCGTACGCTGGGGTTCGTCTCGCGCGCCATCGGCGTCTTCATCTCCCCGGCCGCCACCTTCGAGGATATCGCACGCAAGCCGACCGTCATCGCGCCGCTCCTGGTCGTGCTCGGTGCCGTGGCCCTCGGCGCCTACTTCATCGCGCCCGTCCAGGGGCCCGAGCTGGCGGAGCTGATGGCCGATTCACCCCTGATGCAGCACGTCCCCGAGGCACAGCGGGACGAGATCATCGCGAAGGTGACGCACCCGACGACCATGGACCGGATCAAGGGCTCCGTTCAGGCCGCGGGGGTGGTCGGGGCCGCGATCGCCTTCTTCGCCCTGCTGCTGTGGGGGAGCGGCCACCTGTGCGGCGGCGAGCCGACCTACAAGGGAGTGGTCTCGGTCCTCGCGTTCGCGTCCCTGATATCGCACGCCGCCGGGTTCCTGGTTCGAACGCCCCTGATGATCGCGAAAGGCACCGTCTTCGGGGTGACCCTGAGCCCGGCGATCTTCATACCGGACGCGGACTGGCGCTCGACCTCCTACCTGTTCCTCGCCATGTTCTTCGATCTGTTCGCCGTCTGGGGCGCCATCGTCGGAGGGATCGGCTTCTCCAAGGTGTCGCGCCTGTCGACGACGCTAGGCGTGACCATCGTCGGCTTCTTCTACCTCCTGCGCTGCGGCGCGCTCTTCGGCTGGACGAAGTTCTTCACTGGCTGAGATCCGCCGGTCCCGTGCCCTGAAAGGAGCCCTCCCCCTTCATGCGAACCCGGTCCAAGGTCTTGATCGCCATCGGCGCCCTGGTGGTGATCGGCGCCGTCGTCGCCTTCAACCTGCGCGGCAACCGCAAGCCATCCGTCGAGGTCGAGGTCGAGCCGGTCAAGCTGCGCAAGGTGGTCGCCGTGGTCGAGGCGTCGGGCCAGATCCAGCCCAGCGTCTCGGTCGACATCAGCAGCGACGTCATCGGCCGGATCATCGCCATCGGACCGGAGGAGGGGGACCGGGTGCGGTCCGGTGAGTTCCTGATCCAGATCGACCCGACGCAGTACGAGCAGCGCGCCGTGCGGGCGGAGGCGGCGCTGGCCTCGGCGCAGGCGCGGCTCACGCAAGGGCGCGCCACGCTGGCCCAGGCGGAGCTCGAGCACGCCCGCCTGGAGCGGCTGCTCGAGGCGCGCCTGATCTCGCAGTCGACGTTCGACGTGGCGCGCTCGACGCGCGACGTGAACCGCGCCAACGTCGCCGCGAGCGAGTTCGACGTGAAGCAGTCGCAGGCGCAGCTCGAGGAGGCGCGCGATGCCCTGTCGAAGTGCCGCATCCTCGCGCCGATGGACGGGATCGTCACCCGCCGCAACGTCGAGGTGGGCGAGACCGCGATCTCCGGCACCCTCAACAACGCGGGCTCCCTGCTGCTCACGATTGCGGACCTCTCGACGATGGAGACCGAGGTCGAGGTGGACGAGACCGATGTCGTGGACGTCGTGCTGGGGCAGGAGGCGGAGGTGAAGCTGGATGCCTTCCCTGATCGGGGCTTCAAGGGGGAGGTGACCAAGATGGCCAACAGCTCGGTTCTCGGCCAGGCGTCGCTGACGCAGCCGCAGCAGTCGGCGAACTACAAGGTCACGGTGCGGCTGCTCGAGATTCCCGAGGCGATCCGCCCGGGGCTGTCCGCCACGGCCCGGATCACGACGGCGGTCCGGCCGGACGTGCTGTCGGTGCCCATCCAGTCCGTGACCATTCGCGACCTGAGCGTCAAGCCGGAGGGGAAGGTGGCGGACGGGAAGGCCGTGGCCGAGGCCGACGATGCGAAGCCCGCGACCGCCGCGACCGCTGACGCCGCCACCGCTGTCACGGCCACCGACGACGACGATCCGAAGAAGGACGAGAAGGAAGGGGTATTCGTCATTCGCGACGAGAAGGCGGTGTTCGTCCCCGTGAAGGTCGGGATCGCCGGCGACAAGGTGTTCGAGATCGAGTCGGGCGAGCTCAAGGAGGGGGAGTCGGTCGTCTCGGGACCGTTCACCGCCATCCGCACCCTCAAGGACGGGGACCGGGTGAAGATCAAGCACCCGGACACCGGCAAGGCCAAGGCAAAGGCCGCCTGAACCCATGCTGATCTGGGAGGGGCTGCGCCTGGCGCTGGGCTCCATCGTCGCCCACAAGCTGCGCACGTTCCTCACGCTGCTCGCCAATATCGTCGCCGTCTCCTCGGTGATCGCGGTCGTGTCGATCCTCGGCGGGATGGACCTCTACGTGAAGGAGAAGGTCGCCGATCAGGGGAGCGGCATCCTGACCGTGCAGCGGGTCGACCCGCTGAAGATCATCCAGAGCCTCGACGACTTCATCGAGTCGCTGCGCAACCCGCGCCTGACGCTCGACGACGCAGAGGATCTGCGCAGCAACCTCACCCGCGCGGAGTCGGTCGGCGCCTCCGTGCGCCGCCAGGATCGGGTGGCATTCCGGGAGCGCTCGCTCGACGGCATCTTCGTATGGGGGTTCTCGGCCGAGTATCCGCTGCTGCGCGACTGGCCGCTCGCCGCCGGCCGCCACTTCACCGAGCTCGAGGTGGAGCGCAAGTCCCCGGTCGCCGTCATCGGCTGGGAGATCGCCCAGAACCTCTACCCCGGCCAGGACCCGCTCGACCGCACGCTCAAAGTCGGCCGCCGCTCGTTCCGGGTCATCGGAGTGATCGAGGAGCAGGGGTCGATCCTCGGGAACAACCAGGACCGCTTCGTCTGCATCCCGATCACCTCCTGGCAGAAGGTGTACGGCACCCAGGAGTCGATCGAGATCCTGGTGAAGGTGGCCGACCTCGCCACGCTCGACGACGCGCGCGGCGAGGTGGTCTCGAGGATGAGGATCCGGCACGGACTGGCCCCGTCCGCCCGCGACGACTTCGAGGTCTCGTCCGCGGAGCTGCTGGTGTCCCTCTGGGAGGGGATCTCGAAGACCATCTTCGCCTCGCTCGCGGGGATCGCGTCGATCTCGCTCCTGATCGGCGGGATCATCATCATGAACATCATGCTGGTCTCGGTGACCGAGCGCACCCGCGAGATCGGGATCCGCAAGGCGCTAGGCGCCCGGCGCAGCGCGATCCTCTGGCAGATGCTGCTGGAGGCGTCGACGCTCTCCGGCGTGGGCGGAGTCGCCGGCATGGCGCTCGGCTTCGTGGCGGCCGCGCTGGTCGGCGCCTTCTCCCCGCTGCCGTACAGCATCCAGCCATGGGCGATCGTCGCGGGACTGGTCATCACGCTCGCGACGGGGCTGTTCTTCGGCATCTATCCGGCCAGCAAGGCGGCCCGGCTCGACCCGATCGAGGCGCTGCGCTTTGAGTAGGCTCGCGCCGAAGCTGTCGGAATCGCTGCGCCTCGCGCTGCACACGCTGCGATCCCACAAGCTGCGCTCCGGCCTCGTCATCCTGGGCGTCGGGATCGGCGTCACGACGCTGATGGGGATGGTCTCGATCCTGACCGGCCTGGGGCAGAAGATCGCCTCCGACATCCGCTCGTCCGACAACGTCGTCATCACGCTGATGAAGTTCGACCTCGTCGTCCACGGCGACCCGGAGCAGTTCATGTCCCGCCCGGACCCCGATCCGGACGACCTGGCCGCCATCCGCGCCGAGCTTCCGCGGGTCCGCTACTCCGACTTCCAGCAGGCGTCGCAGTTCTTCACGAGGCTCCAGCGCGAGGGCCAGAAGACCGGGCTGGTGTCGGTGTTCGGCGCCAGCTCGCATCTGGCGCTGATCTACAGCATCCCGCTGATCCTGGGGCGGAACTTCACGGAGCAGGAGGAGATGCACTCCGGCAAGGTGGTGCTCATCGGATACGGCCCCTACAAGGATCTGTTCGCGGGGGTCGATCCGGTCGGGAAGATGCTGCGCGTGCGCGGGGAGGAGTACACGATCGTCGGCGTGTTCGACGAGCGCAAGACCCTCTTCGGCGGTGGGCTCGCCGACAACTTCGTGATGCTCCCGTACACCACCTTCCGCAAGGACCTGGCGCGGGAGGGGGACCAGATCAGCATCAACGTCGTGCCGGCGGCCGGCGAGCCGACCCAGAAAGTGGTCGACGACCTCACCGCCCTGATGCGGGCGCGCCACCAGCTGCGGCCATCCGACCCGGACGACTTCGCGATCATCACCGCCGAGCAGGTCGAAGCGTTCGTCTCGAAGGTGACCGGCCCGATCGGCCTGGTGCTGGCGGTGATCGCCTCGATCGGGCTGATGGTCGGCGGGATCGGCGTGATGGCGATCATGCTCGTGTCGGTCACGGAGCGCACCCGTGAGATCGGCATCCGCAAGGCCATGGGGGCGAGCCGGAACGACATCCTGTACCAGTTCCTGGTCGAGGCTGCGAGCCTGACAGGCATCGGCGGCCTGCTGGGGATGGCCGCCGGGATCGGCCTGGCCCAGGCCGCTGCCGCGCTCGTCCACCTGCCGGCGTCGGTCCCGATCGGCTGGACGCTGGCGGGGGTGGTCTTCTCGGCTGGGATTGGGATCGTCTTCGGCCTCTACCCCGCGCTGCGCGCCGCTCGGCTCGATCCGATCGAGGCGATCCGGACCGAGTAGCCAGGCGCTGGCGCGCGGCGGCCGGCGGATCCACAATGCCCCGGGCGACATCCGCAGATGACCGATCGCGAGCATCCGGGCCGCGGCGCGGCCGAGAACCCACCGAACCGCTTCGAGCGGCTGCACCTCGAGCCGCTCCCCGCCGAGGACGGCCAGCCGGCGGAGGTCCCGACCCTCTTCTTCAGCGACGCGAGCCGGTCGATCCTCGCCGAGAACGACTCCCCCGATCTGTCGTTCCGCTTCAGCGTCAACCCGTATCGAGGGTGCGAGCACGGCTGTATCTACTGCTACGCGCGACCGAGCCACCAGTATCTCGGCTTTTCCGCTGGCCTCGACTTCGAGACGCGTATCCTGGTGAAGGAACGGGCGCCGGAGCTGCTGCGGGAGGCGCTGGCGGCCCGAGCCTGGCGGCCGCAGCTCGTGGCGCTGTCGGGAAACACCGACTGCTACCAGCCGATCGAGCGGCGACTCGAGCTCACCCGCCGCTGCCTCGAGGTGTTCCGCGATTTCCGCAACCCGGTGGGGGTCGTCACGAAGAGCGCCATGGTCGCGCGCGACGCCGACCTGCTCGGCGAGCTGGCCGCCGACGGCGCCGCCCACGTCGCCGTCTCGCTGGCGACGCTCGACCCGGAGCTCGCGGCGCGGCTCGAGCCGCGCGCCGCCCGCCCGGAGCGGCGGCTCGAGGCGATCGCCGCCCTCGCCGGCGCCGGAGTCCCGGTCAGCGTGCTCGTCGCGCCGGTTATTCCCGGCCTCTGCGAGCAGGAGATCCCGAGAATCCTCGAGGCCGCGGCGGCGGCGGGAGCGTGCTCGGCATCGTGGGTGCTCCTGCGGCTGCCGGAGCCCCTGCCGCTCCTCTTCGACGCCTGGCTCGAGCGCCACTATCCGCGGCGGCGCGCCAAGGTGCTGGCGCGCATCCGCGACTGCCGCGGCGGCGCACTCAGCGATGCCACGTTCGGGGGGCGAATGCGGGGAAAGGGGAACTACGCGGAGCAGCTCAAGGCGCTCTTCACGGTGGCGGCGCGGCGCACCGGCCTCGACCGGCGGCTCCCCGAACCGTCGAGCGCGGCGTTCCGCGTGCCGCGCGGCGGGCCGGGCCAGGCGCGGTTGTTCTGACGCCCCGACCTAATCCCGCTCGTGGACCTCACGGCGTTCGTAGGTCGACCGGAAGTCGTTCGTGGTCAGCGCGACGAGCTCGGACAGCATCTCGTCGTACGTTTCCGCCGGATCGGACACGCCGACGGCGGGGTGCCCCGACGGGCCGAGCCCCACGCCCCCCAGCGTCCAGGTCCCGTGCGCGCCATTCGTCCAGAGGGTGAGGCCGGCCTCGGTGTCCCGCAGCTTGGCGCGCAGGGCGCCTTCGACCTGCACGCTTGCCGCGATCGACCGCAGCCCCGCCTCGCCGACCGTCACTCGCGGCCGCGCCTTCGAGACGGTGAGCTCGCCGGCGAGGACGGCATCGACGCGGTACTTCTCGGCCACCGCGCGCAGCGCCTCCTGGTCGAGGCTAGGGCGGCCCACCGCGGCCAGGACCTCCTGCTCCGAGCCGAGCTCGAGCACGTGGAACCCGGGTTGCGCCCCTTGCAGCGTGGCCAGGAACCGGTGCGTGATCTCCCGCTGCAGCGGATACCCGTCGCTCGCCGTGAACTCCACGACCCCGACGGTCCCGAACTGCTGCAGGTCTATCCGCGGCGGCTGCTCGACCACGATGTGATGCGTCGCGCAGCCGGAACCTAGCGCTGCCGCCAGGAGCCCCATGAGCAGCGTGACGGCGACCACTGCGGAGGGCAGCGAGGATGTCTTGCAGCGGTGTGTGACAACGCGAGCTGACAACGAGCCTGGGTCGATCACGTCTTGGCGCCTCCGCCCGGATGGGCCTTGGCAGCGCGAACCCCCCCCCGAAGCTACAACATCCGCCGGGGCGCGGTGCTCGTCAAGCGCCCGCCCGCCGTAGCGGCATTCGCGAGCCCGGTGCCGCGATTCCGCACACGGATCCGGGGGTTCGCCGCGCCGGCGCTGCCGTCCGGTACGGCGCCGCACGAAGCTGCCCGTGGGGAGGCGAAGGGCTATACTCGCGCGACCCCTGGGGTGCCGCCCGCCTCGGCCTGGACGCCGCGCCGGCGAGGGACTCCGACCCGCACGCAAGGAGATGACCGCTACCATGTCGATCCGAGAGTTCCTGGGCCTGGGCCACCCCGCCCCTCCCTCGGCCGCGGCAACCGCGGAGACCGCGACGGTGCGCAAGATCGTCGAGTCGCTGGATCGCTTGCCGCCCGACCAGGCCCGCTACCTCGCGGCCTTCGCCTACATTCTCAGCCGCGTGGCCAGCGTCGATCTCGAGGTGAGCGTCGCGGAACGGGACGAGATGGAACGCCTGGTGATGGAGCACGGCGAGCTCGGGGAGGAGCAGGCACTGCTCGTGGTGCAGATGGCGAAGACCCAGAGCCTGCTGTTCGGCGCGACGGAGAACTTCCTGGTGACCCGGGAGTTCAACCGGATCGCGACGCGACCGCAGAAGCTGGCCCTGCTGCGCTGCCTCTTCTCGGTGTCGGCCGCAGACGAGTCGATCTCCACGCTCGAGGATCGCGAGGTGAGGCGGATCGCGGACGAGCTGCAGATCGAGCATCGGGAGTTCATCGCGGCGCGCCTCGCCTACCGGCAGCACCTCTCGGTCCTGAGGCGGCCGCCTGGCGGGCCCCCCGGGCGTGAGTGACCCGACCCCCGCCGCCGGATCCGCTCCGCTGACGCGCCGCCTCCGGGTGGCGCTCGCGATGCTCTTCGCCTTCTCGGGCGGCCTCGCGCTGGCCTACGAGGTGCTGTGGACCCGGCTCCTCGCCCTGCTGGTCGGTCACACGACGTACGGGCTCACGACGGTCCTCGCGGCCACCATGGCGGGCCTCGGGCTTGGCGGCCTCTGGGGCGGCCGCCTGGCGGGGAGGATCCGGAACCCCCTGCGCGCCTACGCGCTCCTCGAGGCCGGGATCGGCGCGACCGGCGTGGCCCTCGGGCCGCTGCTGCTCGCGCTCGAGCCGATCTTCGGCGCCGCCTACCGCGCCGCACCGGACTCACCCGTCCTCCTCGCGTGCTTGCGCTTCGCACTCTGCGGCGCGCTCCTGTTCGTCCCTACCGCGCTGATGGGGATGACGCTCCCCGTGCTTGCGGCGCTGGCAACGCGCCGCGACCATGTGGGAGGGGATGTAGGGGTGCTGTACGGCGCCAACACCCTCGGGGCGGCAGGGGGGGCACTGATGGCCGGGCTCGTCCTGCTCCCCTCGCTCGGGATCCGCGGCACCGCGCTGGCGGCGGCAACGTTGAACCTGCTCGTCGCGGCCATCGCCGCGGGAATGTCGCTGGCGGTCCGCGGGCCGGCGGCACCGAGCGTGCCGCAGCGTCTCTCCCCCGTCTCGGAGACGGCGACCCCTCTCTCGCTTCCCGCCTGGGGAGCGGCCACCGCGCTGGGCGCCGCCGCGGTCGCGGCCGCCGGCGCGATGATTCAGCAGGTCGCCTGGGTGCGGGCGATCGGCCTGTCGATCGGCTCGACGACCGACGCCTTCACCTTGATCGTCGCGGTGTTCATCCTCGGCCTGGCGCTCGGCGCGGCGGGTTTCGGATGGCTGGCGGACCGTATCGGCGACCCCTTCTGGCTGCTGGGGATCACGCTGGTGGGGGGTGGACTGGCGTCCGTCGCGATCCTGCCGCTGCTCGGGTCGCTCCCCCTCCGGGTCGCCGGGGAGATCCGGGACGCCCACGGCGATCACGCCACCGTGCTCGCGGCGGTCGCACTGCGCGTCGGAATCTACTTCCTCCTGCCGACGGTGCTGATGGGCGGGGCCTTCCCCATCGTGACCCGGATCCTCGCGGGGAGCGCGCGGGGGATCGGCTTCACGGTCGGGCGCGCCTACGCGGCCAGCACGATCGGATCGATAGGCGGAGCGGTCCTGGCCGGCTTCGTCCTCGTCCCGGGGCTCGGCTGCCGCGGCGCCTCGCTGTCGGGGGCGGCGGCAGCGCTCGCGGCCGGCTTCCTGCTCCTCGCGCTCCGACCCCTCGATCGGATCCCGCACGCCCGCTGGCTGCGGGCCGCGGAGGTGGCGGGCGGCGCGCTTGCCGGGATCGCGTTGCTCACCTTCCTGCCTGCGTGGGACCCGGCGGTCGTCAACAGCGGCCCGTACGTCAACACCGCCCGCTTTCTCGAGGAGAGCGAGCGCTCCGGAGAGTCGCTCGAGACGATCATCCGCTCGCTGCGCGTCGCCTGGTGGGACGAAGGGGTGGACGGCACCGTGGCGGTGCTGTTCGGCCCGGAGGGGCAGCGCTCGCTGATGGTGAACGGCAAGCCGGACGCCAGCAGCGAAGGGGACCAGGTGACCCAGGCCCTGCTGGCCCACCTGCCGCTCGCGCTGCACCCGCGGCCGGAGTCGATCCTCGTCATCGGCCTCGGTGGCGGGATGACCGCCGGCTCGGCGGCGCTCCACCCGCTGCAGCGGATCGCCATCGCCGAGATCTCGCAGACGGTCGTCGACGCGGCGAGGAACTTCTTCTCCGACGTCAACCGCCGGGTCCTCGAGGACCCGCGCACCCGCGTCCTCCTCGGCGATGCGCGCACCACCGTCGGGCAGGCGCGGCAGAGGTACGACGTGATCACCTCGGAGCCCTCGAACCTGTACATGGCCGGGGTGCCGGAGCTGTTCACCGTGGAGTTCTTCCGGCTCTGCCGGGCCCGCCTCAACCCCGGCGGCGTGATGTGCCAGTGGATCCACGCCTACAACCTCACCCCCGAGGACTTCAAGATGGTGGTGCGCACGTTCGCGGCGGTGTTCCCCGGCGTGAGCCTGTGGGACGCGCACCTGGGGTCGGACTTCCTGCTGATCGGGACCTTGGACGGGGAGGGGGCGCCGCCGGTCGCCTACAAGCGTCTGGCCGAGCTGTTCGCCGACCCCGGCATCGCGGCCGACCTGGCCGCGATCGGAACCCGCGAGCCGGCGGAACTCCTCGGCTGGTTCGTGGCGGAGGGGGACGCGCTGCGACGCTTCGCCGGGCCGGGACCGGTCAACACGGTGGACCGCAATCGGCTGGAGTTCTCGGTGCCGCGCGCCATGCGGCTCGGCCCGGGATTGGACATCTACACCGGGATCGACCCCCTCCGGCACCGCGAGCCGTTCGCGTGGGTCGAGGGGATCCTGACGCCTGAGATCATCGCGCGGGCCAATGCCCGGCGGCGCGATGCGAAGCTCTACGGGGAGACGCAGGCGAACGCGTTCCTCGGCGACGCGCCCGCCGCGCTCGACAGCTACCACCAGATCGAGGGGCGCGACGGGTCGGTCGCCTGGGGGCAGGCGCGCTTTGCGCTCTATCGGCTGGCGTGGAACCTGCTCCTCGGCGGCGATGCGCCCGGGGCGCTGCGGGTCGCGACCGACCTCGTGGCGGAGGCTGCGGGCGATGTCGATCTGCTGCAGCTGCAAGCCGAGGCCGCGCACCGCAGCGGAGATGCGGCGGCCGCGCGGCACGCGCTCGAGGGGGTGCTCGCCGCCAGCGCCGATCCGACGACGCGAGCCTGGGCGGAGGAGAACCTGAGGAGGATGGGTGACGAGAAATGAAGGCGGTCGCGGCAAGCCGCGGGGTCAGGGGCAGGCGAGGCCCAGGCGCTCCGCGCCTGACGTGGCGGGGCCGTACGTCCCATACCCGCAGGCGTTGACCGCGCGGACCAGGTACCAGTGGGCGCCCGCCGACGGCGGCGCCTCCGGATCGGCGGCGCTCGCTCCCACGGACGAGGCGAGGCACACCTCCGAGGCGCCCCTCCCGACCGGCAACTCCCCGACGGCGCCTCGCAGCAGGTCCTGCACCGTCCCGCTCCCCGCGCCCGGCATCGCCGGCGTCCAGCTCACGGTCGTTCCGTCGGCGGCGAGCTCGAGACCGTGCACTTCGCCGGGGATCGCGAAGGCGCTCCCGTCCAGGGAGGCGCAGTCGCAGGGATCGCCGGCCAGGTCCCCATCCGTATCATCCTGGTCCGGGTTCGCCGCGCCCACGCAGTTGTCGAACGGGTCGGGGAAACCGTCGACATCGGCATCCGCCGCAAGGGGCCCCGGAGTCGCCCCCACCACCCAGACGGCGTCGACGCGCAGCGGTGCGCCGCTCGCGTCGGGCGGGACGACCTGCATCAACGCACCCCGGTCCATAGGACCGACGATCGCCGCCGCCGGGTCGTATTCCGCGATCAGCGCCACGAATCTCTCCGGCTCGCCCGGCATCGCCCGGCTCCAGGCCTCGAGCCGAATCCAATCGTCGTGGGCCGGCGCGGCCGACGAGCCTGCTCCTGAAGCCGCCTGAGGGGTGGCGAACGCCTGGGCGCTCTCGATCAGGCTCTTCCCCGCGAGCGGGTAGACGTACAGGCTCTTGTTCACGACCTGGAACTGATCGTAGAGGACCTCTTTCGTCGGGTCGGGATTGACCGCGGCCAGGAGCTTCAGGAACAACTCGCGGCAGGTCGGTCCGAACTCGCAGATCTCGTAGAGGGGCTGTCCGGGGCAGGGGTGAATGTAGAGGCAGTCCTCCACGAGACTCACGGGGCAGTTGTCCTCGACGTCGGGGATGAGGTCGTCGTCGTTGTCGGGGTCCTCGCAGTTCAGCAGGTCGTCGCCATCGGTGTCCACGCCGGCGGGGCCGAGCTCCACGCCACTGGTGGGGTTGCAATACGGGCCGGTCCACCCACCGACCACCTCGACCGGGGAGAGGGGGTCCTCGTCCACCTCGTCCACGCAGCCGTCATTGTCGTCGTCGGTGTCGCAGGCGTCCCCCTTGCCGTCGAGGTCGTTGTCGGCCTGGCTCGGGTTCGGCTCCAGGGAACAGTTGTCGCACAGGTCGGAGATCGTGTCGCCGTCCGTATCCGAACCCGAGGCGACGTAGAGCCTGGCCTGGCTCTGCGGGTCGCCGTCGAGGGAGCCGCCGGCGACCAGCACCTTGCAGTTGTCGAGGAGCACCGCGGCATGGTGGTAGGGAGCCTGGCTCAGCGGCGTATCGAGCGACCAGGTCCCCGTGGATGGATCGTATAACTCGGTCGTCTCGACGGTTCCAGACTCTCCGCTGAGATTCGTGTTGTGCCTTCCACCCACGACCACTACGTGTCCTCCCGGGAGACGGGTGGCGGAGTGGTAAGCCCGGGGGACGGCGAGGCGGTCCGCGGCGGCCCACTGATTCGTGCTCGGGTCGTAGAGCTCCTCCGTCAAGGGCTCGGGTTCGTAGCAGGTTTCCTCGACATACCAGGGCCCTGAGACCAGCACTGTGTCGTCGTCGAGAAGCGTCGCCTCGAGCGACGTTCGATCCGGCGCCGTACAAGCCGACGGGGCGGTCTCGGTCCAGGTGTTCGCGGCCGGATCGTACAGCTCCGCCACCGGCCCGCCGAAAGGCTGGTACCCGCCGACGACCAGGACCCGCCCGTCGGCGAGCCGCACCGCCCTGTGCCACCGTCGCTGCGCGCTGATCGTCGGTGCCGTGGCGGACCAGGTGTTCGTCACAGGGTTGTAGACCTCCGGAAGGGGCTGGCCATCGCCACCGACGACGAGGATCCTGCCATCCTGCAGCGCTACCGCCTGCCCCCCGGCATGATCGTCCAGCATCTCTGGCGCCGCAGACCAGCCGTTGGTCACGGGGTCGTAGATTTCAGTGGTCCGGTTGATCATGGTGATGTCACTCGCCACGACGAGGACCCTCCCGTCCGGCAGCATCGCCGAGGTGCCATGGCGCTGCTCGGATACCATCGGGCCCGTGGAGGTCCAGGTGTTCGCGACGGGATCGTAGAGGCTCCCGGTGACGGGAAAGACGGTCTCGTCCGCACCCCAGTCGAGGATCGGCACCTGGTTGCCGGTGTAGGCGTACACGAGGACCCTGCCGTCCTTGAGGCGTTGCGCCCATGCGCTCCGATGAGCCCTCGGCATGTCCGGGAGCGGGACCCAGGTACCCGCTGCAACCGCCCCGGTGGACGCGAGCCAGATCGCCGCGCCGACGCCGAGTGCCACGGACGAGAACCGTCGTCGAGTCATCACCATGACCTGCCTCCTGGACGTCAGGAGGTTACGACGGGGGAGCCTGCGAGTCACCACCTGCACAGGTGGGGACGTGCCGAGCGGTCACGCGATCAGGCCGGCGCGGAGGGCCTTGGCGACCGCCTCGGACTTGGAGTGAACCTGGAGCTTCTCGTAGATCCGCTTCATATGGAACGACACGGTGTTGACGCTGACGCCGAGCGCCTCGGCGGCGGTCGTGTAGTTGTGGCCGTCGACCAGCATCCGCAGAAGACGGGTCTCGTGCGGGGTGAGCCCGAACTCGGCCGGGGTGGACGGGCGGAACTCGCGAAACAGGCGGATGACCTTGCGGGCCACCTCAGGGGACATCGGGGCGCCACCGGAGACCGCCTCGCGGATGCCCTCCAGGAGACGCGCGGGCGGGGTCTTCTTCAGGAGGTAACCCGAGGCGCCGGCGCAGAGCGCCGCGAAGATGCGCTCGTCGTCGTCGTAGACCGAGAGCATCACGAGGACCAGGCCGGGGTGGCGGCCCTTCAGAATCCGGATCCCCTCGATCCCGGACATCCCAGGCAGGCCGATGTCGACCAGGGCGACATCGGGAAGTTGGCCGCCGATCGCGGCCAACGCCGCCTCCATCGACCCGTAGCTTCCCGTGCAGCGGAAGCCCTCGCTCCCGCCGATCAACATCGCCAGGCCGGCGCGGATCTCGCTGCGATCCTCGATGATGGCGACCCGGACGACGCTCGCCGGGGTCGGCGGTGGCGCCGCGGCGTCGTGTGCCGTTTCTGCGGCCAATCCCGTTCCCTCGCGGAGTATGCCCGGGAGGAGTATACGCCGGCAGGCTCAGCGAGCCCCCACCTGCTCAGGTGGGGCGAGGTCGGCGGCGCCTGACCAGCGGCAGGCTCAGCGTGAGCTCAGTCCCCTGGCCCGGGATGGAATCCACGCGCAGCTCGCCGCCCAGCGCCACGGCCCGGGCACGCATGCTCTCGAGTCCCTCCCCCGCAGCCGCGGCGGCCGGATCGAAGCCATGGCCGTCGTCCCGTACCTGCAGCGCGAGCCGGCCGCGCTCGACCGCGAGACGGATCGCGGCGTGGCTGCAGCCGGAGTGCCGCGCCGCGTTGGCGACCGCCTCCTTGAAGATCAGGAACACCTGGCGGCGCACCGCCGGATCCAGGCTCGGATCGCGCTCCGCGTCCGAGCTCTCGAACCGCAGCTCGATGCCGCGGGCGACAAACGTGTCGCTGGCGAAACGACGCATCCTCTGAGCCAGGTCGACCAGCCGGTCCCGGCGTGGGTTGATCGCCCAGACAATGTCGCTCATCGTGTCGATCGCCTCGCGGGAGACGTTCGCGATGGTCGCCAGCGGCCCGGTGATCTCCGCGTCATCGGTGCGGATGCGTCGGAGGACGACCTCGCTGACGATGGCGATCTGGGAGAGGCTCGCGCCGATGTCGTCGTGCAAGTCGGTGGCGATCCGCGTCCGGACGCGTTCGAGGGCGAGCACGCGGGCGAGATGGACGCGGTGCCACGCGAAGACGCCCCCGGCGACGAGCAGAACGACCAGCCCCAGGAACCACGCCTGGCGCCACAGGGGAGGCCGGATGGTGAAGGCGACGGTCGCGGCCTCCGGGCTCCGGCTCCCGTCGGGGCCGACGGCGCGCACCGCGATCCGGTGGGAGCCGGCGCCCAGTCCGACGAGATGCAGGGTGCGCTCCCAGGTCGGAGCGCTCCATTCCGCCTGCGTCCCCTCGAGGCGATACTCGTAGCGCAGCGCCTCGCCGATGCCGAAGAACTCCACCTCGATCGGTCCCGCGTCCGCGGCGAGCGACAGCGGCGGCACCGTCGGCACACCGAGATCCGGAAGCGGGTGCGCGACACCGCCGACGCGCAGCGCGCCGATCCGCACCTCCGGCGGCCGGGTGGGGAGCTCCTCCACGGGGTCGAGGCGGGCCAGCCCGCGGAGGGTCCCGAACCACAGAGTGCCGTCGTCGTCCGCGAAGGAGACGTTCACGAAGGGGTTGGGGAGCCCATCGTCGCCAGAAAAGCGCCGGGTGCGCCCGGTCGTCGGCTCGATGCGGTCGATGCCGCCGCTCGTCCCGACGTAGATCCGGCCGTTCCGATCCTCGGTGATACAGGAGACGAGATCGCTCGACATCCCGGCGGCGGCCGTGTAGCGCACCGTGCGAGGCTCCGCGGCATCCGGGGCGTCGATGCGGAGGACGCCGGCCTCCTGCGTGGCGATCCACAGGCGGCCGGAGCGATCGAGGTGCAGCGCGCGGATCATCCCCCGTGGCGGACCGCCGCCGAAATGCGGACCCGAAAACCGCCCCTCCCGGTAGTGGAAGATCTCGCCGTTGTCGAAGCCGATCCAGAGTCCCCCGCTGCCATCCTCCTCGAACTCAGTCGGCGTGCTCGACAGCGGCAGGCCGCTCGCGGCCGGGAACAGTCGAACCGTCCGCGTGGCGCGATCCCAGCGAGCGAGTCTCGCGTTGTTCCACCCGAGCGTGGCGATCCAGATGTCGCCGTGGGAGTCCTCGAAGAGGCGGAACACCTCGTCGCTCGGGAGGCCGTCGCGGGTCGTGTAGATCGCCTTCGGCCGCGCCCGCGCCAGATCCTCGAGCGATCGCGGCGCCGCGAACCGGTAGATTCCCTGCGCCGTCGAGAACCACCAATCGCCGTCGCGGTCCTCCAGCGCGATCTGGTTCCAGCCCCACATCCCCCGCACCGCTTCCTCCGGGATGTTCGGCCGGGTCGAGACGAAGCGGGCGCCGACGAAGCGGTGGATTCGATGGTCGGCGGTGATCGCCCAGAGCGAACCGTTGTGGTCCTGTCCGAGCGCCGCGACGCGTGGCTCCGGCAGGCCGTCGTCCTCGCCGTAGGCGACGAGCCCCCCGTGGGCGAGGCGCATCGCTCCCGAGCTCTCCGTCCCGAGCCACAGGTTACCTTGGAGGTCCTCGGCGAGCGCTATCACGTTGGGGTCGCTCAAACCGTGGGCAACCGTGTAGAAGCTGGCGACGGACCGCGACCCGCCGGGGGCGGGTGGGGAGAGCCGGGCGAGGCCGCCCGCGAACCCGGCCCAGAGCGTCCCGTCCTTCGCGCCGAAGAGGGCGAACACCCAGGTCCGCGGCAGTCCGGCACTGTCGCGGAACAGACGACCCTCCTCCCGGGCCGGGGTGCTCCCCGCGGGGGGCAGGAAGGCGAGACCGCTCGTCGTTCCAACCCACAACGTCCCATCGCGATCGATCCACAGGGCGCGTACGTTCGGGCTCGGCAGCCCGGCGGCGCGCCCATGGCGCGCGAGGACGCCAGCGGGCGACCGATGCACCAACCCGTCATCGGTTCCGATCCAGAGCCCCCCCGCGGCATCCTCGGCCAGCGCGAGCACATCCTCCGAATCCCCCGGCCCCTGCGGGACGAACCCTGTCTGCAGGCGCCGCCCGACGGGGAGCGGGCCGGACTCGTCCAGCAGGACGAGCCCGCGCTGAGTACCGATCCAGAGCCTCCCCTGCCGGTCCTCCAGCAGGGCCAGAGCGCGGCCTTCCGTACCTGCAACATCATCCAGCGGGGCGAAGCTTCTCGGGGCGTGGCGCGGGTCGAAGCGGACGACGCCAGCCCCCGTGGCGAGGAGGTAGGTGCCGTCCCGTCGTTCCAGGATGTCGTAGACGTCCGGCCGGGACAGGCCCGCGTCCCTCCCGAAGGGGACGAACGTATGGCCGTCGAAGCGGCTGAGACCTTGGCGCGTGCAGAACCAGAGGAAGCCGTGCGAATCGCGCACGACGCGGCGTATCTGATCATTGGGCAGGCCATCGGCCTGCGCATAGGCTCGTAGCGGGAGCCGCTCCGCATGCAGTGGGGCTTGCGCGGCGGCCAGGACGCTGAGGAGCGCGACGATGCGGATCACGGGAGCCAGCCGCCTTCGCCCCAATCGGGACTCGCTCGTCCCGCACCAGCGGCGGGGGGGGCAACAGGAAACGTCCCTCCCGGCACTTCTTCCTTGGGATCCGCTCACGATGCGGCGCATGCTCTGGGGTGGCTCTCCTCTCGCTGGATCAGTTCAGAACCGAATCTCACGCCTTCCGGCTGTATCTGAAGAGTCGACACAGCTGGTCCTAATGGAGAACCGGCGCTCGCACGCGCTGCGCGACTGCCGCTAGGGTCGCCGGTCCTCCCGGAGCAGACGGCGGATCTCGTCCTCGCCGAGGGGACGGCGCTGCTTCACGCGCAGGCTCTCCGCCCACTCCCGGGCGAAGTCGCGCTGGAGCCGCGCGTTGATGGCCGCGGTGATCGCCATGGCCAGGACCGCGCCGCTCGCCGCGAGCGCCATGTCCTTGTGGGCGTCCCAGACGTCCCCCTGCGTGCCGAGATACGCCATCCCCAGGTCGCCGCCGAAGACGATCGACGCGCCCCACTCGATCAGCTCGAACAGCATCGACGAGGCCATGGTCACGTCGAGCGGCAGGTAATACCCCCAGATTCCGCGCGCCTCGGCGACGCGCAGGAACACCTCGCGGATCGGGTAGGCCAGGAGCAGGCCGAACAGGAAGTGGACGAGGCGATCGAAGTGATTCCGTTCCCAGCCGAGCGAGCCGCCGAGGGTGTGACCGGTCAGGGAGCGGAGCCAGTCATCGTACGGAACCTCGGCATACGTATAGTGCGCTCCTACCTCGTGCAGGCACAGGAACAGGAAGAGCAGCGTGTAGGAGAGGCGTGAAAACGGGAACTGCCGACGGGTGAACCAGAGGAGCGCCAGGAAGGGGAGCACCAGCGCATTCTCGAGCGTCCAGTCCGCCCGGTCCCACGGCCGGATCGCGAGCGCGATCCACAGCACCGCGAACACGGCCGCCAGGGTGTATAAGTAGCGGTGATGCGGCCATTTCCTCGGCATTCCCCTCACTCCGACCGGCCCGCGCCGGTGGCGCCGGCTCACCTGGCCCGCCCATCGCCCCACGGATCCCGGCGCATCACCACGTTGGTCCCCCTGCTCCTACTCGCCGCCTGCGTCGGGCCGCGATCGCCCGTGGACGCGCTCGACCCGCTCCTCGCCGATCTCGACGCGCACGGCCGACCGCCGGTCGAGTTCGTGCTCGGGCGACTGGAGGAGGCCGACCTCCTGCTCTTCGACGACGGCCTGCACTCGGCCGTCGAGCCCTTCACGTTCTACATCGAGCTGGTGCGCACCCCCACCTTCCACCGCGCGGTGGACGTGGTGTTCCTGGAGGCCGTGGCGATCAACCAGCAGCCGCACCTCGACGCGTACCTCACCAGCGGCGACCCTCAGGAGCTCCTGCCGGCGTTCCGGAACGACGTCAGCGGCACGGGCGGGATCGGTTACCGCACCTACCTCGACCTCCTCAGCGCCATCCGCGAGGCCAACCTCGCAAGCCCGCCCGACGATCGCCTGCGCGTCGTCGCGGTAAGCAACCCGGTCTACTGGCCCGCCATCACGACCATGCGAGAGGTCGAGCTCTTCCAGCAATCGCTCGCCGGCCGTGACTACGACATGTACCGGCTGATCCTCGACGAGCTCGACGGCTTTCGCTCCGGCAAGAAGGGCGTCTTCCTGACCAACACGCGCCACGCCTACACCGGCGTCCGCCGGGCCGACGGCGGGTTCTTCTGGAACACGGGCACCTTCTTCCGGCAGTGGCACGCGGGCAAGACCTGCTCCATCCGCATTCACAACGTGACGCTGGCGCTCGAGCGGGCCATTGCGGATCCGCAGACGCCGCGCACCGCGCAGGGGCTCGAGAACGTCGAGTACCGCTGGGCGCGCGTCGACCGCGGCCGCTGGGACCGCGCTTTCGCCGCGCGCGGGAACGCGCCGGCCGCCGTACCGCTCACCGGCACGGCCTTCGGCCGCGCGCCCTATCTTGGCAATCATCAGCTCGATGCCGCACCCGCTCAGACGATGGCCGATGCTTACGATGCACTCGTGTTCCTCGCACCGCTCGAGCGGCTGCGGAAGTCGTCCGCCATGCCCGGGCTGTACGCCGCCGACTTCCTGCCCGAGCTCGCGCGGCGCTACCGGCTGCTGCGCACGCCGCAGGAACTCGCCGCCGAGCTCGCTGCCGCGGGCAAGGAGACCGTCGAGGAGCTCGTCGCGGGCGCCTTCGTCGAGTGGCCCGAGGCACCCGGGCCCTCTGTCGATTGAGGCGCCGGGGGGCCCGGTCTGGCGTCGTAGTCGGACCGCTCCGGGGCAGCGGGCGCGCCGCGCCGAGGAACGACAGCGCCAGGAGCGGGAAAACGACCGCCTCCCTGGACGAGGTTGGAACACGATGATCCCGGATTGTAGTCACGATACCCCCCGACGGATGGCCGGTTGACCCTGGATTGCGCGTACTCATGCACCCGGCGGCCGGCGCGCTGTCAACTGCCACGGCACTCTCGACGAAGTTGACAGGTCGGTGCTTGTCGGGCGCATGATAGCCTGGAATGGACCTTGGACCGCTTATTCTCCCAGGAGAACTGCACATTCCTCCCTCGATCACGCTGCCGCCGCTGGCGACCGCCGACCTGTGCGCGATGCACCGCAGGTACTTCGGACGCGATCCGGAGGTGGTGACCCACGCCCCCGGGCGCATCAGCCTGCTGGGCGGGCACGCCGACTACAACGAGGGGTTCGTCCTGCCGGTCGCCATCGCGCTCTTCACCCACGCCAGCATCTCGGCGCGCGAGGAGGGGGCGGCGGGGAGCGCGGAGGTACGCTCCATGAACGTGGGTGAAGCCTGCCGCCTCGGCGCGGAGGCGGCGCCCGCGTCGCTCCCCCCCTGGGCCCGCTACCTGCACGGGGTCGTCGCCGAGTTCGCCGAGCTGGGCCACCGACTGCCTCCCTTCGACCTGCTGGTCCACGGCGAGCTGCCAATCGGCTCCGGGCTCAGCAGCTCCGCGTCGATGACCGTCGCGGCGGCGACCGCGCTCGCTCGCAGGTTCCACCTGGGGCTGGACGGCGTCGCGCTCGTGCGCCTCTGCCGTCGCGCCGAGGAGCGACACGCCGGGGTCGGTTGCGGCGTGATGGACCCGTTTGCCGCTTGCCTCGGGCGCCACGGGAAGGCTCTCTTCCTGGACTGCCGCACGCTCGAGCACGAGGAGATCCCGATCGCTCCGGACCTGCGCCTGCTGGTGCTCGACAGCGGCGTGCGGCGCACGCTCGCGGGGTCGGAGTTCATGGACCGCCGGCGCGAGTGCGACCGTGCGGTCCACGAGATCCGCAATCTCCTCGGGACGCCGATCACCGCGCTGCGCGACGTCTCCGCCGATCGGCTCCTCGAGGTGATCGACCGCCTCCCCTCTCCGCTCCGCCTGCGGGCAGCGCACGTCGTCTCGGATCTGGCCCGCTCCGTGCGCGGCGTCGAGGCACTGCAGGCAGGCCGATACGCCGATTTCGGCGAGGCCATGTTCGAGACCCACGCCAGCCTGCGCGACCTCTACGAGGTCTCGATCCCGGAGCTCGACCTGCTGGTCGAGATCGCGCACGCCACTCCCGGGGTGATCGGCGCCCGCCTGACCGGCGCCGGCTTCGGCGGCTGCGTATCCGCGGTCGCCTACGCGGACGCGGTCCCGAGACTGCAGGAAGCGCTGGCGGCCCGCTTCCACTCCCGCTTCGGCACCGTCCCCACGGCGACTGTCTACGACTCGGCCGATGGCTCCTGGTTCACGGCCGAGGAGATCCGCTAACCGCCGACGACCGGAACCTTCTCGAACACCTTCGCGGCCAAGAAGACCTTGAACAGGTCGGCATCGAGCTTGCCGTGCCTCACCTCGTCGGCGAGGATGTCGAGCGCGCGCACGGTCGGGACGGCGCGCTTGTAGGGACGGTCGTTCGCGGTGAGCGCGTCGTAGATGTCCGAGATGGCCATCATCTTCGACTGCAGCGGGATGGCGCCCGCGGTGAGCCTGCGCGGGTACCCCGTCCCGTTCAGCTTCTCGTGATGCGCGAAGGCGATCTCCGGCACGCCGCGCAGATCGCGGCTCCACGGGATCTGCCGCAGGAAGTTGTAAGTGTGGGTCACGTGCGACTCGATCTCCTCCCGCTCCTCCCGGCTGAGGCTCCCCCGCCGGATGCTCAGTCGCTCCAGCTCCTGGGCGGTGAGGTACGGGTTCGCCTGCCCCTGCGGGTCCACGAAGGTCTGCCGCCCGACCTCGATCAGCGCCTCGAACCCCCCTTCATCCAGCACCGTCGGTTCGTTCGAGCGCACCACGAGCTCGAGGTAACGGTCGACGCGCCCGAGGAGCTCGGAGCACTCGGCCTGGAGGTCCGGCGGGCGCTGCGCTGCTTGCGCCCGATCCGCCGCCAGCGCCTGCTCCAACATCTGGCGCGAGTAGTGCAGCTCGATGCCGCGGCGGATCAGCGCGAAGCGCTGGCGGACCAGGTCCAGCTCGTGGCTGAACAGCTTCTTTTCCTTCACCAGGACCGGCTCGCGCACGCCGATCTTGCCGAAGTCGTGCAGCAGCGAGGCGAAGCGCACCTCCTGGACGTCGGCGGCGCTGAAGCGCACGCCACCGAGCACGCCTCCCTCGGTGCGCCCCACCGCCTCGGCGAGCCCGACGGTGAGGTCGGCGACCCGCTCCGAGTGGCCGGAGGTCGTCGGGTCGCGCGACTCGATGGCGGTCACCGACGCCCGGATGAACCCCTCGAACAGCTCGCGGATCTCCTCGTAGAGCCGGGAGTTCTCGAGCGACACCGCCGCCTGGCTGGCCAGCGACGAGGCAAGCTCCTGGCACTTGGCGTCGAACGGCACGACCTCGCGCTCGACCTCCTCCGCATCGCGCAGACGCGAGGCGAACTGACGCTTGCGGTTGATCAGCTGCACCACTCCGATCGTCTCGTCGCGCTGCGTGCGCATCGGGACCACGAGCATGGAGCGGGTGCGATAGCCCGTCGCATCGTCGAAGCTGCGGTTGAAGGAGAACCGGCTGCCGGGCGGAAGATGGTAGACGTCCTCGAGGTTCAGCACCGTCCCCGAGATGGCGACGTGCCCCGCCACGCTGCCGCGGTCGATGCCGATGACGAACTGCTTGAAGGGAACGGAACGGCTGTCGTTCTGCGCCAGCCGGAAGCGCAGCTGCTTCGCCGCGAACGGTTCCCCTGGAAGGTCCTCCGCGCCGGGTCGCGGCTCGATCAGGTAGAGGCTGCCCGCGTCGGCCCCGGTGATCTCGCGGCTCTTCCTCAGGATCAGATCGAGCAGCCGCTCGGGGTCGCGTTCGGCCGAGAGCGCGACGCCGATCTGGTTCAGCTCCTGCATCTCGCGCCCCTGCAGGTGCACACGCTCCGTCAGCCGGCTGATCTCGCGGCGCGCGAGCAGGGTGCGCCGGGCGCGCGTGAGCGCCCACGCAACGCGCGCCACGTCGCCAGGAGGATCGGCGATCTCGAGTAGCGCCGGGTCGTCCGCCTCGATCGCGGTGAGATCCAATGGCGGCGCGCCGAGGAGCAGCACGCCGGTGTAGCGCCAACCCGCCTGTGCCTCGAGCGCGCGGGCTTGCTTCACCGCGTCGATCAGCCTCTCCACCGGCGCCGCGAGCACCAGCAGGGTCTCCTCAGGCCGGGTGGCAGGAAGCGCTGAGACGAGCGTCGCGCCGGTGCCGAAGGGACCGACCGCGCGCGTCAGTATCTCTACGTCGGCCCCTTCCAGGGGCAGGAGATGAAGCACGTCGGCCGAGGGCATTCGAGATCCTGATCGCCGCGCCGTCGCACGGCAGGAGGCGTTCAGTCTAGCGAGCGACCTCCCTTGCGGCAACCGCCGGCGCACCTCCCGCGAACGGCTCAGGCGACCGGCTGGCTGCGCCGCGCGGTCCGCCAGAGCAGGTACAGGAGACCGGCAAACGCTGCCGCGGAGACGAGTGGTCCTAGATCGACGCCAAACCCCGCGGGCTTGGCGCCGGTCGCGAAGGCGAGGATCGCGATCCCCACCCCCATCATCCCCTCCCCCGCGATGAACCCCGCCGACAGCAGCTTGGCCGGGTCGCTCTCCTGCGCCTCCCGGCTCGGGTCGCCCGCGCCCCGCCGCCGCTCGACCCAGCGGCGCAGCAAACCGCCCAGGAACACCGGCATGTTGGTCGCGAGCGGCAGGTAGATCCCGACGGCAAAGGGGAGCGCCGGCACGCGGAAGCCGAACTCCGCGATCGCGGCAAGCCCCGCCCCGACCAGGATCAACCCCCACGGAAGGCTGGCGCTGAGGACTCCCTCGATCACGGTCTTCATCAGGGTCGCCTGCGGCGCCGGGATCTCGGCCGACCCGAAGGTGTAGGTGTGGCCGAGCATGTAGACTGACCCCGCGACGAAGAAGGCGCTGGTCATCCCGCCGATGATCTGGCCCAGTTGCTGGCGGCGCGGCGTGGCGCCGACCAGATACCCGGCCTTGAGATCCTGCGAGATGTCGCCGGCCTTCGACGCGGCGACGCACACCATGGTGCCGATGGTCAGCGCCGCCGCCTTCCCCATCAGGTCGGTCTTGCCGAGGAGGAGGAGGACCAGGCTCGAGCCGAGCAGGGTCACGATGGTCATCCCCGACGTCGGGTTGGAGGTGACGCCGATCAGCCCCACGATCCGCGAGGAGACGGTGACGAACAGGAACCCGAACAGCGTGATGCAGCACGCCGAGATCACCCGCATGCCGAGCGTCAGCTCGGACCCCAGGACCTGCGGCACGAAGGCGACCACCAGCAGGATCGCCGCGACGCTGGTGAGGACGAGCGCCATCGGGAGATCCTGCTCGGTGCGCGGCCGGACGCTCGTCCTCTCGGAACCGCGCCCGAAGAGGCCGCCGAACCCGACGACGAAAGCCTTGTACATCGTGGGTAGGGTCTTGATCACCGTGACGATCCCACCGAAGGTCACCGCCCCGGCGCCGACGAAACGGATGTACTTCGACCAGATCTGGTCCGCGCTCATCTCCGCGATCGGAGTGGCGCCCGGCGGCAGGTACCCCGTCAGCGCCCCGTCGCCGAACGCCGCGATGATCGGGATCAGCACGACCCAGGAGACGATCCCGCCCGCCACCATGATCGCGCTCACCCGGAACCCCAGGATGTAGCCGACTCCCAGCAGCGCCGGGGTCGGCTCGAGCGACAGTTGCGCCTTGGGGAGGAACGGGAGGTTCAGCTTCAGGTGATCGGGCCACAGCTTCAGGTAGCCGAGCACGAACTTGTAGGCGGCCGCGATCCCGAGGCCGTAGAACACATGGCCGGCCTGCTTCCCCCCCACCTCGGCGGCCTTCATCACCTCGGCGCAGGCGGTCCCCTCCGGGTACGGGAGGTTGGCGTGCTCCTTGACGATCAGAAAGTCGCGCAGCGGGATCATCGCCATCACACCGAGCAGCGCCCCCAGCATCCCGAGCAGCCCGATCTGCATGATGGTGGGGCTCAGCCCCCACAGGAAGAGCGCCGGGATCGTGAAGATGATCCCGGACGCCAGCGACGAGCTGGCGGAGCCGACCGTCTGCGACATGTTGTGCTCGAGGATCGTGGTGCGGCCGAAGATCCCCCGCGTGGCGCGGAAGAAGGCGATAGTAATGACCGCGATCGGGATCGAGGTGCTGATCGTCAGGCCCACCCGCAACCCCAGGTAGGCGTTGGCGCAGCCGAAGATGATGCCGAAGATCGCCCCCGCGACGACGGCGCGGACGGTGAACTCGAGCGGGCTCTCGCCGGCGGGAACGTATGGCTTGAACGTCACCTGAAGTGTCTCCTTTCGGCAGGCCCAACTTCCGACCGCTGCGCGGATTCTAATACGGCGGTGCAGGAAGCGGCAGGGGGATGCGCGCGCCCGGGAGGCGCCCGGCCCGGGACTGCCGGCGGCGATCCAGGGACCCACGCACAACCGCGCGGCCGTTGACACCCCCCGCAGACGATGTCTACCATCCGCGACGCCTTCGACCTCCCTCTCCCCGGAGACCCCATGAGCACGAAGTGGTGGACCCAGCAGCAGGCGGAGGAGATCCTCGCCCGCTTCGGCGCAGGCCCACGCATCCTGTTCGAGACCGGCTACGGCCCGTCCGGGCTCCCCCATATCGGAACCTTCTGCGAGGTCGCCCGCACCTCGTGGGTGCGGCGGAGCCTGAGCCTCCTACGCCCCGACCTGGCCACGGAGCTCTACGCCTTCTCGGACGACATGGACGGGCTGCGCAAGGTCCCGCTCAACTTCGACGCCGCGCAGCGCGAGCTGCTCGAGGCGAACCTGGCGCGGCCGCTCTGCGACATCCCGGACCCGCTGGGTTGCTGCCGCAGCTACGCCGACCACAACAACGGCGAGCTGCGCAAGATGCTGGACCGCTACGGTTTCGTCTACACCTTCAAGTCGTCGCGCGAGCAGTACCGTGGCGGCGTCTTCAACGACGGGCTGCGCGCCATCCTGAGGAGCGTCGAGGCGATCCGCGGCCTGATCCTGCCGACGCTGACCGAGGAGAAGCGCGCCGAGTGGTCCCCTTTCATCCCGATCTGCGCCGGCTGCGGGCGCACCTACACGACCGTGGTTACGGAGTACCTGCCGGAGCGCGACGCGCTGCGCTACCGCTGCGCGCGCGAGTTCGGCGGGCGTCCGGGCTGCGGCGTCGAGGAGGAGACGACGGTTCTCGACGGCAGGGTGAAGGTCGGCTGGAAGGTCGACTGGGCGCTGCGCTGGTTCGTGTTCGGCGTCCACTACGAGATGTACGGGAAGGACCTGATCGAGTCGGCCATCCTCAGCCGCCGCATCGTCAAGCTCCTCGGCGGGGAGCCACCGGTCGAGTTCGTCTACGAGATGTTCCTGGACGAGACCGGCTCCAAGATCTCGAAATCGGTCGGGAAGGGGATCACGGTCGAGAGCTGGCTGCGCTACGGGCCGCAGGAGTCGCTCGCGCTCTTCCTGTTCCGCAACCCGCGCAAGGCGAGGCGACTTTCGTGGGAGGCTATTCCGCGCTCCGTGGACGAATATCTCGATCTCCTGGATCGCTGGTACGCGGGGGGGGCGGAACGGCAGGAGTCGGAGCTGCCGTACGTGGCTCCGGCGCTTCCCGCGGAGCATCCGTACCAGTACGGCGTGCCCTTCGCGATGCTGCTCAACCTGGCCGCCACCCTCGGGAGCGACGACGTCGATCTGATGGTGCGCTACGTGCACGAATACCGCGGGGCCATCGCCGCGAGCGACCCGTTCCTGCGCCGGCTCGCTCAGGGGGCGCTCCGCTTCCACGCCGAGGTGGTGCTCCCCGGCCGCCAGGGGATCGAGTTCTCCGATCCCGACCGCGACCTGCTGCGCGAGCTCGCCCGCTTCCTGCGAGAGCCGCGTGACGAGGAGGCGATCCAGGCGGAGGCGTTCGCCCTGCCGCGCGCGCGCGGCCTCGAGCCGGCGCAGGGGTTCAAGGTCTTCTACCGGGCCCTCTGCGGCCAGGACCACGGCCCGCGGCTCGGCCCCTTCGTGAAGCTGATGGGGCAGGAGCGGGCGGCCGCCGCGCTCGCAGCCGCCGCCGGGCAGCAGCCGGGCACCTCCGGCCCGCCTGCCTGAGCACCCATCTCCTCGCCAGGCTACGCTCCCCACGAACGCACGGCCCGCAGGGCCGTGCTCCCTCGCCCGCTGCGCCGGCTCGGAGTGGGGCCCCCCTCGCCTCGGACCGGGTGTGAGCGCTATATTCGGATCGGGCCCGCCTCGACGCCCGCCGAGCCGGCGGCCGGTGGCGGCCTTGGGAGCACCGATGATCCCCCTTCGGCACCGCAGCTTCGCAGTAGCCTCGATCCTCTCCGCCTCACTCCTCGTGGTGGCCCCCCTCGCGGCAGGGGTGTTCGGACCGGAGGCATACCCTTCCTGGAAAGTGAGTGGGGTGAGCCAGAAGCTCAACCCGTTCACCTTCTACGAGGCGGACCAGGGGCTGAAGGTGTTCGCCGGGGTCGAGGCGTCCCGGTTCCACGACGACGAGACCTTCTTCCCGCTGCAGGTGGCGGTGGGGAACGGCAACGCCGCGGCCGTCACGCTCAGCCGCGAGGAGTTCGTGCTGACCGACGATAAGGGGGTCTACTATCCGCTGGCGGAGCATGCCGCCATCGCCTCGGAGTACCGCAAGGGCAGCTTCGACCAGGCGCTGGTCGAGCAGTCGGTGTTCCTCGGCAACAAGTTCGTCGGCTTCGATCAGATCCCCTCGCTGTTCTTTCCCAACCTGGCGCTCCGCGGCGTCCGCAACGACAAGATCCAGCTTCCGAAGGGGACCTTTCTGTCGGACGTCCTCTACTTCCGCAAGCCCGCCGGTCCGATCGAGGGACGCGTGTTCACGCTGACGGTCTACTTCCCCCAGCAGGAGCGGCAGATCGACGTGAAGTTCGCGCTCGTCGGGGAGCCGCGCAAGCAGGAGTAGGCGCCGACCAGGAGCCTCGCGTTGCGGCCGCGATCGTTCACGCGGACGCCTGGCTCCACAGCAAAAAGAAAGGCCGCCCCGAGGGGGTACCCGAGGGGCGGCCCTTCCGGCGGAGGATTCACCGTCGTCGCGCCCGACGACTTCCGCAACGACCCCGCTCTCACCCCGGCGCGGGCGACCAACCCACGCCGTTCTTGTGCCGAGCCGCCGCGCGGTTCCTCCACCTCCTGCCTTCCGAACTGGTAGGCGATCCTGCCGGGTCACCCGCCACCCGTCCGTAGAGCAACATGGATGCCAGGGCGCCCAACCGGGCTGCGTGACACTCAAGCTGCTGCGGCGGCGCGGGATACGGTACGAGCGGCGCGAGAGCGCCGCGGCACGCGATGATGCTGAGGGGAGAAACTGCTCCTCGACGCCGTGGAAAAAGTGCCCGTGCGGGAGAAAAGCACCCGCGTTCAGCGTCGCGCGGGGGTGGGGCGCGCGCGCGGCGAGACTACTCTTGCCACCAGCTGCTCGAGCGTCGCCGCCGGCTCGCCGCCGCCGCTCACGAGCGCCCAGTTCGCCTCGTAGGCCGCCTCGAGCGCGGTAGCGACCTCCTCGGGGCGATAGCGGCCGGCCGCCTCGAGCGACTTGAACAGGGCATACGGATGCCCCTTGAGGAAGGAAGCCCAGGGCTCGTCTCCGTGCGCCGCGAGGAGCGCGTCGATACGCGGCCGCACGCGCTCCCGATAGGCCCGGTCATCGGCCCCGCCACGCCACGCCTCGCGCAGCGGGCCGGCGAGCAGAGCCTGAGCGAGCGCCAGATCGCGGACCTTGGAAGCGACCTGGAAGAACATCTTCACCGGCGGCGCTCCCTGGTCCAGGCTGCGCCGCACCGCCCGCAACGCGCGCGGCAGGTCGCGCTCCTGGATCGCGTTCGCGAGATCCCACTGCCCCTCCTCGCGCGTCCAGCCGACCGCCGCCTCGACAGCCGCCTCGTCGATCACCACCCCGGCTCCGGCATACGTCGCCAGCTTCTCGAGCTCCGAGTGCAACCGCCCCAGGTCGAACCCCACCTTGCGCTCGAGCAGCTCGCGGGCGCCGGGGGTGAGCCTGGCTCCCGCATCGGCGGCGATGCGGGTCAAGCGCCCCCGCGCCAGCGCCTCAGCGGCGCGCGCATCGCGCTCCTCCCCGCCGAGGTCGAGGACCAAGCCGTGCTTCAGCAGCGCCTTGTACAGCCGCAGCCGGCGGTCGCACGCCGCCGCCACGAGCACGAGCGTGTTCCCCTCGGGCCAGCCGGCCTCGAGCGCCTCGAGGAGCGCCGCCGCTCCCCCGGCCTCGTCGTGGCCGAGGCCGCGATCGCGGCAGTACGCGGCCACCTCGTGAATGAACGCGAGGTCGACCCCCTCCCCTCCCGCCCCGAGCGCCTCGATCGCCGCGCTGTCGAGCAAGGCGAGATCGAGGCCGCGCAGGGCGAGCGCGCGGAGCAGGTCGCGGGCCGCGCGGGCCCGGCCGGCCTCGTCGTCGTCGCGGCGCGCGTCTCCCCAGGCGCCCGCGGCGCGCTCCAGCAGGTCGTCGACGTTGCTCTTGGAGGTGAGGAGGCGCGTCCCATCCATCCAGACGATTGTCGGGCCGCCGAAGAGGGAGTAGGTGTTGAGCGAGACGAGCAGGTCGGGAATCGAGACGGCGTCCCCCTCGACGATGCTGAAGTTGAAGGGGGTGCGCTCGGCCTCCGGGAGGAGAGCCTCCCCGAGCTCGTGCCCCAGGAGGCCGCGCAGGAAGTCGTCGCCGCCGCACAGGAGCGCGATCTGCGGGCGCTTCCCCGCCCGGATCGACTCGATCGCGCGCCGCGCCGGGTCGAGGGGGTCGCCGCCCGCAGCCTGCGGCATCCGCTACCGCTCCCGTCCGGCCTCGCGCAGCAGCCAGAGGCCGAGCGCCGTGAATACCAGCAGGCCCGGGAGGCTCGCTGCGCTCAGCTTGGGGAGGAGGCGCGGACCCACGGCGACGAGCTCGGCGAGGGTTTGGCCGCTCGTGGCGTCCCAGACCCAGCCGGAGAGCCCCGCGAGGAGCACCCCCACGAGCGCCCCGCCGGCGATCAGGCCGGAGGAGAAGAGCGTCCCCGGGATCTCGTCACTCGCGTCCGGCTCACGCTTGTAGCGGCGATCCGCGAAGTGCCGCACCACGCCCCCCAGGAAGATCGGGGCCGTCGAGGAGAGCGGGAGGTACACGCCGACCGCGAACGTCAGCGAGCCGATCCCGAGCAGCTCGATGAAGAGCGCGATGGCCACGCCGAGCATCACGAGGCCCCACGGCAGGCGCCGCTCGAGCATCCCGGTGATCACGACAGCCATCAGCCGCGACTGCGGGGCGGGGAAGGCCGCCGATCCGATCCCGTCGACGACCTGGAAGCGCGCTTGGCGGCTCTCCGGGTCGAAGAGGTACTTCCCGTCCGGCACGCCCGGGACACCGAAGAGGCGCCGCTCGAGGAAGCTGGCTCCCTCGTGCTGCACCGTCGCGGCGGGGACCGACGCCTCGAGCGTGTAGCCGGGGACGTCGATCGGGGTGAACCTGGTCTGGTTCGCGTCGAGGAAGAACATCGTCCAGCCGATCACGACGACCGAGGTCAGCACGCCGACAGCCAGGCCCACCTGCTGCTTCCACGGCGTCGCCCCGACGAGGTACCCCGTCTTGAGGTCCTGCGACGTCGTCCCGGCGTTCGAGAGCGCGATGCAGGCCACCGCGCCGACAGTGAGCGCGACCGCCGTGTACGGGTGGCCGGTCCAGCCGAGCGCCACGAACAGGACGCAGGTTCCCATCAGGGCGGCGATGGTCATTCCCGAGATCGGGCACGACGACGAGCCGACGATCCCGGTGACCCGCGACGACACCACGGAGAAGAAGAAGCCGAAGATGACGATCAGGATCGCGCCGAGCGCGTTCATGTGGAAGGCCGGCACGGCCCAGATGAACGCCGCCAGAAGGAGCGACCCTCCGACGACCACGCCGATCGGCAGGTCGCGCTCGGTCCGCGGGATCTCCGCGCCGTCCCCGCGCGAGGTGGAGAAGAGCTGCCCGGCGGAGGCGCGGAACGAGTCCCAGATCGTCGGCAGTGACCGGACCAGACCGATCAGGCCGCCCGTGGCGACGGCGCCGGCGCCGATGTAGCGGATGTAGCTGTTCCAGATCTCGGAGGGCTCCATCGACGAGATCAGCGTGGTCCCGGGGTAGAGCGGCGCGGTGAGGTTCTCCCCGAACAGCTTCACGAAGGGGATCAGGATCAGCCATGAGAGCAGGCCGCCCCCCGCCATGATCACCGAGGTCCTGTAGCCGAGGATGTACCCGACCCCCAGCAGCTCCGGCGCGACCTCCGCGGAGACCTCCGCCCCGCGATAGAAGCCGGGGGACCATGTCGGCGTCGAGCGCCACAGACCCAGTCCTCCCATCAGGACCTTGTAGCCGGCGCCGATCAGGCCCCCGCGGATCACCTTCCCCGCCGACGCGCCGCCGCTCTCTCCTACCATCAGGACCTCGGCGCAGGCGGTCCCCTCGGGGTACGGGAGCTTCCCGTGCTCCTTGACGATGAGGTAGCGGCGCAGCGGGATCATGAACAGGACCCCGAGGAGCCCGCCGGTCAGCGCCACCAGGAAGGTGTGCGTGTACTCCATCTCGAAGCCGAGGAAGATCATCGCCGGCAGCGTGAAGACGACGGCCGCCGCGATCGACTCTCCGGCCGACCCGACCGTCTGGATCATGTTGTTCTCGAGGATGGAGGTGCGCCGCACGGCGCGCGAGAAGCCGATCGCGAGCACCGCGATCGGGATCGAGGCCGTCGTGGTCAGCCCGATCTTCAGCCCCAGGTAGACCGAGGCGATGCCGAAGATGACACCGAGCAGAGAGCCGAGCGCCACGGCGCGGAAGGTGAACTCCGGGAGGAGGGTCTCCGGCGCGACGTAGGGGCGAAACTCCTTGGTCGGCGCGGGTGGTGGGCTCGCCATGGTCCTCCGGCGTCGGCGCTCGTCGCGCTGCGCGCGGACGGGCCGGCGGGTTCAGCGGGGCGGGAGTATAGCAGACCGTTCGGCTACGCCCGCGCCGTCTCAGCCGCCCTCCGCCTCGACGATCCGCTCGATCGCGGCGATGGTCTCCCGGCGCATCTCGTCGTACGCCGACATCCAGCCGAGCGGCTCGTTCAGCGTGGGGTCGGTGTTGCGGCGCAGGCGGTCGAGCAGCGCGCTCCCTTGCCTTCCCGCCTGGCGCACGGCCGGGAGAGGATTGACGATCGCGCGGTCTGCGGCCGCGGCGAGCGTCTCCAGGTAACGAAGGTCCTCGTGCCCCATCCGGGTCGCCTCCCAGGCGATTCGAGGGACGGGCGGCGACCCCGGGTAGACGAGACAGCGATCCCCCCAGCTCGGGCCGTCCAGCTGCGTGTTCGCCCCCGCCTGGAAGGCATCGTACGCCCACCAGTTGCCGCCAGCCTCCCGCCGCCGCCAGCGCAGGAGGCCGGCGGCCGCGCGGGCCTGCGTCGCGTCGTCGGCAACGAAGGCACCGAGCAGCAAGGTGCCACGCGAGAGCTCGCGCTCGCGCTCGGCGTCCGTCAGGGTCCCGTAGACCCACCAGGTGTCGCAAACCGGGGCGAGCGCACGCTCCGCGCCGGTCCCGTCCGCGCCGTAGTAGACGCTGCCGGGAACATTGCAGAAGATGCGCGCCGAGCCAAGGCGGTCGCGCACGACCCTGGCCGCCGTAGCGACGAGGTCGAGGTCGTCACCGAACGACTCGTCCCAAGGGTAGTAGAGCCGCCGCTCGACGCCCTGGGCGGCGAGCTCCTGGTCGACCTGGACGATCAGATCGCCGAACGCGCGCCAGTACGCCTCGGTCAGGTCCGGTGCGGCCGACAAGTGCTTGCCGAACTTCACCGCTTCCGCCGGCGCTCGCACCTCCGCCAGATCGACGAGGATCGGCTGCAGCGCCACCAGGGCGTCGAGCGCCGAGTGTCCGGCGCGACGGAAGTCGTCGAGACGCTCGCGAAGGTACGCGAGCTCGATCGCGACCTCGCCGTCCTTGCGCTCATAGACCACAAAGCGATCGAGCGTCGCGGCGGCATTCCCCAGGTGGTCGACGATGTCGCGGATCCCCTCGGCGCGCACCGCGGCTGCCTCCTCTTCCGCGCCGGAGGTCGGCGGACCGGCGAGGCGGCCGGCCCAGCCACCGAAGTAGACGTTCTGGAACAGCCGCGGGGAAACGGCCGCGAAGGGGAGGACGCGGACGTCCAGCGGAATCACCACCTCCGATCCCGCGCCGGCGACGCGCAGACGGGAGCGATAACGACCGGGTGCCGCTCCCTCCGGCACCCGCACGCGGACCCAGATCGGGGTCTGAGTGCCGCCCAGGAGGCGCGCCGGGGCGCGGGCCTCCAGCGCATCGGGCTGAAGGGTGTAGAGTCCAACGTAGTCGTAGCCCTCGTTGTAGGGCAGGGCGCGCTCTCGAACCCATCTGATCCCGACCCGGTCGGCGGCGATCTCGGCCCCCGCCGGACCCGAAAACGCTGTGACCTCGACTTCCGGCGACGAGACAACGGCGGACGCCTGGAGGAGAACGAGCCAGTCGGCCGACAGACCCGGGCTCACCGAAGCTTCGAGCCGGCGCACCGGTTCCCCCCCCGCTGGCGTGGCAGCGTCGAGGATTGCCAACGCGCCGTCGCGGCGGCTCGTAGTGACATTGCCCGACGGCGGCCAGACGGCCTGCCCAAGGCCTCGGGGGATCCGCTGCATCCCGCGTAGGCGCTCCTCCGGAGCCGCCTCCAGCGATCGGACGATCCGCGCCGCCTCGCGCCACGCCGATTCGGCTGCGGACTCCGGTGCCACGACGAGCGCGGTGAGCGCCCAGGCCCCTCCGAATCGATCCGAGTCGAAGCCGAGGTCGAGCCCGCTCTCACCAACCTCCACGCGAAAGCTCTCCCAGACAAACGCCACTCCCGGAACCCGTTTCGAGAGCCGACCGAGCCGATCTCGACCGGCGGTGATCAGCAGATCGAAGTAGGGGGGCGCCTCGAGCCGCCGGCTGTAGCCCGCGACGACGAAGATCTCGTACCGGCCCGGCGGCACATCGACGCGGAACCGCGCCGCGCCGACCCCCCACACATAGTCCCGGGTGAGGGCGTCGAGGCACGTCCGCGTCAGGGCCGCCACCGCACCAGGGTGCCCCGCTTGCTGCGGACAGAACTCCTCCGGGGGCTGGTCGCGCCCCTCGAGCCGCGCTGCCCCGAACCAGCCGAACCCCCGTTCGGGCAGGTAGTGGCTCGTCGGGTCGACCGCGGCGTAGCCGGCCTGCACGTCGGATCCTGCCATGCCGAAATCGAAGCCGCGCAATCTCGGGTCGAGCGGCCCAGCCGATGACGACGGGGGCCGCTCGCTCCACTGGCGAATCACGGCGTCGTCAAACCAGGCGCGCAGGCCGCGATCCTCGAAAGTGGACGCGACCAGGACGCCCGTGACCGTCCCGGGCGGCGCCACCCCTCCCGATCGGAGCACGCTCCAGCCATGCGCGTCGCGCAGGTACGGGTCGAGTTTCCCTACTCTCGTCCCCGAGCTATCGAGGAAATCGAGCTGCACGAGCCCACCCCAGCGTCCCGACCCCTCCAGCTTCGTTGCCATCTCGATGAGGGTGACCTTCCCCGCCACGAGCGGCACCGGTGCCGACCGCCAGGACCCCTGCCCGTCGATGCGCAGCGAGCGGCGGCTCCCGTTGGCCCCCTCTGCGGCCCAGGACCCCTCCCCCCCTCTGCTCCGAAAGGTCCAGCCGCCGGGCGTCCCGTCCACCCCGGACTCGAGCCCGGGGTTCGGGGCGAGATTGGCGGTGACTTCACCGCCGTCCAGGGCAAGGGGGGTGGCCTCGGCAAAGGCAAGGTCGGTGCAGGCAAGCGCCGCGAGGAGTGCGGCTGCGCGACGGGAGAGGCGGCGATGCGAGGACGGCTGCATGCGGGGAACGGGAGTCTAGCAGACCCTTCCCCGCGAGGGGCGTCGCGCGCCCCGACCCCTGCCGCTTCAAACAAAACCGGGGCGGAGGCCGCGAGGCCACCGCCCCAGAGGAGAAGGCATGCGAGACCTGCCCGCCGTTCGGCGGGAGTGGCTCACATTACCCGGATCCGGACGTCCTTCGAGAGCACTTCCTCGCCGTCGTTGCCGCGCACGGCCCAGCGCACGAGGTATGTTCCCGGCCTGTTGATCACCAGGCTGCGACTCAGAGCCTCCTCGGCGGGTCGTCCGCGGTTGTCGAGCCCCATCTGTCCGCCGGAGTAGAACTGCGCCTGGCGGCTGCCGTTGTGGAGGGTGTAGTAGCTCGACTCGACCTGGAGCACGGCGGAGGCTCCCGGCGCGAGTGCCATCTCATGTCCCGCGGAATCACGGAGCGTCGCGCGCACGTCCACGGCGAGCGGTGCGAATCCCACTACGCGGCTGGCGCGTATGTCGACGCGTTCGAGATCGAGCCCCACCTCGCGATCAGGCGCGACGAGGCTCATCGAGTCCGCGTGTGCTGGCGCCAGCACCAGCGCAGCGAGCGCGACCCCGGCAAGGAACCTGGCGAACTGGACGTTCCTGGGACGATTCATGTCGGCCTCCTCCCTTCCGTGCTGCGATTTTGATATATATGTAGTTTTTCTAAACTATATATTTATTTTCATTGTCGAATATATGGGTCTGAAGGGGCCCGTCAAGTGTCGCATTCGAGGCGACCGCTGCGGTGAGGTAGGATTCGCTCCCCATGCTGAGGGGGGCTCTCTTGATGCACCGGATCGCAACGCTCTACGCGTGGACCCTGGTTCTCGTGCTGGGCGGCAGTTCGCTGGCCGTCCCGCCTGTCCCCCCGCCGGCAGCGATTCCAGCGCCGGCAGCGGCAGCGCCTCCGCTGCCACTACCTCCCGGGATCGACGAGGCGAGCCTCCGCAAGGACCTGTACTACCTCGCCGCGGACGCGATGGGAGGACGGCGGGTGGGAACCGCGGGGATCGGGCTGGCCGCCGACTACCTGGAGAGCCGCTTCCGCGCGCTCGGGGTCCTCCCCGCCGGAGAGGCGGGCGGATTCCGGCAGCGTTTCCAGGTCACGGTGGGGACCGAGATGGGGTCGAAGAACGCCGCACGGGTGCGCGTCGGAGACGCGGCGGCGGTTCCGCTCGAGGTCGCCAAGGATTTTCTGCCCCTGTCGTTCTCGGACAGCGCCTCCCTCGAGGGAGCGGAAGTGGTCTTCGCCGGGTACGGGATCGAGGCGCCGGAGTTCGGGTACGACGACTACCGGGATCTGGAGGTTCGCGGCAAGGTCGTCCTGGTCCTGCGCGACGAACCGCAGGAGGAGGATCCGAACAGCGTCTTCGGCGGCGATCGGCCGAGCCAGTACAGCCATCTCCGATTCAAGGCGCTGACGGCGCGGGAGAAGGGGGCGGCGGGGATGGTCTTCGTCACCGCGCCGCTCTACCACGCCGAGGAGGTGAACGACCTCATCCCGCTCCGCAACGACTACAGCGGCACCGACCACGGCCTCCCGGCGGTGGGCATGCGGCTCTCCACGGTGACCCCCTGGCTCGACTCCGCCGGCATCGACCTCCGCGCCTGGCAGCAGGAGGCCGACCGGACCCTGGCGGCGCGGGGCGCGCCGCTCCCCGCGGTCCGCCTCGATCTCACGACCGACCTGCGCAAGACCACCGCGGACGCCTGGAACATCGTCGGCAAGATCCCAGGGGGTGATCCCGCGCTGGCCGCGCAGGCGATCGTCGTGGGGGCTCATTACGATCATCTCGGCGTCGGCGGCCCCGAGTCGCTCGCACCGGACCGCTACGGTTCCATCCACAACGGGGCCGACGACAACGCCTCCGGCACCGCGGCCCTGCTGGCCGTCGCCGAGGCGCTGCGACGGGCGCCGGCAGCCCCGCGACGCACGGTCTTCCTCGCCGCCTTCTCCGGCGAGGAGGAAGGCCTGCTCGGCTCGACCCGATTCGTGCGCGACCCGCCGGTGCCGCTCGCGCAGTTCGTGTTCATGCTCAACATGGACATGGTGGGGCGCCTCCGGGACGACAAGCTCACGGTCAGCGGGTTGGGGACGGGGGACGGGTTGCAGGAGGCGGTCGAATCCGCGGCCGCGGCGCGGGGACTGCGGGTGCAGCCGGACCGCTCCGGCTTCGGCGCCAGCGACCAGACGGTGTTCTACACGAAGGGGGTGCCGGTCCTGTTCCTGTTCACCGGCCCGCATCAGGACTACCACCGCCCCGAGGACGACGCGGATCGGATCGTCTACGAGGGGGTGGTCCGCATCGCCGCGCTCGCCGCCGACCTCTCCGGGCGCTTCGCGAATGCCGAGGCGGCGCCGCAGTTCCACAAGGTCGATGAGGACCGGCCGGCATCCGGCGGAGGTGGCCGCGGATATGGCCCGTACTTCGGCAGCATCCCCGACTTCGGCGACCCCCCCGCCCCCGGGGTGCTCCTCTCAGCCGTGAGGGGAGGATCCCCGGCCGAGAAGGCGGGCGTGCGGGCCGGCGACCTGATCGTCCGCTTTGCAGGGATCGAGGTGCGGAACCTGGAGGACTACACGTTCGCACTGCGGAAGCGCAAGCCGGGGGACGTGGTCGAGGTGGTCGTGGTCCGTGAGGGACAGCGGGTGACGCTGAGCGCCACGTTGGAGAAGCGCACGGAATAGCCGCCACCGCCGGCCGGGCGCGCGGGATCCGCCTCGCCAGCCCCCGCTTCTCCCGCCGGGAGCTAGTCCACCCAATCCGCGAGGAAGAGGTTCGTCTCGCCTTCGACGCTGCCAATGCGGTTCGAGGCGAACACCAGGCGCCGGCCGTCACTCGAGAACATGGGAAAGCCGTCGAAGCTCGGGTTCGTGGTAACCCGGGTGAGCCCGGTGCCGTCGACATTGATCAGGAAGAGGTCGAAGTTCCTGCCGCGCGCATCGCCCAGGTTCGAGGCAAACAGGATCCGCTTGCCATCGGGGTGGAAGAACGGCGCGAAGTTCGCGGCGCCGTTCGCGGTGATCTGTCGCTGGTTCGTGCCATCGGCGTCCATGACCATGATCTCGAGGCTGCGCGGCTCCACGAGCCCCTTCGCGAGCAACTCCCGGTAGCGCGGCAGCGCCTCGGGGGCGGGGCGGCTGGCACGGAAGACGATCTTGGTGCCGTCGTGCGAGTAGAACGCTCCGCCGTCGTACCCGGGCGTGTTCGTCAGCCGGCGAACGTCGCTGCCATCGACGCGCATCGAGTAGAGATCCAGGTCCCCGTCGCGGACGGAGGTGAAGACGATCCGGCTGCCGTCGAAGGCAAAGGTGGCCTCCGCATCGTACCCCGGGGTATCGGTCAGGCGGCGCAGATCGGAGCCGTCGGGCCGAGCACTGAAGATGTCGAACGACGGGTAGATCGCCCATACGTACCCCTGGCTCATGTCCGGGCGCGGTGGACAGCCGGCATCCGCCTCATGCGTGCTGCTGTAGAGGATCCGGCTCGCGTCGGGATAGAAGAAATACGAGCAGGTGGTGCGGCCCCGCCCCGTGCTGACCTGGCGCGCGGTTCCGCCGGCGAGAGGCAGGATGAAGATCTGATCGCACGACATCCCGGGCCGCGTCGCCTGGACGATGATCTCGTCTCCACGCGGCGACAGATACCCCTCGGCGTTCTCCCCGCCGAAAGTGAGCTGCCGCAGGTTCCGCAGGTGGGGCTCGGATTCGGCTGCGACCACCGCGCTCGGCGCCGTCAGCGGCTGGGTCTGGGGGGTGGGGTGCGGCGGCACCGGGTCGCCGGCCCCGAGCAGGAGGAGCGCCCCGAGCGCGGCCGCGGCGAGCGGTCCGGAACCCCGAGCGCCGCTCACAGGGCGACCTGCTGGCCATCGTCGGCGACCGGCAGGCCCGCAGCGCTCGCCGCCTGGCGAGCCTCCGTCCCCAGGTGGGTCAACAGGAGCTGCCGGCAACCCAGGCGATCGCGATGCGCGAGCAGCTCCGGCAGACGCACATGGTGCCCGCCTGTCCCGTCGGCGTGCGTGCACTCGAGCAGCAGGAGGTCGGCGCCCCGCGTGCGCGAGGGAAGCTCGTCGAACCACTCCGTATCCCCGCTATACACCACCACCCTCCCCTCCATCTCGATGCGCAGGCCGAGACAGAGCTCCCCCGGATCGTGCGGCACGCGAAAGGGGGTGACGATCGCGGGTCCCACCGGTGCGCGCACGTCGGGCTCAAGCTCCTGGAACGCGGCGAACTGCGGACCGGCATCGGCGGCGCCGCCGCGGTAGAGCGCCCGCGCCAGGTCGCCGACGCGCTGTTCCACCCCCGCCGGGCCGGCGACGAGCAGCGGGCGCGCGCCCGCAACTCCGTACCGTCGATCGAGCACCAGGAACGGAACCCCTCCGAAGTGATCGCCGTGGAAATGGGACAGGAGGACGGCATCCAGCGTGTCCGGCTCCACGCCACACCTTCGCAGGGCCGGCAGCGTCGTGGGGCCGCAGTCCAGAAGCAGGCGCCCGGTCACCCCCTCCAGCAGGTACGCCGGATGTCCGCGCCCCCCACTTGCGAACGCGTCCCCTGATCCAAGCACCCGGAGCCTCATCGCCCCGGTATCCTAGCCGCCGTGCCGCTGCCGATCAACGGCGACTGGCTCTAGGGGGGCGGCTCCGGCGCGATCTCTATCTCCTGGAAGCCGGCCAGCGCCTCGCGCAGGTAGAGCTTCAGGCGCTCGACCACCCGCTGCTCGCGCTGCCGCACCGCCTCGCGGCTGATCCCATGCCGATCCCCGATCTCCTGCAGCGTGGCGGGTGGATCGCCGAGCAAGCGGGCGCGGAAGATGTCACGATCGCGCGGCTCGAGCGACGCGCCGAACGCCTCCATGCGATCCCGCAGCGCCGCCTGGAACTCCTCCTCGGCCAGCGCCTCGTCGATTGGCGGCGCCAGGCTCGGGAGGAGGTCGGAGAAGGTGGTGCCGCTGCCGTCGGCGAGGGGAGCGCTGAGCGAGAGGTCGCGGGACATCCCCTGCTCGACCTCGATCACCTCGCTCTCCGCCACCCCGAGACGCTGGGCCAGCAGCTTCGACTCGGGTCGGATCCCCTGGGCCTCGAGCGCCTGCTTCTCCCGCCGCAGGTTGTAGAGCAGCTTGCGGCGGGTGTTCGTGGTACCCACCCGCACCAGCGACCAATGGTCGATCAGGTACTTGAGGATGTAGGCGCGGATCCACCACGAGGCGTAGGCGGAGAAGCGGACTCCGCGGTAGGGGTCGAAGCGCTGCACGGCCTGCAACAGTCCGAGGTTCCCCTCCTGGATCAGATCGAGGAGGTTCACCGCGGTGCGGCGAAAGTCCATGGCGATGTGCACGACCAGGCGGAGGTTGCCGGTCGCCAGGCGCTGCGCCGCGGCGGTATCGCCGTAGTCGCGATAGCGGACGGCGAGATCCCGCTCCTCCTCGGCCGAGAGGAGCGCGAAGCGGCCAAGCTCCGTGAGATAGCGCTGGAGCGGATCGGTGACGGCCAGCGAACGGTCGCCGGCGCGGTCGATCGCCGTGATCGCCTCCGCCGGCTCGTCGAGCCCCGGGAGGCGCACCCTCTCCTCGTCGTCGAGCTCCATCGACTCGGTCGGATCCGTTAACTCGTCTGGGTCGGGTGGATGCATCGGCGGCCGCGAGCAACCCTCAGGGGAACAGCGTGCATTGTAGCCCGAAAAAAAGCCGCCGCGAGGGAGGGGCCCTCGCGACGGCCGGGAACGGGTCGGACCCGCTCGGTCAGCTCACCTGCACGTCGATCTTCTTTGGCTTCGCATCCTCTGCCTTGGGGAGGACGACCTCGAGGATGCCGTCCTTGAAGCGCGCCTCGATCCGGGACGAATCGACGGTAGAGGGGAGGGTGAAGCTCCGGCAGAAGGTGCCGTAGCTGCGCTCCACCCGGTGGTACTGCTCCTCCTGGATCGTCTTGTCCCGCATCCGCTCGCCGCGCAGCGTCAGGACGTTTCCCTCGACCTTGAGGTCGAGCTCCTCGCGGCGCACGCCGGGCAACTCCGCGGAGAGGATCAGGTTGTCTCCACGCTCGAAGATGTCGACCGCCGGCGCCCAGTTCTGGAAGGCATCCTCCTCCAGACCGGCGGCGCGCGAGTCGGTGAACAGCCGGTTCACGCGGTTCTGCAACTGGCTCAAATCACGAAACGGATCGAAGCGGACTAGGGTCATGGTGGCAAGCCTCCTTAGAGAGTATGGGGACGCGGGGCACCCACCCGACGGCTGACTTCCCCGCCACCCAGCGCGGCGGCGCGGAGCCATCGGGTCGCCGGCGCATTTCGAGCGCCGGGCGGGCGTTTTTCTCGGGGCGTCCCGCTCGCGACCGGACCATAGGACCGCGTCCCGGGGGTGTCAAGGTGGCTGCGCGCCTGCGCGCGGGATGATGGAACCGATTCCAGCGTATACTCCTGCCGGCTTTGGAGGCTGGAGCCAGAGTGGCTCCGCCTGATCTACGGAGCAGGCCGAATGCGATTCTTGCTGGCAGGGCTCCTCGTGGCGGCCGCAGCCATGTCGCTCACGTGGGCTGCCGCTGAAGAAACAAGGGTCGAGATTACCCCCTTTGCCGGGTATTTCTCTGGCGGGAGCGTTGACCTGCCCACGAACCAGGGTGATGTGGAGCTCGATATCCAGGCCGCCGGCGACTACGGGGCGTTCCTCGACTTCCGCGTCACGCCCGAGTCCGCCGTGGGCCTGATGTACCTGCGCCAGGACTCCGAACTCGACGCCAACCCGCTGGCCGGGATGGGCGAGGTGGGCCTGCGAATGGAGTTCTACCAGTTCGAGGGGTTCTACGAGTTCTCCACCGAGGCCATCCGCCCGTTCGTCGTCGCCTCGGTCGGCGCCACACGACTGGAGGCGGACGGGTACGATCCGGACACCCGGTTCTCGTTCACCGTGGGGGGCGGCGTGCGCCTTTTCCTCGGGAGGCACTTCGGATTCCGTCTGGAGGGCCGCTATTTCGGGACCCTGGTCGATCGCAGCGAGGAGGAGTTGTGCGCCGATGACGATGAGGACTTCTGCCTCGTCTACCACGATGGCACCCTGCTCAACCAGTTCGACGCGAAGGTGGGGGTCGTCTTCGCGTTCTGATCCGCCCCGTCCGCAGGCACTCAGGCCGACAGGGCCCTCCGGTCGCATTGACGACCCCCGGGTGCTTCGCTATCCTCGCACCGTGAGCCGACGACGAGAGGGACGCGCGTGAGTCCCTTCGCAGCCGCACAGGCCGACCGCAACCGCCCCCTCCTCGATCGACGCCGCCATCTCTGGCGCGTCCGGAGAACAGCCGTGACACTCCCCTCGCTGACCCGATGCCTCGCGGTAGCTGCGTCCCTGTTCCTGGCGGTAGCACTGCCGGTGCGAGCGGCGGAGGCCAAGCCCGCGGAAGGGAGCGCCGGCGGGACCCAGGCGAAGGGCGCCGCGACACCCTACGGCGACCTCTCCGACCAGCACTTCTGGGTGAGCCTCGGCGCTTTCCTCCCCAGCTTCAACACCACGACGCGGCTCGACGCCGAGTCGGCGGGGGTGCCCGGGGCGACGATCGACACCGAGGACGACCTCGGCCTCGACGAGCGCAGCACGAACTACCGCCTCGACTTCGTCTGGCACATCGCGCCGCGCCACGCGCTGGCCGCCCGCTTCTTCGAGTTCAAGCGCGATGCGACCACCCTCATCGACGCTGACATCCAGTACGGCGACGTCCTGTTCGCGGCCAACACGACACTGGAAGCGGACTCGAAGATCGGCTACTACGGACTCTCGTACCACTACTCGTTCACGCAGCGGGACGGGCTCGACGTCTACCTCATCGCCGGGTTCGACACGCTCAGCGTTTCCGCCGCGCTCGCCGGGTCCGGGACGATCACGGCCGGGGGCGGGACGATCGGGGCGTTCAACGGCGAGAAGAGCGGCGGCATCACAATCCCGGTGCCGGTGATCGGCGTCGGATTGTCGATCGAGCTGACCCACCGGCTGTTCCTCCACGAGGACTTCGAGTGGTTCGGCCTCGAGGTGCAGGGAATCAACGGCAGGCTGGTCGACAACCGCATCTCGCTGGACTGGCATCCGTTCAAGCACATCGGCTTCGGACTCGGGTACGACAGGATGCGGCTCAAGGTCTCCGAGACGGACGGCGAGGGCTCGGACTTCGACTTCGACTGGGAGCTCAGCGGCGGCCGCGTCTACGTCACCGGGACGTTCTAGCGCGGCGCGCCAGCGCTGCACGATCCGGCCACCCCAGCGCGGGTGGCGGCGCCGGGGCGGCGGAGCGGGAGGGGCCTACTTCCCCTTCTCGCTGCCAGGTTTCGGCGGGAACTCGCGGAACATCTTCTTCACCACCTTGTTGACCATCTTGGCGATCTTGTCCATGTCGAGCTCGATAAAGGTCTCGTTCGCCACCGCGCGCCAGACCAGCGCGTTCTTGTGCGTGTCCACCAGATCGACGATCAGCGCTCCGTGATAGACATCGCGCATGTTGATCGTCGTCGCCCCCAGTCCCCAGTACCCCCAGCCGTCCCAGCCCGCGTAGCCGCCATACCCAAAGCCCACGAAGTCGACGCTGGAGGTCTGGCTGGACGAAACGTGCGTGTAGACGAAGAGATCGGGTGACTCCGCCGCGGCCACGATCCCTTTCGCGACCAGCTCCGCCTCGATGGCACGATGGATCCGCTTCTCGGTGATCGGGTTCGGCGCCTCGGTCCCGGGTTTCCAGGCAAAAGTCTTGTACTGCGTGAAATCGGCCTCGAGATCGTGGTCGGAGGTCACCTTGCCGGCGACCGGCAGGATCGCCAGCATGAAGATCAACCCGAGAACCGGGGCCCCCCGTGAGACGCGCATCAGAATCCCTCCGCCCGGTCGCGGTTGCGGCCGGCCCGCGCCACTCTAGCGCACCCCCGCGACCGCTGCCACGTCCCGACGACCCGGGCGGTAGCGGGCTCCGCGCTCATGGCCAGCCTGGGAACCAGTAGTAGTTCGAAGGCAGGTACCTCTCGATGAATGGCCCACGCCGGCGCTCGTCCTTCGGCGCCACCTGCTCGGCGAAGCGGCCTTGAGTTCGGCCGTGCTTGAGGTCGATCAGCTCCCACCCCACGCGCCCGAAGGTATGGCGGGCGAAGTACTCCGCGACCTGCGGCTCCGGCCGATCCGCGACGAACTGCGCCCGCGCCCGGTAGAACGACAGGAAAGGGAGTGAGTTGACCCCGAGCTGCAGCCAGGCCGACCCCACCAGGATTGCGGCAGCCGCGACCCCGGCCACCGTCGCCGCAAGCCGGCGCCGCCGCCCCTCGACGATCAGGCGCTCGACCACCAGAAGGAGCGGAAGCGACAGGAGCGGCAGCACGAAGAGCATGTAGCGCGGGCCATAGCAGTTTTCCCCTCGCCAGTTCACGAACCTGCCGTTGACGAGGAACATCACCATCGTCACGAGCAGCAGGGTCCACGCCTCCCGCGGGTGGCGCCGGAGGAACGCGGGCCAGCCGAGCGCCGCGAGCAGGAGAGGCGGGAAGTGGAGCAGCACGCTGCCGTGCGGGGTGGCGAGATACCCCCACGCGGCGGTGGCCAGGCTGCCGGAGAGAAAATCGCTCTCGCGGGCCCACTGCGCATAGCCACTGGTGAACGGGGTTCCGAACCTGATCTCGTTGGCGGCGCCGAGGATCACCAGGGAGAGCACGAGCGGCAGTGCCAGGTACAGGACGAGCGGACGCCACTGGCGTCCGGCGGTCGCCGCACCGGCCGCCTCCCCTCGCCAGGCACCCCAGCCTGCCACCCCACCGACGATCGGCAGGAGCGCGACGTACGCCGTCTTGACGAGCACGAGGGCGCCCACCGCCAGCGCGGCGCCCAGGAGGTGACGGCGGGAGCCCCAGCCGGCCGCAGTCCCGGCCGCCCGCAGGTGACGGGTCAGGTGGTAGTAGCAGACCGTGAAGAGCAGCACCTGGAGGATCTCGGAGCTCTGCGCCCGGAGGTAGTTCCACAGGTAGGTCGCGTAGAAGACGGCCATCACGAAGGCAAACAGGGCCGCGGGATGGTCCGTGTAGAGCCGCCCGATCCGGATCAGGTACCAGGAGAGCACCGCCGCGAGCAGGACGTTGAAGAGGTTCAGCAGCGGCACGCGCAGCGGGCTCTCGACGTACGGGAGACGGCCCGCCAAGGCCCACTCCACCGCCAGGACGGGGACGTACACGACGGTGTTCAGAACCCCGTACTTCGGGAACCAGCGTCCGCGCTCCACATTCTCGAAGAAGTACTGCCCCCGCTCGCCGAAGCCATCAGCGAACGACGCCGGCACTCCCCACTCCCCTGTCGTGAGCAGGTGCACCGCCTCGGCGCGAATCGCGCGCGGGTCGCCCGGGTACATCTCCGCCGGGGCCGACAGCACGTTGACGAGCGCGGCAACGGCAACGGTGATCAGCGTGACCCGGTCGCGCGGGCCGCGGACCCCACGAGGGTCGGGGTGCGTCAACGGATCAGCTCACCCGCCTGGGGTGATCGGAGGGGGGCAGTGGACCGTGAAGGGGCGCGGGACGCCGGCCGAGCTCGTGCCCAGGCCCGCCTCGCCGCAGGCGTTCTCCGGCGCGATCAGGTAGTAGAGCCAGCCGCGCGACCCGGGGACCAGCGCATCGAAGGTGACGGTGTCGAGCGAATGCTTCTCGAGGCACACGGTGCCGTAGAAGAAGGACGTCCCGGCCGGAATCTGCCCCCGATAGACGTTGTACGACGCCGCCAGCGGCAGCGCATTCCAGTTGAATCGTGTGGTGTCCACCGCGTCGGCTGCCATGTCGATCGAGGTGGGCGGGAACTCCCCCTTCGCGGCGTCGAAGTCGTCGCAGTCGCAGGGCGGCCCGATCCCGTCGAGATCGCTGTCGGCCTGCGGGTAGTTCGGCAGGCCGGGGCAGTTGTCGGCCGCGTCCGGTATCGCATCGCCGTCGGCGTCCGGCTGGCCGTAGAGCGCGACGATCCGGAAGTCGTCGATCGCCGCCTCCACGATCGAGCCCAGGCCGGCGTCCGAAGCCAGGAAGCGGAAGCGAATCCCCGCGGCCGGGGCGACCACGTTGGTCAGCCGCACCTGTCGCTTCCGCCAGACGCGGTCACCGCGCTGCACCGAGTCGAGGAGATACCACGACCCCCCCCCGTCCTGGCTGACTTCCAGGCGCAGCACGTCGGCGCCGGGGCCGCCGCCAAGGTCGTTCGAGAACCAGTGCGCATACTCGACGACCGGGAGCTGCAGTCCGCTGAGGTCGAACATCGGCGACTCGATCGAGGTCGTGCCGCCGTCGACGTCGCTCGCGCCGGCGCTCCCCCCCGGAGCTCCGTTCGCGGTGACGAGGCAGCGCGTTCCGGCGCCCGGCGTCGCATCGTCCTCCGGCTGCGCGGCGATCCCGGCGAAGCTCGTCCCGACCGGGTCGTCCTGGATCCAGAATCCGCTCAGGGCGGTGTTCAGCTCGCCCGGCAGCCAGCCGCTCTCGATCGCTTCGAAGTCGTCACGCAGCACCTCGACGAACGGCTGCACCAGCACGCGGTTCGGGAGCACCTTTTGCGCGGACCCGTCCGGACCCTCCACGGTCAGCCTGACCGTGAAGTACCCCGGCTGGGCGTAGACGTGGACCGGGTCCGTTTCGGTGGACGTGCTGCCGTCGCCGAACTCCCAGAGCCGCGACTCGATCGGGCCGCGGCTCCTGTCCCTGAAGCCAACGACGAGCGGCGCGGGCCCCGCGAACATCTCCACCTCGAAGTCCGCGCTCACCGGCACGCCCGGGAGAGTCGTATCCATGCTGCCGAGCTGATCCGTCTCGAGGGCGAACCAGTCGACCCACTCGCGACGAAACTGCTCCATCCGCTCCAGATCACCCGCGGGGACCGGACCGTCCGGGACCACCAGCACGAAGGCGGCCCGGAACGACTTGGGGGCGACGGACGCGGCGGGCACCCGCGGCCCTTCCGCCGTGATCAGATCCGCCATGCCGATGTCCTGACGGGTGCCGCGAATGTGCACCCCCCCTTCCGGCGGGGAGGACGCGGTCCGGCCGCCGGTGTCGTGCGGGTGATCCAGGACGAAGATCGGCTCGCCGACCGCGGCGGCGTCTCGCAGCCCCATCAGGTACTCATCGAGGTGGCTGTAATGCTCGAACCCCGGCCCGGAGAGCCAGCCGTTCCCATCCGGCTGCCAGTCGTTCCCCTCCATCACCGAGGCCGTGGAGTTCATGAAGAAGCTCCAGTGGCTGAAGTCGCGGCCCAGCATCCCCTCGCCGGGAACCTCGGCGAACGAGGCGAACTGGTGCCCCGCCTCCTGGCCGAGCACCTCGACCCCCTCGACCGAGCCTACGAAGAACGGCAGGGGGTCGTCGAAGCGCGGCAGGTATTCGAGCAGGTCGTTCATCTGCACGATGCTCTTGAGGCGGATGGTCGGCAGCCCGAGCACGGCGCTGTTGTCGGCGATGGCGATCCCGATCCCGGCGACGTCGTTGCGCACCCGCCGATGGAAGGCGAACCCCGCCTCGATCTGCACGTCGGTGTTGTAGGCGGAGGAGATGAAGATCACCAGGTAGTCGAAGTCGTCGGAGTGGGTGGCGTAGAACTGCTGCGCGATGCCGGTGGTGTCGGTGAAGCCGGAGACGACGAGATCCCCGGCGTCGAACAGGACGGCAATCTGCCCCAGGTCGAGGTCGGCGGCGAGTTCCGCCCGCGCCGGCGCGCGCCGCGCCGCCTCCGCGTGCCAGCGCGCCATTCGCGCCGGCAGGTCGGCCGTGGTGCCGCAGCCGAAGCGCCGCGGCGGGAGATCGCGCGTGCCGTCGCCGGCATCCTTGGCGGGGGGTCGGGCGCCCGCCGTCAGTGCCGCGACGAGCAGGATCACACCCAGCCAACGGTGGGGACGGAGCATGGACGGAAGTATACCGCGAACCGCTTCCGGCCTCAGGCGCCCCCGGCGACCGCGGGAAGCAGCGTGAGGAGGTCCTCGAAGCGGTCGAGGCAGCGGTCTCCTCCGGCGCTCGCCAGCTCCTCCGGCGAGCAGGAGCCGGTGGCAATCAGCCAGCAGCGGATGCCGGCGTTGCGGCAGGTCTCCGCGTCGATCCCCATGTCGCCGACGTAGACCACCTCGGCCGCCTTCACCTCCAGGATCGCGAGCAGCCGATCGACCATCTCGCGATGGGGCTTGGGGTGGGTCACCAGGTCCGGCCCGAGGATGGCCCCGAAGTGGGCGGCCAGCCCCAGTCGCTCCAGGATCGGCCGGCCGAAACGCGCCGGCTTGTTGCTGGCGACCCCCATGCGATAGCCGCGCTGGCTCAACGCCTCGAGGGTCGGTGCCACGCCGGGGAGGGTGCGGGTCGCTTCGACGCCGACGCGGTCGTAGTGCTCGCGAAACAGCCGCACTCCCGCCTCGATCCGCTCCGCTCCGAGCGCTTCCTCGATGAGCGTCTCGAGACCGTGGCCAACCATCCGCCGCACCACCGCCACCGGATAGGGAGGCTCGCCGAACGCGGCGCGCGCATGGTTCAGGCTGGCGGCAATCGCGTCGTAGGAGTCGACGAGCGTCCCATCGAGGTCGAACAGTACGCCCCGGGTAGTCGGGGTCACTTCACCCGCTCGAGGTAGGCGCCCTCGCGGGTGTCAATCCGCACGACCTCCCCCTCCTCGATGAAGGGGGGCACCGCAACCGTGAGACCCGTCTCGAGCAGCGCCGGCTTGTTCTGGTTGCTGGCGGTCGCTCCCTTGAGCCGGGGGTCCGTCTTGACGACCTTGAGCTCGACCGTCAGCGGCGGCTCGACCCCCACGGCCCGCCCCTCGTACATTTCGATCTCGAACTTCACGTTCGGCGTCAGGTAGTTGACCGTCTCGCCGAGGTCTTCCTTGCTCAGCGCCACCTGCTCGTACGTCTCCTCATCCATGAAATGGTAGCCGGACGCATCCTCGAAGAGGTAGTTCATGTCCCGGCGATCGAGGGCCGCCTTCTCGACCATGTCCACCGAGCGGAACCGGTGCTCGTGGAGCGAGCCGCTCGACAGGCGCCGGAGCTTCGTCTGGACCATTCCGCGCAGGTTGCCGGGGGTGTGGTGGTGGCGCTCGAGCACCTTGTAGAGTTCGCCGTCCATCAGGATGACCATTCCGATGCGGAGCTGTGTGGCCTGGATCGACACCGCTGCCTCCTCGCTGCCGGAGACGGGCCCGAGTCCTGGCCCCTCAGCAACTCAATCTGAATGAAGAAGTTATGATAGCGAAACGACGGTTCCCGCGTCAAACGTGGCGCGGAGCTGACGGCTCAGCCGAACTCGGTGGGGCGCAGGAGCAGCCGCTCGACCGGCTGGCCGCGCTTCAGGTGGCTGTCCACGATCTCGGCGACATCCGTCGCCTTCACCCCCTGATACCAGATGTCGTCCGGATAGATCGCGAGCACGGGCCCGCGGGCGCAGTTGTCGAGGCAGGAGGTCTTCACCACCCGCACCGCCGAGCGCAGCCCCTCGCGTTCGATCGCCTCGGTGAAGGCATCGCGCACCGCGGCGGCGCCGCCGACCGCGCACGACCCCTTCGGGTTGTCGGCGGGGCGCTCGTTGCTGCAGAGGAAGACATAGTAGCGTCGCTTACCCAAGGGGCTTCCCCTCGTAGGCGGAGGCGAGGCGCCGGAACTCGTCCGGGATCGCGATCGTCCGGCCCGCGGCGTAGTCGTAGGCGACGTTCACGCACGTCCCCTCCGCAACCAGCCTGCCGCTGGCGCAGGCGCGCACCTCGAAGCTCATGTCGAAGCTCTTGCTCCCAATCCGATCCACGCGGGCACCGATCTCGACCTCCTCCCCGACGAACAGCGGGGAGCGGTAGTCGCAGCGGGTCTGCGCCAGGATGATCCCGACGTTCCGGTACGACTCCAGCCCCATCACCTGCCGGTAGTACTCCGCGCGCGCTTCCTCGAAGTACGTGAAGAGGACCGCGTTGTTGACGTGGCCCATGGCGTCCGTATCGCGGAATCGCGGACGCAGCCGCAGCACCAGGCGAAACCCAGGGATCGTCGCCACGCCACCCTCCGGCCTGCGCCACGCCGCGGCGGGGTCGAGATTCGCCCCCAGGGTTGCGCGCCGCTCCGCGACTGCGCCACCATTCTAGGGAACGGTGCGCGGCAGTTCAACGCGGTGCCCGCCGGGCTCCGCCCCGCACCCATCACCCTTCGTGGGGGCATCCAGATGCGCCTTCGCACCGCCGGCCTCACGCTCGCGCTCGCGTTCCTCGCGGGCGTCCCCGCTCCCGCGCAGGACTACCCTCGCCACGGGACCCCGAAGGAACCGCTCGGAGGGCCGCGCCCCGTCGTCGCCTTCCTGTTCAAGCTGGGCGAGCTGCAGCCGAACGGCGGCTCCGATCTCTGGGACTACCACGAGGACCTGTTCACCGCCGAGGTGGGTGACTTCGACGATATCGCCTTCGGGTTCGACGTCATCCTCCTGGCAAGCTCGCATCTCGAGTTCGCGTTCGGGCTGGAGGCCTACGAGGGGGAGGTCGGCTCGGTGTACCGCGACTACGTCGATTCGTTCGGAGGGTCGATCGCGCAGTACCAGAACCTGAACCTCGTGCCGCTCACCGCCAGCGTGCACTGGCTGCCGTTCGGGCGCTACAGCGGGGAGAGCGGCAAGCCGCGCGCGGTGGTCCCCTACCTCGGAGTCGGGATGGGGTTGCTGATCTGGGAGTACGAGCTCGGCGGCTCGTTCGTCGACCTCGTCACGCTCGAGATCTACGACGACTACTTCTACGACGACGGCGCCACGATCGCCGCCCTCGCCACCGCGGGGATCGAGTTCCGGGTCTCGCGCGCCTGGTCGATCCATCTGGAGGGACGGTACCTCTGGGCCGAGGACAACCTCGGGGCGGACTTCGTCGGCTTCGACGACCTCGACCTGAGCAGCTGGGCGTTCTTCGGAGGCGCCAGCTTCCGCTTCTGAACGCCTGCGATTCCCCTCCGGAGGACCGGCCTCGGGGTCGAAGCGGGCGCCGGGGATGTGCTAGAATCCCGCCCTGTACAGGCCTTCCACGCCGCCTGCCCGGTCCTGTTCCGCCTGGCAAAACCCAAGGAGCCACGCCATGACGACCGCAACCCGCATCGCCGCCACCGACGCGGTGGAGGTGCTTCGCCGCCACATGCTCGTGGACGGTTTCGACCTGGTCCTCGACCTCGACCGCAGCCACGGCAGCACCCTCGTCGACGCCCGGACAGGGAAGGAGTTTCTCGACTTCTTCACCTTCATCGCCAGCAATGCCCTGGGGATGAACCACCCGGCCCTGGCCGAGGAGTCGTTCCGCGCGCGCCTGGGGCGAGTCTCGGTCCAGAAGCCCTCGAACTCGGATCTGCAGACGGTCGAGATGGCCGAGTTCGTGGAGGCGTTCGAGCGCTTCGCGATGCCGGCGGAGTTCCCGTACCTGTTCCTCGTCGAGGGGGGGTCGGTAGCGGTCGAGAACGCCCTGAAGGCGGCGTTCGACTGGAAGGTGCGCAAGAACTTCAAGCGCGGCCACAAGTCCGAGGTGGGCACCCGGGTGATCCACTTCCGCGAGGCGTTCCACGGCCGCACCGGCTACACGCTCTCGCTGACCAACACCGATCCCGCCAAGACCGACCTCTACCCGAAGTTCGACTGGCCGCGGATCGACAATCCGAAGGTGCACTTCCCCCTCGATGCGGTGAGCCTGGCGCAGGTGCAGGACGCCGAAGCGCGGTCGATCGAGCAGATCGAGGCGGCGTTCCGGAAGTACCCCGACGACATCGCCGCGATCATCCTGGAGCCGATCCAGGGAGAGGGAGGGGACAACCACTTCCGTCCCGAGTTCTTCCAGGCGCTGCGTCGCCTCGCGGACCAGCACGAGGCGCTGCTCGTCTTCGACGAGGTGCAGACCGGAGTCGGTCTGACGGGCCGCTTCTGGGCCTACCAGCATCTCGGCATGGTTCCCGATATCGTCGTCTTCGCGAAGAAGATGCAGGTCTGCGGGATGATGGTCTCGCGGCGGATCGACGAGGTGCCGGAGAACGTCTTCAAGGTGTCGAGCCGCATCAACTCGACCTGGGGAGGAAGCCTCACCGACTGCGTCCGCGCCACGCGGATCCTCGAGGTGATCGCGGCGGACCGGCTGGTCGAGAACGCGGCGACGCAGGGCGCCCGGCTGCTGACCGGCCTGCAGTCGATCGCGGCCGAACGGCCCACCATCGTGACCAACGCCCGTGGCCGGGGGCTGATGTGCGCCTTCGACCTTCCCGATCCGGAGTCGCGCAAGAAGCTGTTCGCCTGGACCTACGACGCGGGGCTCTTCGTCCTGCCGAGCGGGCGCCGCTCGATCCGCTTCCGTCCGGCGCTGACGATCGGCGAGGCAGACATCGATCGGGGGCTCGAGATCCTGAGGCGCGGCGTCAAGGCGCTGGCGTAGCTGGGTCCTTCGAGCGACCTCACGGGAGTTTCGTCCTCAATACCGCTCCCAGCAGGTGCGCAATTCCCGCTCCTGGTCCGGGGAGAGCTCGCACAGCGGGGCACGCACGGGTCCGCCGTAGTACCCCATCCAGTCGAGCACCCGTTTGAGGCCAGCGATGCCGTGCTCGACGGTCACAGCTCGCGCCAGCGGGGTGACGCGCGCCTGCAGTGCCGCGACTCTCTCGTGGTCCCCCGCACGGAAGGCGCTCCAGATGCCGGCGCACTCGGCCGGCATCACGCAGGCCGCGGCGACGATCCCTCCGGCCGCGCCCGCAGCCAGCGACGCGGCCAGGATTCCGGCGCTGCCGCTCAGGACCGCGAACCCCGGCGGGGCCCCCGCCGCCAGCGCGACGATCCGTTCGAGGACGCCGCTGCTGTCCTTCACCCCCCGCACCCCGGGCACCTTTGCCAGTTCGAGAAGTAGATCGACCGGGACGTCGAGGCCGGTGAAGGCCGGGACGTGATAGAGGAAGACCGGTCCGGCCGCGGCCGCCGCGACCTCCTCGTAGTGCCGGCGGAGCGCGCCGGGGGTCATCCGGGAGCGGTAGTACGACGGCGTCACCACCAGCACCCCGTCGGCCCCCAGGTCGAAGGCGCGGCGCGTGGCGGCGATCGTCGCGCGCGTCGACGGCCGCCCAGCGCCCGCGAGCAGCGTCTTTCCGGCAGGCAGCCCGTCGCGCGCGGCGGCGATCACCGCGTCCGCCTCGGCGTCGTCGAGATGTGGCAGCTCCCCATTCGAGCCGAGCACCAGCACGCCCGTGAGCGGATGCTCCATCCAGCGCGCCAGGTTGTCCCGCAGCCGCTCCAGCGCGACATGCTCCCCCGACGCCTCGAACGGGGTCGGCACAGGGGGGAAGATCCCGTCGAACTTCGCTGACTGATTCACCATGCCGGCCAGGGTAGCACCCTCCCGCCGCTCACGGCGACCAGGTGGCACCGAGGAGCAGGCCGATATCGAGGTCGGTGTTGTGGCGGTACAGGTCCTCGACCAGCGCGATGTCGATCCCCCATCGTTCTCCCGCGGCGAACCGGACCCCAAGCGCGAGCAGCCCGGCCGGATCGGAGATCCCGTCCTTACGGAGTGGAAGGAACGGCGAGGTGCCGTGGAGGACCTGCGCGAGGAAGGCCGTGCGCGGGCTCATGCGCACCTCGTAGGCGACCGTGGCCGTCCAGACGTTCGCGAGGTCGACGTCGGGCAGGGCCTCCAGACCTCCGAGCACGGAGTACCCCGCCGCAAACGTCCAGCGCGAGCGCAGATGGCGCCAGGCAAAGGTGAAGCCGAGGCTGGCATCGACTCCACCCGACCCGGCGAGGCTCTCCGGATCCCCCGTGGGCAACTCGACCGCGAACGACAGGTCGGCGGCAAGCGCCGGCCCGGAAAGCGGTAGCCGGACCCGCCCGCGCAGCGCGATATCCCCGAGTGCCGCATCCGGGAGGTCGTCGCCGGTGAGGACGTAGCTTCCGTCGTTCGAGATGAACACCGCGGCCCCCGCGCCGTGCGGGGCGGAGTCGCGCCCGGCGTCGGACACCCCGAGCGTGGCGTGGAACCGGCTGACCGTCTCGTCGGCCCAGCCACCCGCATGCCGGATCACCGGGACGTCCAGGCCGACCTCCCAGTCACGCGGCAACCCCAGGCGCCATCCCAGGTCGAGCCGTGCGGTCTCTCCATCGTAGTAGTAGAGCGTCTTGCCGGTCGCAGCGTACACGGCATCCATGTAGGCCAGGACCTCGTCCAGGGTCGGGTCCGGGCGCTCGGAGACGATGACGCCGCGGGTGTACTGGAGCGTCGAGGAATAGAAGAGGTTGGCCGTGAAGCGCGACTCGAGTGGCGCGGGGAAGGCGGCGCCTCCGAGCGCCGGAAACAGCAGCGGCAGCTTCGCGGGAAGTTGGGGGCGGAAAGCGAGCAACCCCGGCGCCTCGTCGAGGGGCACGCCGGGATGGGTGGTCTGGGCCGCCGGCGCTGGGGCCGGCTCAAGGGCGGTCTCGCCGGCGGAGGCGATCGGGGCCGCGCCCAGCACGAGCGCGGCGGCAATCGCTGGGATCTTCTTCCGGGGGGCTCGAAGGGGCAACGGTGGAGAGGCTCCTGGCGCCCGGCCACGGGCACGCGAGGAGCGGGAGTATGCGGCGGCGACGCACCCACCGCAACCTCGACACTCCCCCTCCTCGCCCGGCGCTTCCGCGCTCCTGCCGCGTGCGCTAGAATCCGGCTCCCACACGCTCCCGCACCCGCCGCCGGCGGGCCCCAGGTGTCGATGCAACGCGAACCGCCCCGCGTCACCCTACGGAACGCCTTCCGGCTTCCGTACGCGTCGGCGATCTCGGCCGCCCGCACCTGCTATTCGCCGCGCGTCATCGCGCCCGAGGAGGTGAGCGACCGGCAGCTCGCGTCGATCGGCGCGCTCACCTTTGACGCCGGGCACCATACTGTCTTCCAGCACGCGCATTTCGAGTTCGGGCTGGAGGCGATCTCGCGGCAGTTCGTGTGGAGCACGTTGCACTCGTACCCGTTCTACAACTCCGAGCAGTCGAGCCAGCGCTACGTCCGCCTCGACGAGCCTCTCGCCTACGTCCCGCCGCTTGCGGGGGAGGCCTTGCGGATCTACGAGGCGGCCATCGCGCGGGCGTGGGAGCACTACCGCACGCTGTCGGCGCTGCTGGTCGAGGACACGCGCGCCATCCTGACGGATCTGCGGCATCTCACCTCGGTAAGCGCTCCCAAGAAGCGCAAACGGGTCGAGCAGGAGGCGGAGAAGAAGGCAATCGAGATCGCCCGCTACGTGATCCCGATCGCGGCGTTCACCTCGATGGTCCACACGATCTCCGGCGTGACGCTCCACCGGCTCTGGCGCCTGATGCACGTCGGCGACACTCCGGGCGAGGCGGCAGAGGTGATCGGGCGGATGGTCGAATGCGTCCGCCGGGTGGACCCCGACTTCTTCGAGCGGATCGGCGATGGGCCGCTGGCCGCGGAGGTCGGCGCCCCGCCGCCGCCTGACGACGCCTTCCGCGCCGAGTTCGACGCGACGCTGGCAGGGCGCACCTCGCGCCTGGTTTCCTATGACGCCGCCGCGGAGGCGCGCGTCGCGGACGCCTACCGCTTCGCCTTCGGGCTGTCGCGCGCGAGCGTGACGGACGACGAGGCGATCGCCCGCATCCTCGACCCGGCGCGCAACCGCTACCGCCTCGAGAAGCTGAACGTGACGTTCCACACGGCGGAGTCGCGCCCGCTCCACCACGCGCGCTACACCTTCCACAAGAAGCTGAGCCACACCGCCGACTCGCAGGAGCAGCGGCACCGGATGCTCCCCGGATCGCGGCCGCTGCTGAGCCTCACCGCGGCGCGGGAGCCGGACGTCGTGGCGCCGCGGCTGCTCGACGGCAACCCGCGGGCGCGGGAGGTGTTCGACCTGGCCGTGCGGGAGGCATGGGAGGCGAAGAACGCGCTGCTCGACCTCGGGGTGCCGGCGGAGCAGGCGATCTACGTGCTGCCGAACGCGACTGCGATCCGCTTGGTCGAATCGGGCGACCTGCTGTTCTTCCTGCACAAGTGGGTGATGCGGACCTGCTTCAACGCGCAGGACGAGATTTACCGGGGGGCGATGGACGAAGTGGAGCAGGTGCGCGAGGTCCACCCGCGGCTCATGTACCGCGTCGGGCCTCCCTGCGTGGTGCGGCACAAGCTGGCGCGGCCGGTCTGCACCGAGGGGGAGCATTTTTGCGGGGTGCCGGTGTGGCTCGACTTTCCGGGGGCGGTGCGACGGCTCTAAATAAGAAACCGCGAATCGGGATCACGGCAAGTGATGGATTCGCAACGGGTTGCTCTTGATGTTTCCGAGACTCCGAAGTAAAAAGCCCCCCGAACGGCAGCAGTCTCCGCGAGAGACGCCGTCCAGGA
>Ga0137429_1000054_pt1 | contig 66049 bp, 58 predicted proteins | sample EasRivERMZT736_2_FD_102304 | JGI IMG/M metagenome (GOLD analysis project Ga0137429, IMG submission 102304) | Soil microbial communities from meander-bound floodplain in the East River, Colorado, USA - East River MetaG ERMZT736_2 | ecosystem: Environmental > Terrestrial > Soil > Floodplain ...
GGTTGCCGTCGTCGGAGATGCACTCGTGGTCGTACACACAGCCCAGTATGGGATCGCAACCCGCCGCCGAGCAAAATGAGTTCGTGGGGTTGCAAAATGTGTTGTTGGGGGTATGGGTGCAGGTTCCGTTCGGCTCGACGCAGGCATCCGCGGTACACGCCACGTTATCGTTGCAGTTAACCGCTGTGTGCTGGCACGAGCCGGTCACACAGGTATCGACGGTGCATCCGAGGCCGTCGTCGCAATCCACGTTTGTTGTGCATTCGTCGGGGGGGGCGGGGCCGAGGCACGTGCGGGTATCCCGAAACGCGGCCATTTGGGATACCTCTTGACAGCCGAAGCTGGTGAGGATCCCCGAACAACCGCCCAATCCCGAACACATGATCCGGCAGCAGTCGGCGCATGCCGTGCAGCCGTTGCAATGTTGGGCATTCCAATTGTGTCCGATCTCGTGGGCGCTGAGCGCGACCCGAGCCGCCATGGTGGCCGTGAAGCGCGACTGGGACAGGCCGTACGCCCAGTTCAGGTTGCAAACCGCGCCGACGTAGGCGATGCCGATGACCGTCCCGTCGAGGTTTTTCCCCGTGAACAAGTGCAGCAGATCGCGCTGGACGGCCGACTGCGGCGATGCGTTCCAGTGGGTCACGAGCTGCCCCAAAAGCGTCGAGGGGGCGGTCGATGAATAGGGGTCCGGTTCGGCCGTACGCACGACCACCGAGGAGACTTCGTAGGTGATGTTCAGTTGGTTTTCGTAAATGGTTTCCAAACCGTTGATGACGTTTTCCATGTCCAGAATCGTGGAGTTCACATTGCTGCCGTTGAGTTGGTAAAACTCGAAGTCGGCATCCAACGCGATTTGGGCGAGGTCGAAGTCGACCCATGCCGCGTTCGGAGTGTCCTCCGGCACCTCCTCGAGGTCGGCCAATCCGTCGAACACGTGCTGGCCGACGTTCGTAGCGCATGTGTAGCCGCGCCGGTTCACCCAGTCGGAGTTGCGGTACACGGCGTGGTCGCCTATTTGGGCCGCGATGCCGGCTTTGGTGAGCGGTTGAATCCCGAAGATGCCGTCCGAGGTGTACACGACGGCCTCAATCTCCCCATCGTTGTACGAGGCGCGAACTTCAGATCCAGGCAGTTCCAATACCGTACCCACATAGGTTTGCGCCGGAGGGGGCTCGACGAGCGTCAGTCGGCCGGAGGCATCCTGCACCCAGACTTCGAAATCCGGGGAACGGACGGAGTATTTCTGAAGTTCCAAAGTCCACGTGTTGCCGTCCACGACGATGGCCGTTGTCAGACTCGATTCGGAGCGTTCGGCGAATCCAAGCGTCTGGACCGAAGCAGTACGAATATCGAACGAGTCATTTACGGCTTGAAATAAGCGTGCGTCTTCGCTCTCCGACTTGACTCTGGGCGTAACGTCCATGAGGGCAATGTTTCCTGCTGCGGGCAATGACCCAGCTTCTGCTTTCTCAGCCCCAAGGGAACTTGCGAACAGGACGGAAAAGCAAGAAACTACCATCGTGTTGAACACTCTAGTCATGTGCGGAATCCTCTTGTCGAATCTGGAAACCGGTTAACCCCGCTCGATGAGCCGCGCGCGCATTCCCCACCCCACCAAAAGAATAACCAAACAAGCAGCATAACATTCAGGATTGGATTGCGGATCTTACCGGACCCCACTTTGGTTATAGGAGCCGGAGGATCATGAGTCAAATGGTCCAAAGAATTGGATTTGAGTGCCTCCCAAGTTGACGGCGACTATGCGCCCGGCATTGTTTTAGCCCCGTAAACCGCGTTGGCTTTGAGGGCTGGTTCTTGTTACTCTGTAACAACCTATAGATCAGATGGAATTCGTAGATGCCCGCGGGAAACAAAATCACGATCGGAACGCTTCGAGCACGGAAGCACGAACACCGCAAAATCTCCATGTTGACGTGCTACGATTACGCCACCGCCCGGCTTATGGAGGAAGCGGGCGTAGATTCGCTTCTCGTCGGCGATACCTACGCGGAGGTGTGCCTGGGTCACTCGACGACGTTGCCGATGAATCTTGACCATATGGTCACGCTTGCGGAGGCGGTGCGTCGCGGCTCGCCCTCTTGCTACCTTGTGGGCGACATGCCCTACCTGAGCTACCAAGTCTGCCCGCAGGAGGCGATTCGCAACGCAGGTCTTTTCATGGCCAGGGCCGGTTGTGACTGCGTTAAAGTCGAAGTGGATCGCCGTTTGGTAAAAACCGTTGAGGCCATGGCGACGGCAACTATTCCGGTGATGGCACACTTGGGGTTGAAGCCCCAATCGATTCAGACTGTTGGCGGGTACAAGGTCCAAGGCAAGAATGCCGCCGACGCGCTGCAGATCATCGAAGACGCCAAGATGATGGAGGAGGCGGGGGCGATAGCACTACTGCTTGAGGCCGTACCCACCGAAGTCGCCGCGATCATCACCGATGCAACGGAGCTTCCGGTGATCGGAATCGTTTCCGGGCCGCATTGTGATGGTCAAGTGGTGGTTCAACATGACATGCTCGGGTACGGCGGCGGTCATCCGCCGCGCTCTGTAAAGCAGTACGCCAATCTCCACGACCTTTTGGTGGGAGCGTTTCGGGCTTTTGCGAAGGATGTTGCTGAAGGCGGGTTTCCGACCGACCAGCACAGCGTTGCAATGGACCCGGCGGAGCACGGAGAATTGCGTCGCGCCCTAGCGACGAAAGCCGGGGACGTCAAGCCGGTGCGCAAGGGGCGAAGATTCGGTTAGGGGAGCCCACGCTTGACTTCGCGCTCCACGCCGATACGTTGAGCGTTTCACCAGCGGGAAGGGTCGACATGTTGATCAAGATGAATCTCGCCCGCATCGTGATCGTCGACTCGGAGGATGAGAAGATGTCCATGATCGTCCTTCGGGAACTTGAGGGCGAACGGGCTTTTCCCATTCTCATCGGCATCCATGAGGCGTATGCGATCGATCGACGGATGAAAGGCATCGCCGTGCAGCGTCCGTTGACCCACGACCTGATCGAGCGGCTGATCGACAGGCTGGACTGCCGGATCGAACAGGTGGTCATCAGTGAATTGCGGGACTCCACATTTTTCGCCAAACTGGTGCTGCGACGCGATGGAGAACTAATCGAGGTCGACTCCCGCCCTTCGGACGCGATCGCCATCGGGGCGGGCACGGCGATCCCTATTTTCGTGGACGACTCGGTCTTGAAAGAGGTTTGCTGAAACGCTCGTTGGGGTGAGTCCACATGAAAGTCGAACAAAAGACCACTGTGCCGCGCACCTCGCCCGCGGCGACTCCTGTGCGGGCTGCGGCAACGCCCGGCGGCGACGGGGCCGCGTCAAAGACCGTCGTGGACGTGGTGAAGCGCCTGGATGACGGCTCCGCCCGTTTCGTGGCCGTGGCCCCGGGTCGCTTGGACGTGATGGGGGGCTTGGCCGAATACACCGGCGCGCTTGTCCTCAACATGACCCTCGGCGATCACGTGTGTGTCGCAGTTCAGGCCCGATGCGATGGCAAGATTTCCATTTCCGCGGCGCCGCGCTGGAATGACGGCGCGGAAGACGAGGTTCCCGTTTCGCGTCTCTGCGAGTCCAACGGGCGAGGGGCCAGCTTAGGAACTCGTCGCGGCGCCGACAACGCTCTGCGGCCGGACCTAACGACATGCGCTCTCGGTGGACTGACCGAAGCGCTGCGCGCGAAACTGTTGCCCACGCCCACGGGTGGGTTGTCCATTTGCATAGGGTCGAGTCTGCCGGATGCGAGCGGAAACGGGCGTAACGCAGCGGTCGCCGCCGCGGCCATCGTGGCCTGCGCCGCCGCGCTGGATCGGGCGTTGGAACCGCTCGCCGTCGCGGCGGTTTGCCAGCGGGTCGAAAACGACTGGCTCGGCGACCCGGTTGGCGTTGCCGACGCCGTCTGCGCCCTGGTGGGTGAACCCAACACGCTTCTCGAGGTCCGCTGTGAGCCGTGCACGCTCGGCGGTTCCATTCGCCTGCCGAAGGATCTGCTCCTGCTCGGCGTCGACTGCGGCGTCACACAGCCGGACGCGGCCCAGCGGTACGCTCACGTGCGAACGGCCACGTTCATGGGTCGGGCATTGATCGAGCGCATCATCGGGCATGAACGCGTCAAGCAAGGATCCGACCAAGGATCCCACCAAGTATCCTGGGATGGCTACCTGTCGCGACTGTCCGTAACCGATTACGTCGAGCACTTTCGTGATCGGATTCCAACGAAGATCAAGGGCAAGGATTTCCTCGACCGATTCGGCGAAACGGGCGACCCCTTGACACGGATCGACGCCGCGAGCCTCTACAAGGTCCGTTCCCGCACCGAGCACCACGTGTACGAGCACGCTCGCTCGCGGCAATTTGTGGAGTCTCTGTCGCGGGCCATCCGCGGCGGCGACCGCACGGCGCTGGTGGAGGCCGGCGAACTCATGAACGCTTCGCATTGGAGCTATGGGCAGCGCTGCGGACTGGGCAGCATCGAAACCGACCATCTCGTCAACCTCATCCGCCGCCATGGGGCCGAGGCCGACGTCTTTGGTGCCAAGATCACCGGACGCGGCTGCGGCGGAGTGGTGGCCGTGCTCCTAAAATCCACCGACCAGGCCCTTACCGCCATCGAGGCCGCCATGGCCGAGTACAGCTCGCAAACCGGCCACACCCCCAAGCTCCTCCGCGGATCAACCCCCGGAGCGCTCGTCGCCGGGGCGCAACGGCTCTAACCAGGGTCGCAGGTGTGCCACTGTTGTGTCAACAGTGGCGTCGCAGGAATCTCCAAAAAAAGCACTGCTCAAAGCGCAGTTGCGCCCGGCCGTGATGGTCAAGTGAATTTCGACGATTCGACGTTTCTTCCACCCCCTCATCTCTTAAACCCTTGAACCCTTCGCCCCCTTCAACCCCTTCACACCCTTCCAACTCTTCAACCTTCCAACCCCAATCCCCCGCCTGACCCCCAAAAAAACTCCCCACAGGAGGGCGTGAGCGATCAATCCGATCCTCGCCCCAAGGTCACCTTTATCGCCTCCCGCCACAACAATTCACAGGCACCTAAGTCCCCCTTGCCCGCCCGGTTGCTTTCCGTTAGGGTAATGTTCACGCCATCACGCTCCCCCTCTCCCCTTGGGAGAGGGCCGGGGTGAGGGCGGGAGTTAGCGAGTGCCAACGCTTCAATTCAAGGGCAAGTCGGTCATCGAGACCTACCACCACACCGTGCCCCATCGCCGCCTGGAGTTCGACGCCAAGCTCTCGCTTCTGCCCAAGGGTGAAAAGCCCGGCCTCGACGGCAACCTCATCATCGAAGGCGACAACCTCCTCGCCCTCAAGGCCCTCCTCCCCACCCACGCCGGCAAGTTCAAGTGCATCTACATCGACCCGCCCTACAACACCGGCAACGAAGGCTGGGTCTACAACGACAACCTCACCCAACCGCAGTTCAAGGAGTGGATCGGCCGGACCGTCGGCAAGGAAGGCGAAGACGCCACCCGCCACGACAAATGGTGCTGCATGAATCCGTCGCCGCGTGCCCGTCCCGTTTTGGATTGACCCACAGATGCGACCGAAACGAATCAACGCCGACAAGCCACACCTCTGGAAAGGCGATATCGCGGCCTCCGTTGACCAGTTCAACAAATGGTTCATGCAGTTCGCCCCCGCGGCGTTCCGGTCCACCCGCGTCAAGACTACCGAGCACGTCAAGGCCGCCCTCCTCGCCACCCGCGACCTCCGCAGCCTTGATGCGCCCACGCTCAAATCGAACCCAAGTGCGCTCTCGACGCTCCGAATGTGTACGGCCCCGCCGCTTGCCGTGGACCGCTTGATCGGCTTGGCCGACGCGAGCAAGAATCTTGTCGGGCGGATGGAAGAAGGCAAGCTCCCGACGAAGTTGAAGGACAAAGCCCTCGACGCGGAGTTGTCCAAACTCTGCCGCATTCTCGCCAAACTCCTTGACCGTGACATCTTTCCGTGGCTCGATGCGGCGAAAGACCCGACCGACCACGAACGCGACCGGGCCGCCACAATCGTCGCCGACCGCCTGTGCAGTGCCGTGGCCAATCCGATTGTCCGCAACGCCCAGGAGCAACGCCAACTCAAGATGATCGGCGACTGGCTGGACAAACGCAGCTATCGGAAGCAATCCCACCCGGCTGGGAAGCCGCTGACGGAGATGGAAGCGGGCACATACTCATTCCGCATGAACTTGGCGGTCGGTAAGGCTGTCAGAGTCAACATCCCGATCGACGTGGTGGTCCAGCCGAAGAAGTTGCGGAAGGACCGCCTGCCCATACTCATTGAAGCCAAGTCAGCGGGCGACTTCACCAACACCAACAAGCGGCGCAAGGAAGAGGCGATGAAAGTCCACCAACTCCGGGCCACCTACGGTGAGGGCGTGCGATTTGTGCTCTTCCTGTGTGGGTATTTCGGCGGCGACTACCTGGGCTACGAGGCTACTGAGGGTATCGACTGGGTGTGGGAACATCGCATCGACGACCTTGCGAAACTGGGGCTGTGAACGGCATGATCGCGCAGCACGACAACACGACCGAAGCGCAACGCCAGGCAATCCAGTCAGCTATCGATGCAACCAAGTCGGCAGCCGAGCGGAATCGGCTCGGCCAGTTCGCCACGCCCAACGCCCTCGCCGTCGATATCGCCCGCTACGTCGGCTCATTGATCGGCCAGCGCAAGCGCGGCATCCGCTTCGCCGATCCGTCCATCGGCTCGGGCAGCTTCTTCTCCGCTGCGCTCGCGGTGTTCGGCCAGAGGCGAATGAAGAGCGCGGTCGGCATCGAACTGGACACGAGTTTCTGCAACGCGGCGCGAGACCTATGGAGTGACAGTGGGCTTGAAGTAGTTTGCGGCGACTTCACTCGCGTCGTCGCGAGCGCTTCCTGCCCACCAGCCCCAAACCTCGTCTTGGCGAATCCGCCGTACGTGCGGCATCATCACTTGGACCGCGCGCAGAAGGAACGCCTGCAGCGGCTCACCCACAAGATGACTGGCGTAGAGGTCAACGGCCTTTCAGGGCTTTACGTCTACTTCCTCTTGCTCGCAGCGGCGTGGATGGATGACGGTGGTCATGCGGCGTGGTTGATCCCCTCAGAATTCATGGATGTCAACTACGGAACCGCGCTTAAACGCTACCTTTGTGATCGCGTCACTCTTATTCGCGCCCATCGGTTCGACCCTGCCGAGGTTCAGTTTGGCGACGCACTGGTGTCATCGGTCGTTATCGTGTTCCGGAAAGCGCCTCCGTCGTCTGAGCACTCCGTTGAGTTCAGTTTCGGCGGCACGATCGCCAAGCCGCACGCCTGCGACCGTATCCCATTGCAGACATTGCGTGATTCCCGCAAGTGGACCGTTTACCCCAGCCATGCGCAAAACGACCGCTACGTATCTTGCGATGATAGGAGACCGACGTTAGCCGACTTTTTCCGTGTTCAACGTGGGATCGCCACAGGCAGCAACCAGTTTTTCATTCTCGATCGTGCCGATGCAAAACTCCGGGGCCTTCCAACCCGTTACCTACGCCCGATCCTACCGAGTCCGCGGCACATGCAAGCGACAGTCATCGACTCTGACAACGATGGATACCCGTTAATCGACCGACAACTCTGCGTCATCGACTGCGACTTGCCCGAGCACGTTCTTGAGGAGCACTACCACGCGCTGTGGGAATACCTAAACACTGCCAGTCTCCTTGGAATCAGGGATGGGTATCTGGTTGGCAAGCGCAGCCCCTGGTACAAGCAAGAACAGCGCGAGCCAGCCCCATTCCTTTGCACATACATGGGTCGCGGGACCCACGAGAAGCGGCCTTTCCGTTTCATCCTCAACCGGTCCAAGGCGATTGGAACCAACCTTTATCTCATGCTCTATCCCAGAAAAGCACTCGCGACCATGTTACGCAAGCACCCTGATCGGACCGCAAGCATCCATGAACTGCTGGGCCGCATAACGGGTCACGAACTACGTGGCGAGGGGCGGGTTTACGGAGGCGGTCTGCACAAGATCGAGCCAAGCGAATTGGGCCGCATTTCTGCCGAACGGTTCATCAAGCGCTGGCGCGAATTGGACATTCCAGCGCGGTGCGAGACTCCGTGTTTGTTCGAGTGAATCGACTCATCCGTTCATCCAGGTGTCCCAATCCGTCCGTAGCAGCGGCCCAATGTCCACGGTCGGTATCGTCGTTCGTCCAGCGCGAGCATAGGCTTCGACCCGATGTCGCCCATCGATGAACCTGTCGCAGTCCATCATGACGGGGTCGAGATCGCCGACGATCGCCAGCCGCTCTTGCAGCTTCTTCACGACCAAATCGGAAAGGCCCCGCGTGGCGACTTGCTTGAGTATCAGGCTAAGAGGACTCTCGGAAATCGTGACCTTAAACGGCTCGACCAGGTCGGCCAGCAACTCGCGCAAAGCCGTCTCCGTCCACCGTTCGGCCGTCAGGTAGTCGCTGTGGTCGATCAGATTCGCAGCGATATCTTCCTGAAGTGCGGCTCTAAGAGACTGGTACTCCACAACGCGTCGAACCGATCGTACATGCACATCCGACGTAGAAGCGCGAGGCATCGCCTATATCTTGAGCGGTCCTCAACTGATCCGCAACTACCCGATAGTGGTATCGCAACTCCGTACTTTAGTCGGCCCGGCTGAAAAGTCACATGGCAGCAACTCGGCGAGGGATTCAAAGACCACCTCTTCCGCTTCCAAATCCTCGACGAGGCACAACCGCATGGTCGCGATTCGCAGGACGAGCTTCGCACCGTCCTCGCCGCCGAGGTTTAGTTGCGTAGGGTCCGCTCTGCGGACAATTTACTTTTCATCGTGCCACAAGATGGCACCTTCGATCGGCGGTTTTCGTTCGAGGCGTCACGGGGCTACGGGTGCTATTGCCTAGTGTCTTCGTCGCTTCGTCGCTCGTTCGCATTCCCGCGTTTGTAATTCGTAATTCGTAATTCGTAACTCGTAATTCCCTCCCCCTTGTGCCTCGCATCGTCGTCGCCCTGCACGAAACCATCCGCCTCATGGCCGAGATCGCCCGCCTCGTCTATGATCTCTACGGCCTGACCCCCGCCGAAATCCGCATCGTCGAGGAAGCGACAGGGAAGTAGGGATTGGGGATTAGGGACCGGGGTCGGGATGCCAACCCCCAAACCGCTCCCCCGCATCGTGAACGAGCACCCCTGGATGTAGCGTCTAGTTTCCAGTTTCTTTTCTCTAGTTTCTTGATGATCGGCCCGCCGCCTTCCCCCGCCCAGTCGCCGCTTTGAAGAAGAATCTTGACCCGGCCACTCCCCCAATGGTACAATAACCGCATGAACAAGAGTTCCGTCTTTCATTCTGATCCGGAGATTCTCGGCGGCGCCGTGGTCTTCAAGGGCACGCGCGTTCCGCTTCAGAATCTGATCGACTACCTTGAAGGCGGTTACACGCTTGATGAGTTCCTCGACGATTTCCCATCGGTCACACGAGAGCAGGCCATCCAGGGGCTGGATGAAGCTCGCAATCTTCTGACCGAGACTGCCGCGTGAAGATCCTGCTCGATGAATGTCTCCCCATGCGGCTGGCCAAGCTGCTCCCCGGGCATGACGTGCGAACGGTTCACCGGATGAACTGGCTGGGCCTCAGCAACGGCCAACTCCTCGATGCCGCCGCCGACTTTGATCTCTTCATCACCGTGGATAAGAACCTCGTGAAACAGCAGCAACTCGCCGGGCGACGGCTTGCCGTGGTCATCTTGCGCGTCCGATCCAACAAGATCGAAGACATTTCGTCGCTTGTACCGCAGGTGATGGCGCTACTCGCGAACTTGAAACCCGGAACGGTTACGGTTGTGTCGTGAAGCCGTCGCGACGGGCAAGGCAGAAAAACAAATGAAGTCTACCAACAGATTCCCTGAGGGGTGGAACGAAGAGCGCGTTCGCAAAGTCCTTGAGCATTACGAGAAGCAGTCCGAAGACGAGGCCGTCGCTGAAGACGAGGCGGCGTACGAAGACCGCAAGCAATCCATGGTTGAGGTCCCCGTCGAACTCGTGCCGGAAGTCCGAGCGTTGATCGCCCGGCACAAACGCTCCGCATAACCGGCGATTGAACCATGCGTATCACCTATGATCCCGAAGTTGACGCAATGTCGATCGTGTTTCGTGAAACCACGGTCACCACGAAGCACCTCGGCGAGGGGATCGCCGACGACGTCGACGCACAGGGGCGGCTCGCGGGGATTGAGATACTTGACGCGGTAAAACCCATTGGCGGCCGAGATACCCTGCGCCAACTTGTCGTCGAGGGGATCGGTCCGGCGGTCTCGTTTGCATCGTGACGCGTCGCCCTGCACGAAACCATCCACCTCATGGCCGAGATTGACAAGACCATCGACCTTCACGCCGGCTGGCCCGTCGCCTTCGCCCGCGTTTCCACCCTTTCGTAACTCGTAACTCGTAATTTCCCCCCTCCGTCGCTTCGTCGCTCGGTCCCGGTGATCGGTCGATTAGGCGTTCTCCACCGCGCGCCCGTGAAGTTATTAGGGGTGAGTGGAACTCCATATTGCGCCCCCTCCCCGCGCCGTGCTCGCCCGCTTTTACTTCGTGGCTGCGTGGCTTCGTCGCTTCGTGGCTTTGCCGCGGAAAAGCGCCATTACCAATCGAAGCCAGTTGAAAGTCAAACGAACCCAGCGAGTAAACGCGCCATTACCAAACGAAGCCGATGGGATCTCACGCAAACAGTTGTCGCAACTGGAGTTAGCTCAGAATGCCCGAAACAAAACGAACCCGATTCGAAGCCGACCGGCCCCTCCGTCGCCGAGCCTGTCCCGGCGCGCCGGGATCGATTCGTGGCTCCCGAACAAACGCTGTATTTCCAAACGAACCCACCGCGAAATCCATAAATCGCGGTGGACAAAGGAGTTACGAAAAATGAGCACTGAACGGAAAGCCAAACAAAGCCACCCAAAGCCAACGCTTCCCTCCGCGCCTCCAGCCTATGGCCTACAGCCTCTCTCCCTTCCCCCCTCCGGTTTCGGCGTTTCGCCTTTCTGCGTTTCCTCTCCTTCGTGCCTGCGTGCCTCAGTGCCTTCGTGCCTTCAATTTCGGCGTTTCAGTTTTCCGCGTTTCTGCGTTTCCGCGGGTGCCACACAATGACACTACGCCAAAAAACTGTACTTGCAAAACGAACCCATTTGACGCCTTTGCTTGAAAAACAAACAATGTCGCTGTACCTTGACTCGCAGCCACAGCCGGTCCCGCCGCCGCGTCGTACGCAGCGGTTGCACGGATACCGCTCGAATGCCGATTTCGCGCCGCTCTCAGCGCGGCTTGCGTGGAGCTTCGGTAGATCCTCAAACCAAAATCGAAGGGAGTGTGGGGCCCGTAAAAAAGGCGTGCGGCACCCCGTAAGTCATTGGCGCGGTCAAAGGGTGCCGCAGCGAGTGGAAGCTTGATTTTGGCCCGTGCGATCAGCGACCGCCGTGTCGCTCAAAGTAGTCGCGCAGACATTAAAAACTATATCGGTGAAATCGGTCGGATCAAGAGGCCCGCACCGATTTTCTGAAAACGTCGGCGAGCACTTTTTCGTCGAAGCGCTTCGCCTATTCGTATACGATGCGAGGCCCATTTATTACCTTGGGCATCCCCACGATCTCTTCGGATTCTAGCAGCAATTCACAACCATTACAAGGGGAAAGCTCGCAAAAAAAATCGTAACTATCGACATATTCGGACCTTGCGAACACTGTGGGGTGCACAGGCAAGCAACGGGGCGGAGTTTCCCTTTTCCATGAGTCCCGAATCGCATCGAAGTTTTTGACGTAAAGGCAGCTATCACAAGACTTTACGTTACGCCGACCGGGCATCATTCGGCGCGAAGCGCGCTCAGGACCGGAGTTCGCAGGGCCGGAATCAGGGATACCACGCAAGAGAGAATCCCGGTGGAGAATACGGCACTGAGCGTGATCGCAAGCGATCGCCAAGGCACGGCCATCGGATCGGCGGCGATGGCGGGAGCAATGGCGACCAATGCCGCAAGGCAACCGGAAAGCAATCCGAAGACAAGTAAGGCCGCGTTCTCGGAGAGGACAAGTGAGGCGATCGCGGGGCGGGAGAATCCCAGCGTGCGCATTAGGGCGAGCTCGCTTCGCCGCTCCCAAATGTTGCGCAGGATAACGGTGGCCAACCCGGCCGTGCCCAGCAGCAACCCGATTCCGCCCAGCGTCTGGAACGTGGAGATATACGTATTTTGAACCGCGAGGAAATCATTCAGTCTACGCGATGCTGGGGCGGCGTCAAAGCTGAAGCGTTCCAGTTCACGCTCCAGAATCGTCTCGATGTTCGTCAGGCGCTCGCGCGGTGCGTCGATAAGGAAAAACGCCTGGCCGGTGAGGGAAGGAAAAAGTCGGACGAATTGCGAATCGGCCACGAGGAGCTCGCTTTGCAACGCGCTTCCTTTTAGCATGGCGACGAAGCGGAGGTGCGTCTCGCGTCCACGCTCATCTTCGAGGACGAGGTCCTTACCGAGGTCGAGATGGAGTTGCCATTTGACGGCGGCCTCATCGCCGATGACTGCGATAGCGCCGTCGCGGAAGGTGCGGTGGAGAAGTATCCAGGGGTTTTCGCGTTCGGCGTCGGTTCGCGCGAGTGAGCTCGCAAATCGAAATCCGCCGCGTTGTATCATGGCCTCGCTCACGCCGAGAACCCGCGGCTTGGTTGCTTGATAGAGGTTTAAGCAACTCGATTCATCGCCGGGGCGAAGTCGGAAGGGCATGACGGTCACGCCGTTTGTCGAGTCGATCGCGGGGTCGGTGACGTTTAGAGCTTCACGGCCCTCGGTTGTGTGAAGGTCGTAGGGGAGGGGGACGGCGGACTCCGCGTAGAGGGCGAACCCGCCCGTGCCGGATCGGCGATCGAGGGAGTCGGCGTCCGCGTCGAGACGGAACGCCTCAAGTGAGAAAATGACAAACGTCGCAGAGGCGATCAGCGCGGCGGTCAACATGCTGCGACCAAGATGCCGCGGTGCGTTGCGAAGTCCCAGTCGCACAACGGCCAGGCGGCCGGGTTTATGGATGATTCCACGCGGTTGGGCCCTTAGACGACGGGCGAGAACCGCCAGAGATGCTGTGAGCATCGCCGCGCCGGCAAGGAAGAATGCAACACTTTGGGGCAAGAACTCCGTGAATGAAGAGAGCACAACGAACGTGATCGCCGCCGCGAACGCCGCGAGGGCCGTCATCGTCGCGAACCGCCGGCGAGAGTATTCCTGTACGCTGAAAGAATGCTCCGACGATCCGGCAAGCAAGGATCGCGGCGAGCGCTTGGTCAATCCGCGAATCGCCCAAGCGGCTGAGGCTGACGCGATCAACACACTGAAGATGAACCCGACGGCGAACGTGGAAGGCGAGCCGTGTAGTCGCAAGAAGGGGGAATGGACGGCGTCGGACCACCAGGAACGCAGGCCCGCGAGCATGAGCCAGGCATAGGCGCTGGCGCCGAGAAGTCCGATTGCGGCGCCGATCACGGCTAGGGCCGTGGCCTCCGTTAGCAATAAGCGTGTGATGGTCCGCGGCGAAAACCCCGTACCTAGAAGCAGGCCGATCTCGTGTGAACGTCGCTCGATGCCCAACCGAAACAGCAGGGCGACGAGCATCATGGCGGAGAGAATGAGGAACGAGCTGAATCCGATGAAGAGCATCCCGAAATCGGTGTTTCCTTGACTCGCCTCGGTGACGCGTTGTCGCACGGGGTCCCATTGAAGACCCAACCGATCGAGAGACAACTTTTGCAATAGTGCGCGGGTGAACTCATCTGCGATCGCTTCGAAACGACCTCCCTGAGTGGGGGTGAGCCGGATGGAAGTTAATCGTCCGAAGCGATCGGGCTGATGGGCCCAAAGGCGCTGACCATCGGTGAGAGAGACGAAGGCCTTGGGTGTCGTACGGTACTTGTCCCAATAGTCCTCGTCTTTGTCACGCACTAGACGAAGGTCGATCGGAAACGGCGGGTTCCAGTCAGCAAGATTTTGGGTATCGGTGATCCCTTTGTATTCCGGAATGAAACCGGGGTCGGCGACGGGACCGTCGAGGGGAAGAACGCCGCGAAGCGTGAACGAGGCACTGATCGTTTTGAGTTTGCCAAACGAACCGGTCCCATAATAGGTAATGGTGATGGGGTCGCCGATCTTGGCCTGTAAGTCGTCAGTGGCCCAATTGTTCAGCAGGATTTCGCCGGCCCCGAGCGGGTCTCCATAGGGGGTGATGGCGCGCGCGAGGGCGCTGACCGGGTCGATAGCGACGACGGTGGAATAGGGGATCACGCTGCCAGAGTTGGACGGCGTTGCGATGGTGTTGGCGAGGTGGGACAGGATCGGCGAGGCTTCGAGTCCGCTCGCCCGAGCGGCGGCAAGACTTGCCTCCTCGACGGCGGGGGGAAGCAGGATACTCTCGCTTTCCACGGACAAGTATCCGCGTTCCTCGTCGATCCGCAGCCTAATCCCCCCGTCGGCGAGCGAGACGTGTTGCCGCAACAGTTCGCGGAGGAAGTCCGGGTTGTACGTGGCGGACAGTGCCACGGTCTTTTTCGCTTCGACGAGAATAGCATTGACGCGGTCGGGCTGTTGCAGGGCGCGTTGCAGCGTCGCAAGCGGAAGATACGCATTCTTCGGAGCGGTCTGGCGGGGATTGAGGCTGAACGCGCCGAGACCTTCGGCGGGAATAATTCCCGAGACGGTCACTCGTAAAGTGGCGACCGTGTCATCGCGGCGGCCGAGGAGCGTCTCGCTGGCAATCGGGTCGGGCCTGCCGGTGCGGAGAAGAATGTCGTCGCCGTTAGCGGCACCTAGCTCGTCGGCAAGGGCCTCGTTGAGGATGACGGAGTGTGTGGTAGACGGTGAGTCGCCCTCCCCCCACTGGCCCTGACCCAAGAAGAAGGAGGATTCCATTTTCCAGAATCGGCTGTCAATGCCGAGGAGGTTGACGCGATCGACACGCGTCCGGCGTTCGGCGTGAGTCGCGCCGCCGTTGAGCAAGATGATCGGGCAGGCGCGGTCGAAGGTTTCGGTGAAGTCGGTGGGCGCGGCGAGGTCGTCGGCCAAGGCTTCGCGGAAGAACCGCGGAGCGACGAGGGCCTGATCGACTCGGCCAAGGCGACCCACGGCGACCTCTTGAAGGCTGGCGCGCATGGAATCGCCCACGATCAGGGCCCCGGTCAGCGCCGCCGCGCCGACGGCTGCGCCGAGCACGACGGCTAAGTTCGTTCGCCAGAAGTATCGAAGCGATTTATTGCAATAGGTCCGAAGGTGCATCACGGGCCTCAAGGAGTTACGAGCCGTCCGTCATTCAACTCCCAACGGCGATCGAACCGTTCCGCGAGCAGTTCGCTGTGAGTTACGACGATGAGGATCGCGTTTTCCTCGCGGTGGACTTCGGACAATAGGGTGGCGACGGTAGCGGCGGTGGAGCGGTCGAGGTTGCCGGTCGGCTCATCGGCCAGCAGCAATGAGGGTCGGTTGACGAGAGCGCGGGCGATGGCCACTCGTTGACGCTCGCCGCCGGATAGTTCGGCCGGACGGTGGTCCAGCCGATCGGAGAGTCCGACGCGATCGAGCAGGCGCCGCGCCCGGTCAAGGTTGTCACCCTCCGCTTCATGCTTCTGGGTGAGCGTGGGAAGCAAGACGTTTTCCAGCACCGTAACCTGCGGCAACAGGTGATGCTCTTGGAAAATGAACCCCACTCGACGGTTGCGGAAGCGGGCGAGGTCGCGTCCGGGAAGCTCAAATGGATTCACGCCGTCGAGCGTCACGCGTCCTGAGGTCGGCGGTTCCAGCGTGCCGAGGATGTTCAACAAGGTGCTTTTCCCTGACCCGGAGGGGCCCATGATCGCCGCGGACTCGCCCGCGCTGAGTGTCAAGTTGATGTCACGAAGGATGACCAGTTCACGGCTGCGCGTGGGGAAGGACTTGCAGATCGAATCGGCACGGAGTTCGGTCCGCGGAGCGGACCCTGCGGGAGTGGGCATGGTGAATTACGCTCTTGCCACAGCGGCATATTGTTCAAAAAGCGCCCACGTCTGATCGGCCATCACGACGTCGGTGAAAGACTTCCGCACGGCCTGACGCCCTTGATCGGCCAGTCGACGGCGTAGGGCGGAATCGTCCATCAGCCGTGCGATCGCCGCCGCCAACGCCTCCGGGCCGGTGGGATCATACAACAACCCGCCGCCGGTCGCCTCGACAAGCTCCGGAAACGACCCGTGACGCGGTTGAACAACCGGGGCGCCCGCGGCGAGGGACTCGATGATGTAGACGCCTTTGGCTTCATGATAAACCGTCGGAACGGAGAACACGTGCAGGGAACGGAGGAAAGCGATTTTTTCGGTTCGGCTTACCTCTCCGAGGTATTCAAATGCTTGGCCGACTCGGTGCTGATCGAGATAATCGCGGATTCCGTTGAGGTAGGGTCGATCCGCGGCGGCGAGATACCCCGCGGCCCGTACGCGGCACTCGCGTCCGTCTTTCCGTAAACGCACCAACGCCTCGCACAACCCCGCCAGACCCTTGGCGGGACAGATGCGGGCGAGATAACCGATGGTGAACGGTGACGACGGGGGTTCCACCGGCTCCGCAAAGTCCTCGACGTGGACGCCCAGGGGCACGATGTGGATTCGATCGCGCGGCAGGGCGAAGTGCGTCGCGGCGTGGCCGGCGAAATACTTGGTGGTCGCCACAAATCCGTCCGCATCGCGGCTGCGTTCGCGGATGAGGCCGAACGCCTCGCGGCGGTGGGGTTCCGGCAGTTCATCCAGAAAGATATCCTCGCCGCTCAGGGTGCAGAGCACCGGGACGTGAAGGGCCTCCTTCAAGGATCGAGCTACGCCGACGAACATGAGGTTGGGCAGGGTGATGAGGTCGGGCTTGATGAGTCGCAGGCCGTCGATGAGCTTGGTGAGTTCCTTTTGTTGTGCGCCGTGCTCGCCCTTGAGGACGGACACCGTGAGGGCACCGAGAGTGGCGGGGTCGGGTTTGGACGAGAGACGCATGGCCCCACGGATGAGCGCGGGTGCGTCCAGAAGACGGGTGAGCCAGGCGGGAGCATACCGGAATGCCGGAACCTGCTGCTGAAGGAAGACGTTAATTCCGCCGTAGTAGACGGGTTCGCGGCTGACGTCGGTCTCGTCGGTTCGGAGCGGGGTGTAGAGGGGGATGAGTACGACATCGCGGCCTTGGGCGATGAGCGTCGCGGCGACGCGATTGTCGCGCATACAACTGCCGCAATACATTCCGCCCGCGCCGGAGGCCAGATACGCAACGCGCATTATTCAGTGACCATCTCGCGGATTATCAGCACGTTCTGATCGCTCCAAGAAGCTCTGATCGCCGCCGACCCCGCCTGGCCGACAGAGTTGCAGGCATCCCGCACATGGTTATAATCGTACGGGCATCGTTAAGGAAAGCCGAAATGCTTACGCGACTGGAGATTAGTGGGTTTCGGAGCATCGACAAGCTCGAATTGGACATGCTCCCGTTAACCGTCCTGATCGGGCCCAACGGCAGCGGAAAGTCAAACCTCCTCGACGTATTCGATCTCCTCAGCGCTGCGGCGAGCGGTTCGATGTCGGAGGCCATCGCGGCGCGCGGCGGATTCGACGTGATTCGATTTCGTGGCGCGGTCCAAGATAAGGTGCACCTCTCGTTCGAGTTCGATAGCCGTGGGACGTTCCATCAAGAGGGGTGCAACGTTCAATACAAGCTCGACCTACGTGCAAAGGAAAACGTCGCGTGCGTGGGGTTCGAGCAAGTCTTGGTCGGTCCGAAGCCGGGGCACGTCGAACAAATGGTTGTTGCCCAGGCCAAATTGGGCGATGGCCTTTTTCGCAATGTTCTATCAGGCGCGAAGGAGGAACCCAAAGGACTCGAATCCCCGTCCGAGCTTGCCATTTTCCAGGTGCGCGATCAGACTGCCCACCCGACACCCTACAACCTCGCGCGGGAGCTGTCCGCATGGCGGGTTTACCCCCCCGTCAGTACGGGAAGGGATGCGCCCGTTCGCCGCGCGCAGTTGTTACGCGCCGGGCTCCGAGTCGCTCGTGACGGCGGCAACCTCGCCTCGGTCCTTCACGCCATCCAAAACCAACAGCCTGCTGTTTGGGAGGACCTCCTCGACGTTTTAAAGACGGTGTCGCCGGGGTTTCACCATCTCTCATTTTCCTCAGAAGGCGGCGATGGAACGATCGTTCTCCGCTGGTGGGAGGATCCATTTTCGAAGGATTATGGGTTTTCGGCGAACCTACTTTCCGATGGAACGCTCCGCCTGCTGATGATTCTCGCGATCCTCCTGTCCCCCGACCCGCCGCCGCTGATCTGTATTGATGAGCCCGAACTCGGCCTCCATCCGGATTGGGTGAAGGTCATCGGCGAGTTGCTTCAATCCGCCGCAAAGCGGACGCAACTCATCGTGGCAACCCATTCGCCGGAACTGGTTTCCAAGGTCCAGCCGTCGCAGGTCGTGGTCGTCGAAAAGGAAAACGGGCGGACGATTGCGAACCGGTTATCAGACGATGACTTCACCCACTGGTTGGACCAGTTTCGTTTGGGCGACCTTTGGAGAACGGGACACGTCGGGGGACGCGCGTGATGCCCGCGCCGCGCGCCCGTGGGACGCGGATCGTCCTCCTATGTGAGGGCGATTCCGAGGAGATCGCCGTCAAACACTTTCTGCGCCCTCAACTTGACGCCGTCGGGCTTAAAGCCATTGGGCTGCGTCCCATCAACCTGAACGCCAAGATCGAGGACATCTTTGCAATGACGCCTCGATTTCGGCGGGATCGCGACGTGTTCGCAGTATTCACGCTCATTGACCTTTACGGACTCAACCGTGCCCCGTCTCCGGCGAACGCGACTGTTGGAGAAAAGGTCGAGGCGGCGCGGGCGTGGCTGCGAAAAGGAGCATCTGACGTGGACCCGGACTTCTTCCATCCGCACCTTGCAGTTCACGATCTCGAGGCATGGCTGCTTGCCGAAGGGAAAGCGCTGACCAAACGCCTTCGACATGAGATCGACCCTGATCCAAGAGCCGAGGAACGCGACTTTGACCGCCCACCAAACAAACGGGTTAACGATCTTTTTCTGAAGCACCGCGACGATGGCTATCGAAAGACCGTTGACGGGCCGCCGCTTTACAAGAATCTGGCGTTTGATCCTGTGTACAAGAGTTGCCCCTACTTTCGCGATTTCTACGACGATTTGAAGGCCGTGGCTGAGCGGGCCCTCGTAAAGTAGCCCGCGCCCGCCCGCGGCTCAGCCAATGAAGCGGGGTCGCCGACTTCGGCGACCCCGCTTGGTTCTGTCGATCGACTACGGCAGGGTTTACCGAGCGATTCGGTGCTCTCCGAGAGCGCAGTTCTCCGCCCGCCACGATCCCACGGTGTTATTGGGCCCCAAGAAGCAAGATCGCGCCCTCCGCGTCGCTGACAAAGCCGTCGGCATCAACGTCGGAAATCTTCTTTCCTCGCTGGGCTTCGACTTTGTTAACGAATGCGCTCAGGGAGTTGGCCGCGTTGCGATTCCGGCCCGAGTCGACGCTGATGAGCGCCGCGTCGAGCGTGGTCAGCAAGCTGTTCTCGATGCCGATGGGAAGACCCAGGTTCACCACATTGGGAATCATCGCTAGTTGCAGCAGCGTCAACGGCTGGGGGACGAAGTCGGCTGTCACCTCGCAAGTGTATCGGAAGGGAATAGCGGCCGTGGGGTCAAACGGGTTGGGAAGCTGACTGGTTCCGGCCCAGGCCATGAGGACGTCGCCGCCCGACAAGGCCGACAAATTCACGGTGCCCGCCGAGGCGCTCGGCAGGATGACCGGCGACGTAAGATGGAACGGGCTCAAGTCACCGTCGAAGTACACGGCGTACAACTCCTCGGTGGTGAACTCGCCGGTTAGTACGTTGAGCGTCCCGCCGGAAGTCCCGGGAACGATCTCGACCCGAATGTTGCCGGTGCTAAAACCGCCGGGCAGGATGAGGGGGTCGATGGTTTGCTCGTATTGCGCGAATCGGGCCGTTCCTGAGTCGGCATCAATCTCCAACTCGAAATCAGTCTGCGAGATTCGGGCGCTGACTGTTTCGACAAACACGCCGAAGTCGAAGTCGAGTGTGAACGAGCTGGCCGGATTGGGGGCTTGTGTCGCCACAAGGGCGACGGGATCGGCCGCCGCTCGACCGCCGGACAAAACCGCCGTTAGGGCAAGTACTGCCGATCCTCGCGCGATGGCCCCTACCAGGGTCTTGCGCCACGCCATGGGTTGGTTTGTATTCATATAACTTAGCTCCTTTTCGATTACTGGACTCGCTGTCGCCTGGGTTCACTAATCCCGATACAGGCATGCTCCATCGCACCAAAACGCCGCACTGCGACATTCTGTGGCCGCCCGAACACCGAGCATCGTACCCATTCTCTTTTCCTGCACAAGAGAGGCGTAAGCACTACGTGACGATGGTCGCCCGCCCGCCTGCGTCGGGCCCGTAAAGCCGTTTACAAGTTCTTACAGGCTACTCGTTGCGATACGGGCTAAGCAAACAAGGGATCGCGTAGATTGGGTGAAGTCGATACGATCGGCGGAAAGGATCGCTGGATTCTTGGTGCGACGAGCGGATGGCCTACAATGTCACCAACGAAAAGTCGCTCGACGGCGAAGAGCTGGCGGCCCTCCAAAAGCTCAAGTTCGCCGATCTGCTCCGTGAAGTCCTCGTAACCAACACGTTCTATCGACGGAAGTTGGCCGGGTTGTTCTTCGACGCGGCGAATGATCCGCTTTGTCGCCTCCCCTTAACGACCCGCGCGGAAATCCAACAAGACCAACTCGAACATCCGCCATACGGTACTAACCTGACCTACCCGCTTGCGCGGTATGTTCGGCTTCACCAAACCTCGGGAAGCACCGCGACGCCCCTGCGCTGGCTCGACACCGCGGATAGTTGGGCCTGGTTTAAGACCTGTTGGAAAGCGCTGTACCGCGCAGCCGGACTTAAGCGTGAGGATCGGCTGGTCTTTCCGTTTTCCTTCGGGCCTTTCATAGGTTTCTGGGGCGGATTCGAGGCCGCCGCGGAACTGGGAAACCTGGTGCTAGCCGCCGGCGGCATGACCACTTCCGCGCGGTTGCGGTATCTGCTTGAAAACGAAGCAACGGTGGTGTGCTGCACGCCGACATACGCATTGCGCCTGGCCGAAGTGGCCGAGGCGGAAGGACTCCGACTCGCGGAATCGCTGGTCCGCGCCTTGATCGTTGCCGGCGAACCGGGCGGCAACATTCCCGCGGTACGATCGCGCATCGAATCCTCTTGGGGCGCAAGGGTGTTCGATCACAGCGGGATGACGGAGATGGGGGCCTACGGCTTCGAGTGCGCGGAGGCGCCCGGCGGTATGCACGTCCTGGAGACCGAATTCATCGCCGAGGTGATCGACCCGGTGACGACCGCGCCGCTTGCGGATGGGCAGGAAGGCGAACTGGTTCTGACCAATCTGGGGCGCTGGGGAAGTCCACTCATTCGGTACCGCACGGGTGATGAAGTGCGTTTGATACGAAACCGTTGCGCGTGCGGGCGGTGGTTCGCTCGGCTGGAAAACGGTATACTTGGACGGGTCGATGACATGCTCGTCATCCGTGGGAACAACGTGTTTCCATCGGCCGTCGAGGGCGTCATCCGCGAGTTTCGTGAGGTTAGGGAGTTCAACTTTGTCATTGATCGAGCCCGGTCGCTTGCGGAGCTGGAGATCCGGGTTGAGCCGATTACGGGAGTCGAAGCCGCGGACCTGGCGGAACGAATCGAGGATCGAGTCCGCGACCGGTTGCATTTTCGTCCGAGGGTGACCATCGTGCCGCGGGGCGCCTTGCCCCGGTTCGAGATGAAGGCCCGGCGTGTGGTGCGTCGCGAAGACATTTAGAGGTGGATGCGATCAGGAACGTAGGACCGACTTTTTCCCGACTGTCGGGAAGTAGATTGGGAACGGTTATGACTAGACGCTTGTTTGTGTCCGCCGCCGTTTTGGGTTGCCTGCTGACTACCGGCACACAGGCGGCGGATTGGCCGAATTGGCGCGGACCCGAACAGACCGGCATGTCCCGCGAGAAGGCCCCGGTCACCTCCTGGTCGCCTTCGGGTGAGAACGTGATTTGGAAAGTCCCCATGGAGGGTCGGACGACGCCGATCATCCTCGGTGGCCGCCTCTACGCCATCACCCCTTCGGGGGACATGAACAACAAGCTCAGCCTCCAGGAGCGAGTCGTCTGCCTTGACATCAACGACGGCAAGCTGCTGTGGGAGAAGCGCTTCAACGTCTTCGATTCGGACATCGTCCAGCAGCGGCTGGGATGGACGGCCATGGTCGGCGATCCGCAAACGGGTTATGTCTACGCCCACCTAACGGGCGGCGAATTCGTCTGTTTCGACCGCGACGGAAAGACCGTTTGGAAGCGTTCTCTAACCGAAGAGTTCGGCCGGATCAGCGGATACGGCGGGCGAATTCACTTCCCCATCATCGACGAAGACCGCGTGGTAATCAGCTTTTTTAGCTCCGGCTGGGGCGACCAGGCCAAGCCGCTGCATCGTTACGTCGCCTTCGATAAGAAGACAGGTCGGATCATCTGGTGGTCCGCGCCCGGCGAGCAACCCTACGACACCACCTACGCCGTCCCCGCGGTCGCGGTCATCGACGGCAAGCGCATGCTCATTGCTCCCAACGGCGACGGCAACGTCTACGGCATGCTCGCCCGGACCGGCGAGAAGCTATGGGCATTTAAGATATCCAAGCGCGGGTTGAACTCCTCCCCTGTCGTGGACGGCAACTTCGCGTACGTCACCAATGGCGAGGAAAATAACGATACGACGGAAATGGGCCGCATCGTCTGCATCGACGCGACCAAGACGGGCGACATCACCACGTCGGGCGAGGTCTGGCGCGTCGATGGGATCAAGGCCGGTTTCGCTTCTCCCGCGATCGCCAATGGACGGCTCTACGTCGTGGACAACAGCGCTAACCTCTTCGCCCTCGATGCCAAGACGGGTAAGCAGTATTGGACCCACGAGTTGGGCCGAGTCGGCAAAGGGTCGCCCACGGTGACGGCCGACGGAGTCATCTACATCGGGGAACAAAACGGCGTCTTCCACATTCTCCGCGACGAAGGTGACAAATGTGTGTCACTCGATCGTGAGGAGCTAAAGCCCGCGGACAAGACCATTGACGAGATTTACGGCTCACCCGTGGTCGTCGATGGGCGGGTGTATTTCATGAGCCGGTATCACACCTATTGTTTGGGGACCAAGGGCAAGCCGGTCGGGCCGGTGACCATCCCGCCGATGCCCGCGGAGTCGAAGTCATCGGGGAAGGTGGCGCGACTGTATGTTGTGCCCGCGGAGGCAACCCTCAAGCCCGGCGAGGCCGTCGGCTTCACCACGACGTCGTTCGACGAGGGCGGCCACGCTACGCCGATGGGGACGGATGCGAAGATCGCATGGTCCGTTGCGGGAATGAAGGGCGCGATCGGTGACGACGGTAAGTTGACCGCCGCTGTAGACACGTCGTACTCCGCGGGGATGGTGACGGCGAAGTCCGGTGACTTGACCGCGACCGCGCGGGTTCGCGTCAATCCAACGCTTCCCATTCAGGAAAACTTCGACGCGATGGCGGTGGATAGTGTGCCCGCAGGCTGGATCGGCATTTACGGCGGCAAGACGAAGGTCGTCGAGCGCGACGGCAGTCACGTGTTGCAGAAGGTCGCCTCCAAGGAAAAACCATCGCCGCCTTTTATGCGCGTCCGCGGTTACATGACTCCGCCTATCGATGCGGGATATACGATTTCCGCGGACATGCTTAGCACTCCCAAAGGGGAGCGGTTCCGTGCCGACATGGGAGTGGTCAACACGCGATATTTCATGACCCTGATGGGAAATCAGACGCTGTGGGTTGAGTGTTGGTCGCCTATTCCCCGATTTCATCAGGAAATCCCATTCGCATGGGAAACGAACAAATGGTATCGAATGAAACTGCGGGTGGATTTGTCGGACAAGGAGGCCCACATCCGCGGCAAGGTCTGGCTTAGAGATCAGGACGAGCCGAAAGACTGGACCATCGACGTGGTCGATCCTTATCCCAACCGTGAAGGCAGTCCGGGTATTTACGCCTATTCCAACGGCACAACGCCCAAGAGCGACGGTCCGGAAGTGTTCTATGACAATATACAGGTGCTGCGCAATGATTAATGGCTTTGAAGGCTCAATCCGAACCGGGAGCGCAAGCGACCGGTCTTGGGTCATTCGACATTTGGGAATTGGCCCCGCGCTTGCGCTTGGGGTCCTGATGGCGAGTGTTGTTTCCGCGCGGGCGGAGGAACCTCGTCGCCCCAAGAAAGGCGACTGGACGATGTGGGGCGGTTCGCCGGATCGGAACATGGTTTCGGATGAAAAGGGAATTCCCGCGAAATGGGATATTAAAGCCAAGACCAACATCAAGTGGACCGCCCCTTTGGGGTCCCAGACCTATGGCAATCCGGTCATTTCCGGTGGCAAGATTTTCATCGGCACCAACAACACCGGTGAATACAGGCCGCACAGCAAGGGCGATAAGGGGATTGTCCTATGCTTCGAGGAAAAGACGGGGAACATGCTCTGGCAGGCCACGCACGACAAATTGCCGACCGGACAGGTGAACGACTGGCCGGAGCAGGGAATTTGTTCCTCGCCCGTGGTGGAGGGCGATCGACTTTACTACGTAAGCAATCGCGCCGAACTCGTCTGCGCCGACGTGAATGGGTTCCTCGATAAGGAAAACGACGGCCCGTTTACGGAGGAAAAATGGAAGGAAGAGCAGGACGCCGACTTCGTGTGGCTCTTCGACATGATCGAGGAGCTAGGCGTTTTTCCTCATAACCTCGCCACGTCCTCGCCTGTGATCGCCGGGGACGCGATCTTCCTGATTACCTCCAATGGAGTCGACGAGGGGCACCTCAATTTGCCATCGCCCGACGCTCCCGCATTCATCGCTGTGGATAAAAAGACAGCCAAGGTTCTTTGGACGCGAAGCGATCCAGGAAAGGGCACCCTCCACGGCCAGTGGTCGTCGCCGGCATACGGAGTGATGGGCGGCAGGCCGCAAGTAATCTTCGGCGGCGGAGACGGATGGGTCTACTCCCTTGATCCCAAGACCGGAGACATCCTGTGGAAGTTCGATATGAATCCCAAGGATTCAGTCTATATCCTCGGAGGGCGCGGGACACGCAATGAGATCATTGCCACGCCGGTAATCTACGACGACAAGGTGTTCGTCAGCGTCGGACAGGACCCGGAGCACGGCGAGGGCATCGGCCATTTTTTTGCCATTGACGCGACGAAGTCCGGTGACGTCACGGAGAGCGGAAGAATCTGGCACGTCGGAGGCGAGGAATTCCATCGGTCCATTTCCACATGCGCGATTGCGGACGGCTTGCTGTACGCCGCCGATCTGAGCGGCTATCTGTATTGCTTCGATGTCAAGGACGGAAAGAAGTATTGGCGATACGACACTTCGGCCGCGGTCTGGGGATCGCCCTACGTCGTCGATGGGAAGGTCATCCTTGGCGACGAGGACGGCGAGGTCGCCGTTTTGGAACATAGCAAGACGATGAAGGAACTGGCCGTCATTGACATGCAAAACTCCGTTTACACCACCCCCGTGGCCGCCAACGGCGTGCTCTATATCACCAATCGAAGAACGCTGTTCGCGATTCAAGGATCGCCGTAGCACGGAATCGGAACGCGCCCGTCGGCGAAAGCACCGTCTCCGACCGAGAACCAGCCAACCTCCGCCACCCCGTACTCGCGTGGATGGATACCGTCCGCAGCTACGCTGACGAAATTCGCGCGGTGAGCTATATGATGTCGCCGATGATCGCCTGTAGGTCGCGCGATGCGTGGAGCACTCTGGCGACCGCGATGGGCGTTGCGTCCGCGTCGTAGACAACCAAGTACGAGTGGACCGACCAGAAGCGCACGGGCTGCTCTGTCAGATCCTCGCGGCGATGGCCGATCAGCGGCGTCTCTGCGAGCTTGTCCATCGCAGCGTGAAGGTGGTCGACGACGCGGTCCGCAACGGTGAGGTCGGCATGTTCAGCGAGGTAGTCCCAGATTTCGAGCAGGTCGGTCCGTGCTGCGTCAGCAAGAACGTATCGCATTATCGCGATCGACCACCGCGTTTCCGGGAGCGTTCGGCGAGTTCGCTGAAAACCTGTTCTCCGTCATGAACCTGACCACTCTTGATCTGGTTCAATCCGACGGCGATCTTGTCGCGAAGATCGTTTACGGCGGTCATCCGAGCGAGTTCCTTTTCCTCTAGCAAACGCAACCCGTCGCGGATGACTTCGCTGACCGACTGGTAGCGTCCCGATGAGACTCGTTCCGCGGCGAACCGTTCGAGCTCCGGGGTGAGAGAGACGTTAACCGAGATTCTACTTGCCATATTTGTAGTATAAGCCATGTAGCACAATGTGTCAACTCTGTGCTACAGCCGATAACCTCTGCACCCACGCTGTCGACGGCGTATGCCCTGGGTCGGTAATGCACGCAATAACAGTCAACCAACGAGTTGTGGTTCAAGGTTCGGTTGGATGAGTTGACGCTTACCGCTAAGGAGCTTGACCGCGTGAGGAGGAATCCACGCCGCCAGACCACTTAACAACTGCGCGGTGCAAGCGACGCGGATCAGGGGATTACACTCGATCTGGGCCGTGAGTCCGTCGGAAGTGGGAACATTGAGGAACACACGACACTCGCCGCGGTTGGCCTGAAACAGCCGCGTCAGTTCATCTAATGGCGTAGTCTCGGTCACGTCGATGAGCAGGGCTTTGGCGAACTCCGTCGTCGCCCGATCGACGGGGATGACCCGCGAGACGCGGACCGACGGCTCCTCACGTTTGCGATCCACGACGCCGACCACGAACACGACGGCGTCGGCGACCAACAGCGGGCGATAGCGCGTCAATTCCTCCGAGAAAACGACGGCATCGACTTTACCCGCTAGATCCTCCAGGGTGACGATGCCGATGGGCTTGCCGGCGTTACGCCCGGTGCGGGTGGTGACCATGCGGACGCCCGTCACCAGGCCGCCGACGACCACCTCGTCGCCGTCCTTGAATCGAGTTAAGTCGGCCGTAGTCGCGGTAGCGCAGGCGTCGAGCAAGCGCTCGTGCTTGGCCAGCGGATGTTTGGTGATGTAGAAGCCGAGGACGGCCTTTTCACGGGCGAGCATTTCCGCCTCAGGCCATTCGGCCTTGGTGAGCACGGGCGGCGAGGACTCCGTAGTCGGTGAACTCTCTGCCCCGCCAAAGAGTGCCAACTGTCCGCTGCGGTGATCGCGCTGCGTCGCCAGGCCGACGCTCATGGCGCGTTCGGCGGCGTCGCAAAGCGCCCGGCGCATCCCGCCCGTGGCGTCGAAGGCCCCGGCGCAGATCAACGCCTCAATCGTGCCCTTGTTGACGGCGGTGAGGTCCACGCGCTCACAGAAGTCAAATAGATTGCGGAATGCTCCACCCCGCTCCCGCGCTTCGATGATCGCGCCGACAGCCTTCTCGCCGACACCCTTGATGGCGCCGAGTCCGAAGCGAATGTTCCCGCGTCGCAAGTCCGTGATTGCCGAGCCGTTGCGGGCGGACGCTCCATGATCCGATTCGACGACGAAATCGAACTCCGAGGTGTTGACGCTGGGGGGCTCGATGCCGATGTTCATGGCGGAACATTCTTCGCGGTATTCCGCGACCTTCTCAGTGCTGGACATTTCGAAGGTCATCAAAGCGGCCATGAACTCCACGGGGTGATACGTCTTCATCCACGCAGTCTGATGGGCGACGAGGGCGTAACCGGTGGAGTGGGCCTTGTTGAATGCGTAGCCGCCGAATTTGAGGATATCATCGAATATCTGATTGGCGGTTTTTTCTGGAACACCATTCTTCCCGCAGCCTTTTACGAACGGTTCCCACATCGCCGAAATCATTGAGGTCTTTTTCTTGCTAATCGCCTTGGCCAGGCGGAAAGCGGTCTTCAACTCCAATCCGCCGAGGCGGTTGACGATCCGCGAGACCTGCTCTTGATAAACCATGATGCCGTAGGTCTCGGAGAGAACTTCGCTCATGATCGGGTGGGGCGTGGTCCAGGGCGCACCGTGCTTGCGGGCAATGTAGGCGGGGATGTACTCCATCGGACCGGGCCGGAAGAGGGCGTTGGCGGCGATGAGGTCCTCGATGCGGTTGGGCTTCATCCGCATGATGACGTCGCGCATTCCGCCCGATTCAAACTGAAAAATGCCTCGCGTGTCGCCGCGAGCGAACAATTCGTAGACCTTTGCATCCATGAGATCGATCCGCTCCAGGTCGATCGTCTTCTCCGTGGCGCGTTCGGCGAGTTGCTTGGCCCGTTCGAGAATGGTCAGCGTCCGCAGGCCGAGGAAGTCCATCTTCAAAAGTCCGACCTTCTCCACTGTCGGACCGTCAAACTGGGTGATGAGCACGTCCTGTCCGGGAGCCTTGTAGAGCGGCAAGAAGTTGACGAGCGGCTGATCGGCTACCACGACGCCGGCGGCGTGAATCCCCGCATTTCTGGCCACGCCCTCCAAGCGTCGCGCGATGTCGATGATCCGCTTGATCCTGGCGTCGGCCTCATAGCGCTTCTTCAGCTCCGGCTCCTGGGTCAGCGCTTTGTCGAGGGTCATGTTCAATTCGCTGGGGATGAGCTTGGTGAGTTGATTGGCCTCCTCGAAACCCAGCCCCAGTACGCGGGCTACGTCCTTTACTCCCGCTTTGGCCTTGAGCGTGCCAAAGGTGATGATCTGGGCGACGTGTCCGTACTTCTGCCGCACGTAGTCGAGTACCGCCGCCCGGCCGTTCTGGCAGATATCGAGGTCGATATCCGGCATTTCGTCGCGATCGGGATCGAGGAAGCGTTCAAAGTAGAGCTCGTAGCGGATCGGATCGGGCGTGCTGATGCGCAGGCAATACGACACCACCGAGCTACAAGCGCTGCCGCGGGCGGCGATGGGAATCCCCTGGCCGCGGGCGTAGCGGACGCAGTCCCAGACGATCAGGAAATAGCTGGCGAAGCCCTTGCCGATAATGACGTCCAGCTCGTAGTCGATGCGCTGGCGAAGCTCCGGCGTGATCTCGCCGTAACGCTCCTTCGCGCCTTGTTCGACAAGCCTGCGAAGGTAGTTTGCATCGTCGACGGGTTTGCCTGACTTCTGCGTGACATCCTCTGGCACCTTGAACACCGGCGCGTATCGTTTGGAGAGGTCCAGTTCGAGATTACACAGGTTTGCGACGTGCAAGGTGTTGGCCAAGGCTTCGGGATGATCGGGAAACAACGCCGACATCTCTGCAACGCTCTTAAAATAGAACTGGTCGGTGGGGAACTTGAAGCGGTCCTCCTCGGTGAGCAGCTTGCCGGTGTTGATGCAACAGAGGACGTCGTGGGCCTCCACGTCGTCATGGTCCAGATAGTGAACGTCGTTGGTGGCGATCGTGGCGACCCCCAGGCGCTTGGCGAGGTCGGCAAGCTCCGGGTTGAGCATTCGCTGCTCGGACATGCCGTGGTCCTGCAATTCGATGAAAAAGCGGTCGGGGCCGAAGATGTCCAGGTATGTCTTGGCCAATTCCTCGGCGACTGCCCGGTCGCGGGCGAGAAACGCCTGCGGAATCTCCCCGCCGATGCACGTGCTCGTACACAATAGTCCGTTGGAGAATTCGCGGAGGACTTCCTTGTCAATCCGCGGTTTGCGATAAAAGCCCTCGGTGTATCCGATGCTCGCCAGCCGCAGGAGGTTGTGATATCCGTCGCGATTCATGGCGAGCAAGAGCAGATGAAACGACTCTTTGCCTTCGGTCGCGTCCTTGGTGCGTCGATCGCCGTGAGCGAGATATGCTTCGCATCCGATGATCGGTTTGATGCCGGCTTTACGGGCCGCCAGATAGAATTCGACGGCCCCGAAGAGGTTGCCGTGATCGGTGATGGCTAGCGCCGGCATGTTCCACTGCTTGGCTCGCTCGATCAGGGCCTCGATGCGCGTCGCTCCGTCAAGCAGGCTGTAGTGTGTGTGAACGTGAAGATGGACGAACGGCGTAGCGTGCATCGAGCGACGGACTCCTTTCCTGGGCGGAGTGCCAACTGCCAATTTCCAAATGCCAATTTGACGGCGCGAAGCTATTCTTCAAGCGGCAATTGGCAATTGGTCATTGAGATAGTAGCGGCTGAATCGGTTTCGTCCAGAACTAACGAGGACGTTCCGCTTCCCAGCAGGCAACGAAGTGGTCCGAGCCGACTTCATGGAGCGTCGGTGTACCCGATGGTTCCTTGTCGTACTCCTCGACGCAGCGGCGGAGAACGGCATTGGAGATTTCAGATTTCACAGGGGCCGTTTGGCGATCGCCGGTTCGTGCGTGATCGGCGCTTAGCGGGCATCGCGGGTGGAACGCGCATCCGCCGGGCAACCGGCGCGGATCGGGCACGTTCCCTGAAATGACTTCCAGCCGTTTCTTACGTTGCGATAACCGAGGCATGCAGCGGAGCAAGCCTTGGGTGTACGGATGCAACGGGTGGGTGAGCACTTCCGCAACCGGTCCGTGCTCGACGATCCGCCCGGCGTACATCACGTACACGTCATCGGCCGCCTCCGCGACGACTCCGAGATCGTGGGTGATGAGCAGGATGCTCATGCCCGACTCCGCCTGGATCGTCCGCAGGAGTTCGAGGATTTGCCGCTGAACGGTGACGTCCAAGGCCGTCGTCGGTTCGTCAGCGATGAGCAGCGCGGGCCGGCACGAAAGGGCCATCGCAATCATCACCCGTTGGCACATCCCGCCCGACAGTTGATGCGGATAGTCGCGGCTCCGGCGGGCGGCATCCGGAATACCCACTCGTCGCTGCGCCGCAACCGCCGCTTCCCACGCCGCCTTGCCCCGAAAACCTTGGTGCAGCTCCACCGTTTCGACGATCTGTTCGCCGATGGAGAAGACCGGGTTCAGCGCCGTCATCGGCTCCTGGAAAATCATAGCGATGCGGTTTCCACGAATCCGCCGCATGGTTTGATCGCTGATTTGCAGCAGGTCGATCGGAGCGGTAGCGCCACCCCCTGTGGGCGGCGCTACATCGGAGAACAGGATTTGACCTTTGACCGGCCCGCCTCCGGACGCCGGGATCAAACGAAGGACTGACAACGCCGTCGCGGTTTTTCCGCAACCGCTTTCACCGACGAGGGCCACCGTCCGCGCGCGAGGGATGTGCAGCGACACGCCGTTGACCGCCCGCACGATTCCATTTCCGGAGAAGAAGGCCACCTGAAGATCGCGCAACTCAAGAAGTGGATCGCCGTCGGTATGCATGTAACTCAAGTAGAGAGACGTGCGCGAGCATACGGGGCGTAGAAAAGGCCTAGCAGCACGAAACCCAGAGCGAAGAGTCCCATTCCGCCGATAGCACCGCACGTGTTGCCGTGTACGTTGCAGTTCGCTCTTTCGGCGTCGATGTTCGCCGCCGCGGGGGCGTTTGGGACTGGCTGTGGCTCCACTCGGAATCGGCTGACCACCTTCGGCTCACGGCCTAGCACTTCCTCCGGATCGTCGAAGAGTTCTGCCTCGTCGTACCATTCAATGCCATACGTTGTCACTGTCAAACACTGCGACTCGGCGTCGATCTCGAATTCGGTCCAGCCGTAGGTGTTGACGACCACGTAGCCGCCGTCGAGAAGCTGCGCGTCCACGGACGACCCCTCCAGTCCTACGTGCGGATACCCATACAAGCCCAGCATTACGTTGCTGATGACGGTGATCAGATTGTTCTGACCATCGCGATCGAGCCGTTCGTACAGATTGCCGATCAACGGCCCTGCATGGGCAATCGTCGTCGGTCCGAATGGCGCCGCATAAGCGACCGAGCCGGTGCTGATCTCAAACATCGAGGTCGTGATCTGCGGGCCGCCGGGCCGACGTTGGTAGGCCAAGTTATTGACGATCGTTCCGTGAATGTCGGCGGCGACGAAGACCACATTATGGATTTCATTCTCTTCGATGAAGGACAAGATCGCAGTTCGCTCGTACGCGTAGCCCTCGAAACGATCGCTGGCCAGGATAGGCCCAAGGTTCTGGATCGGCTCCGGCACGAGCACGAATTTCCAGACAATATCCTCGTTTTCTGCAAACAGAAGATCATCCTGGAGTTCCGCGAGCTGCGCCGAACCGAGCATCGTGCGCGACGAATCGAATGAGGCTTGGAGATAATCCTGGAACTCTCGCGGCCCGGGCGGTAGGAGGAGTTCTGGCAAGCCCTGATCTCGGAACGATCGCGCGTCGAGCATCATGATCGCCGCGTCGTGGCCGTAGCGCCGGAATCGATAGAGCTTCCGCCTTCCCGCTGTTCGAGGATCGCCCGTGTCGCCGTAGAACTCGTCGCGAATGGGATTATACTCCTGAAACACGCTCATTCCGTTTGACCACAACTGCGTTTCGTTGATGTAGGCTTCGGATTGGTCGAATCGTGGATCAGACTCCGGCGAGGCCCCGCCCGAAAAATCGTTGGTCACTTCGTGATCGTCGTTGACCGCGAGCAGTGCGGTTGACGCCCGAAGATCCGCAAGGCCGTTTTGTCCAAAACGCTCGCTGTACACTTCATTGTGCTTGATGCGAAACTCCTCGACGGTTTGCGCCTGAACTCCTGGAAAATCGATGGATGGAACATCGGCGTAGACGGTGTCGCCCAAGGCGACGAAAAAATCGAGATCGCTCTCGGGCGCGTTCGCAATGGATGGATACGGCGCCAACTCGCCGCGCCAATCGCCCGAGACTCCGAATCGTAGCCCGTGATAGCCCCCCGCCGGGGGGGTGCGGAATGTCCCCTCTTTCATCGCCCCCGCGGCGTCAGTCACACGGTAGGAGTAGGTCGTCCCCGCCAGCAGCAGCCCGGCTTCCACCTTGACGGGAACTGCCGGGTCGGTCACCTCGGCGACGATCGCATCAGCGTCGATGAGCAACGAATTCGCGGCGTATTCGAAAACGATCTCGCCGACTGCGGTGCTGCGTGCCCACAGGATGGCCGAGGACTGGTCCACGTCGCCCGCCGCGACTCCGTTGGGAAGTGATTGCCCGAACGTACCGCCCGCGACCCAAGATGAGAAACCCAGTGTCAGCAGCGTGGGCATCCGTTTCCTCGACATATCCTTGATTATCGGAGCAAGATTGACATTCGGCAATGCGGCTTGAACGCCGGGCAGCAAGATTCTATACTGGCCGTTTCGTCCAAGCGACGCGGGCATTCGTTAGAGAGGAGCGATGGGTTGAGCAAGATCAAAGCAACGAACATCACGTGGCACGAGGGGCACGTCGGCCGGGACGAGCGCGAGAAGCTGCTCAAGCAGAAAGGCGTGCTGATCTGGTTTACGGGGTTGAGCGCCTCGGGCAAGAGCACGATCGCATACACCCTGGAACACGCCCTCGTGCAACGCGGGCACCTGTGCTACGTGCTCGACGGTGACAACATCCGCCACGGGCTGAACAAAAACCTGGGCTTCTCTGCCGAGGACCGGGCCGAGAACATCCGCCGCATCGGGGAGGTGGGCAAGCTCTTCGTCGACGCCGGACTGATTACCATGACTTCCTTTATCAGCCCCTATCGCGCCGATCGCGATACCGCTCGCGCCACGTTGGGCGCGGGCAACTTCTTTGAGGTCTTTTGCGACACGCCCATCGCGACCTGCGAGCAACGCGACCCCAAGGGCCTTTACAAGAAAGCCCGCGCCGGCGAACTCAAGGGCTTTACCGGCATCGACGATCCCTACGAGGCGCCGCTCAAACCGGAATTGGTGATCGACAACTCCAAGTGTACTCCCCAAGAAGCGGCCGTGATGCTGGTCGAAATGCTCGAGAAAGCCGGCAAGATCGCGGCGCTGACGGAGTAGCGTTCGGCGTTCACGAGCCTCGGTCCCTGTTCATGACCTCGCACGGCAATCCGATCGGTCCCACGCCGCGAACCAAAGTGCGCCGTCTTTCTGCCCGCGGGTCGTACGATCGTGACGTCATCCACGCGATCCTCGACGAGGCCTTGGTTTGTCATGTCGGATTCGTGGACGAAGACCAGCCCGTCGTCATCCCCACCATTCACGTTCGAATCGGAGACCGGGTCTACCTGCACGGATCGAACGCCAGCCGGATGCTGGTCCGTTTGCGGGAGGGAGTGCCCGCCTGCGTCACCGTAACCCTTCTCGACGGGCTGGTGTTAGCGCGATCGGCCTTCCACCATTCGATGAACTACCGCTCCGTGGTGATCTTCGGCCGGGCCGAAGAAACGAAAGGGCGGGAGAAAAAGATGGAGGTGTTCGAAAAACTGGTGGAACATGTCGTTCCGGGCCGTTGGGCGGACGCCCGCCGCCCTTCGGATGAAGAGATCAATGCAACCACGCTGGTCTCTCTGCCGATCACTGAGGTCTCCGCGAAAATCCGCTGCGGCCCGGCGAGCGACGACGAACAGGATTATTCCCTGCCCATCTGGGCCGGCGTGATACCCCTCGAGCTCCGCGCCGCCCCGCCCCTCGCCGACGAAAAGCTGGCGTCCTCAATTGCCACACCGGATTACGTTACCGCCTACAGCAGACACAGGACGAAGAGTCCACTCGTTCTGGGCCCTGTTGCGTCGCGAACCGCAAAGGGATAGGAACACTCCCATGGTTCAACGGGTGGCCTACGGGGCACTGGCGATCGCGGTGCTGGTTCTGCTGTTCGTGCAGGACGCTGTAATCGCCAAGCAGTCGATCGAATTGGCCGGCCCGCTCGGCGATCTTCTCCGTCGCGGCAGCCTGATTCCCCTACTTTTCATCGTGGTCCTTCTGCGCGGGGCGGTGGAACTCGACCACATTCTCCGGGCCAAAGACGTTAAGCCTCATTCCGTTTTCGCGTACCTGATGATCGTAGTTCTTCTGTTAGCGCCGTGGTTCTCGGCAGCGGGATGGTTGGGGGCGGATGTCCGCGACCAAGAGGGATTATTCTGGCAGCTTGTCGTTTTGATGGCGACGGTGATCGGCGCCGGAATGCTGTGCGTTCTACGCGGACATCCTCGAGGCGCAATACCCGACTTGGCGGCCACGATGTTGATAGTCTTTTATGTAGGGTTCTTAGGCTCTTTCGGGTTACAACTTCGCTGTGGGCGGGACATTCCAGGCCAGGAAGGAGCTTGGCTACTCTTAATGACTCTCTTGGTCGCCAAGGCTTCCGACATCGGGGCCTATTTCGTAGGTACGACGATGGGGCGACATAAGCTGATCCCCGGCATCAGCCCAGCAAAGTCCATCGAGGGCGCGGTTGGTGGGCTGCTCGCCAGTGCGCTCGTGGCTGTGCTTTTCGCTGCGATGCTCAGCGATGTCATCCTTTCACTGGGTATTAGCAACCACCAGACTGGCATGTCACCCGTCGTTCGATCGCTGTTTTTCGGGTTGGCCCTCTCCGCAGCCGGGCAAATCGGCGATCTCGTCGAATCATGCTTCAAACGCGACAGTGGAGTTAAAGATTCCAGTAACTTGATTCCAAGGTACGGTGGTATACTGGACATGATCGACAGCCCGTTGTTCGCGATGCCGGTGGCTTGGTTCCTGTTGACGGCGGTTTGGAATGTCGTGTAACTGTGGGCTAGAATGTTTGGATCGCGAACTTCCGCCTCAGTCGGGTTTTGTGCGTCGAGGGGCAATGTTCCCAAGACCGTCTGGGCGATCGTGAGACCCGTTGGACCTTACCATACCCATAGAGAATCCTTCGCGGCGCGGGGCGCTGTACGGGACCGGCGACCGCAACCTCCGCCTGATCCGCGCGGCCTTCGACGTTCGTATCAGCGCCCGCGAAAATACAGTGCACCTCGGCGGAGCGGATGAAGCCGTGCGCAAAGCTGCCTGCGTCATCGAGGACATCCAACGATTCTTGCGTGACCACGGGGACGTAAGCGACGAATGGGTGCAGGAGTCCATCGACCATGCGGCCCTGGACGGCAAGGCCGGATCGGGAGCGCCGATCGACGTCTTCCTCTCCGCCACGACCATCACGCCCAAAGGCGAGGGCCAGCGGAAATACGTCGAGGCGATTCTCAAACACGATCTGACGTTCTGTTTGGGTCCGGCCGGAACGGGAAAGACGTTCCTCGCCGTGGCCGTTTCGATATCGCTCCTGAAACAACACAAGATCAAGCGGATTGTGCTTGCCCGACCGGCGGTCGAGGCCGGGGAAAAGCTGGGCTATTTGCCCGGCGATCTTCAAGCCAAGGTCAATCCGTATTTACGCCCTTTGTTCGACGCCATGCACGACATGATGCCCTTCGATCAGATTCGGCGATTTCTTCAGAATGATGTGATTGAGGTGATTCCCTTGGCGTTCATGCGCGGACGGACGCTCAATCATTCAGCAATCATCCTCGACGAGGCCCAGAACTCGACGGTGTCGCAAATGCTGATGTTCCTCACCCGCCTTGGTCATCACAGCAAAATGGTAGTGACCGGAGATGACAGCCAAAGCGACCTTCCGAGCAGCGAATCGAGCGGGTTGATCGACGCCGTGCGGCGGCTGGAGACGGTTGATGGAGTGGCCACGGTGAGGCTGGCCAAAGGCGACATCGTGCGACACCCTCTGGTTCAAGACGTGGTCGAGAGATACAGCCGCATGGATCGCAACGTCCGGGAATAACACCATGACCAGATGGACGGCGCAGCAGTCATTCGATGCCGTATCCCCGTATCGTCACCGTCCGATAGGGATAGGCTGCGGGAATCATTCTCCGCGGATCGGTTGGATCGCGTAATGTTTAGACGGACCGCCAAGAATGGGAATCGCCGTCGGCAACTACGCGAACAGCGGGTGAAGACGGGTGGATCGCAGTGGAGCCGATTATTCCGCCGCATGGTAAATTGGCCGACGATAGTCGGAGCCGTTTTTATCGCAGCGTCCTCGACCGTCGCCCTGTGGGGCGAAGGGTCCCTGGACTACGTCGTCGGACAGCGCATCGAGCAACCCATCTACGCCAAGGTCCGTTTTCAAGTCCCGGACGACAAACAGACCGCAAACGACCGCAAGGCGGCGCGGGCGAAGACCGCCAGTTTCTACGTGATGAACGACCCCGCGCTGACGTTCGGGCGGATTCGCGCCGATCTGATGCGGCTCTACCAAGTCGCCGCCGACGCGGATACATTTGAGACCTACTCCAATGCGATGGAAGGATTGAAGTGGCCTGCAGAGCGGGCGGTCTATGACCGACTACGGGTGTTGGTGGACATGCCCGACGACGCCGGACGGATGCAGTTTCAGGAATGGATCGACAAGCTGCCTTTGGAAAGCCAATACGTCGTACGCGGCCTGTCCAAGGAACCCCGTGACCCGCCCAGCGCGACGGATTTCATCCTCTTAGAATCCCGCGGCGCGGAAAATGAAATCAGTGTGACACCCGTCCCCCATTCTGAGCTTGTGCTCCAGGGCAATGACAAAGCCCTGCAGGGCAGTGCGGGCATCGTCACGAGAAAAGTGCCTGCCTACGAGCTTCGCTCCGTCTTCGAGTCGATGATTGTGTCCGTCTTCCGCGAGCAACCGACGATCGTCTATGCCCAAGAGCGGACGGTGGATGCCTTGCAAAAAGCGGAAGGAGCGACGCCCGTTGCGTTCACGACATACGAGAAAAACCAGCCGTACATCAGTCCGGGAGAGCTGGGAGACGGGGGTTACGCTCTCCTGAAAGCGCATCACGCGGCCTACGAAGCGTTTCTCTCCCAGGACACCGCCGAGGCTGCCGACCTGCGCCAGGAGCGTTGGCTCCAACGCGCCGGTTTGGTGGCTCTGGTCGTCGTGCTCTCCGGGGGTTTGTTGGCCTATTCGCGACTCTATCAACCGACGGTGTTTGAAGTCCGGGGGCGGACCATGGCGTTTGCCGCGGTGATGTTGGGTACGCTCGCGGCGGCACGTTTTCTGGATTTCAAGCTGCCTCATTTCCCGGAGTTGGTTTCCGTTCCGTGTCTGATTGCGGCGAGCATCCTGAGCATCGCCTATCCGCGGCGTTTCGCGATCGGGGCGATGTGCATCGTTACCGTGCTGGTGGCGACGATCGTGCACAACCATCTGGCCTTCTTGCTCATGTTGCTGACGGGCGTCGGAGCGACGGTCTATCAACTTGACGAAATCCGCACGCGGACGAAGTTGTTGAAGGTCGGGTTGGCAACCGCCGGAGCGATCATCCTGGCGTCGGCGGCGGGCGGTGTCATGGAGGGGCAGACATTGGAATTCGTGTTCCAGCACGCGGTGTGGGCCGGATCGTGCGCCCTGATGTCCGCGTTCGTGGTTTCCGGTGTACTGCCGTTCATCGAGCGCCTCTTCCGTATGGCCACGTCGCTCACCTTGCTGGAATGGCGTGACCCGACCCGCCCGCTTTTGCAGCTTTTGGCCCGCGAGGCGCCCGGGACTTACAACCACAGCCTGGTCTTGGGGACACTGGCCGAAGCGGCGTGTGAGCAGCTCGGGGCCAATGGCCTGCTCGCCCAAGTCGGCGCCCTCTACCACGACGTCGGCAAAATCCATCGGGCCGAATACTTTACGGAAAATCAGGAGGGGCGAATCAGCCGCCATGACAACCTGGCTCCGACGATGAGCTTGCTGATTATCCTGGGGCACGTGAAGGATGGGTTGGAGCTGGCCAAGCAGTACAAGCTGCCGCCGGTCTTGCACCAGTTCATCGCCGAGCACCACGGCACGACGGTAGTGCGCTTCTTCCACCACGCCGCCGCCGAAAAACAACCGCACGTCGCCAGCGGGCGGCACGATCGTGAAGTGTCGGAAGCGGACTTCCGCTATCCGGGGCCCAAACCTCGTGCCCGGGAGGCGGCGGTGCTGATGCTCTGCGACGGCGTGGAGGGGGCCGTGCGGGCCTTGAGCGAGCCGACGGTCGGGCGTATCGAGAGCACCGTCCATCAAATCGTGATGGACCGACTCAACGATGGTCAGTTCGACGATTGCGACATTACTTTGCGCGAGATTCGCCAGGTTGAGGACTCCCTGGTCAAGACGCTGTGCGGCATCTACCATGGTCGCGTATCCTATCCCAAGGCTCGAAAACCCCGCGAAGGCGATCGCGACCAAAGCGGGACCACGAACGTGCCGCCGGTGAGGATGAGCGTCTGACCCCAGCGGCCTGGGCCGGGGCGGCAGACCCGTCGTATGAAAAACGCGCCTACTTTCGACGTACGGATCGCACGGCGAGGCGGCAAACTTCCGAAGGGCGCAGCCAAGGTGCGCGAGGCGATCCGTGCGACGTTGCGTCGGCACGGAGCAGTGAGGGCGAGAATCAGCGTGGCCATGGTCAATGACGCCGCGATGACACGATTGAACCGGAAGCACCTCGGGCGCAACGGTCCGACGGATGTGCTTAGCTTTGACCTTCGCGACACGACGGACGAGGAGACGGCGATCGACGGGGAGATCGTGATGTCGGTGGAGACGGCCGTGAAGGAGTCGCGAAGGCGCGGACATGTCGTGGAGGCTGAGCTTGCCTTGTACGCGGTGCACGGGATTCTGCACCTTTTGGGATACGACGACCAACGGAAGGCCGACGCGACGAGAATGCACGCCATGGAGAAGGAGATTCTGTCTTCGATCGGTATGGCGTTTTGTGGTGAGATGATCGAGTGAACGACTGGGTACTGTGGGTGGGGATTGCGGGGCTGCTGGGCTTGACCCTGTTCTCCACGTTGAACTTGTCCTTGCGCTCGCCGTCGCGATCGCGGATCGCGGAGGAGTTCGATCGTCGCGGCCGGGGACACCTCTTCGAAGGCTTCGTCGATCGACGCCCACAGTATCTGCTGGCGAGCGCGGCCCTGCGCTCCGCCTCTGTGTTCGTTCTTTTCGTCACGGTGCTCTATCAATTCGAGTCGGTCGAATCTCGGATCGGTTTCCAGCGGATCCTCCTGGCTTGCACGGTGGCCGGGGCGCTGCTGTTGATCTTCGGCGTGGCCATTCCCTACGCCTGGGCCAAGTATTCGAGCGAAGGGTTGATCGTTCGTTTCCTTCCCTTGCTCGTAGGGCTGTGGGTCTTGTGCCTGCCGGTCATCAAGTTTCTGGAGCTTTTCGATCCAGTCATCCGACGACTTGCCGGCGTCCCGCTTCCTGACGCCCAATCGGCCGCCGATGAACTGGAGCAGGAAATCCTCGACGTGGTCAGCGAGGGAGAATTGCACGGGGCCGTAGACGAGGAAGAGAAGGAGATGATCGAGTCGGTCATCGAGCTGGGCGACACGCGCGTGGTGGAGATCATCACCCCGCGGACGGAGATCGTCGCCCTGCCCGTGGATGCCGATCTTCCCACGGTGCTGGAGACGATCCGCAGCAAAAGGCACTCCCGCATCCCGGTGTACGAAGGGACCATCGACACCATCCTGGGCGTTTTGTACGCCAAGGACCTGCTGGGCCGCGCGGAAGACGCGCCCTTTCAGCTCCGCGCGGCCATGCGCAAGGCCTTGTTCATCCCGGAGTCGAAGTTGGTGCGCGATCTTCTGCGAGAGCTTCAAAAGCAAAAGGTACACATCGCCATCGTGTTGGACGAATACGGGGGCACCTCCGGCCTGGTTACCATCGAGGATATTCTCGAAGAACTGGTGGGCGAAATCGCCGACGAATACGAGACGACCGCCCCGGCCACGTTCAAGCGAATCGACGAGACGACTTTCGAGGTGGATGCCGGGATGCGCATCTACGACCTCAACGACCAGCTCAACGTGATGCTGCCCGACGATCGCGACTATGAGACGGTCGGCGGATTCGTGTTCAGCACCATGGGCAAGATTCCCAAGGTCGGCGAGCGCTGCCAGTTCGAAAACGTCGGGATACAGGTCCTGGCCGCAGAGCCGCGGCGCATCACGCGGCTGTTGGTGAAGGTGGCCCCGACGGACGAGACCAAAGAAGCCGCAACCTGAAATCCGGCTTTCGCGCCAATCCGATTCGGGAGCGAGATCGGGCGGCGACAATGAGCGTTGGCGTTCTTGCTTTAGCTTGCGCATCATGGCTGTCAAATGGGTTCGTTTTGCAAGTACAGTTTTTTTGCGAGTGTCATGGCGTGGCACAAGTGAAAACGCCGAAACGGCGAAATAGGGAGACGATGGGCACGAAGCGAAATCGTGAAATGCCGAAACGCCGAAACCGTTGAACGCAGACACCCGGCTACCCAATCCCGATTGTAACTGGCTTTGCTTTGGCTTTGTTTTCATTTTGCTGTCTGTCGCTAAGTTGTTTTCTGATAACCGGTTACGCCATTTGTAACTGGGTTTGTTTCGCACGGGCGATGTTTCCACGCAATGTTCCTTTCTCGTGCCGGGGCGCGCGGAGCGGGCGCGGCGTTTATCTACACCAATAACGTCACGGGTGATCGGTCGAAGGGGGATCAGGGAGCGATCATGGAGAAACTAGAGAATAGGAAACTGGAAATTAGAGCAGGAGTGCGGGAAAGGCGGGGCGAGATCGTGGTACGTTGATCCGTCTGTCCGAGACACGAAGGGAAGACATCCCGGCGCGCCGGAATGCAAACATAGGTCTGCCACCCGCCTATGCTCAGGGTCCACCCAAGCAATGTCAGCCTAGCTTGGCAGGCCGTTGTGTTCTTTTGCGGGTTTGACGAGGCGCTCGAATACCTGGGCCGCCGGTAACGTCTCAAACGCCTTCAGCCCAAGGCTCGCATACTCTTCGAGTGGCGTGAGGGTCATTTCGGCGCCCCGGCCAGCGCCGCCGAAATACGCGTTTAGTGCTGGAACCACGACAACGAATGTGGCTGCCGGGCTTTTCTGGCGACCCTGCGCGAACATGTTCGGTAAAGCGTTTCCGCCGAACGAAACCGGCTCCCAACCCTTTCGACTTTTGGCGAGGGTAATTGACGATCGCGTCGTGCTCCCAACTTGAACCGGATAAACGACCTTCGCGGACACCGCCGAAACAAGCGAGGCGGGGTTCGAACCCTGTTTGTATTCTTGCAGTTGATCCAGGCGAACGGTGAGTATGGGAACCGGGTCTCCCAAGGTGGCGGACCGCGCTTCATCCACTGTGGTGAACCCCAAAGTCTTCAACTGCCCAGCCTCGGCCATCGCACGCATCGTTTCCAGTGAACGCGTGACTACTTCCTTCGATCCTGCCAAAGCTTCCTCAATTGTTGCGGGATTGGTTTCGACCTGAAAGGCATTCGGAGGAGGACGAACAAGGTCACGACTCGACCCTTCGCGGCGCCCCACCGCAGCACATCCGACCAGATATAAACATAGTCCGCTGAGTGAAATGAGTCTTAAGCACTGCATAGCCAGGATTCCTTTCAGTTTTTGGTGATATCGTAGTGGTCGATCCAGTGGACGTGATCCCCCGCGAGACTTACGAACTCGGCGTACGGGATGACCTGGTCTGTGCCCACATTCGGAGGCCATGGATTATTAACGGCAACATAGTTGACACCGCCAACTGTAAGGTAGCCGTACGCAACCATCAGGTGGCCGCCGCCGCCCGTCCAACCCCACGAGAAACAAAACGGTTTCCTATCGCAATAAATCTCTTCTTTGAGTTGGTCCCACGTCAGAGCCGTTCCCGAAGGAGTGGTCTTTACGGAAAAATCATACTTTTCGAATTCAGGCCAGCCGGGTTGAATGCATGCAGTCGGGATGGGGCTAGTGCAGCAATCCGATCGGCCTAGGCGTTTGTTCGCTTCATCGCATTGTGCCACGTTGGTCCCGAGAAAATCCATGCACATCTCCCCGCCGGCCGCCCAACACCATTGGTTCGTTTCCTGCGCGCGCAACGTCACGGGTTGTGATCCGATCAATTTTGGATTACAGCACCCAGGAAGGATAAGGAGGGCAAAATACGACGCACTTCGTAATGGTCTTCTCATATCGAACCTCCACGCCAGAACCAAATCTGTTCGCGACGGTACATCCAGAGTCGCAGCTACGATTTCGAAAAGTAAGTGTGATTCGCCGCGCAGTCAAGAGAAATCCGTGGGTTTATTCATTAATTGAAAACTTCAGCCTTGTTTCAAGGGTGGCGCTGATAAAGGAGGCAACATGGGCCGAATTGGTAACGTGTGCCGCATCGAGCGATGACTTCATAGAACTTGTCTGTCGAGAATTCTTTGCACGCCTCGCGGGGTGCCCATGACAAGTGCGGCTCTGATCATTCGATACTCTACTCCCGGCGTGTTGGGAAATCATCGCAGTTCGCGCGGCCGCATTCGGGGCAGACGCCGGAGCGGTTCCAGCGGAGGTCGTAACCGCAACCCAGACACGACCCTGGTGTTGTGGCCGCATGAATCACTCCTCACCCAACCTCTCCCCTCAAGGGGAGAGGGGTAATCGGTCACAGGCTAAAGTCCGGGTCGGGTGGCGCTCAAGAACTCGACCGGCTCTTTGGTTCGACCGTCAACGATCAAGTCAGACAGAACTGAACCGATCACGGGGGCGAACTTGAAGCCATGGCCGCTGAAACCGCAGGCGTAGGCCACGTGCGGGTATTGCGGGTGACGGTCGATGATGAAGTGCTCGTCGGGCGTCATGGTGTACATGCACACCGAGGATTTTTGCACGTCCGAGCCGAGCCTGGGCAGATATCGCCGCAAAAACCGGCGTACCGGCCGCTCATCCTCCGGGTGAATCTCCCGATCGAGCCGATCCGGGTCCGGAGCGACCTGCTTACCGGAGTGCTCGCCGACCTTTACCCCGTATCCGTCGATCGCGGGGAAGCCGTAGAAAAAACCGTCTCCGGTTTCCAGCCCAAAGACGGGACAGCCTCGATCAAAGCGATATACGTCATCGGTCGGCCCGAACCAGAAGACCGTCTTGCGGTGAACGACAAGCGGAAGACCAAGTTCGGACAGAAGCCGACTCGTCCACGCCCCGCCGCACAAGACCAGATTCCGCGCCGAGTACGCGGCGTGATCGGTCGTCACGGTTACGCTGCGTGCATCCGCCGACCAGCCTGTCACGTGTTGTCCGGTTAGTACTTCTGCGCCGAGCGCTTGTTCGATGTGCGCGGTGACGCAATTCACGACCTCCAGGAACCCCGCGTCGGGCTCGAAGAGCACCTGCATTTCTTCGTCGGGAGCCAATCCGGGGAATCGCGCGGGCCAGTCGCCGCGAGCGACGGTTTCGATGGCGAGGCGGTGTTGCTTGGCCGCACGCTGAACGCCGGGAATGACGGTGCCGTCGGGGGGTCCGGCGAACATCAGGCCGCAACGATGCAGGAGGGTCCGCGAAGCAGCGGCCTCCAAATCTGCCCAAAGCTGGTAGGCGCGATCCACCAGCGGTACGTAGTCGGGATGCTCGAAATAGGCTCGGCGAATAAGTCGGGTTTCGCCGTGGGAGCTCCCTCTATCGTGGGCGATGCCGAACTGTTCCACACCCAACACATGCAGTCCGCGTCGGGCGAGGTGGTACAAGGCGGCGCTGCCCATGCCGCCTAAGCCGATGACGATGGTGTCGTAGTTGGGCATGATGTTGCGCCTCGTCGGCCCTCACCTTACCCTCTCCCGTAGGGAGAGGGGCGATTGGTCATGGAATCCGATCGGCGTAGGAAGCCAGTTCGTCTTCGAAGGAACTCATCTGCAAGCCGAAGGCACGCTCGGCAATGGTGTGGTCGCAGGTGCTGTCCTCTTGAGACATTGCCACCTGACCAGCGTCGAAGCGGAAGACGCGCATCGACGGCACGATCGTCTCCGCCAAGGCCATGAGCGGCTGGCCGAGGGTCGCGGTGAACTTGGCGATGGATACGGGCTGGGAGACGATGGGCTTCCAGTGTTTCGCGCCGGGCATCAGTGCGCGGCAGGCGTTGTACAGTTCCACCCACGAGTAGGCTTTGGGACCACCCAAGGGGATCACTTTGCCAATCGTCTCCGGTTCGGCGAGGGAACGCACGAAGCAGGCGGCGACGTCCTTAACGGACACCGGCTGCACCTTGGCCTGGCCGCTGCCGAAGTAGGGGATCACGGGCGGCACAAACCCGCACATAAAGCGCTTCATCAGTTGCATGAACTCGCCCTCCGGACCGTGGATCAGGCTCGGTCGGAAGATCGTCCAATCCAGACCGCTGCGGCGGACGTATTCCTCCGCGGCCCACTTCGTGCGGTGATAGGGCGACACTGCGCCGGCCCGCGTGCCAAGGGCCGACATGTGCGCATAGCGGCGGATGCCGGCTTGTTGCACGGCGTCGACGACGTAGACAGTCCCTCGGTTGTGGATCGCGGCGAACGTCTGCCCCCGCAGCGGTCGGGCGACGATGATCCCCACCAGATGAATGGCCGCCTGACTTTGCTCGGCGGCCTCACGCAGCGCTCCACGATCCTTGAGGCTCCCGACGATGGGCGTGAACCGCTTGGGGTCTACCTCGCGATGTTGCGCGCGGAGCTTCTCCGCCGAGCGGACAAGGCAGACGGGGCGCAGGCCTTTCGCAAGCAGCTCCCGTACGACGGCCCGACCCACAAACCCCGTCGCACCGGTGAGCATCACGTTTCGGATCGACTTGGATTCCGCCATGTGTCCATCTCCCGCCGCTTCCCCTTTGTGGCGCGCGATGGTAAGTCCGTTGATTGTGCGGGTAAAGATGTGGGCGTTTCAAAAACTACGCTCCGACGTGCTTATCGCTTTCGCCGGCGTGCCTTGCCATTGACGTAGTCAAGCGACGTCACCAAGAAGGCGTCGAGGACGCGATAATGCTCGCCAGGGCCGAAAACGATGAAAATCCTGTTACCCTCGGGGGCGATCGCTACGAATTCCGGGTGCTTCACGCGAAATTTCCGCCCGTCCGTCAGGCAAATCGTAAACGGCTCAAACGGTTGTTTGCGAATGGCGTCTCTGAGTTGCGTGATGGTCATTTCCAAGTTCCCAAGGAGTATTCAACCCTCCAGCATCGAGGCGATTTCCTCGGTCGTGGGGGCGGCAGGGATGCGGCGGATGGGTTCGTTGTGTTCGTCGAGGCGCAGAACGCGGGGGCGGTGTTTGCCCTCGCGGACGACGGCCTCATCGAGCCAGCAAAAGGACATGATGATGATGCGATCGCCGACGGAGCCGAGCCGGGCGGCGGCACCGTTGAGAATCATTCGACGCGAGCCGAACGGCTCGGGAATCGCGTAGGTCTCCAATCGGCTGCCGTTGTTGATGTTGGCGACGAGAATTTTCTCGAACGGATACAGCCCTACGGCCTCCATCAGTTCGATGTCGATGCCCAGGCTGCCTTCGTATTCCACGTCCGCTTGGGTGATGCAGGCCTGATGCAGTTTCGCCCGGAGCACTTCGATTTTCATGGCCGATCGCTTTCCAAAACGAGTAGGATTTCGCTGACTCTCCTTAAACGATCCCTTGGCGGTCCCTGCCTCAAGAATTGTTGCGCGCCGGTTGGCGGATGTCAAAAAGCGACGACTAGGGGCTCTGTTTTAGCGGATCGCTACGGATGAATCCTTTGCCCTGTTGGACCGTGTGGAGCGACCCTGCGGCCAAGTTGGGAAACTCATTCTGCGACCCATCCGGCCAGCGAACCGTCAAGCGGGTGATGCTCGTCGCATGGCCCAATCCGAACGTCACGGTCAACTCGGACTGGCTTAGATATGATCCGCCCGTCGTGACATAGCGCGTTTGCGTCACGCCCCCTATTTCCGCGCGCAGCGCCGCTCCCAGGGCGTTGGTATTCTTGCCCGATCCGATCAAACGCACGCGGACCACGTTAGCCTCTCCCGAGCGCTCGTTGCGAAGCAGTTTCGCGGGCCCGCCGTTGGCGGTGAGCAATACGTCCAGATCGCCGTCGCCGTCGATGTCCGCCATGGCCACGGAGCGTCCGACGATCTTGGACTCAAACGCGGTTCCGGCACGATCAGTGACCTCGACGAATTGACCGCCGCGATTGTTGAGAAACAGTTGGGGCTTCTGGGCAAATTCCCACGTCTCTCGAACGTGCTCGATCTCCGGTTCGATGTGCCCGTTGGCGAGGATCAAGTCCTCGAATCCGTCGAGATTGAAATCCGCAAACAGCAATCCGAAGGTGAGTGCCGTCGTGGTCGGCTTGGACAGGCGGGTAGCCCCGGCCCGATCGAGAAACGTCTCCATTCCCATTTGTGAGTAAAGGGAGACGGGTTCGCCGCTGAAATTGCCGATGGCGATCGACTTTGACCCGCGGTTATCGAGGTCGGCAACGCTCACGCCCATTCCCGCCCGCGCCAATCCGTTCTCATCGTAGGCCACGCCCGCGCTGAGGGCCCGGTCGGTGAAGGTGCCGTCTTGGTTGTTGATGTATAGGAAGTTCGGCTGGGTGTCGTTGGTGATGACCAGATCGGGCCAGCCGTCGTTGTTGAAGTCATCCGCAACCACGCCGAGGCTCTTCCCTTCGCGGTTGAAGACGCCCGCTTGTTTGCTCACGTCGATGAACTTTCCGTCGCCCTCGTTGCGAAACAAAACGGAGGTCGAGCCGTCGTAGGGCTGGGGCGTGGCGTAGGATTTCGTCTTCCCATCCAGGGTGGACCAGATGTCCGTCTGCGGCGTCCAGGCTACGTAATTGCAAACGAACAGGTCCAAGTCTCCGTCGCGATCGTGGTCGAGCCAGGTTGCTCCCGTCGACCACTCCCAAGAGGAAGCCGGGCCGTTGCACGTGCTGAATCCGACCCCGGCCTCGTCGGTTGCATCCAGGAACTTCCCGCCGTCGTTTCGCAAGAGATGGTTTTTGCCGACGGCAGTGATATAGAGGTCGTTATCGCCGTCGCCGTCGTAGTCCGCGGCGGCGAAGCCCATCCCATAGCCGGTGACCCTTGAGAGACCCGACGTATCGGTGACGTCTTCAAACGTCCCGTCGCGGCGATTGTGATAGAGCTTGCTGCTCGGCGCGGGGCCCGGTTGCTCGTGCCCGGGCCAATAGCCGCTGTTGACCAGCAGGATGTCCGCCCAACCGTCGCCGTCGTAGTCCATGAATCCCCCGCCGCCGCCCATCGTCTCAGGCATCCACTTCTCGCCGAACGCCCCGTTAACGTGGGTGAAGCGGATGCCCCCGGACGCGGTGACGTCGGTAACCGTCACGTCGGGTTCATTCGATCCTCGCGGCGCGGCGTAGGTTGGAGGCGTGTCGGGTTGGATGTACTCCGTGACGGCGATGGGCTTCTGCTCGGCCTGTTTCTTGCAGCCGCCGATGCCGAAAAATGCGACGATGAGGCACGCCGCCAAGAACCGGCTTCGCTGTTTCACTCGCCTCGACCCCCGTGCGAGCCGGGCTGATGGACTGTCTCGGTGACACGAACAGCACGTTCCTGCGACGCGGTAAGGTCGTGGACGTGGATGACTTGCGATTCGAGGTTGTCGTGCGGATGGCTTAGGCGATAGGCCTGGGTGACTTCGGCCTGGGATTCATCGATCTTGTAGCGCAAGTAGGCGACCTCCGCTGACGCGGCCAACTCTGTGCGGCCCAAGGTACGAGCACTCAGCATCATGTGGTAGTGGGCCACGCGGTCCTCCGGGTCGATCCGCAGAACCTCATCCATGGCCGCAATCGCCTCCTCAAACTTCCCGTCGAGGTAGTAAGTCCGGCCGAGGTTCCGCCATGTCGCGCGGTCCTCCGGGAACCGTTGCAAAACCCGCTTGTACGCACTGGCGGCCTCGATGTACCGACCGTCTTCCTGCAATAGAACGCCCCAGAACCACGCCGTCTGCGGGTCGTTGGAGACCAATTCTTCGCAACGCAGCAAGTGCTCATACGCGGCGGGCAGATTGCCGTCGCTCAACGCCACCCGTGCAAGGTTGCGCGGCCCATCGATCCGCTTGGGGGTGAGTCGCGCGACCTCGGCGAAGGCTATTTCCGCGCCCTTGGTATCCGATTGTAGAAAAAGGCCGATCCCATAATCGTTGAAACGCATCCAATCCGCGGCGAGCGTCGCAGGATCAACGATTCGCGGTTGAGGCCATGATTCGCTTGCGGACACGATCGGCATGGTGACTTCGGCTCGGCAGATTTCCGTGATCGGCAGGTCCGGGCACTTTTCAAACCGTTTGAATCCTTGGCGATTGGTGTTGAAGGCGAACTCGGTGTACGCCCGATCGAATTTCCGCCACATCAGTCTCGCCCGGACCTTCACACTCTGGCCCGAAAATTCAGGGACTTCGACGGCGTAGTGCACGGTGTGAGCCGTACCGGGGCCGATTACGCTTGTATACACCGCCGCATACATGTCCTGGGCGTTTCGCCGGCGAATGGGTTCGCTACGACGATCGACCACCAACGCACGGAAGTAATGCGCCGCGGGATCGACGTACCCGTCCTCGCCGACGGACCCGCTCTGATAGAGCACCCGATCCTTGGCGTCCAGAACAGTAAACTCAATCCAGCCTTCGTTGGAATCGTTGGTCCCGCCGGGGAAGGTGTGGCCCACATCCTTGTTGCGGACCACGACGTCGAAGGTCACTTTCTCGCCGGTCCGCAAAGGTGGTAGAGTTTTGTTCAAAGCGAGGATCGTCTCTTTCTCACCCTCCGTTCGTTCGCGTTGCAGGGCGAAGACGTCGATCCGCAGCCTGTCTTCATGGAGGAAAGCCTCGATGCGTTTGATCGTGTCTTCATCCCCGCGAATATGGGGCAGGGCGGTGTTGACCGCGAGAAAACGGTGCGACCTCACCATCCCGTTCTTGGCGGCGACATCCCCCAGCGGCGCAGCCTCGGGCGGCATGTGGCAGTCCTGGCAAACCCGCTTGTTGGGCGGCAAGTAAAAGGTCCGCGAGGCATTGAGTGCCACGCCGCTGTCATGCCAGTTGTCGTATTCATTCTGCCCGCGGAACCAGCGGTAGTCGTTCACCGATTCCGGCAGGCTCACCTTGTGGCAGGCGCTGCAAAACTCGCTGGTGCGGAAGACCGGCTGCAACATCTGCTTTTTATGCGCCTCGGGCTTGGCTTTGATCGCGGTGTCGTGCAACAACGCTCCCAGGCTCCCCGTCTCCGCTCGCGCGAACACATAGGGGTCTTCGTGCTCGTCGGCGATGTTGTAGGCCCCGTCGCCGGTGACGTTGTGGATCTTGTCGATCGCGTGGCACGCCAAGCAGGTAAGTCCGGCCTGGGCCTGGGGGCTGCGGCGGTCGATCTCCTCGGTCATCTGCCCGGCGAGCATCACCGACGGATCGTGACAGCCCGAACACCACTTGCTCTTGATCTTCCCCGTCCGACCCTCCCAATGCGGGAAATGAGCGACGTGCTCGCCCACGCCCTCGGTCAACGACAAGGCCTTCTCACGCATGTCGTTGATCGACGCCTCGTAAAACGGGTTGTTGAAGGAGGCGAAGCGGTGGGCTGACTTCGACCATTGCTCGACGATATCCGCATGGCACCGTTCGCAGGTTTCCGCCCCGATCTTTTCGTTGACCACGAATCCGATGTTGTCCAGGTCCGGGGCCAGCTTCTCCGGGGATGACACATCACCGCGGGTGATGATCCGCTCGGGCAAGTAGCCGCCCGTGGTGGTGGTCGTGGCGCTGGGGAAGAACGGGCTGGCCGGGGGCACGTATCCGACCGGCACGTAAGGCCCTTCGACAAACTCCTCTAGGTCCCGTGCCTTTGCGCCGGGGCCGGCATAGCTACCCGCTGCCTGCGCCAGTCGCGCTTCGGGTGTCAATGCCGTGTCACGAGTACCGAAAACATGCATGCCGAAGACCACCGCCGTCGCACCGCCCACCAAAGTACCAAAGCGAACGAAGGCACGTGATTGCGCGGGCACATGGGATAACATGCGGTGAACGATGTACGCTGCGGGCACGATCACGGCCGCGATCACGTGCGTCCACCAAACCCACCCGTGCTCGCGCGAGGCGGCGGCATACATGATGAACGGGCCGGTGATCGCCAAAATCAACCCGGTGGTGAGAAAGACGAGCCCGCTGACGACCGTCCGCCGTCGATGCCGGCGCCACACCGTAGGCAGGTGCCACAGCGCAAACACGAGTAACAAACCGACGACGAGGAACCCCAACCCGGTATGGGATAACACCATGACCTGAAAGAGTTTGGAAACGGTGTAGGCGCCTTCGGCGTATCGTTCCGCGGTGACGCCCGGTAAAACAGAGGAGGCTAGGCGATTCGCCAGGAGGTACAGCGTGTTGGCGAGCAACAGCGCCGTTAGCACGAGCGCAAACGTCAACCAGCCGCGCTGGACGCCGGAAAGCAGGCTCTTGGCCTGACGCCGCTCCTCGGTGAGCAATTCCTTGAGCATCGGTCCGATATCCCTCTATCCCGCCGCCGGACAGCCGAACGACCCGTGAGTCGTTCGGCGAGTGCTCACCTCCGAACGCCGCGACGGCCTACAGACTCCACTACGCGAATGCGATTTGTCCGAAGGCACCTACCGCCGGGACGCCCAAGTCTCCCTGGCCGAGGCTCTATTCTACCCCATTATTGGAGGGTCAATCAAGACCAGAGAAGCGTCTATCGGCGGGCTCGGTTGGCGTCGAAAACTATCCGTTTCTCAACGACGCAGAATGTCTCACTTGATATGATACAGTACGTTTCTCGCTTCAAAGCGCTGTTTACATCGCCAACCATCCCTCCAATAATAGGGATTATGGGAAAAGAGGTTAAAGTCCTCTTCGAAAATGTTCTCCAAAGTGCATCAGGAGCGACGTTTACGATGAACCGACGGTTCTATCTTCCTGTGTTTCTGTTAGCGGTCGTCGGTTCACCGATGGGCTGTAACGTACCCCCCCTGAATAGCGAAGATGCATTGCCGGATTTTTCTCTGCCCGATGTCAATGCCAACTCCTCCCGCTATCAGGAGACCGTCTCGCCCCGCGATTATCTGGGACAAATCTCCGCCTGGTACTTCGGCGACGCGTTGTGAGGTTACTGCCGAAGCCAGTTTGGCTTCCTTAACCAAATGCAAACCGAGATTGATTCGCAGGAAACCCCGCGACCGATCCGGATTCTGGGGATCAACGGCATCGCCTGGGCATCCGGCAACGACAGCATGACCGACGGAAGGGTGCTGCCCTGGTTACAATCGACGGCCGACCAAGATGTTTGGACATCGTGGCAAGTCCAGTGGCGCGACGTGGTGATCCTAGGCCCCGGCAATGAACTTCTGGAAACCTACAACCTGACGGAGCACAACTTGTCCGATCCGGCGAACTACGTGGCGCTGAAGAACCTGCTGATCGAAGCGGCCCAATAGCCGAGCGAACCGTGAGTTGTTCGACGAGAGGTTAGTCCCGTCGATTTAGCGTTTCCGTTGGCTCTTTCCATAGCCGCCTATCCGGCACCCGGCGTCACAGCGACGATGCTGAATGTCAGAGCAGCACACAAGTGGACGCGGCATTCGGGGCGGCGCAGGCAGATAGTACCCGCTGTCAGCAACAGGAGGACCATGATCATCAATCCCCATTCAGACACAACGGGTATTATTCGGACGCACTCGCCGTTGCAATCGCGCGTGCAACCCCACTGGTTTGTGGCGGGGTTGCAACCGCACGAACTGGGCGCACAGAAGTCGCTGCCGTCGGGAGAGCAGCACAATGCACACCTCATTCCCGCAGGGCAATGGGCATCTTGGAAGCACGCGTTCGCGGCCGGACACGGTTCCGTGCAAGACTCGGCACCGAAACATTGACCGTATCCCTGCGCCAAAGTCCTGCTTACTGGGCACAATATCAGACCTGACAGGATGCCCAAACTCAACAGCAACTTCAACCGAAACATGACAACCTCCTTTGATGTCTACGTCGCACCCCAACAAGGGATCTTCGCAAACCTACAGAATACTCCTCCTTCGGTCGCAAAACGCGAGCCTCCTGCCAAAACTGCGTTCCCGGGGGCCGCAAGGGGAAGCACGCGGCACCCAGGAGTACGCCGATCGCACACAGAGGAGCCGGAGATGAGGGAGTTCTTCGCCTCATGGCGCGAATTCGCCAGCGAGTAGTTGAGTTTGCACTCGAGGGGCATCCTAGCAAGTTCCATGCCGGAACGGAAGCGGAAGACCATTAAGCGGCCCGGCGATCGACGGGTCAGACCTCTTCCGTTTTGTGTCGGCGGCGTTCGGGAATGGGGACGCCGTCGAGGCGACCGAAGGTCAACCAGCCGGCCGGCATCCGCACGGGGATGAAGCGGACATTCTCTTATTCGGATGGTCGGCGGAGCGCGCGTCCGAGGATCGTGCGTTACGGTGCGACTAGTTAAGCCCGCCCGCGCCGCCGTTACGGTCCGACGAGGCCAAAGGCGCCGAAGACGTAGCTGCTGATGAGCTGATTGGCGATCGTTGTCGCCAAACTGCTTAAGATGGCGTTGGTGTCCACGGCGCAACCGCTGGTTTGGAAGAGATACCCGGCACTCACCACGGGCACGATCCGACGTACGATGTAATGGAACCGTTTGGTCATGAGACAATCCTCGCTAAACATAACTGGTACTCAATCGGGCGCCGACTTCCCGGCCGCTTGGGGCGGTTCCAACAAAACCAATTCCCGAGCGATATAGATAGGCACGGGATTGACCCCGCCGGGCTGAATGCGCTGGGCGGAAGCCCTCACGCCCACATACCGGCCCAAGTAACCTTCGGCATTTAACCCCGATTCCGGCGTGATCTCGACATAGCCGATGGTGCGATCCGATTCGCTGGTGGGGTCGATAAGCCGAAATCGCTGCACCGGCGATCCCAGGGGGTAAAGGGCGCTGACCCGTAGCTCGCCTTGAATTTCGATGCCGGTGGGCGATCGAGTGGGGACGAATTCGGGCATCATCCCCCTGGCGGCGAGAAACTCTCGCCGTTTCGTTTCCGCCACGTCGTCAAGCTTGCGCACCCGCTCGACGGCGCCGGTGAGATCGCCCATGGCCTTAACCTGCTCCATTCGAGCCAGGGCATACTGTCGAGCGAAGTCATCCTCCGTCTGGTTCGCAATGGGTTGATAGCGAGAAACAAAGGGGTCGAAGTTTCGATCGAGAATGGGTTTGGCCAACTCCGCCCTTGCGGCGACGTCGATCTCTTCGAGTTGTCGTCGCCACGTCGTCGATGCCGGACCCGACATCGGAGCGGCGAGTTTCTTGGCCGATTCCGCCGCCGAAGCGGTCACCGCCGGGGCGACCACAATCGCGGCGTCGGCTTGCGATGGTGACGCACCGACGTCTTCACGGACCGGAGGAGTCGTGCCGCCGGTTCGAAGTTGAACGTAGCTTCGATTCACCCACAGCGTAGCGCCGGTGGGCGGCTTGATGCGGACAAAGCCGTCGGGATTGCGGCCCAGGATCGAAACTTTTTCCCCCTTGGCGAGCAGGGTTTGGACGGTGTACTTGTTTTCGTTGAGCAACGACCCCGCGCGCACCCGAACGTTGTCGCCGTTGATGACGCCCGATTGATTGTCGGTGGTGTCGATGAAATCGCCGGAAACCAAGCTAAAGGTCCCCTCCGGCGGCAGGATCTCATACCACTCGCCGCGCTCGCTGACCACGGAGACGCGATCACCCGCTTTCAGCTTGGAGATGGTGTAATGATTCAAACTGTCGCCGCTGCGGACGTACACGTCGTTGGCGGTGACCTCACCTTCACCCGTCACCGGGCGCGGTTCGGCGGTCTGGGCATGGGCGATCACGGAGACGACCAACGCCGCGAATCCAACGGTCCACAGACCCATACGAGTTGCTACATGGTTTTGAAACATGGTTGGCGATCCTTCGTCAAGCGGACCCAGGGCTTCCATCCCATAAGTAAGTGATCGGGAAAATAGCCGTACGGGCTAGGTCTGTCAACGGGTTGGTTGCCCCAGGATGCATCACCGTTTTTGCAAACCCGTAGGGGAATAGGCTCATCTGCAGGTTAACCCGACCGCAACAAGCGGCGTACCCACTTTTTGATGCAGAGAACGCAGTTTTTGGCGCGCGACATCGGTCATGCACCGATGAGTCCGTTTTTCAGCGCTAATCCGCTCGTAACTTGAGCAATGACAATTGGTTATGACAATTAAAAAATCGGCGTTCGAATTCGTCTCAGGACATGTAGCGTTCCCGGTACTGCTAAGGACGCTATCAAGGAATTCCGCGCTAGCCGGCGTCAGCCGGGAAGACGCAGCTCTCGTACGACGGTCGTCCCCCGCCGCCCCACCACAAGCCGGTGCAAATCAGCTCGGCGGGCATGGTGTCTTTCTGCCAGCCGGGTCCCCGAACGATTATACAACGGTATGGGTGGTCTAGGTTGCCGCCCGAATCAACATCCTGGTCTTCATATTCGCCGCAGCCTGGCCACTTGGGATAAGACTCCAGATCCTCAAAGCGATAGTGCAAGGCGTACCCATCGCGGTCTTCGGTGCCTTCGATCAAAATCTTCTGCTGCTCGGCGTGAGAATCCACGAAGGCACGGTTGTACGTCGAGTCCCGACCGTGCCAGCCGCGAACCGCCTTCGTCGGACCGGGATCAACGCCCGGACCCACAATGATATTACAGGGCGTACGCTCTCTTCTGCAGGACCACGCCCAGCGCCCGATGTTCTCTTCGTAGTACAGGGTCCGCGCCGGAGTCGGTACGCGGGTGATCGGACGAAGGTAAGGCGAGTTGCTCCGCATCTCCCCGCCGCCCCCCGTCGAGTTCATGTAGACGTTCGCCGCATAGCTCGTGCCGAAGTGGTCGTAGGACGAGCGCTCGCTGTGCTCGACCCAGTGCCAACAGTGCGCCGCCCGCGGCGGACCGTCGTCGCCCGGGCACTTGAACAGATCGAGGTCGAGCTTCGTGTCCGCCAACCCCCCGACGCGGTCATACCTCGGTGAGTTGTTGTCTTTGAACCCGCCCTTGTACAGTATGTCATTCATCGGACGCGACGCCGGTCCGAAGCCCGCCTTCGTTCCGTAGGCACTGTTGATGGGATCTGGCGACCCCATGAAGTCGTTCCGTCCGATGCCGCTCTTGCCGCCCCAATCGTAGGCGCCGACGAAGCGCCCCCTGCTCGCAAGCTCTTTCCAGGACATTTCCCCCTCTGTGACACCCAAACTCCCGTGCGCCGGGATGCCCCACCCATTGGGATCGTCGGTCTCGTACACTCGGCTGCTCGTGGCGATGCCCTTGATCCGAGACAAGCAGGTGTTCTGCTTCGCCTGCCTTCGCGCCGCATCCAGCGACGGCAACAAGATCGCGATCAGCAAGGCGATGATCGCAATCACCACCAATAGCTCAATCAGCGTAAACGCGCTCCGCACGGAACCTTGGCGCGAACGACCGCTGGAATTCAATAAGTGCATGATCGTCAGGCTCCGACGAGGATCGCATGCCTAACGGGAACCGCTGTCTGAACGCTTATTGTAGTCAACCCCGAAATTCTTGCAATGGGGAATCACGCTGCGGGTGTATGACAGTTACTGCAAACCCTAAGACAATTGGCTCGCCTGCAGGTCAACCCGACCACAACCGGGAGCGTACCCACTTTTTGATGGGGAGAACGCGGTTTTGGCGAGCAACAACGCTCATGCAACCGTTGCCCCGTCGCAGAGTAACGCGACGGCCAGGAGAGAGATATACTCCCACCCGCAATGGGGATGAAATCATCGGTCATGGCGCAGGCGGTCGTCGAAGCGGTGAATTTGGCCGTCCCGGTTGAGGCGGCGGTTGCCGTGTTTTCCCATGCCTATGAACCGGCAATTCTCGAAAGTACCCGTCCTATCAACACTTACGGTCGATTTACGATTCTGGCGTCAGGCCCCATCGAGGTCATTTCACCGGTGGGTCGGGACGCGATCGACCCCCTCGAAACAATGGCAGCGGCCATGGCGAAGTATCCCAGTCTGACCCATCCGGGCGGGGAAATACCGTTTGTCGGGGGCTGGATCGGGTTTCTTAGCTACGAAGCCGGGCTGCCTGTTGAAGGGATTTCGCCGCACCCAGACCGAGGGATGGCGGTGCCGCGTGCCCGATTCGGGCTGTATGACGCCGCGGCGGTGTACGACCACGAGAAGGAGCGGTGGTACCTAACGGCGATCGAATGGCCTGCCCCATGGGCAATGCACCGATCGCCGGTCGCCAAACGGCTTAGCCTCCTGCGCGAGCGCTTGCAGGAGGCAGCGAATCTGCCTTTGGACGAACCGCCGTCGCCGCATACGACGCGACCGGTCCCGAACATGTCGCGCCCAGCCTACGTCGCCAAGGTGCTTCGGGCGAAGCGTTACATCGAAGACGGCGATGTCTACCAGGTTAATCTCACGCAACGATTCACCGCCCAGACCACGGCCACACCGCTCGAACTGTATCTTCGGCTGCGGACGGCGAGTCCGTCCTCACACTCGGCCCTTCTGATGTGGGACGGACCGGGCGACCAAGGAGGAAGCCCGGTCGCGATCATCTCGTCGTCACCGGAACTGTTCCTTGACCTTCGCGACGGGCACGTTGTGACGCGCCCGATCAAGGGCACGCGGCCTCGGACGGGCGATCCACCCATCGACGCGATGGCAAGGCGCGAACTTGCGGTGAGCGAGAAGGACCGCGCGGAGCTGACCATGATCGTCGACCTGCTGCGCAACGACCTGGGACGAGTGTGCTCCTACGGAACGGTCCAAGTTCGTGAGCCCGGCGAGATCGAGGAACATCCCACGGTGTTTCATCGCGTCGCGACGATCGAGGGCAACCTGAAGCCGGGGCTTGGATGGCCGGACCTCCTTCGGGCCGCTATTCCAGGGGGTTCCGTGACCGGAGCGCCGAAGATTCGGGCAATGCAGATCATCCGCGAGTTGGAGCCGACTCCGCGCGGGGTGTACTGCGGCTCGATCGGGTGGATCGGATTGGACGGAGCCATGTCCCTCAACCTAGCGATCCGTACGATGGTGCAGCGCGGCGACAGGGTTCACCTGTACGCCGGCGGCGGGATTGTTGCGGAAAGCACACCCGACGCGGAATACGCGGAGACGCTGGCCAAACTGCGGGGGATGTTGCTGGCCCTCAACGCCCAAGAACCATGGGAAATAACGCACCCGGCGCGAGAGACGGTGCCAACCCAGTGACATCGACCGTTTACCTCAACGGCGCTTTCCTCTCCGAGCCGGAAGCTCACCTCAACGTGTACGACGGCGGGTGGCTGCACGGAGCCGGGTTGTTCGAGACCATGCATGCCGAAGGAGGCCGCGTTTTCCGGCTCGAATCGCACATGGAGCGATCGCGACGGTCGGCCAACACCATTCTTACCCCGATGGAACGGAGCGACCTTCCGACTAGGGCCGTTTTCGAGGAACTTCTGGAACGCAATGGGCTTAAGGAAGCGCGATTGCGAATGACGGTATCCGCCGGGTCGATGCGCGAGGCCGAGGAGGGCGATGTGCGAAGACTCACGGTGTGCGCGACGGCGTCGCCATTGTCGGGCTATCCGGCGGAACTCTATGATCGCGGCGCGAACGTGGCGGTATGCGACTTTCGGCAATCGACGAGCGACCCGCTGGCGGGGCACAAGAGCACCGCCTATCTTCCGCGACTGTTGGGCCTGCGACAGGCGCAGCAAAAGCGCTGCATGGAAGCGATCTGGTTCACGACCCGCAATGAGTTGGCCGAGGGGTCTATCTGCAACGTCTTTGTCGTTCGCGGGGGAGTGCTCAAAACGCCTCCTCTCGATACGCCGGTGCTTCCCGGCATCGCACGCGAGTTGGTGCTTCAGATCGCATCGGACTGCGGCATCGAACGTGAGGAATGCTCGCTGTCCATCGACGACCTACTCGACGCCGATGAAGTTTTGCTGACCAACGTCTTGATGCAGGTCATGCCCGTCGTGCGGGTGGAAAAGCACGATGTTGGCCAGGGTCGGGTCGGCCCGATCGCCCAGCGCCTGTATCAGGAGTACCGCAACCGAGTGAAACAGGAGTGCGGCCAGGTATGAAGCGATCCTCGACTCGAGAAACGACGGTCGTCGCCGACGTCTGTACCGCGATGGAGTCCATTGCCCCGACGGCGCTCGCTCAGGAATGGGACAACGTGGGGCTGCTCACGGGCGATCTCAAAGCCGCGGCGCGCCGCGTCATGCTCACCATTGACTTGACGGGGCCAGTCGTCGATGAAGCAGTTCGCAAGAAGATTGACCTCATCGTGTCGTATCATCCGCCGATCTTCAAACCGATCAGTTCCCTGTGCACCCCCGGGGCGGGGATGGAATCGCAGGTGTTTCGGTGCATCCGGAAAGGTGTGGCCATCTACTCGCCGCACACGGCCCTCGACGCCGCGGACGGCGGGACCAATGATGCACTTGCGCAGCTTTGCGGAATCTACCAGACCGAACCACTCGAATACGTCGACGCACCGAAACCCGATGAGTGTAAGTTCGTGGTGTTCGTCCCGCCGCAACATCTGGAAAAAGTCACGGAGGCAATTTTTGAGGCCGGGGCCGGTCAGATCGGCGACTACAGCCGGTGCAGTTTCCGAACGCCCGGCGTTGGCACTTTCCTCGGCGGGCGAACCACCAACCCGGCGGTCGGCCAGCGCGGAAAGATGGAGTCGGTCCCGGAGGTTCGCTTAGAATCCATCGTTCGCACGACGGACCTTTCGAAAGTCATCCATGCCATGCGCCGGGTTCATCCCTATGAAGAACCCGCGTTCGATATTTATCCGCTCCGGGCCAGGCCGGTACGCGGAATCGGGCGATACGGCAAGCTCTCGAAAACGACCACGCTCGAACGGCTCGCCCGACGGCTACAACTTCAGACCAAAGCGAAAGGTGTGCAGATGGTCGGTCGCCGCAAACAACCGGTGGACACGGTTGTGATCGTCGCCGGCGCCGCGGGCATCCTTCCGTTCCGAATTCCGCTCAGCAACCGTCATGTGATCATCACGGGCGAGATTCGCCACCACGACGCCTTGACGATCGAGCGCTACGGTTGTTCCGCGATCGCCTTGGGCCACTGGGCCAGCGAAAGACCGGTGCTCAAGTTATTGGCTCAACGTCTCGCGGAGTTGCTACCCGAACTTCCCCTGTCCGTCAGCTCGGCCGACCGAGACCCATTCGACTCATTGTGAAAGGGCTAGGCGCGGTATTGCCGTGTCCTGTCCCAGTTGATGGCCGCACTCGGTTTGATACTACGGGCAAACGTTGGTGATGGTGCCCAACGCCGGCCTGTTGCCGCAGCCACCGGGGACGGTGCAGGCCGGATCGACGCAGTAGTCGCCGATCGCAGCGGCGTTGGTTTCGAAGTCGCCGGGAAGGCAGTTGGCGAAGATGGTCCCGCAGGGATCAATATAGCGGGTTATGTTGATCAGTCGGTCATCGCAAGATTCAAGAAAGGACGGCAAGGCGGCGCCGCCGGCAAGAACAGCGGCGAAGCGAACGAATCGTTGAGCAAGGGAAAGACCGGTTCGGCGTGTACTCATCATGATGTTCCTCATTGTCGTTGTGCTCATCGTCGGCCGCACACTCATGTCAGGCATGCGGGCAACAGCGCTTACGGTTACTGATCAGTCGGGCAATCCTCGAACAGAGGGTCTTGCGTCGTGCACGGGTCGATGGTGCCGCCCAGGATCCCGTTTTGGCAATCGAAGATGAAGCAAAAATCGAGATCGACAAACGACGTCTGGCCGACATAGCTGCTGCAACTGCTGCCCGGGCCGGACGTTAGAAACCCGGAGGCGGCCAGTAGGCTGATCGCCGCGATCACTTTTCGGGAGCGAGTACGCATATCGGGTATCCTTTGACTTCCGGAGAGATCATACGTCGGCTGCGCCGCCGCGTCCAAGTCCTCTACCGGGAACGGATTATACCCCTAGCCCTGGGGACTGCAAGCCTGCCCGATTATGAACTGCCGCAAGTGTCCGGGCGAGTCCTGGTTCAGCCACACCGGAATTCGCAATCGCCAATCATTACTGTAATCCGTCGTTTTGTGATCGGTTGGATGATCAGGCGTTCGGTGAAGATGCCGCAAATGATTGCCGCCAAAGTCATGTCAAAAGCGGGGCAATTGCAATTTACATCGGGCGGGGCGGTCAGACGCGTCTATTCGATCAGCACGATGTGACCTTCCAGATGGCCATCCACTCGATCGTCCTGGGAACCGAACTGTCGCTCACGCAACGCACTGCGATTCCAAAAGAATGGTGCAGATGCAGTCGCCCCGCAAAGCGCAACCCTAAGACTCGGGCAATGATCAGTTGGTCCTTAACGAGGATCTTGACGCCAATGAAGAAATTTGATTTTTGCTTTATGTTTATCGTTTCTAATCTTTCAGAACAATAAACTTGACAGATGCCTATGTATGTAGTATAAATTCGTTATATGTTGAGTTTATCAGAATGATCGACGGTGTAGATCGCACAATCTTGATGATGTTGCAGGCCAACGGGCGGATTTCGAACGCGGAAATCGCCCGGCAGGTGGAGATGGCCCCATCGGCGGTCTTGGAGCGAATACGCAAGCTGGAGGAGCGCGGGGTCATCAGAGCGTACACCGCGCAACTCGACCCGCAAGCACTCGGCCAGGGGCTGCTGGCGTACGTGCTGGTGCGGACCGAATGCGCCTCCTGGCAGGCGGAGACGGCCTCCAAGATCGCGGCCATCCCCGAAGTCCAAGAGGTCCATCACATCGCCGGGGAGGATTGCTTCCTGGTGAAGGTGCGGACGCGGGACACGGCCGCGCTGGGGTCGCTGTTGCGCGATCGAGTGAGCGCCATTGAGTGCGTCCGATCCACGCGAACGACGATCGTGCTGGACACGGTGAAGGAAACGACTGTGGTCAATCTCAACGAAGCAGTAAAAGTGGAGGACGTTCCGTGACCAGCGCGAGCGGGAAACAAACACCGTTAAAAATGGGCGTCATCGCCGCGTTCGCCGCCGTTTACATCATCTGGGGTTCGACGTACCTGGCGATTCGTTACGCGCTGGAGTCGCTGCCGCCGCTGCTGATGGCCGGGGCGCGGCACACGCTGGCGGGGGCGGTACTTTACGCCGTGCTTCGGGCTACGGGCGCCGCGCGCCCGCAGCGGATTCATTGGCGTTCGGCGGCGATCATCGGGGCGCTGTTGCTGCTGATCGGCAATGGAGGCGTCTGTTGGGCGGAGCAAACGGTGCCGTCAGGACTTGCCGCATTGCTCGTCACCACCGTCCCCATTTGGATGGTTTTGTTGAATTGGTTGCGACGCGACGGAGTGCGTCCTGGGGTGATGGAAATCGGCGGAGTCGTGCTGGGCCTGTTGGGCGTCATCATCCTTATCGGTTCGGAGAAATTCGCAGGCGGCGCTCCAACGAATCGCTTGGGGGCCATTGTGCTGATTGCGGCCTCCTTGTCGTGGGCGATCGGGTCGATCTACTCCCGGCAGGCACCGCTGCCCCAATCGCCGCTGATGGTGACGGCCATGCAAATGTTGTGCGGCGGCGTGTTGCTGCTTCTATCGGGCGCGGCCGGCGGAGAAGGTGCGAGGCTTGATCTGGGTAATGTATCCTTGCGCTCCCTGCTTTCATTGGGGTATTTGACGGTCTTCGGGTCGTTGGTGGCGTTCAGCGCGTACGTGTGGCTGCTGCGCGTAAGCACGCCGGCAAAGGTCTCGACCTATGCCTTCGTGAACCCGGTGGTAGCTGTGGCCTTGGGTTTCGTGTTCGCGGGCGAGCCGCTGACGCCGCGTACCATGGTCGCGGCGGCGGTGATTGTTACGGCGGTCGTGCTCATCACCCGGCAACGTCGACGAACGGCCCCCACACCGCTCGTGCCGGAGAAAGCCGAGGCGAGGATGAAGCCCGTAGTTCATGGGCCTCTGCCGAGCACTGGGGAACTTTGCCGCGACCGAGTAATCGCAGCGAGCGTATGCACGGAGTAATCGGCGGTCGGACTGCCCCCACCTGAGCCGACGTCTCCCGTTCAACATGCGGTAGCAAGCACCAGGAACGACACTATATCTAGCGTACTGGCAATCGGGGGGATGCAAGAGAACTTCGGAGCTTGTTGCCTTGTCCTGACCGACAACCGGGGTAATGTGAACTGAATAAGATTTTTCATTTCAGGGTAAGTTTTCGCTAGCGGGCCGGTCTCCTTCCGCATACGATCTCACCTCGCGCCAAGATTTACTTCTTATCTTCTTCCGGTCGTCGCGTGTACGTGGAGTTTGTATGTCGTTCAGTTCTCGTTTTAAGGAGCAAGTCCGATGAACCCAAGGAATCTCTTTCCAACGACGGTGTTGCTGGGCAGTGTTGTTTGGGTCTTGGGGCCTCCTTGTTCGACCGTGGAAGCGGTGCCGGAATGCCGTGTCATTCCGATTTCGTCGGTCCCGCCGGAAGAGTCCGTCAGCGGAAGCGAGATTACGGTCGCTCTTGAGTTCGCGAGATTGACGCTTGAGGTGGAATGCACCGGCTGGGGTGGCGAAGGGCTTGATTCCTATCAATTCAAGGTCGGTCCTCTCTGCCCGCCGCCGCCGTGCCCTGTCTATCCGCAGCCGCCGGATGACGAGTGCAGTCCCGCCGATCCCTGCGAAATCGGGGACTGCATCAACGGGAGGTGCCCGGCGATCGCCCGAGTCGCCGGACATCCGGACGGAGTATTCGACGGGCAGCAATCCATCTCGGAGTTTGATGAGACTAGCGGGATTTTCTACGTCTCGGCCCTGGATAACCCCGCTGTGGATGACGGCAACTTCCACTACTTTGGCACAGCGTTGATGGACGTCGCCTATTATCCGGGGCGGAGCTTTGATTTCACCTTGGAGGATGCACTCTTCTACCTTGGCGACGGAACGACGGTCCCGGTGACGACGGTGCAGACGGCGCACGTGGAGATGCTTGAGCCCCCTATTGTACCCAGCCCCGGCGGTCTTTGCGGGTGCGGACTCTTCCCGTGGTTGTTCATCCCTCTCGTGTGTGGTGCAACCCATTGGCAAGTTCGACGCACCCGAAAACCGATTGCCAAACAGGAAGTCGCAAGAAGCTAGGGCGAGGAGGGCGGCGCTCTGAACTGAATGATAGAGTCTCGATATTTTCGAGCGTCGTCGGGCTTCTTCCACGTATCATAAAGTTCGACCAGGCGTTCGAGGCAAGTGATGGTGCGTTGGTGACGGTCGCCGACGGTAGCGCGAAGCACGCGCAAGGCCTCCAGTAGTTCGGTTTGGGCCTCTTCGTAACGGCCCGCTTTCCGTAGGCAGTTTCCCAGGCTGCTTCGCGTCACCGCGGTGTATTCGTTATCGTATCCGAGGAGCCTGCCGCGCATGGCCAGGGACTCATGATACAACGCCAGCGCATCGTCGAATTGCCCCTTGCCGCAGAGGACGTTTCCTAGTGCGTTAAGGTCCGATGCCACCTGTTTGTGTTCCAGACCCAGTCGCTTGCGGCTGAACGCCAGCGCTTGGCGCACGAGCGGCTCGGCCTCCTCGTAGCGCCCTTGGGCCGTGAGGATGACCCCAAGATTGTTCAATCCGCTTGCGATGTGGGGGTCCTCGGGTTCGTAGATGGCGCGATACATATCCAGGACTTCCCGATAGAGACGTTCCGCCTCCTCCCATTCTTCCTTGTAGAGATGAATAGAGGCCAATAGATGGTAGGCTTCCGCGGTCTTGGGGTGTTTTCGGCCCAGGAGCTTCACGCGCATGTCTCGCACCTGCCGGTAGTAGGTCGCAGCCTCATCCAATTGATCGCGGGCATGGGCGACCCGGCCAATGTAAAAGAGCGAATCGGCTACGGCGGGATTCTCGTCCCCCAACACCGCCCGGCGGATATCAAGGGCACGGTGGTGGAGTCGATCGGCCTCGTCCAGCTCGCTTCGGTTTTCGAAGATCACTCCGAGATCGGCGAAGGAATCGGCGACTTTTTCGTGCATCTCGCCAAATCGCTTTCGTCGCAGTTCAAGGGCCTCGCGCTGAAGTTGCTCGGCCCGTTGCCAATTGCCTTGATTGAGGATCACGACAGCGAGGTCGCGTAGGAGGTCAGCCAACGACGCGTCATCCATGGCGGATAACCGACCGATCCGCAATGAACTCTGCAACAGTTCTTTCGCCTTATCGAAGAGCCCGAGGTTGGCGTAGACATTTCCGATGGTCTGCATCAGCGCGGCCTGGATCGGGGGTTGATCGGCAAGCTCAGCGGCGACGCGGGCCCCGCCGCGGTCCAGCGCTTCGCGCACGGTGATGGTGTTCCCTTGGGCCTCATCGGGATCGGACAGCCGGAAAAGATCGACAAGAAAACTCTTGACCCGGGCCGAGGTCACGGCTTCAGCATCGGCGCGCTGCCGCTGCCGCTCGGCGCGCAAATAGGACCAGGTGCTGGCGAAAAGACCGATGGTCAGGGCGAAGAAAACAAGCGCTATCGCCGCGACCGGACCCCGGTGCTTTCGGAGAAACTTGCGCAGCCGGTAGATGCGGGCGGGCGGGCCGGCGTCGACGGGCTCATGGTGGAGGTGGTGCTCGATCTCCTGGGCGAGTTTGTTCGCCGTTGGGTAGCGCCGGGCGCGGTCCTTTTCCAGGCACTTCATCACGATCCAGTCCAGGTCACCGCGAAGCTCCTTGGCCAACAGCTTCGGCTCGGTGTGGCGCTTTTGGGCGATGACGCTGGAATGCGCGCCAAGGTCGCTGAGCTTCGTGCTGGGTTTGGGCGGATCGACCTCGCGGATGATGCGCTGGATTTCGGCCTGCCCCGCCTGGCGAAGGACCTTCTCATCAAACGGACGAGCGCCGACCAGTAGTTCATACAAGAGCACGCCGAGCGAGTAGATGTCGGTGCGGGTGTCGATATCGAGGGCGGTCATCTCCGCCTGTTCCGGACTCATGTAGCCCGGCGTGCCGACCAATTGTCCCTGCTCGGTGTAGAGCGTGTATTCGGTGAGACGTTGCTGAGTGGCCTTGGCTACCCCGAAGTCGATGACCTTCACCACCGGCTTGTCGTCCTGCACGGCGACCAACACGTTGCCGGGTTTAATGTCCCGGTGAATGATCCCCTTCTGGTGGGCGTGTTGAACGGCGTTGCACACGTCCGCGAACAGATGCAGGCGCTGGTCGGTGGTCAGGCGGTGCATGTCGCAGTAGTCGGTGATGCGCAGACCGGCGACGTGCTCCATGGCGAAATAGGGCCGCCCGTCATCGGTCGCGCCGGCGTCGAAAACCCGGGCCACGTTGGGGTGGTTCA
>Ga0137429_1000056_pt1 | contig 63674 bp, 58 predicted proteins | sample EasRivERMZT736_2_FD_102304 | JGI IMG/M metagenome (GOLD analysis project Ga0137429, IMG submission 102304) | Soil microbial communities from meander-bound floodplain in the East River, Colorado, USA - East River MetaG ERMZT736_2 | ecosystem: Environmental > Terrestrial > Soil > Floodplain ...
GTCATGCGTAAGCTGCTGCACGCCATCTGGGGCATGCTGCATCACGATTGCGACTTCGAGGGGGAGAAATTCTATCGCCTCTCCACTTGACAACCAAGAGAGTATCTTTCGCCGGGGTGACGCCAAGAGGGGGACAGCGAGTCTGCCCCGCAACCGTCCTCCCGGCGAACCGCTGCGGGACCGATCCCTCCGTGCTACAGCAGCCCCTTCTCCTTCAGGCTCACGAACCCCTCCGAGCTGACGATCAGGTGGTCGTAGAGATCGATCCCCATGATCTCCGCGGCGCGGCGCATGGCGCGGGTGAACTCCACGTCGTCGCGGGAGGGGACCAGGCTGCCGCTCGGGTGGTTGTGCACCAGGATGAACCCGAGCGCGTGCCAGGCGATCGCCGGCTGCAGCACCTCGCGCGGATGGGTGCGGGTCGTGTTCAGCGTGCCGATCGAGAGCGTCTCGCGCCGGATCAGGCAGTTCTGCGCGTCGAGGTAGAGCCCGACCAAGTGCTCCTTCTTGGCGCGGGCGAGATCGCGAACCTGCGCGAACGCCTCGCGCGGCGACGAGACCCGGACCGCATCCTCGGGGACGCGATCGGCGCAGCGGCGCGCCAGCTCGAAGGTCGCCAGCATCTGGCAGCCGCGCGCCAGTCCGACGCCGCGGTTGCCGATCCACTCCTGCAGAGTCAGCTCGGGGAGGCGCGCGACTCCGTGCCGCCGGACGATCCGATCGGCCGCCTGGAGCACTCCCTCGCCGGAGGTCCCGGAGCCGAGCAGGACCGCGACCAGCTCTACCGTCGACAACCCCTTCGCTCCCTGCGCCGCCAGCCGCTCGCGCGGCCGCAGGGCGGGGGGGATCTCGTGAACTCGAAATCGGTAACGGTCGTCCATGCGGTTGGACGGGAGCGGCACGGGGGTGAGCGGGGCTGCGGTGAAGCTACGTCTACCTGCGAACGGACTCCGGAACGACCCGGGCGACGCCGCCGGCGATCTCGAACCGGCCGGCACAGAACAACCTCAGCGCCTCGGGATAGAGCTGGTGCTCCGCCGCGAGGATCCTCGCGGCGAGGCGCTCCTCGTCGTCCCCCGCCTCGACCGGTACGGCGGCCTGCAGCAGGATCGGCCCGGAATCGAGCCCTTCATCGACGACGTGGATGGTGCACCCCGTGACACGCACCCCGCGCTCCAGCGCCTGACGCTGGGCGTGGAGGCCGGGAAACGACGGCAGGAGCGACGGGTGGATGTTGAGGATCCGCCCCGCGAACTCGCGGATGAACGCGGGGGACAGCAGGCGCAGGTACCCGGCGAGGCAGACGACGCTCACCCCGGCCCCGCGCAGGTGCGCCGCCAGCGCGCGATCGTGCTCGTCGCGCGAGGCGGAGGCGCGGTGGTCCACGACCGCCGTCGGCACCCCGTGGGCCCGCGCGTGCTCGAGGCCCGGCGCTTCCGGCACGTTCGCGATCACCAGCACGACCGGAGCGGGGAGCCGGCCCGCCTGCCGCGCCGCGAGAATCGCCGCGAGGGTCGAGCCGCGCCCGGAGATCAGGACGCCGATCCGTTGCGGTGAGTCACCTGGCCTCGCATCGGGCGCGCCGAGCTTCACCGGTAGTGGACCTCGCCGGCGCCGGTCACCACCTCGCCGATGTCGAAGTGCCGCTCACCGAGGCGGTCCAGGTGCTCGCCCAGCCGCACCCGTTCCGCGGGCGCCACCACCACGACCATCCCGATCCCCATGTTGAACACCCGCAGCATCTCGTCGATCGCGATCTTCCCCTCGCGCTCCAGGAAGCGGAAGATCGGCAGTGCCTCCCAGGAGCCGAGACGGATCTCGACCGCGGTCCCCGGCGGCAGGACGCGCGGGATGTTGTCGGTGAGCCCGCCCCCGGTGATGTGCGCGAGCGCGCGGATGGTGCCGTCTCCGATCGGCGCGCGCAGCGCCGCCAGGTACTGCCGGTGCGGCGCGAGCAGCGCCTCGCTCACCGTGGCGCCCAGCTCCGGCACGTGGTGATCCGGCCCCATTCCCAGGACGTCGAAGAACAGCTTGCGGGCGAGCGAGTAGCCGTTCGTGTGCAGCCCGACCGAGGGGAGGCCGACCAGGAGATCCCCGGGGCGGACCCGCTTGCCGTCGAGGATCTTCTCCCGCTCGACCGTGCCGACGATGAACCCGGCGAGGTCGTACTCGCCGGCGCGATAGAAGTCGGGCATCTCGGCGGTCTCGCCGCCGAGCAGCGCGCACCCCGCCTCCTGGCAGGCGCGCACCATCCCGGAGACGATCCCCTCGATCACCCCCCCCTCGACCCTCCCCACCGCAATGTAGTCCATGAAGAAGAGCGGGGTCGCCCCCATCACCAGGATGTCGTTGACGCAGTGCGAGACCAGGTCGTAGCCGCAGCGATCGTGGATGCCGGTCTGGAAGGCGACCTTCAGCTTGGTGCCGACCCCGTCAACGCTACCGACGAGGACGGTTTGTCCCTGCGGGTCGGCCGGCAGGTGGAACATGCCGCCGAACGAGCCGATCTCGGTGAGGACCGCGGAGGAGTAGGTGGACCGGACCTGAGCGCGAATCCGGGCGACCGCGCTCATCTTGGCGTCGATGTCGACGCCCGCCTGGCGGTAGGTGAGACCACCGCGGGGGGGGGAACCCCCGCCGGGACCCTGTGCAGATTGGGGCATCTCGAGTCGGATCCGCTGCGGCCGGCTGACCGCCCTCTTCCTGGGTGGACGGGGCATTCTGACATAGCGGCGCGCGGGGGATCAATGGAGCTGCACGCTGCGCCCACCCGGTGGCCGGGGGCACTCCCCATCGGTCAGGATGGCCGAGCCCAGCGCCGCGCCTCGAACCGCGCGCGGGTCACCGCCGACGCGATCCGCAGGCTGTCCACCACGGGCCGGTAATGGCTGGTCGTCCGCCCATCGGCAAATCCCAACGCGATCGGGACGACGGCGATCCGGTAGCCGGCGCGGGCCGCCCGCACCACCACCGCGCTCTCGGCGTCGAAGCGGCTCTCCGGAAAACCGATCTCGGCAATCAGCTTCCGCGAGTAGAGCCGGAAACCGCTCTGCACGTCGGTGAGGTCGCGCCCGGCGGCGAGCGAGATCGCCCGCGAGGAAAGACGGTTGCTGGTGCGCCGCAGCAGGCCCATGGCGTCGAACAGGTGCGTGCGGGTCCCGATCACGAGATCCGCCCCCTCGGCCGCCAGGCGCAGCAGGCGCGGGATCTCCTCCGGCAGGTGCTGCCCATCCGCATCGAGCGTGATGACGGCGCCGTAGCCGCGGCCGAACAGATCGTCGAAAGCGGTGCGCAGCGCGGCGCCCTTCCCCAGGTTGCGGTCGTGGGTGCGGACTCGCGCGCCCGCGGCCTCGGCCCGCGCGCCGGTGCCGTCGCTCGAGCCGTCATCGACCACCAGGACCTCGGGGACGAGCGCCAGGGTGCGCTGGACGATGTCCGCGATCGACGCGGCGGCGTCGAAGGCGGGGATCGCCGCGGCCACCTGCAGCGGCCCCGTCACGGCCGCTCCAGCAGCAGCCAGGCGGCCGGCCCGCCGCTCGCCAGCGCGGTGACCAGCGTCCGCTGCGGGGGCTCCGGCAGCCCGCCTGCGTGCGCCAGGAACCCGATCTCCGGGTCGATCTCGTCGCACCCGGACGGACGCGCGATCGGGCATCCGGCCGCGGCGAGGACCGCCGCCGCGAGGAGGCCGCCGCCATGCTCGCCGACGATCCCCTTGGGCGTGTGCACCGGGGGAAGAGTCCCACGATCGAACCCCATCTTGAGCACGCTCCCCTCCAGGAGGTCGCCGCGCCGCGAGCCGGAGGCGCCCGAGACGATCCGATCGATCCGCGCTCCGCCCATGGCGGTGAGGAAGCGCGACAGCGCTGCGGCGAGCCCGGCCCCGCCACTCCCCCACCCCCCGGCCGGGGCGCTCGGGTCGTTGGCGCCAGCGCTGCCGCCGAGGCGCGCCAGGACGCGGGCGCCGCGCGCGCGCGCCACCCCCTCTGGCTCGAGCACCAGCACCGCGGCCCCTTCGCCCAGGGTGTACCCGTTGCGGCCGGCGGCGAGCGGCCGCGCCCGTTCGACGCCGGCTCGATCCGGCTGCGCCAGCGCTCCGAACCGATCGAGGATGGCGTGCAGCAGCGGCGTCACCTCGTCCACCGCGCCGGCGAGGGCCATCTCCGCCCTCCCGCTGCTCACCTCGCGGGCCGCGCGGGCCACGGCGAGCAGCGGGCCGGCCTCCCCCTGCATCAGCGTGAAGTTCGCGCCGCGCGCCCCCAGGCTCAGCGCCACCTGTGCGGTCGGGGCGTTGGCAACGCACTCGGTGAACTGGAACGGCGACGCCGCCTCGGGCCCCTCGTCGCGGATCTCCTTCAGCAGCGTCTCGGTGCTGGACGACGCGCCGAACGTGGTCGCCATCGCGACGGCGGTGAGCGTGGGGTGCGACGCCGGAAGGTCGATGCCGGCGTCCGCGATCGCCATGCGCGCCGCCGCCACCGCGAGGCGCGACGGCCGCCCCATCCGTCGTGCCGCCGCCGCGGGCAGCCACCTCCCCAGATCGACGGGCCCCACCATCGCCGCGGTGCGCGCCCCGCCGCGGGGATGGAACCCGGCCGAGCGATCGACCGCCGCGGTTGCCGGAGTTCCGGCCGCGAGCGCCGCGGCCAGTGACTCGCGACCCAGTCCATGCGCGGAGATCACCCCCATCCCGGTGATGACGACCGCGCGGCTCATCGCGCCTCCCCGGGGCGTGCCAGCACCAGTGCGGCGTTGGCGCCGCCGAACCCCAGGTTCGCGGAGACCGCGACCCGCGCGCCGGCGAGGTGGCGGGGCGCCGCGATCACCGGATCGAGTCCGAGGGCGGGATCGGCCGGTTCGGGCCCGGGCATCGCCGTCAGCCACCCGGAGGCGAGCGCCAGCAGCGTCGCGACCGCCTCGACCGCTCCGGCGGAGCCGAGCAGGTGGCCGACGATCGCCTTGGTGGAGGTGACGGGCAAGCGGCTGGCGCGCGCGCCGAACACGCGGCGGATCGCGCGGGCTTCCGCTTCGTCGTTATGCGGCGTGGCGGTCCCGTGGGCGTTGAGGAAGTCGACGGCGTCGGCGCCTACCCCAGCGTCCGCGAGCGCGGCCGCGAGCGCGCGCGCCGCCCCTTCCCCTTCGGGCTCGGGCGTCGTCATGTGATACGCGTCGCAGGAGCTGCCGGCGCCCAGCAGCAGCGCATGCGGGCGGACCCCGCGCGCCGCGGCGTGCGCGGCGCGCTCGAGGACGAGCACCCCCGCCCCTTCTCCGAGCGACAGGCCGGCGCGCGAGGCGCGGAACGGCCGGCACGGCTCCGCATCGACCGCGCGCAGGGCGTTGAACCCGGCATAGGTGACGCGGCAGAGCGAGTCCGCCCCCCCCGCGATCGCGACGTCCACGGAGCCGTCGCGCAGCGCGGCGAGCGCGCATCCGATGGCCATGGCGGCGGAGGCGCAGGCGGAGGAGATCGTCTCGACCGGTCCCATCAGGCCGAGGTGGCGCGCCACCGCCTCAGCCGGCCCGCCGGGGCTCTGCGAGGCGATCTTGCTGACCCGGGCGTGCCGCGGGTCGGCGCGCATCTGGTCGTAGAGGATCTCCGCCTCGAGCATGCCGCCGGTGCTGCTGCCGAAGAAGACGCCGATCGCGTGCGGCTCGCGGCGCGGGTCGAGGTCGGCATGTCCCACCGCTTCCGAGGCGGCGGCGAGCGCGAAGCGATCGGCCCACGAGAGCCGCCGCGCCGCGGCGGCGGCGAGAGGCAGCCGCGGCGCCGGGCCGGGGACCTGCGCGGCGATGCGCGTGCGCTGGCGGCTGGGGTCGAAGCGGTCGAAGGGACCGATCGCCGCGCGCCCGGCGGAGAGCCCGTCGGCGAACGAGCGGACGCCCCATCCGAGCGCGCTGACCACGCCGTACCCCGTGACGGCGACAGCCCGATGCTCGACCGCTTGGGAACGCTTGGCAGCCATCTACGAGCCGGTCGTGGTGGTCACCCCGTCACCCGGCGCGACCGCCGGCGCCGCCACGGGTGGAGCGGCTGAGCTCAGGGCACCGGAATGCGTGCGCGGCACGACGGTCACGTAGCGCTGCATCCAGACCAGGGCGAAGAAGACCGCGATGCGCCAGCGAACCGCCCACGAAGGACGCCAGTTCCCCGCGAGGATCGAGGTGACCGCGGGCGCCAGGCCAAGGCGCGCGGTCGGCTGGAAGAAGACATCCCGGAACGGCGCCTCGTAGAACCCCGCCACGAACCGGCGGAAGTGCAGGTAGCGCCGGTGCAGGCGCCGCTCGTAGGGCTGGAATCGCCGGGCGGAGAGATCGCCGGCGGTGAGCCCTGCGTCGATCGCCTCGGCGGCCTCGACCCCTGACGTCATCGCCAGCATCACGCCCGTCGAGAAGACCGGGTCGAGGAACGCGCCGGCGTCGCCGGCAAGCAGGTAGCGATCCCCCGCGTGGCGGTCGGCGTGGTACGAGAAGTCGGCCTCCGTGCGGACGGGGGAGATCCGCCTCGCGGTCCGGCACCAGGCGACGGCCTGCGGCGTCTCCGCGATATAGGCGGCAAGCGTCTCCTCGAGGGTCCCCTGGGGGCGAGCGGCGTGCACCGCATGGTCCACGACCACGCCGACGCTCATGCGCTCGCCCGCGAGCGGGATGAACCAGAACCAGCCGAGGTCGGGGCGCGACACGATGCGGATGTCCCCCCCGCGCCGGCCCTCCGGCCGCGCGATCCCCTCGTAGTGCGCGTGGACCGCGACCTTCCGCAGCCGCGGGTCCGGCCGCCGGTGCCCGAGCCGAGCCGAGAGGAACCCGGCCCGCCCCGACGCGTCGACGACGGCGCCGACGCGCGCGCGCCGCTCCCCCCCCTGCTCGCCGGCAAACGCGACCTCCACGCCGTCGGGGGCGAAGGTCGCGTGCAGCGCCCGCGTCTCCTGGTGCACCTCCGCGCCGCTCGCCAGCGCGTGCCGCAGCAACATGTCGTCGAACTTCGACCTCTCGACCTGCCAGGTGCGCGGGCGCGGCGTCTGCAGCGCCGCGGTGAAATCGACGTAGCGCGAGACGTCGCCATCCGCGGTGACGAAGCTGGCGCCCCATTTCTCGACGAAGCGGTCGCCGAACTCCGCCGGGTCGAGGCCGATGCGGTCGAAGAGGTCGCTGACGTTGGCGAGGAGCGACTCGCCGATGTGGAAGCGGGGGAACCGCTCGCGCTCGAGGAGGAGGACACGACGCCGGCGCCGGGCCAGCGCGGCGGCGCAGGTGCTTCCCGCCGGCCCGCCGCCGATCACCGCGACGTCGAAGTCCCAGCGGGAGGGGTCGTCGGGTCTCAAGGCCTGCGGACTCCTCTCCTGCTCTCTTCAGGTTTCCGCGCGGCGAGATCCGGCGGAAGCTCGCATCATTTTTGGCCGCCGCGGAGAGCCGTATACTATCATATCGAGCGAGGGGTGGGCCCTGCGGTCACGCCAGCGTGAAATCGCGCCGCAGACGGTTCGCCAACCCTGGACTGGGGCCATGCCGGCGAGCGATCCGATCCTCCAGGCGTTCGAGCAACGAGTGAAGCGGCGCCGCGACGCTCCCCTGGTGTTCGCGGGCGAGGAGATCGCGACGGTCGGCACGGTGGACGACCTCGCACGGGCTCTCGCTCGCTCCCTCGACGAGACGCACCTGCCGGATGCGGCGCTCGTCGGCCTGACGGCGCCGAACGGCCCGGGGGTGCTGGCCGCCTTCGTCGCCCTGCGGCGCCTCGGACTGGTGCCGCTGCTGATGGACCCGAGCACCCCACCGTCCGAACAGACCCGCAGCGGTCGCCGGCTGCGGGCCGCCGCGACGCTGCGGGTGGAGCGCGCCTCGCCGCGTGGTCGAGGCGACTGGCAGCTCGAGGCGATCCCCGGCTCCGACCCGCTCGCGCTCCCCGACATGGGCGCGGTGAAGCTGACCTCCGGCTCCACCGGCGAGCCCCGCGGGGTGGCGAACTCCGCGGAGTCGCTGGTGGCGGATGCCACGGCGATCCTCCGGACGATGGGGATCCGGGAGAGTGACCGCCTGCTCGCCTCCGTCCCGATGACTCATTCGTACGGGCTCGGTTGCCTGCTCCTGCCTGCCCTGCTCGAGGGGCTGCCGCTGGTGCTGCCGCAGGCGGACGCGGGCCCGACGGCATCCCTCGCGGCGGCCCGGCGCCATCTCGCCACGTTCTGTCCCACGGCCCCCGCCTACCTGCAAGCGCTGCTGCGCCTCCCCGAGGCGCCGGAGTGGCCTGCGTCGCTGCGCCTCGTCATCTCCGCCGGCGCGCCGCTTCACCCCGCCACCGCGGCCGGCTTCCGGGAGCGGTTCGGCCGCCCGGTGAACGTCTTCTACGGTGCCAGCGAGGCGGGCGGCATCTGCTACGACCGCGAGGGGGATGCGGCGGAGCGCGGCAGCGTCGGCACGCCGCTCGAGGGGGTCCAGGTCGCCTTCGAGCCGTGCCCGTCGGAGGCGGAGGGAATCGGGCTCGTCCGGGTGCATTCGCGCGCGGTCGCGAGCACCTACCTGCCGGAGGCGACCGCGCGCCTGGCGGACGGCTGGTTCGTCAGCGACGATCTCGGACGGCTGGAGCAGGGGGAGCTGCTCCTGCTCGGTCGGCGCAGCGAGTGGATCAACGTCGACGGGCACAAGGTGCAGCCGCGCGAGGTCGAAGCGGTGCTCTGCTCGCTTCCCGGCGTCGAGGACGCCGTGGTCATCGGCGCGCCGCTCCCGGGTCGCGCCGGCGAGTCGCTGCGGGCGATCGTGGCTTCCCCGTCGCGCCGCGTGACCTACTTCGAGATCGTCGCCTGGTGTCGCGGCCGCCTGGCGCCGCACAAGGTCCCGCGGCGGGTGCGGATCGTGGACGCGATCCCGCGCACCGAGCGAGGGAAGGTCGATCGCGACGCGATCCTCGGGTTGATCGAGGCACTGGACCCCGCCGCCAACGAGGCGTGAAGGTGCCGCCCGTCCGGCGCCCGCGCGCCACTCCGTTCGTCGCGGCCTCCGCGGGACTGCACGCCGCCGGCGTCGCGGTGCTGGCGGCCTGGCCGTCGGCCTGGCCGGCGGTCGTCGCGGCGCTGGTGACCGACCACCTGGGGTTGCTCGCGGCGGGTATGCTGCCGCGCACCACGCTGCTCGGCGCCAACCTGACCCGCCTGACCCCCGCCGCCAGCGCGCGCGGCGAGATCGCCCTCACCTTCGACGACGGCCCCGACCCGGAGGTCACCCCCCGCGTCCTCGACCTCCTCGAGCAGCACGGCGCGCGCGCGACGTTCTTCTGCATCGGGCAGCGCGCCGAGCGGCACCCGGAGCTGGTCCTGGAGATCGCGCGCCGCGGCCACCAGGTGGAGAACCACTCCTACGCGCATGCGCACACCTTTGCGTTCTACCTGCCTGCGCGGCTGCGGCGGGAGATCGAGGCGGCGTCGGAGCTGATCGAGCGGCTGACCGGCAGGCGCCCCGTCTACTTCCGCGCCCCGGCAGGAGTGCGCAGCCCTCTCCTGGAGGGGGTTCTGCAGCGCTGCGACCTGCGGCTCGCGTCGTGGACGCGCCGCGGCTTCGACACGGTCAGCGCCGACCCCGAGGTGATCTCGGCGCGGCTGCTGCGCGATCTGGCGGCCGGCGACATCCTCCTCCTCCATGATGGCGGCAGGCCGGCGGCCCCGGTGCTGCTGCGGGTGGTCGAGGCCGTGCTGCGGGAGGCGCGTGCGCGAAAACTGAGAACCGTGCCCCTGGGCCCCACGTGACCCGCAGACTCAGATCAGCTTGAGCTGCCGGTCCTGCTGCTCGGGGAAGGGGATCGGATAGCGGTTCGTGTAGCACGCCGTGCAGAACGAATCCTCCCCCCCCTCGACGGCCCGCAGCATCCCCTCGAGCGACAGGTACCCCAGGGAGTCGGCGCGGATGTGGCGGCGGATCTCGTCCACGTCGTGCGTGGCGGCGATCAGCTCGCCGCGGTTCGGCGTGTCGACGCCGTAGTAGCACGGGCCGATGGTCGGCGGGCAGGAGATGCGCATGTGGATCTCACGGGCCCCCGCGTCGCGGATCATGGTCACGATCTTGCGCGACGTCGTGCCGCGCACGATCGAGTCGTCGATCAGCACCACCCTCTTCCCCTCGAGCACCGCCCGCACCGGGTTCAGCTTGAGGCGCACCCCGAAGTTCCGGATCGACTGCGTCGGCTCGATGAAGGTGCGGCCGATGTAGTGGTTGCGCACCAGGCCGAACTCGAACGGCGTCCCGGAGGCCTCGGAGTAGCCGAGCGCGGCGTAGAGGCCCGAGTCGGGGACCGCCACGACCACATCGGCGTTCGCCGGGTGCTCACGGGCCAGCTCCTGGCCGAAGCGCTTGCGCATCCTCCCCACGCTGCGCCCGAAGACGAACGAATCGGGACGTGAGAAGTAGACATGCTCGAAGACGCACTGGCGGGTAGGCTGTGTCTCGAACGGGAAGTAGCAGCGGGTCCCCTTGCCGTCGATCACCACCACTTCGCCCGGCGCGACGTCGCGGACGAACTCCGCGCCGATCAGATCGAGGGCGCACGACTCGGAGGTGAGGATCGTCGCGCCCTCGAGCCGGCCGAGCGACAGCGGCCGGAAGCCGTACGGGTCGCGCACCGCGATCATCCGGTCGGTGGTCAGGAAGGCGAGGGAGTAGGCTCCCTTCACCTCGCGCAGGGCATCGACCACGGCGTCCTCGAGCGCCGCCTGCCGGGAGCGGGCGATCAGGTGCAGGATCACCTCGGTGTCCGCGGTGGTCCCGAAGATCGACCCCTCCTTCTCGAGCCGGTCGCGAATCGCGTCCGCGTTGACCAGGTTGCCGTTGTGACAGACGGCGATCTCCCCCCGGTGCGACGAGATCTTGAGGGGCTGAGCATTGAGCAGACCACCCCCCCCGGCCGTCGAGTAGCGCACGTGCCCTATGGCACGGTCGCCGACGAGGCCGCGCAGCTTCTCCTCGTCGAACGCCTCCGGCACCTCCCCCAGGCCGCGCTCCACCCGCAACCCGGTGCCGTCGGAGGTGACGATCCCGGCGGCCTCCTGGCCGCGGTGCTGCAGGGCGTGCAGCCCGAGGTAGGTGAGGTTCGCGGCCTCGGGATGCCCGAACACGCCGAAGACGCCGCACTCGTCGTGGAACTTGTCGAGCGCGAGATCCCCGTCGCGGGCGCTTGGGCTCGATCCGGATCCCGCCGCGCTGGGGTGCAGTTGCCCTCTCATCCGAGCAACCCGGGGAGCGCGCCCGACCAGGCGCGCTGGATCTGATCCATGGCGAGGTCCACGATCGCCTCCCCTCGCTTCCCCTCGATCCGCAGGCGCCCGGAGTGGTCGGTCGCCCCGAGGCGCGTGCAGGCGACCCCAGCGGCGGCGGCCGCCGCCTGGACCGGGGCCGCAGCGCCATGCGTCACCGCCACGATCGCGCGCCCGGCCGCCTCGCCGAACAGCGCCGCATCGGCGCGCTGGACGCTCGGCAACACGATGGTGGCGCCAACCGGCTTCTCGTGCCCGGGAAGCTCGGCCGCCAGCAGGCACGACTCCGCCAGGGCCACGGCGAGTCCCCCATCGGAGACATCGTGCGCGGCCGCGAGCAGCCGTTGGCCGGCAAGCGCGCGCAGCAGCTCGCCCAGGCGCTTCTCCGCGGCCAGATCGAGCGGGGGGGGGGCGCCCGCTTCCACCCCGTGGATGCGGAAGAGGTACTCGCTCGCGGCGATCGACGGCTCCGCCGCCGGGCCGAGCAGGAACAGGTCGAGCGCCGGCTCGGGGAAGGCCGCCCCGACGCGCAGCGTCGCGTCCGCGAGCAGGCCGACCATCGCCACCGTCGGCGTCGGGTAGATCGCGCGCCCCTCGGTCTCGTTGTAGAACGAGACGTTTCCCGACACCACGGGCACGTCGAGGGCCCGGCAGGCCTCCGAGATCCCGCGCACCGCCTCGCGGAACTGCCACAGGATCTCGGGTCGCTCGGGGTTGCCGAAGTTGAGGCAATCGGTGACGCCGAGCGGCCGCGCGCCGACGCAGGCGAGGTTCCGCGCCGCTTCCGCGATGGCGTGCGCCGCCCCCAGCCGCGGGTCGAGGTAACACCAGCGCTGGTTGCAGTCGGCGGTGAGCGCGAGCGCTCTCGTCGTCCCCTTCACGCGCACCACCGCCGCGTCGCCGCCCGGGCCCGCCAGGGTGTTGGTGCGCACCGTCTGGTCGTACTGACGGGTGATCCAGGCCTTGCTCCCGAGGTTGGGAGATCCGATCAGGTCGAGCAGCGTGCGGCTCAAGCTCGGCGGCGCGGGGACGGACGCCGGGTCGAATGCGCGCGCCGCCGCGAGATAGGCCGGCTCCTGGCAGGGGCGCTCGTAGCGCGGCGCCTCGTCGGCGAGCGGCCGCGCCGGGATCCGCGCCACGACCTCCCCGTGGTGGTGCACGGTGACGCAGCCGTCGTCGGTCACCTCCCCGACCACCTCCGCATCCAGGTCCCACTTGCGGAACACCGCCAGCGCCTCGGCCTCGCGGCCGGCTGCCGCCACCAGGAGCATCCGCTCCTGCGATTCCGACAGCATGATCTCGTAGGCGGTCATCCCGGTCTCGCGCAGCGGCACGCGGTCGAGGTCGAGGCGGACGCCGGTGCCGGCGCGCGCCGCCATCTCGAACGAGGAGGAGGTCAGCCCGGCGGCCCCCATGTCCTGGATCCCGACGATGGCGTCCGACTTCATCAGCTCGAGGCAGGCCTCGAGGAGCAGCTTCTCGGTGAACGGATCCCCCACCTGCACGGTCGGGCGCCGCTCCTCGGACGTGGCGTCGAACTCCTCCGACGCCATGGTGGCACCGTGGATGCCGTCCCGCCCCGTCTTGGAGCCGACGTAGATCACGGGGTTCCCCGGTCCCGCCGCCTTGCCGCGGAAGATCTTGTCGATCGGGGCGATCCCGAGCGTGAAGGCGTTCACCAGGATGTTGCCGTTGTAGCACGGATGAAAGGACGTCTCGCCGCCCACCGTCGGGCAACCGAATGAGTTCCCGTAGTCGCCGATCCCCTTGACCACGCCGGAGACGAGGTACGGCGTGCGGGGATGCGTGGGCTCGCCGAACCGCAGCGAATCGAGGCTCGCGATCGGCCGCGCTCCCATGGTGAAAACGTCGCGCAGGATGCCGCCCACCCCGGTCGCGGCCCCCTGGTACGGCTCGATGAACGACGGGTGGTTGTGGCTCTCCATCTTGAAGACCGCCGCGAGGCCGTCGCCGATGTCGACCGCGCCGGCGTTTTCTCCCGGGCCCTGCACCACCCAGGGTGCCTGGGTCGGGAACTCCGCGAGGAACACGCGGCTCGACTTGTACGAGCAGTGCTCCGACCACATGACGGAGAAGATCCCGAGCTCGGTCCAGGTCGGGGTGCGGCCGACGATCCGGCAGGCCCGGTCGTACTCGGCACCGGTCAGACCGTGCTCCGCCGCGACCTGGGTGTTCACCAGCGGCTCGGTCATCCCCTCCCCTCCAGCGACTCGAGCAGCGACTCGAACACCGCGCGGCCGTCGTCCGACCCGAGCTCCGCCTCCGCCGCCCGGTCCGGGTGCGGCATCAGCCCGAGGACGTTGCCCGCCTCGTTCAGGATCCCGGCGATGGCGCGCTGCGAGCCGTTCACGTTCGCCTCGTCCGTGATCCGGCCGCGCGAGTCGCAGTAGCGAAACGCCACCCGCCCCTCCCCCTCGAGCCGGTTCAAGGTCTCCTCGTCCGCGTGGTAGTTCCCCTCGGCATGCGAGATCGGCATCCGCAGCGGCCGGTCCGACCGGCAGCGCGAGGTGAATCGCGAGGTGCCGTTTTCCACCTTCAGGTGGACCGGCTGGTGGATGAACTTCAGCCCCCGGTTGCGCAGCAGCGCACCCGGCAGGAGCCCGGACTCGACCAACACCTGGAAGCCGTTGCAGATTCCCAGCACCGGGCCGCCGGCCGCGGCGAACGACCGCACCGCGCCCATCACCGGCGACCGCGCGGCCATCGCCCCGGCGCGCAGGTAGTCTCCGTAGGCGAACCCGCCCGGCAGGATCACGGCCGCGAGCGGCGGCAGCTCCGTCTCCTTGTGCCAGACGAAGGTCGCCCCAGACCCGAGGACGTGTTTCACCACGTGGTAGGCGTCGTGGTCACAGTTGCTGCCGGGGAACACCACGACCCCGATCCGGGCGGCGGTGATCCTTCCGCTCATCCGACCCACTCGATCTGGTACTCCTCGACCACCGGGTTCGCCAGCAGCCGCCGGCACATCTCGTCCAAGCGCTGCCGCGCGACTGCCTCGGCGCCGTCCGCCATCTCGATCTCGAACACCTTTCCCTGGCGGACCGCGGCCACCTCCTCGTAGCCGAGGCTGCGGAGCGATTTCTGGATCGTCAGCCCCTGCGGATCCAGCACTCCCGACTTGAGCCGCACCGTCACTCGCGCCTTCATCCCTGAGCCTCGCTCGCGCGGATCCGCGACCGCGGGTTCCGCCGTCGATGTGCTGCCGCCCGCATCCCCTTCCCCGTCCGCGTTCTCACCGGCCGCGCGTCGCCGCGCCTGCCCCCTGGCCGGCGAAGGCGCGCGCGAAGATCTGATCGACGTGCCGCAGATGCCGATCGAGATCGAAGCACGCCGCGAGCGTCGCGGCATCCAGGTGCGCGCGAATCTCCGGGTCGCCGCCCAGGAGCGCCGCGAAGCTCTCCCCGGTCTCGAAGGCCCGCATGGCGTGCCGTTGCACCAGCCGGTACGCCTCCTCCCGGCTCAGCCCGGCGCGCGCCAGCTCGACCAGCACCGTCCCGGAGTAGACCAGCCCCTGGGTGCGCTCGAGGTTGGCGCGCATCGCCTCCGGGTCGATCCGCAGGCCGTCCAGGATGCGGGTCATGGTCACGAGCAGGTGGTGGAGCAGGATGGTCCCGTCGGGGAGGATCACCCTCTCGACCGAGGAATGGCTGATGTCGCGCTCGTGCCACAGCGGCACGTTCTCGAGGGCCGCCTGCACATGCCCGCGCAGGAGCCGCGCCAGCCCCGACACCTGCTCGCACCCGATCGGGTTGCGCTTGTGGGGCATCGACGACGAGCCCTTCTGCCCCCGGCCGAACGGCTCCTCCAGCTCGCGGACCTCGGTGCGCTGATGGTGCCTGATCTCGGTCGCAATCTTGTCGAGCGTGGTGGCGGTCAGCGCCAGGGAGAAGACGAACTCCGCGTGCCGATCCCGCTGCACCACCTGCGTCGCGACCGGCTCGACGCCGAGCCCGAGCCGCCGCAGCGCCTCCTCCTCGACCTCCGGATCGAGATGCGCCAGGGTGCCTACGGGTCCCGAGATCTTGCCGACGCCGCAGCTCTCGATGCCGCGGCGCAGCCGCTCGAGATCGCGGCGCAGCTCCAGGTGCCAGAGCGCGAACTTGAGCCCGAGCGTCGTCGGCTCGGCGTGGATCCCGTGGGTGCGGCCGATCAGCACCGTGCGGCGGTGCGCCTCCGCCTGGCGCCGCAGCACGGCGAGCAGCCGCTCGAGCTGCTCGCACAGCAGATTCCCTGCCTCGCGGATCTGGAGCGCCAGCGCCGTGTCGAGAACGTCCGACGAGGTGAGCCCCAGGTGGATGTAGCGCGCCTCGGGGCCGACATGTTCCGCGACGTTGGTCAGGAAGGCGATCACGTCGTGGCGGACCTCGCGCTCGATCGCGTCGATGCGGGCCGGGTCGAACGCCGCCTTCGCCCGGATCACGGCCGCCGCCTCGCGCGGGATCTCGCCGCGCTCGGCGAGGACATCGCAGACGGCAAGCTCCACATCCAGCCAGCGCTGGTAGCGGTTCCGATCCTCCCAGATGGCCCCCATCTCGGGGCGGGTGTAGCGGGGGATCACCGTCTCCACCTCCTTCGTACGCTCGACACGCGCGCCAGCGCCCGGTGCTGCTAGCGCGAGCCGGTGTGGCCGAAGCCGCCCTCGCCGCGCGCGGTGACGGGCAGCTCCGCCACCTCCTCCGTCACGGGCGCGGCCACGGGCGCGACGACGAGCTGCGCGATGCGGTCCCCGCGCGCCACGGTGAACGGCTCGGCGCCGCAGTTGATCAACACCACCTGCACCTCGCCGCGATAGTCGGCGTCCACGGTGCCGGGGGCGTTCAGGAGCGTCACGCCGTGGCGCACCGCGAGCCCGGAGCGGGGGCGCACCTGCCCCTCGAACCCCGGCGGGATCGCCACGCGAAAGCCGGTCGGCACGAGCGCCCTGCCTCCGGGGGGGAGGCTCACAGGGGCGGCGACGCAGGCGCGCAGGTCGAGGCCGGCGCTGCCGTCGGTCATCCGCGCGGGCAGCGGCAGGTCCGCATTGCCGGCGCAGCGGGCGAATTGCAGGCGCATCAGCCGATCTCCGGCGGCACCGTGGGGAGACGGGCCTCCTCCACGCGCCCGAGCGCGGTGAGCGTCGCGCCCCCGTCCGCGAACAGCGTCTCCGCCAGCGTCTGCACCTCGGAGACGGTCACCCGATCGATGTCGGCCGCCACCTCGTCGAGCGTGCTCTGGCGCCCGAAGGTGATCTCCTGACGGGCCAGGTTCGACATCCGGCTCGAGGTCGACTCGAGCCCCAGCAGCAGGTTCCCCTTCAGGTGCTCCTTCGCGTCCGCCAGCTCCTCCGCGCTCACCGGCTCGCGGCGGATCTTGGCGACCTCCGCGAGCGTCACCGCGAGCGCCTCGCGCGCCTGGCCCGGCGCGGTGGCCAGCGAGAGAATCTGGCAGCCGGTGTCGGCGAAGCCGTGCAGCGCCGAGTAGACCGAGTAGGCGAGCCCACGGTCCTCGCGGACCGCCTGGAACAGGCGGCTCGACATGCTGCCGCCGAGGACAGTGTTCATCAGCAGCCCCCCCCAGCGGCGCGCGTCCGCCTGGGGAAAGGCGGGGAACCCCACGCAAAGGTGAAGCTGCTCGAGGTCCTTCTTCTCGCGCAGCAGGACGCGGCTGCGCGACGCCGGCGGCTCGACGGCGGGAGAGCCGTTCCCGGAGGGAAGCGAGGCGAACGCCTCGCTCACCTTCGCGGCGAGCGCGTCATGCGACAGGTTCCCGGCCACCGCGAGCACCAGGTTCTCGGAGCGGTAGCAGCGCCGGAAGTAGTCGAGGATGCCGTCGCGGTCGAGCGCGGCGATGGAGGCGAGCGTCCCCTGCACCGGGCGGCCGAGCGGGTGCCCGCCCCACAGGGTCTCGGTGAACAGATCGTAGAGGAGCTCGTCGGGAGAGTCCTCGACCATCCGGATCTCCTCGCAGATGACCTTGCGCTCCTTCTCGATCTCCTCCGCGTCGAAGCGGGGGCGCAGCACGATGTCCGCCAGCAGGTCGACCGCCTCCCCGAGGTGGGCGTCGAGCACCTTGGCGTAGAAGCAGGTGTGCTCCTTGCCGGTGAACGCGTCGGAGTTGCCGCCGAAGCGATCGATCGTCTGCGCGATCTCGCGGGCGGTGCGGTTCTCGGTCCCCTTGAACACCAAGTGCTCGATGAAGTGCGAGATGCCGTTCTCGGCGGCCGACTCGTCGCGCGATCCCTTGCGCAGCCAGACGCCCAGGCAGACCGAGCGGACGTGGGGCATCTCCTCGGTCACGAGCGTGAGGCCGTTCGGCAGGATCTCTTTGCGGATCGCCAGGGTCATCGGGAGGAGCGGCGAGGAGAGCTGACGCCGCGCGCAAGGCTGGGGAAAAACACCTTTCCCCGCCAGCAGATGATCTCAGGGCTCATGACTCGGGTGCTCGGGAGTTGCGCCGGGGTCGAGTTGCCCGCCCCGGGAGGCGAGTTCCACCATCCGTGCGGCCGCAGGAGGCGCGAGTATAGCACAGGCGCCGAGGACGGCCGCCCGTCAGTTGCCTCCCGGCTTGGGGCGGCCTCCGGACGGCGGGGCCGCCCCCGGAGTGCCGCCTCTTCGGCTCCCTGGACCTCCGAGCTTGGATCGCTGCTTGTCGTTCGGGTCACTGCCGCCCTGCGGAATCAACGAGATTCCGCCCCCCGGGCCGACGTTGCCTTGCGGGTTGATGTTCAGGCCGGGCACCGGGCCTGGCTTCACGCCCGGGATGTCCCTCATGAAGACGTGGAACTCCCACTCGTTGTAGTACTGCTTGCTCAAGTACTCGCGAAATCCCATGTCGCTGCTGCGGCTCACCACGCCGACGATCGGCGTGTTGAGGTTGCCGCTGGCGAAGCCGGACTCCCTGCCCCCCAGCCCGGTGGGAGAGGCGCCGCCCGGTCCCCCCTGAATCCCTCCCCCCGGCCCCCCGAACCCTCCCTCGCGCCCGCCGCCGGACCGGCCGCGAGCCCGCCCCCCCGACGCCCGGCTGGTGCGCCCCAGCCCGCTCAGCGGGTCCTGGCCCGGGAGCAGGCCGTCCGGCGGCCGGGCGTGCGGATTCCAGGCCGACTTCCCGTCCGGCCCCAGGTAGATGAGGTTCCATTCCCCCTTCGGGTCGAACGGGTCGCCGAACAGCTGCCGCAGATAACGGTTCCCCTTCGGCCCCTTCTCCATCAGCAGCTTCAACTGCGGCGGGAAGTTGCCGCCATGATCGGCGGCGTACGCCTTGAGCGCGGTGATGTACTGGTTGCCGCGGAAGATCAGCTCCTCCTCGCGCTCGCGCTTCATCACCGCGGTCCACGACTGCGCCGAGGCGGTGAGCAGGATCATCATCACCGTCATCCCGACCATCAGCGCGACGAGCAACACCCCCGCCTCGCGCCGGCGTCGGGCGGGGACGCCCCGCCACCGCTGACCGGGACAGCGAGGCGCGCGAGGTTCACTCATGGTGTGATGTCGATCGCCACGTGGTTCGAGTCGACGCTCCCTACGGACACGAAGATGTCGGTGTCCTGCGTGATGCTCTCCACCTCGAACTCCGCGCGCCCGTTGGCATCCGTGTCGGGGAAAGGGTTCACCTTGACCGCAAGGGGATCCCCGGGAACGCTCACCGACAGCGTCACATTCGGCAGCGGACTACTGGGAGGGGTGCTCATCACCAGCGCTGTGCACATGGTCATCAACCCCGCAGCCCCGGTCACCGGCTGGCAGTTCAGGGCAATGGAGCCGACGAGCTGCTGCCCGCCGACGGTCACAGTCACCTGCGCCGTGGCATCGCCGCTCTGCACGTCCACCTGCGCCGACTGCGTCGTGGTCAGCACGTCGGTCGTGCGGCCGTTGTCGTCGGTCACCTGCGAAGTCCCCTGCGAGGCAAGCGATCCGGCGTTGGTGCTGAAGAACACCGCCACGCCGTCTTGCGGCACGCCGTTCCCGTCGATGACGACGGCGCTGAGGTTCGAGACCCCCCCGCCGGAAGGCAGGGTCGTCGGGCTTGCGCTCAGGATGATCGTCGAGCCGGGCGGCGCGACCGGGTCGCTCTCGTCACATCCGGCCAGCAGCAGGGCGGGGATGAGCAGCGCCAGGCCCATTCGAGACCTACGTCGCGTTCGCATGCTACCTATTCCCTCCACCGGTCCACAACCGGAAGCCTACCATTCCGAATACGGCGTGCCGGCCAGCCCCGAGTTGCCGGAGCCGCTGTGCACGTCCCAGATCCCGGGACCGCCGACCGTCCCCCCGAAATCGTCCCCCGACGCCTGCAGCGCGGTGAGGTCGGCGTCTTCCCCTTCGCACGGCTCGGTCACCCACGTCGCATTCGATCCGGTCATCGGGTCGTCGGGGATCCTGCGCAGATACCCCTCGTCGACCAGCGTCTCCAGGCTGTCCGCGCAGCGCTGCTTGTCGGCGTAGTACTGATCGAGCACGTCGCGGATGGCGTGCAGGTTCGTGCGCAGCACCGCCTCCTTCGCCTTCTTCGGGGCATCCTTGAGGACCGGCAGCGCGATGGTCGCCAGGATCCCGATGAGGGCCACGACGATCAGGAGCTCGATGAGGGTGAACCCGCGGCTGTGGCGCCCGCGCCCCCGCAGCTCGTGTCGCATCGGCGTCCCTCCCTCTCCCGCGGCCGCGGCGCTACCAGGTGCCATACTTGGTTCCGTCGAGCGCCGTGCCGTTGAACTCGGTGTAGACATCGTAGACGTTCTGCCTTCCCCAGGAGCGGGAGTCGGCGTCATCCTGGTAGCTGCGCAGGCCCCACTCCGTCTCCCCGGTGAACGGATCCTTCGGAATGCGGCGCAGGAACTTCAGCTTCTTGTCGATCGTCCCGACCTGCGGCACCCCGTCGATCAACACGTCCATCTTCGGCGGGTAGCACTCCGAATCGACCCCTTCCTTCGTGATCAGGCCGCCCTCGCAGAACTGCTTGTACTGATCGATCGCGGTGCGGATCTGCCGCAGCGCCTGACGCAGCTCGATCTCCTTCTGCCGCTTGACCGCCGTCTTGGCGATCGGGATGACGGCGGCGGCGAGGATCGCGAGCACCGTCATGGTGACGAGGAGCTCGACATACGTGAGCCCGCGCGGCTTGCGCCGCCGGCCCCCCCCGCGCGCGGTCATCCCCACCCCTGTCCGATCTTCATTGCACCTGCACCCTGGCATCGCTCAGCGAGACCTCGACCGCGCCCCCGGCGGCGTCCTGCGCGGTGGCGCTCACCAGGCGCACGGCGGCCGTCCCAGGCGCCAGCGCCCTGAAGCGGGCCAGCGCCACGGGCCCCGACCCACTGGCCCCGACCCCCGGCGGGAGGCTCGTCTCGACGCGAACTTCGTTCGGTCCCGCCTTCTGGAAGGAGAAGGTGGGAAGCTGTCCGGACTGGGCCAGGAGGTTCCCGACATTGACGCTGCGGTACTCGAGAATCCCCGCGCCGTCCCACGCCAGCACGAAGGTCATCTTGGCGAGATTGGTCGCCCCCTTCGCCATTACCATCAGGTTGAATTCCTTGTCGGGCTGCGCGACCAGGAGCTGCGGCGCCACGGAGAGCGCGATCGGCCCGGGGGCCGCCGCGGGAGCCGGGGGTGCCGCAGCGGAGGTGCCGGCCGCGTCCCCGGGAGACGGGGGAACCGGGAGCTCCCCCACCGGTGGCGGCGCGGTCTGCTCGCCCGGGACCTCCGGCGCCAACTCTCCCGGCGGCGTCGCCGCCCCCTCCTCGCCCGCGGGCGCGGTGTCCACCACCTCTTCCACCGGCGCCTCGCCGGCGGCCGTTCCCGGCACGGCCTCCGCGGCGGGCCCGGCCGGAGGAGGCGGAGCCGCTCCCGGCGACGGGGCGGGCACCATCGGTGGCGGCGCCGTCGTCGCCTTGACCGCGCCGACCGGGGCGGCCTGATCGGCGGGGGCATGTCCTCCCATCGTGCGCGGCGCGAGGTCGGCGGCGCTCAGGATGTCGGTGATGGACGCGATCGGGACGACCCCGCTATCCTGCGGCTCCTCCTCCGCGACGCGGAAGGGGCTGCCGAAGGCGCTGCCGGCGGACCCCTTGAGCTTCAGGTTCCCCTCGCGCCCGATCCACATCGCCTCGAGATCCCGGGCCCGGATATCCGGCGTGCGGATGATGCTCGGGCGCAGGGTGAGGACGATGTCGGTTTGCCGGATCTCGTCCTCGGTGCTGCCGAACAGGCGGTTGAGGATGGGAATGTCGCTGAGGCCCGGCACGCCGCTGAGCGACTTCCGGGTCGCCTCCGAGATCAATCCCGCCAGGAGGTTCGTCTCGCCGTCCTTCAGGCGGATCACGGTCTGGATCTCGCGGCTCGAGATGATCGGCTGGCTGACCCCCGTCCCGGCCTGGACGCTTCCCGTGACGTCGGAGATCTCGACGCTCACGTTGAGGGTCACCTCCCGGTTGTGGTGCACGCGCGGCTCGACCTCGATGATGATCCCGACCTCCTGGTAGGTGAAGGAGGTGATGGGGACGACGTTCGACCCGACGGTCTGGGCGGTATTGAAGGTGGTGCTCGGGATCGGCACCCGATCCCCGATATGGAGGTTGGCCTTCTGCCCCTCCGTGACCCGCAGCTGCGGTTTGGCGATCACCTTGGAGTCGGAGTCACTCTTGAGGAAGTTGATGATGAACCCGGGGATCGGGCTGACGCTCCACGAGCCCTGGTTGTTGATCAGGTTCAGGTTGTTGAGCGGGACGCCCCCCTCCGGGCCGTTGAAGTTGACGCCGATGCTCTTCTGGCTCAGATCGACGCCGAGCCGCTGCAGGGTGGTGCGGTTGATCTGCAGCAGCTCCACGTCGATCACCAGCTCGGCCTTCGCCTTGTCGTTCGCCTCGATGATGCGCTGCGCGATCGCCACCTTCTCCGGCGTGTCGCGAATGGTGATCGCGTTGAGCTGGTTGCTCTGCGCGACCTTGCGGGCGTCGAGCAGCGTCCGGAGGATCGTCTGCACGTCCTTCACGTCGGCGTTGCTGAGATAGAAGGTCTGGATGACCTCGTCCTCGTACTCCTGGCGCTTCTGGCGGTTGTCATCCGCGAGGACGATCGAGTTGTTGTCGAGGACCTTGAAGAAGTGCTTGTTCTGCAGCATCAGGATGTCCATCGCCTTCTCGAACGACACCCCGGCGACGTCGATTGACACCCTCTTCTTCAGGTCGAGCTTCTCGTCGTAGAAGAAGTTGATCCCCGTGATGCGTGAGAGGTTGTCGTAGATCTTGCCGATCTCCTCGTCCTTGAACTTGAGCCCGATCGGAAGGTTGCTGGTGGGATCGAGCTTCGGCGCCTGGGTGCCGATCGTCTGCTGCTCCTCCTGCAGCCGTTCCATCTCCGTCCGCTGGTCCACCGTGAGCTGGGACTCCTGGTAGCGCTTAACCGCCTCCCGCAGCTCGTCAGCCGCGTACTGGTTCGACGGATCGAGCAGGACGGTCGCCTGCAACTCGGCGATGCCGAGGTCGAGGTGGCCCCCGGCGAGGTACTTCTTGGCCCGATCGAAGTGGTCCTGGGAGGCCCGGAAGCGCGCCCGGGTGAGGTTGAAGCTGTAGCGGCTGTTGTCCGGATCGAGGGACGAGGCCTTGGAGTAGCCCATCACCGCCTGATCCCAGCGGTGGGCGGCGGCGTCCTTCTCGGCCTGGCGGAAGGCGTGCTGGGCCTGTGAACAGCCGGTCAGCAGCAGAGCCGCGGCGAGCAACGGTATCCAGGGTCGAAGCGATCTCAAGCTCTCTCTCCGAGGCGCGCCGGGGCGCCGTTCGGGGGGTCTTGCGCACGCGGCCGTCACTAGGACGACCCGAGCACAAGCGTCACATGCTCCGCAGCGAACCGCGGGTCGGTGTATCCGAGCCGCAGCGAGTCATAGCTGATCTTCTCCACCTTGAACACCTGCTTCACGATCTCCCCTTCCCTCGCAGTCACGAAGGAGTCGCCGTCGATGAAGATCGCCAGCTTGCGACCGGGCTCGCCCACGAGCCCGAACAGCTTGAGGTCGCAGGCCGGGGCGGTCGCTCGCGGCGGGGGCGGCGGGGGCGGCGGGTTGAGCCGTGCCTGCTCCGCATGCTCCTGCGCCAAGCGCTGCGCCTCCTCCTGCTGCCGCTCGAGCGCCTCGCGCCGCAGGCGTTCCGCTTCCTCGCGCGCCACCGCCTCCTGCTCCTGCCGCCGCGCGGCCTCCGCCTCCATCCGCGCCACCTCCTCGGGCGAGGGAGGGGGCGGCGTGGCCACCCCGTAGTCGAACAGGTTGCGGCCGCCGCCGCCGTAGTCGCCCCCGGGGACCGCGAGCCGGTTGAACCCCGGATCGGGGATGCGTCGCACGACGGACGTGAGGTCGACCTGCTTCTCGTCCGGAGCCTTCTCCAGGACATCGCGCGGCGCCGGGGTCGAGGGCCGGAAGAGCAGGAACAGCACCACGACCAGGATCGCGCCGAGGACGATCTCGCGGGCGTGCGCCTTGAGGTTCACGAGGCGCCCCCGTGGAGGTCCTGGTAGTCCGGGTCGTGGAAGATCGTCGACACGCTGATGTTGAGCGCCAGCAGCGCCCCGCCTTCCCGCGCGTTGGTCAGGTCGATCGCGTCGATGATCAGGAAGTGGGGGGAGTGCTCCACGTCGTGCATGAACGAGCGCAGCGCCTCGTAGCTCCCGCGCAGCGGGAAGGTCGCCCCGAAGCGCACCATGTTCCGGGTCTTGTCGGCGGGGGCGTTGAAGTAGGAGACCGTATCCGGACGGATGCTATGGCGCTCGGCGATGGCGCGCAGCTCGCGCTGCACCGCCACCATGCGCTCCGACTTCGCCGACAGGGTCTCGTCGAAGAACCGTTCGAGCCCGATCACCTGCAAGCGGATCCGCTCCACCCCGGCATTCAGCGCCGCGACGTCGCGGCGTCTCCCCTCGACGCGCTCCATCAGCGCCGCGACCTCCGCCCGCGCCTGCGCCAGTGACACGTCGAGGGGCATGTTGAGGAGGAACAGGAACGCCAGGTTCAGGCCCAGCCCCAGCACCACCAGCAGCGCGACGGTGCCGCGTATCTCGCGCAGGTCGGGAAGGCGGCGCGTCATCGGCCGAGCCCTCCCGGCGAAGGCAAGCCGGCGTCAACCGCGGCGTCGCCCTCGTCGCCGTCCGCGTCGTACGCGAACGACAGGTCGAAGCCGATGCCGCGCTGCTCGGCGTTCCAGCTCTCGGACGAGGGGTAGACCTCGGAGAACCAGGGAGAGCGCAGCAGCGCCTCCTCGAACTGGGTGAACGCCGCGTAGTCCTGCGCCACCCCGACGATGCGGATGCGCACCCGGCGGGCGTCGACGCTCGGGCGGATCGAGCGCACCCGGACGCTGGGCGGCTGGACCTCCTCGAGCCGGTTGAAGAGCGCCGTCCAGCTCAGCGAGCGCTGGACGATGGCGTCGCGCGCGAAGGCGCTCTCCTGCCCGACCTTGGGCAGGCTGATGCGCGACACGTCGGTCCGCAGCCGCGCCTCGCCGCGATCGAGATCGTCGAGCTCGCCCTGCAGCCGCTCGTGCGCCTCGTTCATCTGCCGCATCGACAGCCGATCCGCGATGAACGTGTAGGCGTTGAACCCGCTGATCCCGGCCAGCAGCGCCAGCCCGACGGAGAAGGCCACGGCATACAGGGTGACGTTGTAGAACGGCCGCGACGCCAGGTTGATCGCAATCGGCCTCACGACTCCCTCCCCAGCGCCGCACCGAGCGAGGGCGCGATGCGCTGCAGCAGACGCTGCTGGGCCGCGGCATCCGACTCCCGGGCGACGATCTGCGCCACCCGCCCCGGGTCGAAGGTCTCGGCCATCAGCCCAAGCCGCTCGCGCACTCCGCGCACCACTTCGCCGGGCTCGAAGTCCACGCAGCGCAGGTAGACGCGCGCCGGCTCGGACCCCCCCAGCCGCTCGCGGTAGTACGCCACCGACCCGTCGAGCTCGCGCAGCAGCAGGTTCCCCCTCGACTCGCGGCTGGCGTCGTCCGCGAAGGCGTACGACTTGGCGCGGTAGAAGAGCGGGATCCCCTCGCGCAGCACCATCAGCGCGAAGAACGACCCGGTGACGTTGAGCACGAATACATCTCCCGCCTCCGCCTGGAGCAACGGCACGTAAAGGTTGACCAGGTTGAAGGTGCTCAGGTCGATCAGGCCGAGGTGGAGGCCGATATCGCGGAACAACCGCTCGTACTGGTCCAGCACCGACTGCAGGATGGTCGTCGCCAGGCAGAGGCAGGCCCCCCCACCCGCCGGGATCGGGAAGATCTGGTAATCGACGTGCGCGTCCTCGATCTTGAACGGGACCGCCTTGCGCAGCTTCCAGCGGATCAGGTCGAGCGCCTCCTGGCGGCGCAGCGGCTGCTCCCCAAGGTGCAGCAGCGAGACGCGCGCCAGGTGGTCCGGGAGCACGAGCGACACGCTGCTCGCGTCGATCGACTCCTGCTGCAACACGCGCAGCAGCGCCGCCCCCACGTCGGCCGGCCGGACCAGCGTCGGCCGGCCGAACTGGAGATCGACCGCTCCCGCCGGGATGTCGACCTGCCGGTAGCGCCGCACGACCGCCCCCTGCCGCCGCTCCCGATCGACGAGCACCAGCGACCAGGCGGACTCCCCCACCTCGACCGCCAGCGGCGGGTAGTGGGGCCGGAACATGCGCAGCCCCGCCAGCCTCGCGGCCCCGAAGCGCCCCGCGAAGCGGGCTGCCTGGTGCCGGATTCCCTCCCACGAGAAGTTCACGTCCAAGGGTCATTCACTCCACGAAGGTGACCTTGTTGACCTCGCGCAGGGTGGTGTGACCGCCCAGCACCTTGCGCACCGCCGAGTCCCGCAAGAACAGCATCCCCTCCTCACGCGCGACCCGCTTGATGTCCGCCGCCGAACGGCGGTCGAGGATCATCTGACGGATCTGATCGGAGAGATCGAGCAGCTCCGCGATCGCGGCGCGGCCGCGGAACCCGGTGCCATTGCACTCGATGCAGCCGCGCCCCTCGAAGAAGGGGTAATCGGCGTACTTCACCGGATCGAGCGACGACTCCTCGAGCAGCTGGCGATCGGCCCGCACCTCGTGGCGGCAGTGCTGGCAGATGCGGCGCACCAGGCGCTGGGCGAGCACACAGTTCAGCGCCGACACGAAGTTGTACAGCTCCACCTTCATGTTCAGGAACCGCCCCAGCACGTCCACGACGTTGTTGGCGTGCACGGTGGTGAACACCAGGTGGCCGGTGAGCGCCGACTGCACCGCGATCTGCGCCGTTTCCTCGTCGCGAATCTCTCCCACCATGATCTTGTCCGGGTCGTGCCGGAGGATCGAGCGCAGCCCGCGGGCGAAGGTCAGCCCCTTCTTCTCGTTCACCGGGATCTGCGTGATGCCGCGGAGCTGGTACTCCACCGGATCCTCGATGGTGATGATCTTGTCCTCGCTCGACTGGATCTCCGAGAGCGCCGCGTACAGCGTGGTGGTCTTCCCCGAGCCGGTCGGCCCGGTGACCAGCACCATCCCGTACGGCTCGCGAATGAACTTGCGCAGCTTCTTCAGCTCCTGCTCCTCGAACCCGAGGACGTCCAGCCGCAGGGTGGCGAACTCCTCGTTCGCCGACTCCTTGTCGAGGATGCGGATGACCGAGTCCTCGCCGTGGACGGTTGGGATGATCGACACGCGGAAGTCGATGGTCCGTCCCCGGACCTTGAGCTTGAAGCGGCCGTCCTGCGGGATCCGCTTCTCCGCGATGTCGAGCTCCGACATGACCTTGATGCGCGAGATGATGGTGGAGTGGAACTGCTTGTCGATCGGCTCCATGGCATTGTAGAGGACGCCGTCGATCCGGTACTTGATCACCACCTCGCGGTCCTGGGTCTCGATGTGGATGTCGCTCGCCCGGCGCTGGAGCGCGTTGAAGATCGTGGAGTCGACGAGCTTGATGATCGGGCTGCTGTCGGAGGTGAGCTTGTCGATGGAGAGCTGTTCCTCTCCGTCCTCGTCCTCCTGGACGATCTGGATCTTGAACTCCTCGGTGGCCTCCTCGAGGACACGCTGGCTCGACTCCGACTTCTTCAGCATCTCCTGGATCGCGGCGCGGGTGCCGACCGCGACCTCCAGCGGCCGCCCCAGCAGCAGCTCGAGCTCGTCGATCTTCAGCACGTCGCTGGGATCGTCGATCACGACGTGCAGCCGCCCCGCCTCGAGCCGCAACGGCACGAAGTTGTAGCGGAACATCAGATCGACGGGGATGGAGCGGAACAGATCGTGGTCGATCTCGAAGTCGATCAGGTTGACGAACGGCATCGCCAGCCGTTCCGCGAGCTGGCGCGCCTGCGCCTCCTCCGAGCGGACGTCCTCCCGCTCGGCCAGGGGAATCGTGTTGGTCTGTCCCTTCTCGCTCATTCCCTGGCTCCGCTCGCCGCCGCCGGGTCGCGCCTCGGGCTCATGCCTGCGCCGCCTGGTACGAGCGGAACAGCGGCAGGTAGATCGACAGCAGGATCACCGCGATGAAGGCCCCCATGAAGATCAGCATCAGAGGCTCGATGACGGCGATGATGGTCTGCAGATCGCTGTCGATCTCCTCGTCGTAGAAGTCGGAGATGTTGACCAGCATCTGCTCCAGCGATCCGGTCTGCTCCCCCACGCGGATCATCTCGACCGCCATGTCGGTGAGCAATCCGGTCTGCTCCAGCGACTCCCACAGGGCCCGCCCTTCGCGCACCCGGTTCGACACGTCCCGGAAGCTGTCCGTGAACAGCCGGATGCCGATGGCGCTCGCGGCGATGTCGAGCGAGGCGACCAGCGGGATGCCGCCGGAGAGCAGCGTGCCGAGCGTCCGGCTGAAGCCGGAGATGGCGTACTTCTGCCAGATCTTGCCCACCATCGGCAGCGACAGCTTGATGCGATCGAACTGGAGGCTGCCGGCCGGACTGCGCTTCCAGGAGACGAAGCCGACGAACCCCGCGATCAGCGCGGCGGCGAGGAACAGGATGTGCTGGCGCAGGAACAGGGAGACGCCGAGCAGCACCACGGTGAGCATCGGCAACTCCGCGTTCATCCCCTGGAAGAACTCGGAGAACTTCGGCAGCACGATCAGGATGAGCACGCTGATCAGGCCGATCGACAGGAGGAAGAGGATGGCCGGGTAGACCATGGCCGAGACGACCTTCTTGCGCAGGGTGAGCATGGTCTTGGTGTACTTGATGTAGCGCTGCAGGACTCCGACGATCTCGCCGCTGCGCTCGCCGCTGGCGATCGAGGAGCTGTAGATCGCCGGGAACAGGTCGCCATGCGACAGGAACGACTCGGAGAGCGACACCCCGCCGCGCACCTGATCGCGGATGTCGGCGAGCGTCTGGCGAAACACCGGGTTCTTCCGGCGCTCGATCAGGATGTCGAGGCAGGCGAGGATCGGCAGGCCGGCCTGCACCAGGGCCGCGAGCTCCTGGTTGAAGATCAGGAACTCCTTCGTCCCGATCCGCTTGCGGCGTCGCAGCAGCGATCCGATGAGCGCGCCGGCCCCTCCCTGCCGCCGGACCGACAGGACCAGGAGGTCCTTGCGCCCCAGGTCGCCCCGCAGCGAGCCCTCGTCGGCGGCGGTGTAGACCCGCTCGACGATCTCGCCGGTGGCCGTGCCGACCTTGCAGAGGAACTCGGGCATGCTCGCCTCGGGCCCTAACGGAGGATGCCGGCGGTGATCGACAGGAACACCGCCCGCTGGGAGTCCTCGACGCGTGTGGCGCCGAAGACGTAGAGCTGATTGTCACGCAGGTTGAGGACCGTTTCCCAGAGGGGCCGGTACTCGGGGCTCCCGTCGGGGAGCACGCGCCGACGCTCGAGCGCGAAGCGCTGGAACCGCGTGACGGCCTGGTCGGGCCGGACCGAATCGACCGCGAAGCGGATGCGGTACTCCTCGCCCAGCGCCAGCGTCGATTCCTCTCCCTCGATCGCGGTTAGCGACCCGCTCCCGAGCAGGCGGTACTCGTTCCAGCTCGTCACCCCGAGCGCGTCGCGCAGCGTGCGATCGATCCCCGGGTTGAGGGGCGCCGCGGGACCCGGCGCCACCGGTCCTTCGCCCGAGTGCGTACCGACCAGGAGCTGGACCGCGATGCTGACGTGTCGCGGCGGCGCGTCGAACTCCTGGATGGCGCGCGCGATCCGTTCCAGGCGGGGCCGCTCATCGGTCACCGTGACCGTTCGCAGCGAGGGTTGCAAGGTCACGGAACCGTCGGGCCCGAGCAGCGGCCGCGCCACCTGCACCGCCTCGTCGGCCGGCTTGTGCCGGATGCGGAAGATGCGGTGCTCGAGCGTGCCGCCAAACGCCCCCGTGCCCAGCGGCAGCAGCAGGAGCAGGGCGAGCAGCGGGCGTCTCATAGCTCGATTCCCTGATCGACGATCATCACCACCTCGGTGACCCGTTCGTTCTCTCCGAACAGCTTGACCTCGTAGACACGGGCGCCCGGCGATTGGATCGACTCGACCGTCGGGTGCAGGACCAGCGCCGGGAGGACCGGCGAGTCGGGGACCGCGGCCACGGGAGGCGCCTGCGGGGTGAGCCGCGGCACCGCGAGCGCGGCCACCGCGAGGCCGACGATCAGCAGCGCGGCGGCGGCGACCCGGGACGAGGGGCGCACGAGCCGCAGCCCCTCGCCGAGTCCGAGGCTCCCCTCGCTGCGAATCCCGGCGCGCACCCCCTCCCACAGTCCGGCCCAGGAAGCGGCGGGGCGTTCCTCCGCAGCGAGCCCCTTGAAGAGCGCCAGCGGGTCGGTGCTGCGCATTGACCGGGCGCACCTCTCGCACCCCTCACGGTGGTGGTCGAGCGCGGCGAACTCCTGCGCCGAGATCTCCCCTCGCGCCTCGAGCTTCGCGAGCCTTCCGAAGGCTGCGCAGTCAATCACCCGCGTCATGGCCGTCCTCCACATCCGACCCCGGCCTCCCCCCTCGCGGGAGGTACTCCGGGTAGCGGCGCTGCAGCGCCCGCTGCAGCGCTCGGCGCGCTTGGAACAGATGATTCCGCACCGTCGAGGCTCGCACGCCGCACAGGCGGGCCACCTCGTCGGTGTCCATCCCCTCGATCTCGCGCAGCGCGAAGACCGCACGCTGCCTCGCCGGCAACCCCCCGGCGAGATCGTCGAACACGCGGCGAATCTCGTCCTCCCGCAGCCCGCGCGGCACCTGCGCCCGGTCGAGCGGGGGTCGCGGCGCAGTTGCCAGCACCCGCAACCCGCGCCGCCGGGTCCGGTTGCGCCGCCGGAAGTCGATCGCCAGGTTCACGACGATCCGCCCGAGCCACGGGTCGAAGCCGGACCCCGGGTGGTAGCGCGCGAGCATCCGCCAGACCCGGATGAAGGCGAGCTGCACCACGTCCTCGGCGTCCTCGTCCTGCCCGACGATGTAGCGCGCCAGCCGGTACGCCCGCGCCCGTTTCCGCTCGACCAGCAGCTCGAACGCCCGTAACTCACCTCCGGCGGCCCTCCGGAGCACTGCCTCGTCGTCCACCTCGCGCGGGGCGGCAGTCCCTGCCTCACCCTCCGGGGCGACTCCGTGAGTCTCGGGTGGCCGTCTACCCACATCCATACGCGGTAGGCCGCCGGTGCGTCTAGGCTTCCTGGACTCGGCGGCGACGGGCGATCCGTATCGCCCGCATGCGCTGGACCAGGAAGAGGCTGATGGGGAAAGCGGCCGCGGCGGCCGCGATTCCAAGCAGGGTGGTGCCGAGGAGGAACGGGAGGAGGGTGACCCGGACGTGGTCCGACACGCCGCTGCTGAGTGTCGACCAGGTGAACATGTCCATCCACGGGACATCCGTGGGCGTGATCTCCTCCGCCGGCCGGCCGAGGATGAGGAATCCGAGCGTCGTGCCGGCCCCGTAGATCGGCACGATGGTGAACGGGTTCAGGACAAAGGTGCCGGCGAGGACGGCCAGGCGGTTCAACTTCAGCGCGAAGGCGAACCCCAGCGCCAGGATGGTGTGGATGCCCAGGAGCGGGGAGCAGCCGAGGAAGATCCCGAGCGCGAACGCGGCCGCCGTGCGCCGCGGCGAGTCGGAGGTGTGCAGGACGCGGCGCAGCACGATCCGCAGGCGGCGCGCTCCCTTTCCCTTCGTCATCGGCTGGATCCCCGTCCCGGGAAGTGCTCGAAGGCACCCCGCGCCAGCGGCTTGGCGGCACCATCCGCGGCGACGCACTCGATTCCGGCTCCCGGCGGGAGAATCTCGCCGATGCGCAGCGGTCGCCTGCCGACCCGTGCCGGAAGATACCGCAACTTCTCCTCCTTCCGCCTTGGCGCCGTGAACAGGAGAGCGTAGTCCTCCCCGCCTCGAATTGCCGCAGCGACGCCCCGCCGCTCCGCGGGGTGGACGGGAATCGCCGCGAGATCGATCCGCGCACCCACCCCGGAGGCCAGGCAGAGCCGCGGGAGATCCGCAGCCAGGCCGTCGCTGAGGTCGATCGCCGCTCGGGAGATCCCGCGCCGGACCAGCCAGGGTCCGAGGGGGAGCGGCGGGCGGGGATCGAGGTGGGCGCGCAGCGCCGCGGCCTCGCCGCCGCGCGTCGCGCGCCTTCTCCCCGGCGCCACGGCTCCCTGCCGGCGCAGGCGCCAGCCGGCACGCAGCAGCCGGAGCCCGGCCGCGGAGGCGCCGAGCGGCCCCGACACCCAGAGGCCGTCTCCGGGGCGCGCGGCGTCGCGGCGCAGCAGGCCGTGCCGTGCCTCCCCCATGACGGTGATGCCGACGAAGATCCCGGCCCGGGAGGCGGTCGTGTCTCCCCCCACGCACTCGACGCCGGCGGCGACCGCGGCCCGGCGCAATCCGCGCGCGAAGTCGTCGAGCCAGGTCAGCTCGAGCGCCGGGGGAAGGGCCAGGGTCAGCAGGAAGGAACGCGGGGTCGCCCCCATCGCCGCGACGTCGCTCAGATTGACCGCCAGCGACTTGCGCCCCAGCCAGTGCGCCTCGGTCCAGCTCCGCCGGAAGTGGACCCCCTCGGTCAGGAGGTCGGCGGTCCAGACCCACCCGGGGGACCCACGGCGCGTCAGGTACGCGGCGTCGTCGCCCATCCCAGCGGGGGCGCGAGGGACGATTGCACCCAGACGCCGGCGCAGTCGCTCGATCAGCCGCTCCTCGCCGAGGTCGCCGAGGGTCTTCCCCCCCACATCAGGCCCGCGAGGTGGCGGGACGGCGACCCCGCACGACGGCGGGCGCCTTCGCGCGCGCCTTGGCGGGGAGCTTGGTGGGGCGTTTCGCGGCGATCTTGGACTTGACCACCGGACGCTCGCCGGGGGCGGGGAGAAGCGCCTGATCGAATACGTCGGCGACGGTGTTCACGAACACGAACTCGAGGTCGCGCCGCAGGGCCGGCTGGATGTCGTCGAGATTGCGGCTGTTCGCGGCCGGAAGGATGACCTTGCGCACATGCGCCCGGCGCGCGGCCAGCACCTTCTCCTTGATCCCGCCGACCGGCAGCACATTGCCGCGCAGCGTGATCTCCCCGGTCATGGCGACGTCCCGGCGCACCTTGCGGCCGGTGAAGGCGGACAGCATCGCTGTCGCCATGGTGATCCCGGCCGAGGGCCCGTCCTTCGGGATCGCCCCCTCCGGGACATGCACATGGATGTCATTGCGGCCGAAGAAATCGTCGGGGGGAATGCCGAGCGCCGTGGCGCGGGAGCGCGCGTAGGAGAGCGCGGCCTGCGCCGACTCCTTCATCACGTCCCCGAGCTGGCCGGTGAGCGTCAGGCCGCCGCGCCCGGGCATGATCGTCGCCTCGATGAACAGGATCTCCCCGCCGGCGGCGGTCCACGCCAGCCCGGTGGCGACGCCGATCTGGTCCTGCTTCAGCGCCTCCTCGGGGACGCGGCGCGAGGTGCCGAGGAAGCGCTCGAGGTTGCGCGGCGTGACCCGGGTCACCTCGGTCTTCCCTTCCGCGACGGAGCGCGCCGCCTTGCGGCACAAGGACGCCACCTCGCGCTCCAGGTTGCGCAGCCCGGCCTCGCTCGTGTACCCCTCGATCACCGCCAGGAGCGCCGCGTCGGTGATCAGCAACTGGCCGTTGTCGAGACCGTTCTCCTCGAGCTGCTTCGGCAGGATGTGGCGCTTGCAGATCGCCAGCTTCTCCTCGCTGGTGTACCCCGACAGGCGGATCACCTCCATCCGATCGAGGAACGCCGGCGGGATCGGATCGAGCAGGTTCGCGGTGGCGATGAACATCACCTTGCTGAGATCGTACGGCACGCCGAGATAATGGTCGCGGAAGGCGTTGTTCTGCTCCGGATCGAGCACCTCGAGCATCGCCGCGGAGGGGTCGCCGCGGTAGTCGGCGCCCATCTTGTCCACCTCGTCGAGCATGAAGACCGGGTTCACCGCGCCGGCCTGCTGCATCCCCTGGATGATCCGTCCCGGCATCGAGCCGACGTAGGTTCGCCGGTGCCCCCGGATCTCCGCCTCGTCGCGAACTCCGCCGAGGCTGACGCGAGCGAACTTCCGCCCCGTCGCGTGGGCGATCGAGCGGCCCAGCGAGGTCTTGCCGACGCCGGGCGGGCCGACGAAGCACAGGATCGGCCCCTTCGCCTTGCGCTTGAGCTTGCGGACGGCGAGGTATTCGAGGATGCGCTCCTTGATCTTCTCGAGGCCGTAGTGTTCCTCCTCGAGGATCTGCGCGGCCTTCGGCAGGCTGACGGTGTCCTTGGTCTCCTCCGCCCACGGGAGAGACAGCATCGTGTCGAGGTAGTTGCGGATCGTGACCGTCTCGGCGGCGTCGGGGTGCATCCGCTCGAGCTTCCCGGCCTGCCGCAGCATCTCCTCCTCGACCTCCTTCGGCATGCCCGCCGCACCCAGCCGGCGGCGGATTTCCTCGACCTCCTCGGCGAGCTCGTTCCCCTCGCCGAGCTCGGCCTGGATCGCCTTGAGCTGGTGCCGGAGGAAGTACTCCCGCTGGGATCGGTCCATCTCCTCCTTGGCGTGGGTGTTGATCTCCTGCTGCATGTTCAGCAGCTCGAGCTCGCGATAGAGCAGCTCGTTGACCCGGCGCAGGCGCGCCAGCGGGTCGCTGATCGAGAGGATCTCCTGCGCCTCGTCCACCTTGAGATCGAGGTTGCTGGCAGCGAGATCGGCGAGCCGTCCCGGGTTCTCCATGTTGTTCGCGACGACCATCACCTCGGAGGCGACCGGCTTGCCGAGCGCGGCCGAGCGGTCCAGCCCCTTGCGGACGTTCTTGATCAGCGCGTCCTTCTCGAGGGAGGCGTCGTTGAACGGCTGCTCCTCGATCCGCTCCACGGTGGCGGCGAGGTACCCCTCCTCGGGGCGCAGCTCCTTGATGCGGGCGCGGGTGATCCCCTGCACCAGGATCCGGATGCGCTGATCGGGGAGTTTCAGCATGCGCATGATGATCGCGGCCGTGCCGACCGGATGGAGGTCCTTCAGCTCCGGGTCATCCTTCTCCTGATCGCGCTGCGCCACCAGGAAGATCGTCCGGTGCTCCGCGAGCGCCGCGTCGACGGCGGCCTTGCTGGTCTCACGCGCCACCGAGAGGGGAAGGATGATGAACGGAAAGACGACCGTGTCCCGCAGCGGCAGGACCGGCAGCATCTCCGGCAACTTCAGGCGGTCGGCCAGCTCGGTGCGCGGCTTGTCAGCCATGTCAGTCCTTCCCGGCGCGCACGGGGATCTGCACGGCCTCACCCCGCTTGTTGGGGACCTTCGGGAAGTGGATCCGCAGGAGGCCATGGTCGAGAGAGGCCTCGGCGCGATGGGTGTTGACCGGGACGTTCAGCGGGATGATGCGGCGGAACGGCCCGCAGCCGCGGTCCCGGCGGAAGAACGTCGGCGCCTCGTCGTGGCACAGGTTGAGCTTGACCCCCTCGAGCGACAGGTTGCCATCGCCGACCTTCACGATGAGCGACTCGGGGTCGACGCCAGGCAGCTCCGCCTCGACGACGAGCCCCTCCTCGGTCTCGCAGATATCGACGTTCGGAACGAAGACCCCGGCGCGCGCCTCCGCGCCGATGTCGGGATCCCGCAGCTCCTGCAAGCTCTCGAACAGCTTGTTCATCTCGGTCTGGATGCGCACGAACTCGAGGTACGGGCCGAAATCGGTCATCGATCCTTCCCCTCGGGGGCGGGCTCGGAACTCTTGAGCGGCCCCTTCTCGCCGCGCTGGCCGATCAGCCCGCGCAGCTCGTCCATGAACTCGTCCACGTCCTCGAACTGACGGTAGACCGAGGCGAAGCGAACGAACGCCACCTTGTCCAGATCCCGCAGGCGCCCCATCACCAGCTCCCCCATCTCACGCGTCGGGATCTCCCGGTCGGCGCTGTCCTGGATGCGGGTCTCCGCCTCGTCGACGATCTCCTCGAGGCGGCGCGACGGGACCGGCCGCTTCTCGCACGCCTTCAGCAGCCCGTTCAGCAGCTTGCCGCGGTCGAACGCCTCGCGCCGCCCGTCCTTCTTCACGACCATGAGCGGGATCTCGTCGATCCGCTCATAGGAGGTAAAGCGCCGCGCGCACCCGCCACACTCGCGGCGGCGCCGGATCACCGTGCCGTCGCGGGTCTCGCGCGAGTCCACCACGCGGTCCTCGATGTGGTCGCAGAACGGGCACTTCATCGCATGCCACCGCCTCTCGCGTCCCCGCCGCCGGCCCCTCCGGTCGGCGGTCCTGCCGCCTTCGGAGGGCCGCCGGCGCCGGCGAGTCGCGCCATCTCTCGCACCGGAAGCCCCGCCTGCCACAGGAAGAAGAACCCCAGCGCCACCACCGGGATGATCGACAGGAACCAGAGGACCACGGCGGTCGCGAGTGCGGCCGTCCCGGACGCGCCGAAGAACTGCTCGAGCGCCAGGGCGCATATTATATGGTAGCCCCCGGCCCCGCCAGGACTGGGCGCCGAAACTCCGACCGCCAGCAGCGGCACCAGGAGCAGCGTCGCCTGGAATGGAAAGACGATTCCCGTCCGCATGGCGGTGACTCCGAACCAGGTTCCCGCCGCGATCGCGAGCCATACGAGGATGGAGGCGGCGAGGGCGACGACCGCCCGGCGGGGCTCCGCCAGTGCTCCCATGCCGCTCACGAAACCCCGCGCCAGGACGAGCGCCCTGGCCAGCCGCGGGGCGCTCCGGCCCTCGACCCGGTCGATCCAGGCCACTCCGAACCGCGCCACCAGGAAGAGCATCGGCACGCCGAGGAGCATCACGACGCCGGCGACTCGCGCCCAGGCGAGAAGCCCCTGCCACGCACCCGACGCGCGCGCGGCCCCCTCCAGGTCGTCCGCCCAGAAGATCAGGTAGGTCGCGAGGAACAGGCCGACGGTGAGAGTGTCGAGAATCCGCTCCACCCCGATCGTCGCGATCGTTGCGGTGCGGGAGATCCCCTCGCGCGACGCCAGCAGCAACGGGCGGACCAGCTCCCCTACCCGGAACGGGATGATGGTGGAGGCAAAGTAGCCGATCACCGTGGTGGAGAAGAGATTCCCCAGGCCCGTGTCGCGTTTCACCGTTGCCAGCAGCAGGCGCCAGCGCAGGGCGCGCAACAGCAGGTGCAGCAGCTGGAACCCGACCGCGACGAGCGCCAGCGGCACGGACGCGCGCAGCATCTGGGCGCCCGCCTCGGGTAGGTGCTCGCGGAACATCCAGACGAACCCGCCGATCAGGACCAGCCCGAGGAGAAGCCCTCCCCACCGCGACAGCGCCCTCACGCCGCAGACCCGTCGAGGACCCGTCCCGCAGCGGCCATCGTCAGACCTCCTCGTCGAACGGATGTGTCGGTGGGACCTGCACGGACGTGTGCCGCTGCACGCGGACCATCCCCGGCGGCAGTTTCTTCCCCTTCTTCACCTGACGGCGCTGCGTGACGATCACCTCCACCTGGCCGGCGCCGCGCGCTTTCGAGTGGAACGCGGCCAGTCGCGCTGCCTGGAACAGGGTCGCCTGCGGCAGCTGTTTCAGCTTCTGCGGATTGCGCACCACCACGTGCGCCCCGGCGTGGCCGGAGGCATGCATCCAGAAGTCATGGGGCGCCGCGATCTTGAACGTCAGGAGGTCATTCTCCCGCCCCCCCTTGCCGATCAGGATCTCCATCCCGTCCGCCGAGGTGTAGGCCCGCACGGGGAGGATCGGGGCGGCGGCGAGGGTGGGCGCGGCTTTCTTGGGGCGCGCGCGGCGGACGATGCGCAGCAGCCCGGCACGGCCGAGCCGCGCCTCGGCTGCCTCGAGGGCGGCGCGCGTGGAGTGGGAGGCGATTTCCGCCGCAGCCGCCCGCAGCCGCGGCAGGCGCTCCTGCGCCTCGGCCAGCCGCCGTAGCACCGTGTCGCGACCCCGCCGCGACCGGCGCGCCCGGTGAAAGAGGCGCGCGGCGTTCTCTTGCAGCGAGAAGCGCGGGTCGATGGTGAGAGTCTGCACCCCGCCCGCCGCGTCGAACGGATCGGGAACCACCACCTGGTCTCCGGCGACCCGCGCCTGGCTCAATCCCGCCAGGAGGATCGTCCCCTGCCGCTGCAGCTCCTCGGCCTCACCTTCGCGCGCCAGATCGCGCGCCAACCCTGCCTCCAGGCGCTCGAGCCGGGCAATCTCCCTCGCGATCTCGCGCTCGAGCGAGGCGCGCACCGAGGATAGCGCGAGATCCGCCTCGTGCGCCTCGCGGAAGGCCTGCAGCGCTTCCCCCGCGGAGGCGAAGCGTTCCTCGCGCCAGCCTGCCGGGGCCGAGATCGGAAACGGAGCGAGCAGGACCGCTGGCGCCGGGTCCGGTCCGCCGGCCGCGGGAACATAGCCGCGCAGATCGAGGTCTCCCGCCGCGGCCCGGGCCGCCCAGCCACGGAAGCGGTCCCACGGATCCTCCCCCGCTGCCGCGTCGCGCTCGATCTCCGCGAGCAGCGCCGGGCTCATCCCCCGCAGGCGCTTGCCCAGTCGGCGTGCAAGTCCGGCCGGCCCCGGAGCGAGGAGCGCGCGCCACTCCGGCTCCGCGAGGGTGTCCGGAGGAGTCCGATCACCAGCGGCGGGCGGCACGTATCGGGCTCCCACCCCGAGCGCCCGGATGCCCGTGGTCTCATGCAGGTGACCGAGGATCGTCCCGTCCTCCGCGAGCAGCAGGAGATTACAGCGCGCCCCGAGCAGCTCGAACACGAGACGGCGCAGGCGCGCCCCCGCGGCTCCGGCTACCTCGAAGGAGAAAGCGCCCCAGCGTTCCCAGCGCTCCTTCTCCACGGTCACCAGGCGGGACCCCTCGAGCTCGCGCGCGAGCAGGCCCTGGAACGGAGTGGGTGCGCTGGGTGACGGCGTGCGGCCGCGAGCGAGGTGGAGGATGGGAAGCGAGGGATCGACGGAGACGAAGAGGCGCCGGCAGACCTCGGCCGACCCGGGGACACCCCACCCGGCTCCTAGCAGGAGCGTCAGCCGCGCGGGCGCCTCGGGAACGAAGCGATGCAGCGGGAGGCCCACGGCCTCCCGCCGGATCTCATGGATGGCGGCCTCGAGTAGGAGGTTGTCCATCGGGGGCAGGACGCGCTCAGGCGACTGGGCGCATTCCACCGTCTGGCCGCCGCCGGCCCGCGCCAGCGAGCGGCCAACCAATCAGTGGTCGGTCCGGCCGGAGAACGACTTCGTGATCGCCTTGTCGATCTGGATCTCGACGTCCGCTTCCGCGGCACGCTGGACCTCGGCGATCTCGCTCACGATCAGGTAACGGGCCTTGTCGAGCATCTTGCGCTCGCGGTACGACAGGTTCTTGCTCTGGGCCAGGAACGTCAGCGTCTTGAGGACCGTGGCGACGTCCACGATGGAGCCGGTGCGCATCCGTTCGCAGTTCTCCTGGTAGCGCCCCTTCCAGTCTTCGGTGATGGCGAAATCCTCGTTCGTCAGCACCGCCCATACCCGCGAGACTTCCTTCTTCGGGATGATCGGGCGCAGCCCTACCTGGACCGTATTGGAGGTGGGGACCAGGACCGTGCTATCGTTTGCCAGGATACGAAGGGAGTAGAAGGTGGATTCGCTCTCTCCGAACGTCTTCGACTGGATCTCCTCGATCACGCCCACGCCGTGGTTCGGATAGACCACCTTATCGCCGATCTTGAAGTTGATCACCGCTTCCTCCCGAACTACTTTGCCGCCCGGCGGCAGTGCCGAAGAGGCTGGCTAAGCCCTGGATTTTAACGCAAATAGGCGTTTTTAGCAATTGCGGGCCCGGCGGACCGTTGTGGCGCCCCGGAAGCGGGCGTTTTGGTCGCCGCAGGGAGGTTCCGAAGGTGGCTGCACTGGCCGAGGGCTCGCTGCTCGCCCATTACCGCCTCGCCGAGAAGATCGGTGCGGGGGGGATGGGAGAGGTATGGCGAGCGACGGACACGACGCTCGGCCGCGAGGTGGCGGTGAAGCTCCTCCCGGCGACCTTCGCCGGGGATCCCGACCGGCTGGCCAGATTCGAGCGCGAGGCGCGCCTGCTCGCCTCGCTCAATCACCCGAACATCGCCGCGATCTTCGGCCTGCACGAGCAGGACGGGGTCCGCTTCCTGGCGATGGAACTGGTGCCCGGCACTGATCTCGCCCAGCGCCTGCAGACCGGCCCGCTCCCGCCGGAGGAGGCCGCGGAGATCGGGCGGCAGATCGCGGAGGCACTCGAGGCGGCTCACGACCAGGGGGTGATCCACCGCGACCTCAAACCCGCCAACGTCGTCGTAACGCCGGCCGGCCAGGTGAAGGTGCTCGACTTCGGCCTGGCGAAGGCGCTGGCGCCTGACGCCGCCTCGGGAAGCCTGTCGATGTCGCCGACGATCACCGCCACCGGGACCGTCGCCGGCGTGATCCTCGGGACCGCGGCGTACATGAGCCCGGAGCAGGCCAAGGGTAAGGCGGTCGATCGCCGCGCGGATGTCTGGGCATTTGGAGCGCTGCTCTTCGAGATGCTGACGGGGAGGATCGCCTTCAAGGGGGAGACGATCTCGGAGACGCTCGCGGCGGTCATGATGTCGGCCCCCGATCTGGCGAAGCTCCCCGTGGGAACGCCGCCAGCGCTCCAGTCGCTCCTGCGCCGCTGCCTCGAGAAGGACCCGCGGCGGCGGCTGCGCGACATTGGCGAGGCGCGCGTGCTGCTGGAGGACCTGCTGAGCGGTCGGCTCGAGCTCGGGCCGGGCGCGGTCGCCGACACGGTGCCCCGTCGCCGCGGACGCGTAGCGTTGCTGCTGGGCGCGGGGATCGCGCTCGGCATGTTGGCCGGCGCGCTGAGCCTGTGGAGCATGCGTCCGCCGCCACCCCTCCGGCCGCCGGTCCGCTTTCGCGTCCCGGTCGAAGGCCTCACCCACACGCGCATCTCCCCTGACGGCAGGATGGTCGCCTGGGCGGCGGAGGAGCGAATCTGGGTGCGACGTCTCGACGGCGTCGCCCCGCGTGCGCTCGCCGGCGGAGATGGTGCGCGGAGCCTCTTCTGGTCGCCCGACAGCCGCTCGCTGGGCTACATCGACGGAGAATCGATCTGGAAGGTGCCGGTGGAGGGGGGCGAGCGGACGCTCATCGCGGCGCTGCCCGGTCGTTTCAGCGGCGGCGCAGGAGCGGACTGGGGAGCGAACGGCGAGGTCGTCTTCGCCACGGGGAGCGGGGGCATCTTCACGGTTGCAGACCGCGGCGGCGATCCGGTGGAGGTTGTCGCCCCGCACGAGGCGAGCGAGGGGGATCTGCACGAGCCACACCTTTTCCCGGGGGGCCGCGGGTTCCTGTTCCTCGTCCATCGCAAGACACAGGGGGACGCGACCGTCGGGTCCGGCGTGGACACGATCGCGGTCTGGGCCAATGGGGCGCGCAAGGAGATCGCGCGCTTCGAGGGTCAGATCCTTCGCGGCCCCTGCTACTCCGCGTCCGGGCACATCCTCTACCGCCGTCGTGGGGACCAGCAGGGAGTCTGGGCGCTCCCGTTCTCGCTCGACCGCCTGGAGGCGACCGGGACGCCGTTCCTAGTTGCCGGGGAGGCTGACTGGCCCAGCGAGTCGACCGACGGCACGCTCGTCGCCGCCTACGGGACCGCCGGGGAGCGCCTGCGCGACCTGGTCTGGGTGGACCGCGCCGGCACGGTCTCGCCCCCGGTTGGGCGTCCCATGGGGCTGGCCCGGCTGCTCCGTCTCTCACCGGACGGCAAGCGGGTTGCGTTCTCCGCAATCGACGACGAGAACACGGACGTCTGGGTGCTCGACCTCGCACGCGGATCGACCACACGCCTGACCATCGACCCGTCCATCGACCTGATGGGAGGCTGGGAGTCCGGCGGGGAGCAGATCGTTGCGGTCGAGGCGGCGTTCAGCGCCGAGTCCCGCATCGTCCGGCGCCGGGCCGACGGGACCGGAGAGGTGCAGGTCCTGCACCGTGGGATGTCGCTCGTCTCGCCTCGCCTGTCGCCCGACGGTCAGTGGCTCGTGTTCACGACGGGGCGCGTCGCCGAGGAGCACGACCTCTGGCGCCTGCGGCTAGGACAGCCCGGTGCGCAGCCGGAACCTATCGTGACCTCCCCCGCCGCGGAGGATAACCCTCAGATCTCCCCGGATGGACGGCTGCTCGCCTACCAATCGGACGAATCGGGGAAACGTGAGGTGTATCTCGTGCCGTTCCCGGAGGCCGGGGGGAAGTGGCCGGTCTCGATCGCGGGAGGCTGGGCGTCCACCTGGCGCGCCGACGGCAGGGAGATCTACTTCCTCGCGAAGGAAGGCCTCTACGCCGTGGACGTCGAGCCGGGGGCCACCCCGAGGCTTGGGCGACCGCACCTCCTGTTCCAGCCGGCGAGCGACACTCTGGCACTACAGAGCTACTCCCCCGCTGCAGATGGCCAGCGCTTCCTGATCGTGCGCGATCACGCTGCAGATGTGGCCGAGGAGCACGGCGTGGAGGTGGTGCAGAACTGGTGGCAGGGGGAGCAGAGGTAGCGGAGAGGCAGGATAGTGCCGCGCCTTGTGCGGGGAGCCTTCGCGTTCAGCGCCCCGTATCGGAGGAGTCGAGCGCCGCAGCCGCCGCGTCCGCGACCATTCCCGCGAGCAGTGAGTAGAGCCGCTCCCCCTCCACGCAGCTCGCGGCGGCCGGGTCGCCGAAGTAGGCGCGCTCCCCGCCGAGCGCGCGAAAATCCGCGGGGCCGTTGCGGAGTGCTGCGGCCAGGTCGGCCGGGTTCGCGGGCAGCCCCCGCCGTGCCGCTTCGTCGACCCTCCCCCCCGCCGCGAGGACGAGCGACGTCTCGTACCCGCCCGCGTGCCCGCCGCCGCGGCGGAACTCCTCGCCGAGCGCCTCGACATGCGGCCGGCGCGTCTGATCCGGAAAGACGACGCGGCACCCGGACCCCTCGGCGGCGCTCACGGCGGCTCGCAGCGCATGCAGATGTGCGGGCTCGAGGTGCGCGTTGACGAGGCAGAGGAGCGGGCCGGCGGTGGGCGCCAGCGCGTGCGCAATGGCGACGATCTGCGCCGTGACGGTCTCGGCTGGAACGCTCGCCGTCCCCAGAAAGGAACGCGCGCACTCCGCCGTCGCATACGGAAGCGGCGGCAGCAGGAGCGCTGTGATGCCGCGCGCCGCGAGCAGCTCGCCGGCGCGCCGCGCGGTCTCGACCGCGATGATCACATCGGTTTCGAGCGGCAGGTGCGGCCCGTGCGCCTCGAGCGAGCCGAGCGGGAGGAGCAGCACCGTGCCGGCGCGCAGGGCGCCGGCGGCCTCCTCGGTCGTCAGCTCCGCCAGCCGGCGCGGCGCGCTCATCGCGGCGGCCTCCCGGCGGCGCGCGCCTGCAGCTCGCGTCGCGCCACCTTGCCGCGGTCGGAGCGCGGCAGCTCCGCCAGGAACTCGATCCAGCGGGGGTACTTGTGGGGGGCGACCCGCTCCTTCACGAAGCGCTGCAGCTCTCCCGCCAGCTCCGGGCCGGGGGCGTGTCCGTCGCGGAGCGCGATGAACGCCTTGGGCTTGATCAGCCCCCCCTCGTCGGCGGCGCCCACCACGCACGCCTCGCGCACCGCCGGATGCTGGAGCAGCAGGTTCTCGATCTCGAGCGGCGAGACGAAGATCCCGGAGACCTTCAGCATGTCGTCGGCGCGGCCCGCGTAGATGAAATACCCCTCGGCGTCGCGCACGAACTGATCGCCGGTGGTGCACCAGTCCCCCGCGAACGTCTCCTTGCTCTTCTCGTGGTCCAGGAAATAACCGATCGCCGCTGAGTCCCCCGCGACCTGCAGCGTCCCCTGCTCCCCGTCCGGCAGCTCGTCCCCTTCGGGTCCGACGATCCGGGCGCGGTACCCGGGGACGACCCTCCCGAGGCTCCCTGGCTTGACGTCGCCGGGACGGTTCGAGATGTAGATGTGGAACATCTCGGCGGAGCCGATGCCGTCCAGGATCTCGACCCCGAACGTCGCGACCCAGCGGCGGTACAGCTCCTCCGGCAGCGCCTCCCCGGCGGAGAGGACGAGGCGCAGCGATGAGAGATCCCGTTCCGTCGCGCCCGGTTGCTGCAACATGGCGTTGATGAGCGTCGGCACCGAGGTCAGGATGGTGGGCCGGAAGCGGGCGATGATCTCGAACAGCGTCTCCGCGGTCGAGCGGTCGGGGAAGAGCGCGGTCGTCCCGCCCACCGAGAAGGGGAACATCAGGTTGGTGCCGGTGGCATACCCGAAGAAGAGCTTCGGCACCCCGGCGGTGACGTCGGTCTCGCGGATCCCGAGCACCCCCTTGGCGTAGCACTCGACGTTGTAGGCGAAGTCGTGGTGCAGGTGGACCGCCGCTTTCGGCTTGCCGGTGGAGCCCGACGTGAAGAGCCAACCCGCCACATCGTCGCGTGAGGTGTCGGCCCAGGCCAGCCCCTTCGGCGCCTGCGCGAGCAGCGCGTCGAACGACGCGAACCCCTCCGCCTCCCCCCCCGCGACCAGCAGCCGCCGCAGGTAGCGGCACTCCGACAGCCGCGGCCGGAGCATCTCGGCCACCTCGGGCGAGACCACGGCCACCTTGGCGCGGGTGTAATCGAAGGTGTACAGCAGCTCCTCGACCTTCAGCAGCACGTTCGCCATCGCGAAGACGGCCCCGATCTTGAGGATCCCGAACCAGGCGGCCACGAACTCGATCCCGTCCGGCAGGACGATCAGGATCCGATCCTCGATCCCCGCCCCCGCGTCCCGGAAGACCGTCCCGGCGCGGTCCGAGAGATCGCACACCTCGGCGTAGGTGAGGTCGCGCTCCCGGGTCCGGAGACACACCTTCGCCCCGCGGCCGGCGTCGAGGTTGTGCTCGAGCAGGTAGCGGGCGAGGTTGAACCGCTCCGGGAAGACGGGCGGCCGGAATCCGTCCCTCACGCCTGGCCACCGCCGGAGGGTCGAGGCGGCACGAGACGCGTGCGCACGGCCCACAGGTCCGGGAAGGCGCGCTTCCCGAGCGTGCGGTCGAGGTACGGAACCCCTTCACTTCCCCCGGTCCCGATCTTGGAGCCGATCATCCGTTCGACCATGCGCACATGGTGATAGCGCCAGATCTGGATCTGCTGGTCGTGCTCGATCAGCGCCTCGGCCAGATCGAACAGGTCGGGGAACGACCGGGGTTCCTGGTAGATCGGCACGAGCCCCTCGACGCGCGCGGCGACGGAAGGCGCGTCGTCCCCCTCGGGTTGTGCCAGCCCCCGGCCGCGGACGAGCGCCCGGAACGCGTCGGCGAGCCCCGGTTCCCTGAAGCGCCGCTCGAGGCGCGCGTGCGCGACCTTGTCCTCCTCGAACTCCGCCAGCACCCGCGGTTCCTTCATCCCGGAGACGAACTCGATCTCGCGGAACTGGACCGACTGGAAGCCGCTCGCCGGGTTCAGGTGGTCGCGGAAGCCGAGGAAATCGACGGGGGTCATGGTCTCGAGGACGTGGATCTGGGGCACCAGTATCCGCTCGATGGCGATGATCCGGCGCAGATGGTGGGTGGCAGCTCGCGCATCATCGGCGCCGAGCGCCGTCACGGCGCCGTCGGCCTCCCACAGGATCAGGCGGAACCACAGCTCGTACGCCTGGTGGGTGATGATGAACAGCAGCTCGTCCGGGTGCGGGGGGTCGGAGCGACAGTGCTGCAGCGCGCAGAGCTCCGGCACCCGCAGGTAGCTCTCATAGGTCAGATCGCCGTCCGGGCGCGGGCCGAGGCGGTGGCCGGGGGGCACGGTCAGGCCCCCGCCGGCGCCGCGATCTGCTCGAAGGCGTCGCGGATCCGCCGCGGGATCGCGGTGGGCCGGAAGGTCTCCATGTCGACGCAGACCACGGTTTGCTCCGAACGGGCGCACACCTCGGAGGTGCCGGCCCGATAGACGGTGAACTGGAAGGTGGCCGAGGCGTTTCCCAGCTTGCGCGCCTCCAGATGGACCTCGAGCGCCTCGCCGTACTTCATCGGCTTGCGGAACTCGGTCTTCAGGCCCACGGTCGGGAACCCGATGCGCTCCTCGTCGAGGACGCGGTCGTAGCTCATCCCAACGCACTCCTCGAAGAACTCCTCGAATGCGATGTGGAAGTAGTGGAAGAAGCGCGGGTAGTAGACAATTCCGGCGTGATCGATGTCGCCGAACCGGATCTTGATCTTGGTGAGGTAGACCATCGCACCCTCCGGTTCAGCGTGCCCGTGCCGCGACGATCGAGGTGATCTCGTCGAGCGCGCGCAGCAGCTCGTCATCGCGCGTGTAGTAGTGCGGGCTCATCCGTATGCCGGCGCCCGGGCGGTGATCGACGAGCACGTCGCGGGACAAGAGCTCGCGGGTCACCTGCGCCCCGTCGGGGACGTCAAGGATGACCGTGCCGCCGCGCTCGCGGTCGTTGCCGGGGTTGCGGGAGGGGAAGCCGCGCGCCGCGGCCGCATCCATGAGCAGCCGGGTCTGGCGCAGCGACTTCCGCCGGATCTTCTCCACCCCGATCTCGAGGATGAGGTCGTAACCGGCCTCGGCCGCGTAGAAGCAGGCGATCTGCGGCGAGCCGTGCAGGTAGCGCATGATGCCATCGGCGTAGCGAATCGGCCCGGGCTCGAAGGCGAAGGGAGCCGCGTGCGCCATCCAGCCGGTGACGCGGGGCTCGAACTTCCCGATGAGATCCGGGCGGACGTAGAGGTACCCCGCGCCCGGACCGCCGCAGAGCCACTTCACCGAGCCCCCGACCGCGAAGTCGACGCCGAGGTCGGTGAGCGAGAACGGCACGGTCCCCGCCGACTGGTAGCAATCCAGGACGACGCGCGCGCCGACCCGGTGGGCCTTCTCGACCACCGCCCGCGCGTCCTGGAGGTACGACGACTTGAACAGGACGTGCGAGATCGGGACGAGGAGCGTCTCCTCGTCGATGGCCGCGAGCAGCCGCTCGAGCGGCACCGTGAAGCCGTCCTCGGAGCCGACGACCTCGATCCGCGCCCCCAGCTCCCGGCGCGCCTCGTAGACGTACATGACCGAGGGGAAGTTGAGCTCGGTGTAGACGACCTTGTTGCGCCTGCCCGAGAAGTCGAACGCCGATAGCAGCACCGACTGCGCCACCGACACGTTCTGGTGCATGACGACCGAGCCCGGAGGCGCGCCCAGGATGGCGGCTATCTTGTTGCCGGTTGTCACCGGCATCCCCCACCACCCCTCCTCCCAGGCCCGGATCGAGCGCGCCTCCCAGGCATCGGCGTACTGGAGCAGCCGGAGCCGCACCCCGCGCGGCATGGCGCCGAGCGAGTGCGAGATGAGATGGACCTGCCGGTCGAGGGACGGGAACTCGGCGCGGTAGCGCAGCAGGTCGTCGGGGGGAGAGGTCACCGGCGGAGCAGCTCGCGAGCGATCACGTTGCGCTGGATCTCGGACGTCCCCTCGTAGATGCGCAGCGCCCGGACCTCGCGGTAGATCCGCTCGACCGTCGACCCGGCAACCAGGCCGGCACCGCCGTGGATCTGCACCGCGAGATCGGCGACCCGGCCGGCCGCCTCGGTCGCGAACAGCTTTGCCATCGAGGCCAGCTCCGGCCTCCCCTCCCCTCGATCCTGCGCGGCGGCAGCCTGCAGCACCAGCAGCCGCGAGGCATCGATCTGCGTCGCCATGTCGGCCAGATAGTGCTGCACCCCCTGGAACTCCGCGATCGCCTGGCCGAACTGGTGGCGCCCGGCAGCGTGCGCGAGCGACTCCGCCAGGGCCCGGGCCGCGAAGCCGACCGCCGCCGCACCGACCGAGGCGCGAAAGAAGTTGAGGGTGCGGAGCGACAGATCGAAACCGCTCCCCTCCGCGCCAAGGCGGTGGCTCGCCGGCACGCGACAGCCGTCGAGGCGCACCTCGCCGACGGGATGGGGTGAGAGCAGTCGCTGCGGCGAGGTCGCGAGCCCGGGACGATCATCCTCGACCAGGAAGTAGGTGAGCGCGTGCCTTCCCTCGGCCGCGTCGCCGGTCCGCGCCAGGAGCGCGTAGAAGGTCGCGAACCCGGCGTTGCTGATGAACTGCTTGTGGCCGTCGAGGACGTAGTCGTTCCCGTCGCGGCGCGCGGTGGTGGCGACCGCGCCCAGGTCCGAGCCGGCGCCCGGTTCGGTGATGGCGATCGCCGCCGCCTGCTCCCCGGTGCGCAGCCCCGGCAGGAACTCCGACTTGAGCGCCTCGGAGCCGCCAAGCAGCAGCGGATGCGACCCGAGCCCCTGCATCACGAACAGCGCGTCCGCGAGGCCCGAGGCATGGGCGAGCGCCTCGCGCACCACGCAGATCGCCCGCAGGTCGAGCGGGTCGGCTGTCCCGCCGTACGGCGCCGTCACCACGTGATCGAGGATCCCCCCTTGCGCCAGCAGGTTCAGCAGGCGCAGCGCCGCGCCGGGCGCCTCGTCGTCGATGTGAGCCGGCGCGAGCCGCTCCCGCACAAACCCCTCGACGCGCGCCGCGAGCGTCTCGTGGCGCGGCTCGAGGAAGAGATCGGAACCGGTTACGGTGGCAGCGCTCACTTGAACCTCGGCGACCGTTTGTCGCGAAATGCCGCGAACCCCTCGGCGAAATCGGGATGCTCCATGCAGACCGCCTGGGCCGCCGCCTCGTGGTCGAGCGCCTGGTGGAAGTCCATCGTCGCCTCGCGCTCGAGCGCGCGTTTGGTCTGCGCGATCCCCTGCGCTGGACCCGCCGCCAGCTTCGCGGCGAGGGAGCGCGCCGCGGCGGGGAGCTCCGTCAGCGGCACCACGCGGTTCACCAGCCCGATCCGGTACGCCTCGGCGGCGTCGACCATCTCGCCGGTCATCAGCAGCTCGGCAGCGCGCCCTGCCCCGACCAGGCGCGGCAGCAGATGCGCCGCGCCCATGTCCGCCCCCGACAGCCCCACCTGCACGAACAGGAAGGCGAAGCGCGCCTCGGTCGCCGCGACCCGCAGATCCGCGGCGAGCGCGATCGCCGCCCCGGCCCCGGCGCAGACGCCGTTCACCGCCGCCACGATCGGGCGCGGCAGGTCGCGCATGCGCCGCACCAGCGCGCACGTCATGCGGGTGAACTCCGCCCGCTCCGGCGGCGTCATGGCGAGCAGCGGACCGATGATGTCGTGCACGTCGCCGCCGGTGCAAAACGCGCGCCCCTCGCCCGTGAGGATCACCGCGCGCACGGAGTCGCGGTCGGCGAGCGCCCCGAAGGTGGCGGTCAGCTCGCGGTACACCTCGAAGGTCAAGGCGTTCAGCCGCTGTGGCCGGTCGAGCGTGATCGTCGCGATCCCGTCCGCCTCCTCGTAGCGGAAGGAGCGCGGGTCGGCCCACTCGACCCGGTTCGCCAGCCTCATGCCGATTCCCCCCGGGCGCGCGCGGCGGGAAGCACCGCGTCCGCCTCGATCTCCACCAGCGCTCCGTCCTCGAGCAACCCGGCGACCTGCACCAGCGCCATCGCCGGGAAGTGCTTCCCCATGCGCCGCCGGTACGCGGCCCCGACCTCCGCGAGCGCGCCGCGGTACACCGCGAGATCGGTGACATAGATTCGCAGGCGCGTTAGGTGCCCCGGCTCCCCTCCCGCCTCGACGACGACGGCGACGACGTTCGCGAGCGCCTGCTCGAACTGTGCGACGAAGCCGCCGCTCACGATCTTCGCCGCCGCATCCCAGCCGACCTGGCCTGCGACGAAGAGGTGCGTCCCCTGCGCCGCGATCCCGTGGCTGTACCCGACCGGGGGCGCCAGCGTCGCGGGGTTGACCGCCCACGGGGCGCCGGGCGTCCGGGGAGCGCCGCTCATCCGGCCACCGCTCCGCCGTCGAGGACGATCGCCTGCCCGTTGATGCCGCCCGATCCGTCGAGCGCGAGGGTCACCACCAGGTCGGCGACCTCCTCCGGCCGGATGAGCCGGTTCTGCGGGCTCATCTCCTCGAGGGTGCTGCGCGCCTCGTCCCCCGACAGCCCGGTCTTCTCCGAGATCCGCGCCACCGCCTGCGACGTGAGGTCGGTATCGACGAACCCGGGGCAGACGGCGTTCACCGTGATCCCCTCGGCCGCGACCTCCTGCGCGAGCGCACGGGTGAGGCCGACGAGGCCGTGCTTGGCGGCGCAGTAGGCGGTGACGTAAGGGTACCCCACGCGTCCGGCGGTCGAGGCGACGTTCACGATCCGCCCGCGCCGGCGCCGCAGCATCGGCTCGAGGACCGCGCGGGTGCACAGGTACGCGCCGGTCAGGTTGACAGCGAGCATCCGGTCCCACAGGTCGCGGTCGGTGCGCAGGAACGGCTCGCTGTCGGCGCTGCCGGCGTTGTTCACCAGGATGTCGATCCGCTGGAACCGGGTGATCGCAGCCTGAACCGCGCGCTGGACGCTCTCGGTGTTCGTGACGTCCAGGGGGACCGGGTGCGCCTCCCCCCCCGCCGCGGTGATCTCGCGCACCGTCTCGGCGTTGGCGGCCTCCGAGCGCGAGGCGACGGCGACCGCTGCCCCGGCGCGAGCAAGGGCCAGCGAGATCGCCCGCCCGATGCCGCGCCCACCGCCGGTGACGAACGCGACGCGGCCGGAGAGCGCACCCAACCCGCCACCCTCCACCCAAGCCTCCTTGCGGCAGCGGGCACCGCGTCATGACGCGCCCGGGTCGCCTGGAACCCGCCCACGAACGCACGGCCCGCTGGGCCGTGCTCCGTCGTCCCCGTTCCGGGGCCGCCGAGTGGGGCCCCCCACTCGCGTCACGCCTCGGCCACATTACCGGCGCGTGAAACGGCTGTCAACGCAGGCTTTCGGACCGCGCGGCGGGAGCCCTGCCGGCGCGCATCGCCTGGGGTTGCAGCACCCCCTCATCCCGCGATAAGGTCTGCCACAAATCACCCCATCGGCTCCTGGAGGATCGGCATGAGCATCCTGAAGGTTCTCTTCCTCGGCTTCGTCGCGTTGATCGCCCTGCTCTGCGGGGTGGCGTTCCTCCTCCCCCAGTATTGTCACGTGGAGCGCGCCACGGTGATCGCCGCGCCCCCCGCGACGGTCTTCACGGTCGTGAACGGCTTCAAGCGGTTCAACGAGTGGTCCCCCTGGGCGGAGCTGGACCCGAACGCGGCGTACACCTACTCCGGACCGGAGACCGGCGTCGGCGCGAAGCTCGCCTGGAAGGGGAACCCGAAGACGGTCGGCGAAGGAAGCCAGACGATCACCGCGAGCCAACCGTACACGAGCGTGAGCATCGACCTCGACTTCGGGGCGGAGGGGGTCGCGAAGGCGGTCTACTCGCTCGCGCCCGAGGCGGGAGGGACGCGCGTCACCTGGGGCTTCGACACCGACCTCGGAATGAACCCCGTCTCGCGCTACTTCGGGCTGATGTTCGATGGAATGATGGGCAAAGACTTTGAGAAGGGGCTCGCGAGCTTGAAGACCCTCGCCGAGTCGCTGCCGAAGCACGACTTCGCCGGACTCGAGGTCGAGACGGTCGAGACCACGCCCGTCCGGATCGCCTTCGTGACCGCGTCCGCGCCGAAGGACGAGGCGGCGATCGGACAGGCGATGGGCGCGGCGTACGGCCAGATAGGGGCAGCCATGCGCCGCTCGAAGCTGCAGCAGGCGGGCGCGCCGATCAGCATCAACCGGGAATGGGGGGACGCGGGGATCGTGTTCGACGCCGGCATCCCGATTGACGCCGATCCCGACCCGGCCCTCGCCTCCAGCTCCCCCGTTCAAATCAAGGACACGTACGCCGGCAAGGCGCTGAAGGTCGTCCACCAGGGCGCCTACAGCGGGATGGAGGCGACCTACGAGGGCCTCTTCGCCTACGCCGCCGCCCGCGGCCTCGAGCAGAACGGCCCGCCCTGGGACGAGTACGTCACCGACGCCAGGAGCACGCCGGAAGCGGAACTGCGCACGAACATCTACCTGCCGGTGAAGTAGCGATCGGCCGCGAGGATCGCGGGGACAGGGGGACGACGGCTGCGCACGACGCCAGGGGGAACGCCCCCGGGCCGTATGCTAGACTTCGCGCCGCCCCGAGCCGGAGTGGCGGAACTGGTAGACGCAGGGGACTCAAAATCCCCCGCTCCTTGCGGGCATGGGGGTTCGAGTCCCCCCTCCGGCACCAATGCGCCAGCACGTCTGCACCACCTCCCCCGCCTGCAGCTCCCTCCGAACCCTAGCCGCGGTCGAGCCGTGCCGCCGGGAGCAGTTCGACATACCCCTGCCGCGAGCGGTACGGCTCGAAGTCATCGACCTTTCCCATCCACTCGCCGAACTCGGGGGCACGAGCGGCGGTGGTGAGCAGCGCCAGCGCGGCGTCGGGGTTTCCGGAGCGCGCCTCGACGCGCGCCAGGCAGAAGTCGAACCAGGGGAGGTCGGGAAACTCCAGCCGGGCCCTCTCGGCTTCCCGCCGCGCCGCGACGAGATCCCCCGCGCGCAGCAGCGACACCACCCACGGCGAGCGGATCTCCGAATCGTCGGGGAAGGCGGAGGCGAGGGCGCCGAACTCGACGGCGGCCTCGGCGAAGCGCTGCTGGCGGAACAGCGCCTCGGCCAGGTTCCGCCGCGCCGGCACCAGGCCGGGAGAGAGCGCCAGCGCGGCGCGCGCTTCCGCCTCCGCCTCCACGGGCCGCTCGAGCTGCAGCAGCGCGTTGGCCGCGTTCACCTGCGCCGCCACGAGCGCGGGGTTGATCGCCAGCGCGGCGCGGCAGTGCGCCAGGCCCTCCTCGGTCGCCTCGCGGCCGCGTTCTCCGGTGATCAGGATGAGGCCGAGGTTGTACTGCGCCTCGATGTTGCGCGCGTCCAGATCGAGGGCGGCGCGGAAGTGGCGCTCGGCCTCCGCCTCATCGCCCGTCCGCATGAGACCCAGCCCAAGTGCCCCCTGAGCCAGCGAGTAGTACGGGAAACGCTCGACCCACGCTCCCATGAGCGTCAGGTTGTTGCGCCAGATCGCCGACTCGCGCGCACTCGCCACGCCGAGCACGACGAGGATGGGCAGCGCGGCCCAGCGCACCGCGAGCCCCGCGCCGCGCTCAGCGCCGGGATGGCGGCGGGTGCGGCGCGCGAGCGTCTCCCCCAACGCGACCGTCATCCCCAGCAGCGGCATGTAGAGGAAGTTCTGCGCGTACAGCGACCCGATCGGGATGATCAGGTTGGATGCCGGCAGGAACGCCGCAAGCGCAAAGGCGAGGGGCGCCGCCCGGCGGTCGCGCCGGAGCCACAGGATCGCGATCGCCGCAATCCAGATCGCCAGGAAGAAGATCGTTCCCACCACCCACGCATCGGCGAGCGTCGGCGCGACGGCGCCGGGGCGCTGGTCGCGCGGATCGGTGAAGCCGAGTGGGAAGAAGAGGTAGAGGAAGTAGCGCCCGGCCAGCCCGAGCGCCGCCAGCCAGCGCTCGGGAAGGGGCTGGAACGCGAGCGGATTCGTGATCGGGCTGAGCTCGGCAAGCCCGTACGAGAGCCCCATCCCGACCATGGACCGCAGCAGCACGACGCCAGCCACCGCCATCGCGCAGGACGCGGTCGTCAGCGCCGCAAACCGGCTCCGGGCGGCCCTTGCGGTGCGATCCTCCGCGGGCCCCGAACCCCGCCAGGCGAGGATCGGGATGGCGACAAAGGCGAGCGCCGATTCCTTGCAGAGGAGCGCGAGCAGGAACAGTCCCCCGACCGCCGCGGCGCGCAGCACCCCCGGCCGCGCCTCGCGCTCCCCCCCGGCAAAGCACCCCCACGCCAGCAGGACGAAGAGCGCCGGCAGCAGATCGACGCGCGCCACGATTGAACCGACCGGCCAGGCGGCCACCGGATGCAGCGCGAACAGGGCGCCCGCCAGCATCGCCACCGCCCGCCCCGCCCCCAGCCGCCGCAGGAGCCAGACCACGAGAGCGGAGTTCGCGGCGTGCAGCAGGATGTTGACCAAGTGGAACCCGACCGGCCCCCAGCCGAGGAGCTTGCCGTTCAGCGCCAGCGTGGAGTTCACGATCGGCCGGTAGTAGAGCGCCCCGAACGGCGTCCCCTCCCAGAAGTGGACGCCGAAGGCGCGCAGCGCGCTCCAGGGCTCGCGCAGGAAGGCGTTCTGGACGACCAGGAAGTCGTCGTCGAACACGAACTCGAACCCCAGCGCCTGCAGATGCGGCAGCAGCGCCGCGATCACGACCAGGACGTACGGGATCCAGGGGAAGCGGCGCATCGGCGGACGTCTCAGTGAAGCCAGGTGGGACGAGCGCGGGTCAGGCGGCGACGACGCCGGCAGCCGTGCGCTGCACCGGCCGGTACAGGGTGTCGCGCTCCACCGGGTCCCGACCCGCCGCGCGGATCAGGCGCTCGATCTCCTGATGGGTCATTCCCGCCTCGGTCGCGGCCCCCGCGGCGTGGGTGATCGTCTCCTCGATGATCGTGCCATCGAGATCGTCGGCGCCGAAGTGGAGCGCGATCTGGGCGAGGCGCGGCCCGATCTGGATCCAGTACGCCTTGATGTGGTCGAAGTTGTCGAGCAGCAGGCGCGGCACCGCGATGTTCTTGAGGTCCTGGAAGCCGGTCGTGCGCGGCAGGTGCGCGAGCGCGGTGTTCTCCGGGTGGAACGCCAGCGGGATCAGCACCTGGAAGCCGCCGGTCTCGTCCTGCAACTCGCGCAGTCGCAGTAGGTGATCGACGCGCTCCTCGTCCGTCTCGACGTGGCCGTAGAGCATGGTCGCGTTCGAGCGCACGCCGGCCTGGTGGACCTGGCGCGCGATGTCGAGCCACTCCTCGCCGCTGATCTTGTCGGTGCAGATGATGTCGCGCACCCGCTTCGCGAAGATCTCGGCGCCGCCCCCCGGGCAGGAACCCAGCCCGGCGTCCTTCAGGATCTCGATCGTCTCCGGGATCGACTGCTTGCCGCGGCGCGCCAGCCACTCGATCTCGACCATGGTGAACGCCTTCAGGTGCACCTGCGGGAAGCGCTGCCGCAGCGCCTTCAGGAGGTCGACGTAGTACCCGAACGGCAGCGTCGGATGCAGCCCGCCCACGATGTGGAACTCGGTCACCGCCTCGTTGAAGGTCTGGGCCGCATGCTCGACCGCCTCTTCCACCCCCATCAGGTAGCCGCCGTCCTGGCCCGGCTTGCGCGCCCAGGCGCACAACCCGCACTCGACGTAGCAGATGTTCGTGGGGTTCAGATGGCGATTGACGTTGAAGTAGGCGCGGTTGCCGTGCCGGCGCTCGCGAACCTGGTTCGCCATCCGGCCGACGGCATGCAGATCCGGGGTGCGGTAGAGGAAGACCCCATCCTCGAAATCGAGCCGCTCGGCGCGGTCGACCTTGGCCTGGATCCGGGCGAGCCGGGCTCGGTCGTCCGTCGCTTCCGAGCCGGGTCCGAGTCCCGCCTGGTGTTCCGACATCGGTGCGTCCTCCCTGGGATCTGCTGCCCGTGCGGGAGCGGATTATGCCACAGGGAAGGGGGTAGGTTTCACGGGACGGACGGCGGGAGGGAACGCGCGACTCCAGCAGCTACTCGAACTGAACCATCCCCTGCCTCCGCAGGTTGTCGAGGAGCCGGTATCCCTCGATATCGGTGACGTGCAGTCGGTCGAGCGCGGCCCCCACGGTGGGTCGCTGCGCGAGGATCGCCCCCAGCGGCAGGGCCGCCTCCGGGAGCGTGCCGCCGAAGCGCAGCGCCGGCCCCGCGGCGATGTGGCGGTTCGACGGAATCCGCTCGCTCCAGCCGCTCACCTCGCGGCGCGCGGCGATCCCGCGGCAGACGAGCTGGTTGCCGGGGCGGCGCCAGCCGTCGTCTTCGACGGGGCGCGGGCGGAACTCGAACTCGCCGTCCTCCCAGGTCATCATCCGGTAGAACGCTTTCTCGCCGCTCACCCCGCGGTCGGGAAGCTCCGCGCGCACCACGTTCGCGGCCTTGAAGACGATCCGCCCCGACTCGCCGGCGTGCCGGAGGATCAGCTCCCCCTCCGGGACGGCGTGGCACAGGAGGTGGATCACCGATTCGATGCCGGCGTCGCGAAGCTGTCCGCGCAGCTCGGGGGCGGTGCGGGCCCGCTCGCGCAGATCGACGAAGCGGACGAAGCGGTCAACCTCCCCCCGGCGCGCCGGGTCCATCGGCAGGAAACGGATCCCCATGCCGATCGGAAGCGCATCGTCCCCGGCAACCACCGGGGTTCGAGCTACCTCGGCCTCGAGCACCAGCTCCTTGCCGTCCACCGGTCGGACCAGCACCACCTGGAGCGCGGTGCCGGGAGGGTACGGCTCGTGCGTGTAGAGGAACATGCCTCCCATGCTGATGTCGCGGGTCACGCCGCGCTCGAACTGATGGCGGCTCTTGAAGCGGACCTGCAGGCGGGTCGCGAACCGCACCGCCCGCCGGTGGTCCGGCGGCTCGAGCGCCGCCGCGTTGCTCGAATCCCTGATCGCGCGCCGCGCCTCGTCGGCCCGCTCCCGCTCGAAGGCGAGAAGCTGCAGGCCGAGCCCGGGCTGCTCCCTCCGCGCGGCGGCCTGCTCCGCACCCACCGTGTAGATGACCTCGCCCCGCCCGCGCAGCACCTCTCCGCTGAACCCGAGCGCGAGGACGAAATCGACCTGGTCGCGCAGCGGCCGCTCCACCTCGGTCGGGATGAACAGCCCGCCGTTCGCGAGGTTCTGGTCATACTCCGCCGCGAACTCCTCCGTGGTGCTGAAGGTCACGCGGAGCGGAGACAGGTCGTTGCCGCCAGTTTCCATTTTTTTGTCCATGTGCAGAGCGGGTACTGCTGCCGCGGAGAATATAGGCCCCGGTGGCCATCAAGTAAAGGTGAAAACCGAGGAGTGACACGGGAAGTCATTGAGTGTGCATATATCGATCCTACATGTCGTAGATGCGTGGGAGACGGTGGCACAGTTCCACTTGCGCAGTAAGATGGGGCCAGGAGGAGACCATGATTCGCCACTGCCCGCGGTGCCGGGCGGACTACCGCCCGGAGATCTCCGTCTGTGCACACTGCGACATCCCCCTGGTGGAACGCCAGGAGGAGCACGACCCCCGCTTCGACCCGCCGCCGGCGTTTGGCCCCTTGCCGGCCGCCAGCGAAACCCCGCCGGGGCGCTACGAGAGCCTCTACTTCAGCTATGAGGTGCCGGACCTCCTCCCCTTGGCCGATCGCCTCACCCGCCAGGGGATTCCGTTCCGGGTGGAGACGACGGAGGAGGCGCACGGCGTGAGACTGCCGCGAGCGCGGTACGACCTCACGGTGCGCGACGAGGAGCGGGAGCTCGCCTTGGGAGAGCTCGAGGAGTTCCTGGGGACCGAGGACGATGGGATGGCCGGCGCTCGGTCAGGCGCTCCCGACGGGACCGAGGGGGGAGCGTGCCCCGCCTGTGGCGATCCGATCGGAGAGGCGGACCGGGAGTGCGCGGGGTGCGGCCTGGCCCTGGGTGGGGCGGAGCCTCTGCCCTGAATGCAAAAGGGCCAGCAACGCTGGCCCTTCCGTGTCGTGCGGTCCTCTAGCTATACCGTTGGGATTCTCCAATCTACTTCTGGTCGGGCGCCTTCTGGTGCACCTCGATGCGGCGCTCGAACGTCTTGGTCGGGCCGCCCTTCTCCATCGCCACGTTGTGCCTGGGGCAGAGGTAGACCGCGTCGTCCCCGTCGTCAACGTGCAACGTCGCGTCCCCTTGGGGACAATGCAGCATGTTCCCCTTCATCTCGATCCGGATGACATGCGGCCCGTCCGCCGACTCGGAGAGCATCTTGAACCCCTCGGCGTCGTCGCCGTCCATCGTGATCACCTTCATCTCACCCGGCTCGCCGTCGACGCCGTTCACCGTGATGACCTTCACCTCACCCGGCTCGCCGTCCGCCTCGGCCACGATCTGGATCTGGTGCTCGCCCCCCTCGGGGTGGAACACCATCGTCTTGCTGTCGCCGGCCGTCGCCGTCCAGGTGCTGCCGTCTCCCGAGTCGGAGAGCCAGGTGAACGCCTCGCTCTCCGCGGCGCCCTCGCCTGCGGTCCGCATGACCACCACGGTGCCATGGCCGAGGTCGTCATTGGCCATCACGAAGCAGTGCTGATCCCCGACCTTGCACGTGAGCGTCCGCGTCGCCTCTCCGTCCTCCCCTGGCACGGTGATGTCGATCTTGTCCCCGTGGCGGGCGGCGGTGATCTGCGCCTTCCCCTCGCCAAACGTCCGCGTCTCGCCGTCCTTCATCTGCGCCAGATCCTCCCCCTTCCTGGGGTGGCTCTGGATCTTGTCCGCTGCGGCCGCCAGGGCGACGGCGGCGCCGAGCACCACGATCGCCAGCATCCAACCGTATCTGCGCGTCATGCTCTCTCTCCTCGGGACCGTCAAGAATGCTGCATCGTGCCGCTTTCGCGGCGACGCCGGAGCGCGGGTCGGTCCGTCCGCCGCACCCATTTGCCAGGACTCCCCGGCTTCCACTCCTCCTCACTGCACCCTTCGTACCAGCCACCACCGCCCCTTGCAAACCCTTGCATCTACTTGCATCCAGGCCCGATCCGCTGCTGCCGCGGGCTTCGCCGCGGCCTCATTTGAGGTGGTGCGGCCCGACCTGAGGCGCCTCGCGAACGCCCGCCTCTCGATCGAGGCCGAACTTGCGGACGCGGTACTGCAGGGTCTTGTACGAGATTCCGAGGAGCTTCGCCGCGGGGGCGAGATTGCCGCGCGTGCGCCGCAGCGCCTGCAGGATCAGGTCGCGTTCCAGATCCGCGAGGCGCACGCCGCCCGCGGGCAACTCGATGCCGCCGTTCCCTTCCCCCGGCGGTGCCGCAGCGATGCCGCGCACGTCCGCGGGAAGGTCCTCGGGGGTGAGCCGTGGGCCGCGCGCCAGGAGCACCATCCGCTCGACGCAGTTCAGCAGCTCCCGCACGTTTCCAGGCCACGCATGCGTCTGCAGCAGGTCCAGGACCTCGGGCGCCAGCGCCGGGCGCTCGCGACCGAACTTCGCGGCGGCCTCGTCGAGGAAGTGATCGACCAGCAGCGGGATGTCCTCGACGCGGTCCCGCAGCGGCGGCAGGTGGATCGGCACGACGTTCAGCCGGTAGAACAGGTCGTCGCGAAACGAGCGCCGCCGGATCGCCTCCTCGAGGTTTTCGCCCGTGGCGGCGAGGATCCGCACGTCGACCGCGACCGGCGAGGCGGCGCCGAGGCGCTGGATCTCCTTCTCCTGCAGCGCGCGCAACAGCTTGGCCTGCAGATCGATCCGCATCGCGCCGATCTCGTCCAGGAAGAGCGTTCCTCCCTGCGCCTGCTCGAAACGACCGGCGTGGGAGCGGACCGCCCCCGTGAACGCCCCGCGCTCGTGGCCGAAGAACTCGCTCTCGAGCAGCGTCTCGGGGATGGCGGCGCAGTTCAGCGCCACGAACGGCCCCGCGGCGCGCGCGCTCTGCGTGTGGATCGCCCGCGCCACCAGCTCCTTCCCCGTGCCGCTCTCGCCGCGGATGAGGACCGGGACGTCGGCGCCCGCAATCCGCTCGACGAGCGAGAACACGGCCCGAATCCCCGGGGAGATCCCGATCACGTTGCCGAGGCGATAACGGTCCTGCAGCACCCCCCGCAGCGCCTCGACCTCGTCCTCGAGGCGCCGCTGCCGCAGGACCTTCGCAAGCACGAGGAGCAGCTCGTCGCGCTCGAACGGCTTCGTCAGGTAGTCGGCCGCCCCCTGCTTCATCGCGGCCACGGCCTGCGACACCGAGCCGAAGGCGGTCATCAGGACGACCGGGAGGTCCGGCTGCAGGCGGCGCGCCGCCTCGAGGAGCGCGAGCCCGTCCATCTCCGGCATCTTCTGGTCGGTCAGCAGCAGATCGAACCGGTCGCGCTCGAGAGACGCGAGCGCCTCCGCGCCGTTGGCGGCGATCTCGACCTCGAAGCCGGCCCGCGTCAACAGGCTGCGGAGCATCTCGCGTTGATGCGGTTCGTCGTCGGCGACCAGGAGCCGCCCGCCAGGAGCCGCCAGCGTCATGCCGCACCCGCCGCGGCGGCAGGCTCCGGCGCACGGCACGGGAACACCAGCCGCACGTGCGTCCCCTCCTCGGGCCGGCTGGCGAGCGACACTCGGCCGCCGTGATCCTCGACCACCACCTGGTGAACCATCGCGAGGCCGAGGCCGTGCCCGTCCTCACGCGTCGTGTAGGCGAAGTCGAACACCTTGTCCTGGTCCTCGAGCGGGATCCCGCGACCGGTGTCGGAGACCTCGACGAGCGCCTCGTCGCCGTCGCGCCGGACGCTGAGCGAGAGGGCACCCCCGTTCGGCATCGCCTCGAACGCGTTCAGCACCAGGTTCAGGATCGACGAGCGGATCGACTCGGGGTCGCCCTGAATCATCGGCACGCCCTCCCCCGTATCCACGCGCACCGCGACGCCGCGCCGCACCGCCTCCTTCTCGACCAGATCGGCGGTGTCGCGCAGCAGCGCGCCGAGGTCGACCTCGACCCGCGCGCGCCGGTCGCTGCGCGCGAAGCGCAGGAAGTTCTCGACCAGGCGATCGAGGCGGCGGATCTCCTCGCGGATGATCGCGGTCGAACGGTCGAACTCGCCGCGCCGGGGACCCTCCTCCGGCCGCGCCGTCTCCTGCAGATTCTCGACCGTCAGCCCGATCGAGTGCAGCGGGTTGCGGACGTCGTGCGCGACGCCGGCGGCGAGCCGCCCGAGCGCGGCGAGACGCTCGCGGCGGGTCAGCTCGCGCTCGCGCTCGCGGCTGGCACGCAGGCGACGCGTCATCTCGTTGAAGGCGCGACCGAGGCGGCCGATCTCGTCGCCGCCGGTCTCCGCCACCTGCACCTCCAGGTCGCCGTCGGTCAGGCGCCTGATCCCGGTGTCGAGGCGCCGGATCGGACGGGTGAACCGGGCGGCAAGGCTCGCGGAGAGCACCGTGCCGACGAGAAACACCCCCACGAACAGGAACAACGTCCGGCGGCGGAAGTCCGCGAACAGGTCGTGGAACTTCTCGGTCGGGATCGGCAGCACGATCTCGCGCGTCATGACGCGCTGCGCGGGGGCGGCGGTCTTGAGATGCATCGCGGGCTGAGCTCCGCCGGTGTCCTCGCCGGGCCGCCAGGTCGGGATCCGCAGCAGCGTCCCGAGCGCCGGGTCGGCCTCGGCCCGCACGTCGTCCACCTGGACATAGAGCCGGTGCTCCTCGTCGGCGGCGTCGAGGTCGCCATGGGAGAGGGCGATCCGGAATGGCCCGTCGTGCGCGTCACCAGCCGGCGCGGAGTCGCCACCGCTCTCCTGGCCGGCCACCGTGACCCCAGCCTCGGCGTGGAACCCTGGCTCCCCCAGGTGGCTGGCCGAAATCCTCGAGATGATGACGACCGCTGAGAGCTGCTTCCCGTCCGCTCCGCTTTCCTGCGTGGTCCAGGTGCCGACTGTCTCCCCGCCTGGGCTGGCAACCGCGCCATCCGCCACCTGCTTCTCCCCGAGCAACAGCAGCTGGTCGGGCCCCGGCTGCCGGGGGAGGCTCGGCTCCGTGCTTCCTTCCCCCGCCTGCTCGAAGGTGCGCAGCGTCTCCTTGCCCACCGTGGAGATCGTCTTGGTCACCTCGTCCATCACCTCGGCCTGGTACGAGTTCATCAGCAGCGCAAACGCCGCCAGCGACAACAGCAGCACCAGGCTCATCAGGCCAATCAAGCGCGAGGTCATGGGAGTTCCCTCCACCACCCGACCGCGAGGATCCGCGCGGCGGGCGCCATCCGGGCCAGTCTAGCACCGGGATCCGAGGCGCGACGCGCCCCGGGGTCGGGAGTCACCGCGCAGGACGCGAGGGTGAGGGGGAGCGTAGCAAAGGCGGGAGCGAGTCTCATCACGGGACGATCAGCAACCAGCGTGCCCGCCTCTCGGGGCGATGCGGTCGCGCACGTTTTCAATGACTTGGCAGCTGACGCAGCCGCGTTCACGATTCCTGCCGCCGCGACGCCACCCCAGATGAGGCGGCTCACCTCATCCGAGGTGGCAGCTTCAGCTCCGTCACCCCGGCGGAACACGACTTTGTCAGATTCTTCCGAGAGGTGGCACGGCGAACCGACGGGGTCGCGGTGACGAGGCGAGGGGCTGGGAGGTCGCTCCCTGGGTTGTCATTCCGGCGAACGCCGGAATCCACCGACCGCCCGGGAGCGTGGTTGGGCTGGGAGTTCCGCCCATCCGACGACAGGCATCGAGGTCCACGGGATCACCTCGCTGCCGGTGGACCCCGGCCTTCGCCGGGGTGACGGAGGTAGGGGGGCGATGCTCGCAGATCCAGGGGAAGGGTGCGGAGCGCCCATTCTGCAACCAGTTTCGCCCGCTTCACCTCTCGCGAGAATATGACAAAGTAGTGGGAAGCCGGTCCACCGGGAGCGATACGGTCCACTCGGCCACGAGCGCCATTCTTCCCAACGAGGACACGTCTCGCGGAGGACGACAGGGGAATCAGTGCCGCCCGCGCTCCCTCTCCTTCGCCGGTAGGATCTCCAGGCACGTGGTCCACCAGCCGGTCAGGATCGTCTCGGCGAACTCCTCGGGGAGCTTCTCGTCGCGCATCTCGCCGGCGAGCCGCTCGGCGTCATAGTCGAAGCGGATGAACTCCGTCCGCAGCGGCGGCCCGGCGTCGAGGAGCGCGTAGACCCCGCCGCGGCGGCCGTCGTTCGGCGGCCGCCCGATCACCCCGACGTTCACCACCTGACCTCCCCCGGGGAGATCGCGCTGCCACGGCAACCCGGTGTGGGTGCACAGGAGCGCATCGGCGCCGCACTCCGCGAGGAGCCGGCGCAGGAAGGCGTTCGAGGTCGTCGTCTCCCACAGGAACTCGTTGATCCGGCGCGGCGAGCCGTGGCAGAGGAGCAGCCGCTGTCCGCCGAGTTCGAGACGGATATGCTTTGGAAGCGTCCCCATCCAGTGCTTGAACGGCTCCGAGGTCCGCGCCGCGGTGTAGTCGTAGGAGAGCTGCGCGAACTGATTGTCGCGCGGGTCGGTGTACCCGCAGTTGCAATCGCCCGCGCCGCTGGCGAGCGACTCCTCGTAGTTCCCCTGGATCGTCTCGACCCCCCCGGCGACGAGCAGCGGCCAGACGCGATCCGGATGCGGCCCGAACGCTCCGAGATCCCCCAGGCAGTAGATCGCCTCGGCGCCGCGGCGCCGCGCGTCGAGAAGGACCGCTTCGAGCGCCAGCCAGTTCGAGTAGACCCCGCCGAAGGCGGCGATCCGGCGCGGCCCCGTGGCGGGCGGCACGACTCTAGGTCCGGCAGGTCACGCCGAAGGCGTGGCAGGTGTAGCAGGCGGAGTGCGAGAGCGGAAAAGGACGGAGCGTCGCGCCCAGCGTGGAGCCCATGATCGCGTCGTCGTGATCGATCAGGATCGGGCAGACGTACACCCCCTTCCCGGTGACCATGCGACTGGACGAGCATTGCAGCGCCGCCGTGTCGGCCTCGGTCAGCGCGGCGCCGCGCAGCGACTCGCAGCTGGAGTAGCCGCGCTCGCGCTCGACCTCGCGGCCGATCCGGAACATTGAGAGCACCTTGAGGCGCGGGCGCGGCAGTCCAAGGGCGCGCATCCGCTCGAGGAACGCCGCCCGGGCGCGCGGCGAACCGATGTCGGGGGTCACTTCGGTCACGGTCAGGACCGGGTTCAATCCGGCCGCGGCGAGCCGGGCGGCAGCCGCGGTCGCCGCGTCGAAGGTGCCCGGGCCGCGGATCGCGTCGTGCGTTTCCGCCTTGTAGCCGTCGAGCGAGATCCGCAGGTCGAGCGAGTAGGGGGAGCCCGCCGCCAGCGCGCGCAGCCGCTCGACCCGGGACGCGTCCATGATCAGGCCGTTCGTGAGCACCGTGGCCGGGCCGAGCGCGAGCGTCGCCGCGAGGATCGGGAAGATCTCCCGGTTCATGAACGGCTCGCCGCCCGTGAAGTAGTAGTCCTTGACCCCTAGTGCTTCCGCCTCGGCGAGGCGCTCCTCCACCTCCGCCAGGGTCAGCATCCGCTGCGAGTGGTTGTCGGGCGCGCACGAGATGAAACAATGAGTGCAGCGCAGGTTGCAGATGGTGCCCGCCACCTGGAACCAGACCGTGTCGAGCGCCACCAGCGGCACCTGGGGGAACCCACCCCCGTCACCCCGGCGAAAGATACTCTCTTGGTTGTCAAGTGGAGAGGCGATAGAATTTCTCCCCCTCGAAGTCGCAATCGTGATGCAGCATGCCCCAGATGGCGTGCAGCAGCTTACGCATGAC
>Ga0137429_1000060_pt1 | contig 62030 bp, 44 predicted proteins | sample EasRivERMZT736_2_FD_102304 | JGI IMG/M metagenome (GOLD analysis project Ga0137429, IMG submission 102304) | Soil microbial communities from meander-bound floodplain in the East River, Colorado, USA - East River MetaG ERMZT736_2 | ecosystem: Environmental > Terrestrial > Soil > Floodplain ...
CTTGTCGAAGCCCGATCGAGTCGGCCAGCGGTCGGTGGGACCGGAGGGGCTGATCTCCCAGGCTGCGGTCTCGTGCGACTTGCCGAAGGCGGCGGTGCTGAAGCCGTTCAGGCGCAGCATCTCGGCCAGCGGCGCCACGCTGTTCGGGCGCTGTCCGGTCTGGCCCGGGAAGGACGTGGCCGTCTCCGTGATCGAGCCCATGTTGTTCACGTGGTGGTTGCGGCCGGTGAGCAGCGCCGCGCGGGTCGGCGAGCAGAGTGCCGTGGTGTGGAACTGGTTGTAGCGCAGTCCGCCCTTCGCCAGCCGCTCCAGCGTCGGCATGTAGACCGGCCCGCCGAAGGCGCTGGCCTGGCCGAAGCCCATGTCGTCGATCAGGACGATCAGCACGTTGGGCGCCTTCGCGGGCGCCCGGACCTCGAATCGCGCCGGGGCCTTCGCGTTGCGTGCATCGAGCTCGGTGACGGGAGCGGGTTTCGGCTCCGGGATCGGCAGCACCGTGCGATCGAGGGGGTCCGCCGCACTTGCGGCCAGGCACGGCGCCAGCCCTGAGAGGAGCACGACGGCAAGCAGGACTCTACTGCAGTTGGTTTGCATGGCTTGCTCCTGACGCGACGGTTGCGACGCTGGTGTCGTGAATGCAATTGGCAGGAGGATAAGCGCAAGCCGGTGGATCGTCAACTGGCAGGGTTGAGGTGTAAAGTGTAACCCCTATCGTTGTCTGATCATGGCTCGAGGCCCCCATGGGGATCAACTGGCAGGACGTGCGTTATCGCGGCGATGTCCGCGACGTCGAGGAGATGTTCGAGACCTACCGGGTCGGGGACTATCTCGAGACGTTCGAGGAGAACGCGCGCCAGCGGGACGAGGGGATCCGCGGGCAGCTGCTGCGTGACGGCATTCGCCTGACCGCCAAGCTCTCCCCCCGCATCTTCTCCCTCTTCTACCAGGTCTGCGAGCGCCTCGAGCTGAAGGCCACGGCGGACGTCTTCTGCCTGTCGAGCCCCGAGATCAACGCCTTCGCCGCCCGGGACATGCGCGGCACGGAAACCACCTACCTGGTCGGCGTCACCGCCCGGGCCCTCGAGCAGCTCGACGACGCAGAGCTCAGGTCGATCCTCGGACACGAGGTCGGCCACTTCCTCTACGGGAACAACCGCTTGAACGCGCTGATCTCCATGGATCAGGGGAACCCGTCCGCCACCGTCCTGCCCGCGCTCGGGGAGAGCCTCTTCCTGCGCTGGCGCAAGAAGGCGGAGATCAGCGCCGACCGTGCCGGCCTGCTGGCGAGCGGCGACTTCGGAGCCTCGGCGCGCTCGCTGCTCAAGGCCACCTTCGGGCTGAGCGAGAAAAACCTGAACCTCGACGTCGGCTCGCTGCTGGCGCAGGTCGAGGAGATCAAGGGGAAGCCGGAGCTGGTCGAGGAGGCGTTCGCCTCGCACCCGCTCCTGCCGATCCGCCTCAAGGCGCTGGAGCTGTTCTCCACCTCGGAGAAGGCGAGTCGCAACGGGTTCCCCGCGAGCGGACCCCTGCTGACGGACGACGCTCTCGAGGGGCAGGTGGATGATCTGATCCGGCTCACGCGCCGGTATCCGCACGATCCGCTGCACGAGGACCTGATGCGCCTGGTCGCGCTCGGCGGCGCCCTGCTGCTGAGCGCGGACGGGGACGTGAGCGACGACGAGGTCAAGATCCTCGTCCGGATCCTGCACCAGTACTTCACCGACGAGCCCGAACAGGAGATCGTGACCGACCGGCAGGAGATTCAGACGCGCCTCGCGGAGGTCACGAAACGGGTCCGCGAGAAGGGGGACGACGGCGACGCGCGGTTCGTCCTGTCACGCCTCGCCGAGGTCGCACTCGCCGACGGGGCCCTGCTCGACTCAGAGGGGACCGTCATCCTCGAGATCGCGGAGATGCTGGGAGTGCCAAGCAAAACCGCCTACGGCATCCTCGTGGGTGCGGCGCAGGCGTTCGGGTTCCGCGCGGACGTCAAGCTGAACCGGATCGCCGAGCAGCTGCGGCGCAACCTCCAGACCGGCTTCAAGCACGACCCGGCGCCGCCGCCCGGGCCCGCGCGCTAGCCGTCTCGCTACCCCGCGAACAACCTCACCACCTTCACGACGCCCCAGGCCACCCCGAAACAGACCGGGAAGGTGAGGATCCAGGCGGTCACGATCTCCCCCGTCACGCCCCAGCGCACCGCCGAGGCGCGACGGCACGATCCCACCCCCATGATGGCGGTCGAGATGGTATGGGTCGTGCTGAGGGGGATGCCGAACCTCGAGGCGAACTCGATCGTGGCGGCCGCGCCGATCTCGGCGGCGAACCCCTGGTGCGGCTCGAGCTTCGTCATCCGCATGCCCATCGTGCGGATGATCTTCCAGCCCCCCGTGGCGGTGCCCAGAGCCATCACGCCGCCGCACAGCAGGATCACCCAGAGCGGGATATCGAACGTGGGGAGCACGCCGCTGATGACCAGGGCGAGCGTGAACGCCCCCATGAACTTCTGGCCGTCGTTGCTGCCGTGGCCGAACGCCATGAAGGCCGACGACATGATCTGCAGCACCCGGAACAGCCCCCGCACCTTTCCCGGCGCCTGGCGGCGGAAGCCCCAGTAGATCGCGATCATCACCAGGAGCCCCACGCCGAACCCGAGGAACGTGGAGAAGAAGAGACCCAGCAGGACCTTCTGCCACCCCGCCCACAGCAGCACGCTGGGGCCCGCGGTCGCGAACCCGGCGCCGGCAAGCCCGGCCACGAGCGCGTGCGACTCGCTGGTCGGCAGTCCCCAGCGCGCCGCGAGCGTCGACCAGAGGATGAGTCCGACCATGGCGCCGCCGACGGTAACCAGGTCCACCGCCTTCGGATCGACGATTCCCTTGCTGATGGTGCTGGCGACGGCGGTCCCCGACAGGGTGCCCAGGAGGTTGAACACGGCGGCCATCAGCACCGCCTGACGCGGCGACAGCGCGCGGGTCGAGACGACCGTCGCGATCGCGTTCGGCGCGTCGGTCCAGCCGTTGACATACTCCGCCCACAGGATCAGGAAGAGGACGAGAAGGAGCCCCGGCTGGAGAAAGCTCATCGGCGGGAAGCCGCGCTCAGCCTTGCTTCACGATGATCGACTCCATCGTGTTGGCGACGTCCTCGCACTTGTCGATCGCCGCCTCGGTGACCTCGTAGACCTCCTTCCACTTCATCACCTCGAGCGGGTCCGGGGTCCCCTGGAACAGCCGCCCGAGAGCCAGCCCGAGCGCGTGGTCGCCGGCGTTCTCGAGCCGGTTGATCTCGATGCAGTAGTCGAGCAGCCGGCGTTGCTTCTCGGGCGCCTGCATCTCCCGCACCGCCTTGCGGATGTTCTCGGTGCTCTGCAGCAGGATGTCGGCCATCTGCACCAGCTCGTCCGAGCTGTGGTCGATGCGGTAGAGGAACATCCGCGAGGAGATCGCCTGGATGATGTCGACGATATCGTCGAGCTCCGAGGCGAGCGCGTGGATGTCCTCCCGATCGAACGGCGTGACGAAGGTGCGGTTCAGGCGGTCCTTGATCTCGTGGGTGGTGATGTCCGCCTCGTGCTCGATCTCGCGCAGCCGATCGAAGGCGGGCGACTCCAGGCTCCACTTCTGCACGAGTTCCTTGAAGACCCGCGCGGCCTCGACGTTGTGCGCCGCCTGCGCCTCGAACAGCTCGAAGAACTTCTGCTCCTTCGGGATCAGGCTGAACGCCATGCGGGCTCCCGCACAGGCGAATCCGGCTTCGAGCGCGCACGTCTGCGCGGCCGCGTCGGCGGGAGTCGCCAGGTTGTCCGTCGTTGCCGTGGAAAAAACCAGCCGGGCTGATGACACCTCGCCGGCCGGCGTCGCCGGGCCCTTGTTCCCGGCGACGGGGGCATTCTAGCGCAAGAACCCTCGGTGTCCTCCCAACTCTCCCCCATCCCTGCCCACCTACATCACCTCGGCCCACCTACCCCACACCAACACAAGTGCCCCACCCCAACCCACCTTCCTCACCCCGGTCCGCCTCCGTCACCCCGGCGGAAGCCGGGGTCCAGAGCGGGGATCGGAGTCACGCCGGAAACCTAGCCCTGACGCCACGCCAGGATCCCCGACTATTCCTCACAGCGTGCCGACGCTTCTCGCTCGCACGGCGGCGCACGAGTGACAGTCTGGGCCACGACGGTCCAGCCGTGGATGGGCGGCGGTGTGGTAGGGTCGCGCAACCGTACGGAGAACGGCAGCATGCCCTCGACAAGAACTCCCTCGGACGCCGGGCCCGCAGAGCCGAGCGACGAGACCTTTCGCCGGTTCCTCATGCGCGAGCCCGAGGCGCTGGCGCGGGTCGCGCGGGAGATCGACGCGGTCGTGCGGCAACGCGGCTACTTCATCCCGGCGGACCACCGTGCGGATGTCGCGCAGGATGCCCAGGTCAGCCTCTGGGAGGAATGCGCCCGCCCCGGCTTCGCCGTCCGCGAGGGCTTCCTGCATTTCGTGCGCACCATTGCCTACCGCCGCTGCGTCGATTGGCTCCGCAAGCAGCGCCCGGTAGCCTCGCTCGATCCCGAGACCCCGGACGGCGACCCCCGTGCCGACCAGCGCCACCTGGCGCGCGAGGACGCGCGGCTGGGGCTCCTCGTGCTGCAGGGGCTGCGCGAGCCGTGCCGGGAGCTCCTGCGCTTGCAGATCGTCGAGGAGAAGGGATACGCCGAGATCGCCGTTCTGCTCGGCCGCAGTGAGGGGGCGCTGCGCACCCAGATGTGCGAATGCCTGAAGCAGGCGCGGGCAGCGCTGGCGAAGCTGCAGGGACAAGCACCCACGGAGAGGAAACGACCATGAACCACGATCAGGCCGCGCTGCTCCTGCCGGAGTATCTGCAAGACCGTCTGGCCGCGGGCGACCGCGACGCGGTGGCCGCGCATCTCCGGGGATGCGAAGAATGCGCGGCGCTCGCTCGCACGCATCATCTCCTGACGGGGGCGCTGGCCGAAGCGGGCGTCGCCGGCGTATCGGCGCATCCCGGCAGCGACGAGGTGGTGGACTACGCGCTCAACGGAGCGCAGATGCCCACTCCCGACCTCGCCCGGATCGGGGCACACCTGCAGTCGTGCGGACCCTGCCGGCAGGCGGTTGACGCGACCCGCGAGGCGGAGACGAGCCTGCGCCTGAGGAACGGCGGGGGACGGACCGGGTTGGCCGGGCTGCTCGCACGGTTCCGGGGACATGGGGGGCTCGCGATGGCCGCCGGGTTGACGCTGCTGCTCCTCGGCGGCGCGACGCTCATCCCCTTCTACTGGGCGCCGCGGATGAACGCGGTGATCGAGGAGCTGCGAGCCGAGAACCAGCGGCTGGGATCCGAGATCCTCGACCTGCGGGGAGTGCTGGCGCGTTCCCCCCGGGAGTGGGGCGGCGCGATCCACCTTCCGGTGTTCGCGAGCCCGCAGCGCGGGACCAGGACCCGGCTGCGGGTCGAGGTGCGTGAGGGGCAGTCGTCGATCCCGGTCGTGGTGGTACCGCCGGACCTTGAGCAGCTCCCCGCTGCCGCCTCGTTGCGGCTGGAGATCCGGCAGGACTCGGGCCGGGTCGCGTGGGACTACACCCAGACGGTGGGAGAGGCTCGCGCGGCCGTGGCCAAGGCGAATCTCCTTGCGTACTCGGTCCCAGCCTCGCGTCTGACGCCCGGCTCGTACGTGCTGACGCTTGCGACCGGCTCCTCCCCCACGTCGCCGCTGCTGCTGGTTCCCTTCGACGTCGTCCCTGCGAGCTGAGCCTTCGGCTACCCTCGTCGTCCCGGCGAAAGCCGGGACCCAGGAGGCACCATGGACCGCGGCGCAATGCTCATCGCCAGTCCCCCGCCGCCACGAACGCGCCCCAGGTGAACGGGTGCGTGGACTTCCCCGCACGACGCAGGGCCTGGATCGTGCCGACCTGGGCCGCGCGCACCGCCGCGTCGGTCGCCGCACCCGACAGCCGCGCCTCGTATAGGCGGCGCATCCAGCCACCTGCCGAGTCGTCCTGAACCTGCCAGAGGCTGGTCGCGACCGTCCGAGCACCGGCCGTCTGAAAGGCGCGGCGTAGCCCGAGGATCCCCTCCCACGCCTGCTGCTCCCCAAGCCCGGTGTCGCACGCAGACAGCACCACCCAGTCGGTTGCGCGCAGGTCGAGCGAGGCAATTTCCTCCGCGGTCAGCAGGCCGTCCTCGCCGGTCCCGAGGTCGGCGCGCCGGTTGGCGCTGGCGAGCGCCAGGCCGGAGCGAAGGAGGGGGCTCTCCGCCACCGCGGGCGGCAGCGTCTCGGAATCCCACGGCCCCGCGCGGCCCGCGGCGGCCAGCGGCGGCCGGTCGCAGCGGTCCTGGAGGAGGAAGCCGTGAGTGGCGAGATGCAACAGCGAGTGCCCAGGGGACTGCGCTTTCACCGCCGCCTCCGTCGCCGCGCCGGCGACGAGCACCGCCAGATCGCCAGCACCAGCGTGGGCACTCCAAGCCCCAGCGACCGCCTCCGCCTCCGCCCGCGCCTGCGGCAGGGGGTCGAAGCGCAGGGTATCGTCGCGCAGACACGGCTCGGACTTCGGGGACCGCATCGCCAAGTTCGGAGTGCCAGTGTGCGCCGCCTCCAGGACAGTTGGCGCCCCGGCAATCGCCTCGAAATCGGGTCCACCGACCGCGAGTAGCCCCCGGGCCTTCACCTCACGCGGGCGCTCGGCGGCGTCGCGCTCGGCAACCAGCAGGTGGATGGTCGGCCCGTTCTCCGCCAGGAAGCCGCCGCGGCGTGCCGGGAGCGCCGAGAAGTTCACGAGCGAGAGCGCACCGTCGGGCACGACCAGGATCCGGCTCACCTTCCCCACGGCCCGTATGACCGGATCCCATACGACGCCACGCAGCGCCTCGCCCGCCACCCGGCAGCGCTCCTCCGCGGCGCGGGCAAGCTCCGGGATCGGGCTGGGCGACGTCGAGGCCTCGTGCCGCCAGCGATCCACGAGCGACGCAATGACCGGGGCCGGCCCCAGCGACAGCGCGAGCGGCTCCGTCGCGGCGGGAGGCAGGACCAGGGCCACGTAGGTTGGAACGGGTGCAGCCGGCCCGCGCGGCGAACCCGTACCATTCGGGGCCGGAGTGCGCTCCAGGTGCACAAAGGAAACCAGTGCTGTCCCTTCCGGGAGCGAACGCGCAACCTCGGAAAGACCGACCTCCGCGCGCGCTTGCGAGTCGCGGAACACGCGGCTCCGCTCCGCAAGCGCCCGCTCCATCTCCTCCTTCGTACGGCGCGCCTGCTCGAGCTGGGCAAGATAGACCTCCGCGGTCATCTCGGCTGGTCGTCGCAGCGTCAGATGCGCGAGGCGCTCGCGCGCCGCAGCGAGTGCCTGGCGCAGATCCTCGGCGTCTGAGTCTGCCAGGCTGAGCGTTGCCCGCTGTCTCCCCGCCATCTCGTCCAGCACAAGCGCGCGCGTCCTTACCACGGCGTCAAGAGCACGGGCGAGTTCGGCGGGACTGCCGCTATCCAGCGCGATCGACAGAGCCAGATCGATCCGCCCGGAATGGAGCACGGCGAGCCGAAGCACCTGGCGCTCGGCCAGGGCCTGTCCGACCATTCGGAGCTGCCGTCGCGAGATCTCGACGGAATCGAGCGCCGAGGCAAGCGCTGCCGTGCGGTCCCCAAGCTGACGCTGTACGGCCGCGACCTGCCCGAGAATGACGGGGACCTGCGGACTCTCCGTCCCGAGGGCCCTGCGCGCCAGAGCCAGCGCCTCACGGAGGGTGCTCAGTCCCGTCTGCGGCTCGCCAACTGCGGCCAGGCTGACCCCGAGAACCGTCGACGGCACGATCAGGTCCGGATGATCGGGCCCGAGCTGGCTTCGCAGGACAGCAACCGCCCGCTCCTGAAGTCGTCGCGCCTCCGCCCAATCCCCCCGGTCGCCGGCGAGCACCCCGAGGTTCGTGAGGCTTCGGGCGACCGCCGAACTCTCAGCCCCACTCATCGCCTCGCGCAGGGCAAGCGACTGGCGGTAGAGCGCCTCGGCACGCCCCGGGTCCCCCGTCCTCCAGAGGAGGTTCGCCAGGTTTTCGTAGCCGAGCGCTCGCCGCTCCCGGTCGCTCTCGGGCCGAATCTCCCAGATCTTGATCGCACGCTCCAGCAGCGGTCGAGCCTCGGCATAGTCCGCCATGGAGTAGGCCATCTGGCCCGCGTTGTTGAGCGCCAGCGCCACTTCCGGGTCTTCCGGGCCCTTGATCACTTCGAGTGCGCGCCAGGTGGAGTCGAGAAAGCGAAGGGCCCCTGTCGCGTCGCCCCGATCCTGGAGGATCAACCCATAGTTCGCGCGCACATGCGGCAGCAGGGAACCCGAGGGATCCGACTTCTCGAGGACCCGGATCGCCTCGAGGTAGTCCGCCTCGGCACCGTGGTAGTCGCCTTGGAGTTGGCGCAGAACGCCGAGGCTGTTGAGGGCATTCGCGACGTCGGGGTCATCGAGCCTGAGCTTCGCACGCCGGATTGCCAGCGCCCGCTCGAACAGTGGCCGCGCGGCCTCGTAGTCGCCGAGATCCTGAAGCAAGGAGCCAAGGCTGCGGAGGCTGTTCGAGACCTTCGGGTCGTCGGGGGGAAGCGTCCTCTCGCGGATCGCCAGTGCCCGCTCGAGAAGCGGCCGGGCGGCCGGCCTCTCACCGAGCTTCGACAGGACCAAGCCCAGATTGTTCAGCGTGGAGACGAGGTCACCGTCCTCGGGGGGAAGTAGCCGCTCCCGGATTGAGAGCGCGCGCTGGAACGCGATGCGCGCCTCGAGGCGCTCTGCGCGTGCGTCGCGAACATTGCCCAGGGTGTGGAGAACGCGGGCGAGGTCGAGCTCGGCATCCGGCATTGGCTCGAGGATCGCGACTGCCCGCTCGGCGAGGGTCACGGTCTCCGGATCCCGGTGTTTTCCCCCGCGCCAGAGCGCCTCGACCAGCGGGTCAATGATGCGCGCGGCGTCCGGCGAGTTTGCACCCGATGTCTCTTCGACGCGTGCAAGCAGCTCGCGGGCCCCCTGCTCAGCCGCCGCGTACTCGCGGCGGGAGATCTGCGCGCGCAGGGACGCGATGCGCGCCGTTAGTAGGTCGAGCGAGGGCTCGACGGACAATGCCGAGCAGGCAAGTGCCAGGACGAACGAGCGCAGCCTCAACCCTTCGAAGAATCTGCGGCAGACGCTCACGGTGGCCTCTCGGAACCTGAATCAGCTGTGTGCGGAGACTATTCGACAGGTCCGGCCTCGACGTCAAGGCGGGAGCCCTGGGGCGAACGGAAGGGTCTATGGTCGCATGTTTTTCGGAGAATTGGGGCTGACATCGTGTCCAAACGCACGACTAGGAGATAAGTCAAGAGGCTGGAAGAGCGGCAAGACCGGCCCAGTCCCGGAGGAGACCGGTCGTGACGGCATGGAGTTACAGTATGAGACCATTTCTCGAAACTGCAGCGGCAACGGCCCCGCTGCCTCGGGAGGCAGCAAGATGAGAGGAAACGTGCCATACGGTGCTGCGTTGATTTCATGCCTCCTAACCGGAGGTCTGTGTTCATGGAGCGAGGCTCAAGTGTGCATTCAGTCCCCGGCTGGGGCGGTGAGTTGGTGGCCGGGCGATGGCGACGCATTGGATCTCATCGGGGGACATCACGCAACACCGATGAATGGGGCTGGATTTGGACCCGGAAACGTGGACGAGAGTCTTCAACTCGACGGGATCGACGACTATTACAGCGCACCGGACAGCGCTGCTCTCTATCCCACGGGGTCGTTCTCCGTCGAAGCCTGGGTAAGCACGTCAGACGCGTCCAAGACGCAGGTGATCATTTCACACTACGAGTGCGGTTTGGAGTGTGTGCCTTGCGTCTCCTCGTCTGTGTACGCCCTCCAGATTCGCGCTGGGATTACTGAGTTCTTTTTTCGGGATGGCGACGCGGAGTGCGGCGACGCCCAGTTCGTGGGGGGCCGGACGTTTGTTAGTGATGGGAACTGGCATCACCTGGTGGCAACCCGCGACGTCGATACCGGCACGGCGACCCTGTTCGTAGACGGCACAGTCGACGGTTCGGGCGGGTTGGGCAACGCGGCGGGACCTATGGGAAATAATGATGGCTACGTTGATCCGGTGACCATTGGTGCCATCTGGAATCCGCTCCAGCTCGGGGGCGGTCTGACCTCGTTTTTCGCTGGGAAAATAGATGAGGTTGTTTACGTGAACCACGCTTTGTCTCGTTGCGAGGCGAAGGCAGCATTCGATGCTGGGAGCGCTGGACACTGCAAGGGAGACACGGATGACGACGGCATGTCGGATCGTTTCGACAACTGCCCGTCCGTCAGCAACGCAGCGCAGGTCGATACGGATGGGGACGGTCTCGGTGACGCTTGCGATTGCGCACTAGACGATCCGGCTCTCTTGGCCTCCCCGGACGAAGTTTGCACCCTGGGTGTCGGAACTGGAGGCATCGCGGAGCAACTAGCATGGTCCTCCGGAGCACTGACAGCAGGAACGGGCACGGTGTACGACCTTCTCCGTGGTGCGCTCAACGAATTCCCCGTCGGAACCGGCGTGTCCGAGTCCTGCCTCGGTTCGAGCGTTCCCGGGCTGACCACGATGGACTTCGAGGTACCGTTGTCGAGCTCGGGATTCTGGTATCTCGTTCGCGGACGGAACTCCTGCGGCACCGGTACGTATGGCTTTCGGTCGACGGGAGCAGAGCGACTTAGCAGCGTGTGCCCGTAGGTGGTGGCACGTCGCCGATGAACCGCGCCATTTTTCCCGGAGCCAGGATCAGTTGACTCCCGCCGGCGTGGCTGAGGTGTACATCTGCGACCTCCGACGATCGTCGGCCCCCTGCCTCGCTAGTGAGAGGATACTATTTCGCTTGACTTTTGCGCGAACAATTAGCAAAATCGCCTCCGAAGAGGGTGCATTCCCAGGGTTTGGCCGGCCGGAGGTGGCTCGATGCAGGAGCAGTTCGCACGCTCCCGCCCGAATGCAGTTGTCCCGACTCACGGGTTCGGGTCGCGCGTGTTCCCGCACGCCGACCCCCTCCCCGACCCGCCCCAGTTCGAGACCGACATCCTCGCCATCGACCGCCGCGCCCTGGCCCTGCGCGCCGCGCGCGAGCGGGTCGTCCTCCCCCTCGCCCGCGCCGCCGCGGCCTTCGTCGGCAGGCGGGCGTGGAGGCCGCTCGGCTTCGCGCGCCTCGAGGACTTCGGCCGCGAGCGGTTTCGCCGCTCCGGCAGGTGGCTGAGCGACCTGGCCGCACTCGGCCGGGCGCTGCCTCGCCTGCGGGGACTCAAGGCCGCACTCACCGGTGACGACGGCGGCTGCCCGATCGGGCAGGCGGCGGCGGTGCTGGTGGCGCGCGCCGCTTCACCCGCATCAGCCCGAGCCTGGATCGCCGCGGCGCGGGCAATACCACTGCGAGCCTTGCGGGAGGCCGCGGCGGCCGCGCGAGAGGCCGGCTCGGAGTGGCCGGGTGAGGACCTCTCCCGCCGGGCGGTCGCCGATCCGTCGGAGGCCGTTTCTCGGCAGGAGCCAGTGGACCACCCCACGGTTGGACCCGAATCCGACGACTGCGATCGCGTCACCCTTCGCCTGCCTCTCCCGCGCTCCGTCCGCGCGGCCTTCGACGAGGCGCTCGATCTGCACCGGGCCGTCGAGGGGCGCGAGGCGTCGGTCGCCTCCTTCGTCGAGGCGCTGTGCGCGGAGGCGGCATCAGGGGGCACCGTCCCGGACGATGCCCTCGACCCGGTCCTGCGCCGGCCGACGCGCGCCGAGCGGGAGCGAGCGCTCGCCGTCGCCGGGCGCGGCGGCTCCGACCTCCCCGCGATCGAGAGACACTCCGAGGCCGGCACCGACGCCCACCTTGCGGAGATGGCGGCGGACGCCGAGCGCAAGCGCGGCCCGCAGTGGCGCGCGGCCGGCTGTGAGGCCAACGTCTCCGACCCGCTCCTCCGCAGGCTCGCGGCGCTGGATTCCTGCGCTGGCGAGGGGAGGGCCGCGGAGCTGGAGCAGCAACTCCTCGACCTCCTCTACCTGGAGGAGGCGATCGACCAGCGCCTCGGCGAGCTGCTCCTGGATCTCACGGAGCGGCGCGCCTGGCCGCGGCTCGGGTTCCTCGACGTGGGCCATTACGCCGAAGAACGGCTCGGCATCTCACGTTCCGTGGCCGAGACCCGCGTCCGGCTGGCGCGCGCGGCACGGCGCCACCGGCACCTGAGGTGGGCCTACCAAGGGGCGTTCATCGGGCAGCAGTCCGCCTTGCTGGTCGCGCGCGTGCTCGGGCGAACGCGCGGGGACTCGCTGCCGGAGTGGCAGTGGGTCCAGGAGGCGATGTCCACGACGGTCAAGCGGCTGCGCGACGATCTGCGCGTCGCGCTCCGACGGGAATGCGACGCTTCAACCACTCCTTCAGGAAAAACCCTAACGATCTCCGCCGACGATCCTGGAGACCTATCCCGCTCGGCCGCGGCCGGTGAAACCTCGAGTTTCGCTTCAGGGTTGCCCCTAACGATCTCCTCCGAGCGTCCAAGGAACATGGTCCCCCCGCCGCCGACCGATGCCGAGTGGCACGCCTCGCTCCGTCGCTATCCCGGGATGGCGCGGGAGCGCGTGCGCGATCTCGCGGAGCGGGCCCTCGCATCGCCGATCGAGGACGATGTTCTGCGCCTGACGCTTCCCGAGGAGGTCGCCCACGGCTTCCTGGCGACGGTGGAAGCGCGTCGGCAGGCGCTCGAGAGCGCCGGCTTGAGGTTGGGAGCCGGACCCGAGCCGCCCGAGCGGCGACCCCCCGCGCCGCTCCCTGCTTGGGTCGCGCTGCTGACGCTCCTCGACGAATTCGTGGAGACCTGGGACGACCCGCGGTCCGTCCCCAAGCGGCCCGGCGATCCGATCTACCAGCGCGACGGCTACCGCTGCGCGGCGCCCGGCTGCACCTCACGCCGCGGGCTGGAGGAGCACCACATCGTATACCGCTCGCGCGGCGGGAGCGACGCCGAGTCGAACCGGGTCACGATCTGCGGCTTCCATCACAAGCAGGGTGAGCACGGCGGGCAGATGCGGGTCACGGGCGAGGCGCCGCTCGGACTCCTCTGGCGCCTCGGCACTCCCGACACGCCCGAGTGGTTCCGGAACGAGCGGCGACTGGCGAGCCCCGCCACGTAGGGCGGCGGGACTATCGTGCCTTCTGAGCCTCATCCGCCGGCGCCGCCTCGAGCCGCTGGGCGAGCAGCGCCGCGACGCGCGCGTGGGCCCGGGCGTCGGGGTGGGGATCGCCCGGGATGGTCCAGCGGTCCCAGTCCGGCGGCGCACCGGCGCGCGTGTCCAGGATCTCCAGCCCGAGCCCCTCGAGGATCGCGATGCGCCCCTCCCCCGGCGGATACGGCAGGAAGGTCCGCGCGTCGATCTCCTGATCCCAGTTGACGACCACGAATCGCGCGCCGCGCGCCTCCACGAACCGGCGCATCTCGGCAATGAGCGCCCGCGTCAGATCGCGATCCGGCAGCGGGCCGCGCTGGGTCCAGAGCAGGCGCATCCAGTCCCAGAGCCTGAGCGAGCGAATCTCGTCGGTGCGGCGCGGCGCGCGGCGGAGATACAGCGCGCCGTCGCGGCCGACGCCGTAGAGCGGCTTCGTGGCGATGAAGCGGGCGTCGGGATAGAGCAGGCGCCTGTCGTCGTTCGCGTTGCGGGTGACGTGATCCTCGAGGAACGTGTAGACGACCGCCTTCACGTTCCAGCGCGCGAAGTTCCGCTCGAGCCAGAGGAGCGCCTGGTCGGTCCCGTACCCCTGCACACCGAGGTTCACGACCTGCAGCGGGAAGGAAGGGTCGGCCGCCATCCTCCCCGCGAACGTCTCCTCGTACGGCAGGCCGTGGCCGAACGTGTACGAGCAGCCGACGAGGAGCACGGTCGGCGCCGCGGGATCGGAGATCTGCCCGGGGGAAGGGACGCGTGCGCCGATCGAATCGAAGTGGATCGCGACCTGACGTCGATCCCGGCCGAACGTGCGCACGTGCGATCGGCCCGGGATGTAGGTCCAGCCGATCTCCGGGTCGAACTGGGCGAGCGCGTTCTCGGAAGGGGTCCAGCGCGCCTGGAACGGGCGCCCGGTCACGCGGAGCCCGAGCTCCGCGAGCGCGCCGAACAGCAGCGTCGCGGCGAGGAACATCCCGAGCGCGATGACGATCTCGCGCCGCCTGGAAGGTGCGCGCCCCGGCGCGGAGGCGGGCACCTTCGACGGGCTCAGGACAGGAGGCCCGCCGCGGCGAGGCGCGAGTGCTCGATCGCCGGGCAGCGGTCCATGACCACCTCGAGCCCCGCGGCGCGCGCCGTCGCCGCCGCCGTCTCGTCGATCACGTCGAGCTGCATCCAGATGGCGCGCGCCCCGATGGCGATCGCTTCGGCCACGTGCGGCGCCACCAGCTCGGAGCGACGGAAGAGATCGACGACCTCGACCGGCTCCGGGATCGAGCGGAGGTCCGGATAGCAGCGCTCCCCGAGGATCGTCCCCCCTGCCGGGTTGACCGGGACGATCCGGTAGCCGTTCGCCTGCAGGTAGCGCGCGACCCGGTGGCTCTCGCGCGACGGATCGGGGGAGCAGCCGATGATCGCGAAGGTGCGGTACACCGAGAGAAGCTTCGCAATCGCGGCTGCCTGAGGATCGCTCATCGCCCCTCCAGGAACTTCGCGAACTCCTCCGGGTGCCGCGCCCAGGCCGCCGCCTCCTCGCGCGCGGCCAGCCCGTCGCGGACGTGTGCGGCGAGCGCCTCCTCGAGCGTCACCATGCCGCTGGCCTTCCCGAGGGTGATCTCCTGGTGGATCTGGTGCGTCTCCCCCCTGCGGATCCGCTTGCGCACCGCGTCGTTCGCCAGCAGCACCTCGCAGACCGCGCGCCGTTCCCCGGGCCGGCCGGGGATCGGCAGCAGCACCTGGGAGACGATCGCCTGCAGCGCGAGCGCGAGCTGCGCGCGCACCGGCTCCTGCCCCCCCGCCCCGAAGACGTCGAGCACCCGATCGAGCGCCTGCGTCGTGTCGGCGGTGTGGAGGGTGGAGAGCACCAGGTGCCCGGTCTCGGCGGCGGTCAGGGCGAGCGCGATCGTCTCCGCATCGCGCATCTCCCCCACCAGGATCACCTCCGGGGCCTGGCGCAGGACCGCCCGCAGCGCCGCGGCGAATGACGGAGCGTCACGGCCGATCTCGATCTGCTCGACCAGGCCGCGCCCATGCGTCAACACGTACTCGATCGGATCTTCGAGCGTGACGACGTGGCACGAGCGGGTCTGGAGTACCCGCGTGACCAGGGCCGCGAGCGTGGTTGATTTCCCGGACCCCGCGGGACCGGTGATCAGCACGAGCCCGCGTCTGAGCGCCGTGAGCCGAGTGACCGCGGTGGGCAGCTGCAGCTCTTCGAGCGACGGGATCACGGCGGGCAGCAGGCGCACCGTAAGCGCGGGCGCCCCGCGCTCGAAATGCAGGTTGGCCCGGAAGCGCCCCACGCCCGCGCGTTCGAACCCGAGGTCGAAGCTGCGGTTCTCGCTGAGTCGCTTCAGGGCGACCGGGTCGAGCAGCGACCGGAACATCGCGCCGAGATCCTCGGCGGAAAGCTGGGCGTTCTCGAGCAGGACGATCTCGCCGCCGATCCGCGCCGCCGGTTCCGATCCGGCCACGAGCAGCAGATCGGACGCGCCGCGGCCCGCGGCCCAGACCAGCAGCCGCTCGAGGATCGGGCCATCCCCCTGGGGCCCGGGCTCGCGGCGGGAATCGGGACGGGCCGCACGGTTGAGCTGGCGCACGAGATCGGAGATCTCAGGATCGGGAACGTAGTCCGGCATCGCGGCGGCGGATCCGATATCCTGGCGGCCGGAGGTCGTTCCGGCGCCAAAAGCCCTGCACGATGCGGAGTCTAAACTCACCCCCACGCGAAGGGAAGCTCGCCGGGCCGGCGCCTGCCCTCGTGTTCCTCGGCCTGTTCCTGGGCGCCACGCTTCCCTCCCTGACCGTCGCCGCCCGGGAGGCCGGACCCACCGCCATCGGCCCGTACATCGGGGATCTCCCCGACCTCTACCGCATGGCGGCGGAGTCGGATCTCTGCGTGCTCGGCGAGGTCACCACCCTGACCCGTTACGCCGAGTTCAAGGTCGTGGAGCGGTTCACCGGGAAGCACGACGCGCCCACTGTTTCGATCCTGTTTCGCGGCCAGTCGTGGGAGCAGCGGCTGGAGGGGCATGACCGCATCGAGTTCCGCCCGGGCGAGCGCTACCTGCTCTTCCTGCGACGGTACCGGGAGCACGGCCAGGTGGTCGATCCAGGCCTGTTCGAGCTGGCCAACGTCGACTGGGGACGGCAGCGCCTGCACGGCGAGGAGGAGGGGGCATATGTCGAGGCGATGCGCCTGCTGCTCGGGGCGCTGACGCGGGAAGAGCCGCGCGACAGGTGGATCGTCCTCGGTGGGCTGGTCGGCAGCCAGAATGTCCTCGCGGCGGCGGCGGCGCTCCACCAGATCGGGGAGGCTGGGATCGCGGGTGAAGGGGCGATTCCGGTCGTCCTGGAGCAGATGGACCGCCACATCGCGTCGCTTACTCTCGCCGGGCTCGAGCTGCTTCGCCGGCTCGGCCCCGCCCTGCCCCCCACGTTCTTGCGCGCGTCGCTGGCGGAGGCGGTCCACCTGCGCATCGCCTGGTCCGGGGGGGATCCGGTCCCGGTCCGCCGGCTGGCGCTGCGCTGCCTGATGGCGCTGGGCGCGCCGGCAATTCCGTGGATCGAAAAAATAGCGAAGGAGGATGCCGACCAATCGGTCCGCTACGACGCGGCGGTCGCGGCGCTCGACGCCCGAACCAAGACGACCAATCCCCGCTAACGAACCCTGCGTGTCTCGAGCGACACGCCTCTAGGTATCATATTTTTCAGGTATTTTCGCTTGACTCATCCGGTCCCACCGCGTATTATCCGCAGGGTCTGGCGTGGAGTTTTGTGGACTTCTGTCCCAAAAGAGAGCGCCTTCCCGGGACATCACGATGCTGCAGGGGAATTCTCCGGCCAAGATCGATGAGAAGGGGCGCCTGAAGATCCCCACCTCGTTCCGCGGGCCTCTCGAGAAACAGTTCGGCCGCGAGTTCTTCGTCACCAGCATCAGCGGCAAGTTCGTGCAGATCTACCCGCTCCCCGTCTGGACCGGCATCCTCGACAGGCTGTCGAAGGTCTCCCCGTTCAATCCCGCGGCGGCGCGCTTCCTCGACGCCGTGAACTACTTCGGCGGCGCGGCACGGATGGACGCTCAGGGTCGCGTGGTGATCCAGCCGCTGTTGCGCGAAAGAGCACAGATGAACGGCGAGGTCGCGGTGCTCGGCAAGCGCGACCGCCTCGATGTCTGGAACCGCGAACTGTTCGAGCGGCGGCTCGAGCAAGACCCGGTGACCGACGACGATCTCCGGGAGCTCAGTTCGCTGATATGACGGGAGGCGAGGAGCCTCCAGTCCATCGGCCGGTGCTGCTCGCCGAGGTGCTCGCGCACCTCGACCCGCAGCCCGGTGCTGTGATCGTTGATTGCACGTTCGGTGGCGGCGGCCACGCGGCCGCGCTGCTCGAGCGGCTCGGGCCGGCCGGCAGGATCCTCGGGATCGATCGCGATGCCGAGGCGCTCGCCGCGGGCGCCGCTCGCTTCCGCGGCGACGCGCGAGTGTCGCTGTTCCACCGGGACTATCGGGAGTTGCTGGCGATCCTCGCCGAGGCGGACTGCGGGAGCCCCGACGGGGTGGTTGCGGATCTCGGAGTGTCGACCCAGCAGCTCCTCGGGGCGGGCCGGGGGTTCAGCTTTCGGCGGGACGAACCGCTCGACATGAGGATGGACCGCTCCACCGGGCTGACCGCGGCGGAGTGGATCGAGCGCCAGGACGAGCGTTCCCTGGCTCGGACGCTGCGGGAGTTCGGGGAGGAGGGGCCGTTCGCCGGGAGGATCGCGCGCAACGTGATCCGGCGACGGGAGGAGGGACGCATGCGCACGACCGGAGAGCTGGCGGCTGCGGCGCAGGAGTCGATCCCGGTGCGCGCCCGTGGGCGCATCGACCCCGCTACGAAGACGTTCCAGGCAATCCGGATTGCCGTGAACGACGAGGTCACCGGCCTCGAGCGCTTCGTCGAGGAAGCGGCCCTCGCCGTGCGGCCCGGAGGACGGCTGGTGATCCTGACGTTCCACTCGCTGGAGGACCGGGCGGTGAAGCGAACGCTGCGCGCTCTCGCGACCGGGTGCATCTGTCCGCCTCAGCTTCCGACCTGCGGCTGCGGGCAGCAGCCGCGCGTGCGCCTGCCGCTGCGGCGCGCCGTGCGCCCCTCCGCGGAGGAAGTGGCGTCGAACCCCCGTTCCCGCAGCGCCAAGCTGCGCGTGGCCGAGCGACTGGAGGCTGCGTGAGCGCACCCGCCACGGCACGCCCCGCCCGCTCGCGCATTCTCGCGCCCCACACCTCTCTCCCGGATCTGGGACAGCGAACGCTAAACGAGCGTCTGGTCCGCGAGCGCGACCGCGATCGCGCGCGCGACCTGGTGCGCAAGCTGGCGCTCGGCGTCGCCATCCTGCTGCCGCTCCTGCTGTATCTCTGGGGGCACGTCGCCTTCATGGACACGGCGCGCCGCGTGGCCGGCCTGCGCGAGCAGCAGACGCAACTCAAGCGGCTGCTGCGCGAGGTGCGGCTGGAACGGGCGGCGCTCGAGTCGCTCGACCGCATCGCGACCCACGCGAGCGCCTCGCTCGGGATGGCTCCGCCCGCTCCGGAGTCGGTCCTCCTGGTCGGCCCCGATGGACGCGCGTCGGCGCTGCCGGCTCCCCCGGCGGACGGAGGGGGGCAATGATGCCGGTGTTCCCGGCGGGATCGACGCAGGCGGGTCACCCGGCCGTCTCGCGCCACCGCGTCCTGTGGCTCGCGGGGCTCGCGCTGCTCTGGACGGGCGTCATCATGTGGCGGCTCGTCGATCTGCAGATCATCCGCCGCGACTCGCTCGGCCTGCGCGCCCGCAAGCAGCACGAGCGGACCATCAAGATCGCCGCGCTGCGCGGCCGCATCGTCGATCGCCATGGCCGCGCGCTGGCGGAGAGCCTGGAGGTTCCCTCGCTGTATGCCGACCCGTCCGCCATCCCGGATCCGGCGGCGGCGGCCGCTCAGCTCGCCCCCCTGCTCGGGCGCAAGTCCGCCGAGCTGTTGCGCGAGCTGCGCCCCGAGAAGAGCTTCGTCTGGCTCGCGCAGAAGGTGTCGCCGGCCACGGCCAAGGAGGTGCTGGCGCTCGGCATCCGCGGGGTCGGGCAGATCCCGGAGAGCGAGCGCTTCTATCCCGGCGGCCGCCTGGCGGCCTCGGTGCTGGGTTACGTCGGGACGGAGGGGAACGGCCTGGGCGGCATCGAGTCGAAGTACGACGAGCAGATCCGCGGCCGCTCCGGCTCGCTGCTCGCGGTGCGCGACGGCGTGGGGGTCAACGTGCTGCAGTACCTCGAGCGTCCTTCCTCCACGGGAGAGGACCTCGCGCTGACGCTCGACACGGTGATCCAGTACCACGCGGAGGCGGAGCTCGAGCGCGCCATGCAGGAGACGCGCTCCGCCTGGGGCTCGGTCGTCGTCCTCGATCCCACGACCGGCGCGATCCTCGCCATGGCGAGTCGGCCGTCGTTCAATCCCAATGCGTTCGCGGATGCGCCGAAGGGGGCGCGGCGCAACCTCGGCGTGATGGAGGCGTACGAGCCGGGATCGACCTTCAAGGTGATCACCGCGGCAGCCGCGCTCGAGCGCGGCCTCGTGCGGCCGGAGGAATTGATCGACTGCGGGCACGGACAGGTGATCGTCGCCGGGCAGAAGATCCGCGACCACAAGGTGTTCGACCTGCTCACCTTCGCGGACGTCATGGCCGAGTCGAGCAACGTGGGCGCGATCCGGGTCGGGCTCCGGATCCGCCCCGAGGAGTTCCATCAGACCATCCTGGCGTTCGGTTTCGGCACCCCCGCCGGCTCGGGACTCCCGGGCGACAGCCCCGGGCGCGTCTGGGGCCCGCGGAAGTGGTCGCGCGTGAGCCAGGCGTCGATGTCAATCGGACAGGAGCTGCGCGCCACCCCGCTGCAGGTGCTGCGCGCGGTCGCCGCCATCGGAAACCGCGGGTTGCTCACGCAGCCTCACATTCTCGCGCCGGGCGTTGCCGGCCCGCCAATTCCGCGCCCGGTCATCTCCACGGCGACCGCGGCGACGCTGAACCTGCTGCTCGAGCGAGTGGTCGCCGAGGGGACCGGGAAGCGCGCGGCCCTGCCGGGGTACACCGTCGCCGGGAAGACCGGGACGGCACAGAAATCGAACGAGCACGGCTACCTCGACGAGCACACGGCGTCGTTTGCCGGGTATGTCCCCTCCCGCGACCCGCGGCTCGCGATCATCGTCGTGCTCGACTCCCCGCATGGGCCGTTCCACGGCGGCGAGATCGCCGCGCCGGTGTTCGCCCGCATCGCGCTGCCGGCGCTGCGCTGGCTGCGGGTGCCGCCGCAGGCGGAGCCGGGCAGTCAGAGGGTGACGCGGCGCGCGGCGTTGCCGGCGCCTCCCGAGCACGCGGCGCCGCCGCTCCTGCGCACCGCCGCGGGAGAGCCGGTCATCCCGGACGTCTCCGGCGCCTCGGCCCGTACCGCCCTCACGCTGCTGGCGCGAGCGGGGCTGGCCGCGCGGCTGGAGGGGACGGGCACGGTGGTCAGCCAGGACCCGGCCGCCGGAGGCATCCTCCCGGAGGGGTCCGTGGTACGGCTGTTGCTGTCACCTGAGCCGGCGGCCGACGACGACGAGGAGCCGTCCGCAGCCGCGATCCCGCGGCGGCTGGCAAAGCAAGGATGAACGCGTCGGCCGCGGCGCTGGCCGTGTCGGCGCGCACGCAAGGTGGGCGCCGGGGACACGGCGACGGAGGCAGGGTGGAATCGGTGTCGCTTTCCGAGATCCTCGCGGAGCTGTCCGGGGCCGCGGTTGACGGCCCGACCGACCGCCTGATCGGGGACGTCCAGTACGACTCGCGCCGGGTCGGGGCGGGCGACCTGTTCGTCGCCGTGCGCGGCGAGCACCGCGACGGCAATGCCTTCGCGACCGAGGCGCTGGCGCGCGGAGCGAGCGCCGTCCTCTCCGTGTCGCCGCGGCCGGCGGGGACGACGCAGGGGACCTGGATCCAGGTCAAGGACGAGCGCGTGGCGATGGCCCGCGCCGCTGCAGTCCTCTACCGGCATCCGGATCGAGAGCTTCCGGTCGTCGGCATCACGGGGACGAACGGGAAGACCACGACCTCGTACCTGCTCGAGGCGATGCTCGCCGCCGGCGGCCTGCGCCCGGGACTGCTTGGCACCGTGGTCTACCGCTGGGGCGGCATCGCGACGCGCGCCGCGCGCACCACCCCGGAGTCCGCGGACCTGCAGCGGATGCTCCGCGAGATGCAGATGGCGGGATGCGGCGCCGCGGTCCTGGAGGTTTCCTCGCACGCGCTCGCCCTCGCGCGCGTCGAAGGGGTCGACTTTCGCGTCGGCGTGTTCACGAACCTGACGCAGGACCACCTCGATTTCCACGGCACGATGGCGGAGTACTTCGCGGCCAAGGCGATCCTGTTCGAGTCGCTCGGCCCCGCCGCCACCGCGGTGTTGAATGCCGACGATCCGCACAGTGCGGAGCTGCGGAAGCGCACGCGGGCACGCGTGCTGACGTACGGGATCGAGGCGGAGGCCGACGTGCGCCTGCTCGCCGCGACCTCCGACTTCTCGGGCTCCACGGCCACGCTGCGGCTCCGGCAGGACGAGGCGACGGTTCACCTGGCGCTGCCGGGCCGGCCGAACCTCTGGAACCTCCTCGCGGCAGCCGCGGCGGCGAGCGCGCTCGACGTCCCGGTGAGCTCGATGGTGGCGGGCGTCGAGCGGGTGCAGGGCGTCCCCGGGAGATTCGAGCGGATCGTCGCCGGCCAGGAGTTCGAGGTGATCGTGGACTACGCGCACAGCGATGACGCGCTCACGAACGTGCTGCGGACCGTGCGTTCACTCGGCCCCGCGCGCATCGTGACGGTCTTCGGGTGCGGCGGGGATCGCGACCGGAGCAAGCGCCCGCGGATGGGAGAGGCGGCGGCCGCCGGATCCGATGTCGTCATCCTGAGCTCCGACAACCCGCGCACGGAGGATCCGGAGCGCATCGCCGACGATGCGGAGGCGGGAGTACGGCGCGCGCAGGGGCGCGCGCCGGGCACCATCGAATACCACCGCTGCCTCGACCGACGGGCAGCGATCACGATGGCCATCGATCTCGCCCGGGCGGGCGACGCGGTGGTGATCGCAGGAAAGGGACATGAGGACACCCAGACCATCGGAGGCCTCGCGCACTCCTTCGACGATCGCGACATCTGTCGCGTCGCGCTGGGGGAGAGGCTCCGCCGCGGGAGAGTTGGCTGAGCTGACGCTCGTCGAAGCGGCGTCCGCCACGGGCGGGCGTCTGGTCCAGGGAGATCCTTCCCTGGTCCCCGGCGGCTACAGCATCGACAGCCGCACCCTGCGCGCGGGGGATCTCTTTTTCGCGCTCGAGGGGCCGACCCACAACGGGCATACGTACGTCGGCGCCGCATTCGCCGCCGGCGCCGTCGGCGCGGTGGTGTCCGCGGAGGTGGCGGTGCCGCCGGGCGGCGCGGTGCTGCGCGTCGCGGACACCACGCGGGCGCTGCAGGACCTCGCCGCGCACGTGCGGCGGCGGGAGCGCGTCAAGGTGGTGGGGATCACCGGCAGCGCCGGCAAGACCACCACCAAGGAGATGACCTTCGCGGCGCTGTCGGGACCGCTCAAGGCGTACCGCTCGGAGGGGAACTACAACAACCTGTTCGGGCTGCCGCTGGCGCTGCTGCGGATGCCGGCCGGGACCCAGGTGGCGGTGCTGGAGATGGGGATGTCGTACGCCGGAGAGATCCGCCGGCTCGCCGAGATCGCGGCGCCCGACGTCGGCGTCCTGCTCAACATCGGCCGCGCGCACCTCGCGAACTTCGGGTCGCCCGAGGAGATCGCAAGCGCCAAGGGAGAGCTCTTCGAGGTGATGGGATCCCGGGGGACCGGCATCTTCAACGCCGACGACGACCGGGCCCGCCGGGTGGCGGACGGTTTCGAGGGGTTCGTCTTCACCTTCGGGATCGATCGCCCGGCGGATCTCGAGGGGTCGCAGGTGACCCCGGAGGGATTCACCGGGACGCGCCTGAACGTCCGCCACGGCGGCTCGGTGTGGCCGGCTCAGCTCGGGTTCGTGGGGGTGCATCACGTCTACAACCTGCTGGCCGCGCTGGCGGCGGGGTTCATGCTCGGCTGCGATCTCCCGGGGATGATCGAGCGGGTCGGCCTGGTCGCGCCGCTCCCGGGACGCGGGGAACGGCTGGAGCTGCCGGGGGCGCTGCGGGTGATCGACGACACCTACAACTCGAACCCCGCGGCGCTGAAGCGCGCCATCGGCGCGCTGGTGGCCGCCGCGCCGGCGGGGTCGCGGCGGGTGCTGGTGACCGGCGACATGCTGGAACTCGGCGATTACGCGCCGGAGGCGCACCGCGAGGCGGGGCGGGCGGCGGCCGACGCGCGGATCGAGGCGCTCATCGCCGTGGGACCGCTCTCCGCCGTGACCGCGGAAGCGGCGCGCGAGCGCGGCATGGCTGAGGTTGCGCACTTCCCCGACGCCGCGGCCGCGGCCGCGGCCGTCTCCTCATGGGCGCGTGCGGGCGACACATTATTGGTGAAGGGATCTCGCGGGATGACGATGGAGCGGATCGTGACCGCGCTCCGGGGCTCGTTGCGGGAGAGGAAGACGCACTAGTGCGAGGCGCGGCACGCGCGCCTGCGGCGGAGGCGGTCCGGGAAGATGCTGTTTCACCTGCTGTACCCGCTGCACGACGAGGTGGGCATCTTCAATGTCTTCCGCTACATCACGTTTCGGACGGCACTGGCGGCGCTGACGGCGCTGCTGCTGAGCCTGATCCTGGGCGACTGGGTGATCCAGCGGCTGCGCGACATGCAGGTCGGGCAGAGCATTCGCGAGGAGGGACCGAAGAGCCACAAGACGAAGGCGGGGACGCCGACCATGGGCGGGTTGCTCATCGTCGCGGCCGTGGTCCTTCCCACCCTGCTGTGGGCGGATCTTCGCAACGGGCTGGTCTGGGTGGCGCTGGCCTCCACGCTCCTGTTCGGCGGCATCGGCTTCTGGGACGACTACCTGAAGGTGATCCGCCGGCACAACCTGGGGTTGCGGGCGAAGGGGAAGATGGGGCTGCAAATCGTGGCCGCGGGGCTGATCGCGATTGCGCTGCTGTGGCTGGCGGGACGGGGGGGGTTCAGCACGGTCCTGAGCGTGCCGTTCTTCAAGACGGTGCATCCGGACCTGGGCGTGTTCTATGCGCTGTTCATCATCGTGGTCATCGTGGGGTCGGCGAACGCGGTCAACCTGACGGACGGGCTGGACGGGCTGGCGATCGGCTCCTCGCTGATTGCCTCCGGCACGTTCGCCATCCTGAGCTACATCGCCGGCAACGCGATCGTAGCGGACTACCTCGTGGTCCAGAACGTGAAGGGGGCCGGCGAGCTGACGGTCTTCTGCGGGGCGCTGGTGGGGGCCTCGCTGGGGTTCCTGTGGTTCAACTGCAACCCGGCGCAGGTGTTCATGGGGGACGTCGGGTCGATGTCCCTCGGGGCGGCCATCGGCACGGTCGCCGTGCTCATCAAGCAGGAGATCCTGCTGCTGCTGGTGGGCGGGCTGTTCGTGCTGGAGGCGATCTCCGTGATCCTGCAGGTCGCATCGTTCCGGCTCACGGGAAAGCGGATCTTCCGGATGGCGCCGTTGCACCACCACTTCGAGCTGCTGGGATGGGCGGAGCCGAAGGTGATCATCCGCTTCTGGATCCTGGCGCTGATCTTTTCACTGCTGTCGCTGTCGACGTTGAAGCTCCGTTGACCCCGCTCGCGAGCGGGAACCAGCAGGTGGCCGGGATGGGTGAGGCAATCCACGCGATGCCGCGACTCGAGGGAAGCGCCGTGGCCGTGATCGGGCTCGGCGCGAGCGGCCTCGCGGCGGCGCGTTTTCTCGCCGGACGGGGAGCGCGGGTGACCGCCTCCGATGCGCGTGCGCTCGGGGAGCTGGGACCGGCGGTCGAAGAGCTGCAGCGGCTGGGGGTTCGCCTCGAGACGGGCGGGCACCGCACGGCGACGTTCGCGGACGCCGACCTCGTGATCGTCAGCCCCGGCGTGCCGCTGGCGATCCCGCCGCTGGCGGCGGCGCGCGCGGCGGCCGTGCCGGTCTGGGCCGAGGTGGAGCTCGCCGCGCGCTTCCTGCGCGGCAGCCTGATCGGCATCACCGGGAGCAACGGCAAGAGCACGGTGACCGCGTGGACGGCGCATCTGCTGCAAGCGGCGGGGATCGAGGCGGTCGCCTGCGGCAACCTCGGACTGCCGCTCGTCTCGCTGGTCGAGGACGACGTTCCGCAGCGGCGCTACGTGGTGGAGCTGTCGTCGTTCCAGCTCGAGGGGATCGTGGAGATGCGCCCCCGGGTGGCGGTGATGACCAACCTGAGCCCCGACCATCAGGACCGCTACCCCTCGGTCAACGAGTACGGCGCCGCGAAGGCGCGGATCCTCATGAACCAGCGGGCGGGGGATCACGCGGTCCTGAACGCCGACGACCCGTGGGTAGCTCAGCTTCCGACGCACGGGGCGGAGCGGCACGCCTTCTCGGTCGTCTCGGCGCTCGCCGACGGCGCCTTCCTGGAAGCGGGGATGCTGCGCCTGCGCCTCGCGGGTCGCACCGCGGATCTGGTGCGCGCGGAAGAGCTGCCGACAGAGGGAAGGCACAACATCGAGAACGCGCTCGCCGCGGCGCTCGCCGCCTGCCTTGCCGGGGCGCCCCCGGAGCGGTTACGGGAGGGGCTGCGCACCTTCCGCGGGCTGCCGCACCGGATGGAGCGGGTGGCGCTCCTGGACGGCGTCGCCTGGTACAACGACTCGAAGGCCACGAACGTCGGCGCCACGCGCCGCGTGCTCGAGAGCCTCGACCGGCCGCTCGTGCTGATCCTCGGCGGCAAGGACAAGGGGGCGGATTTTCGCGAGCTGCGGCCGCAGGTTTCGGAGCGGGTCCGGCACCTGGTGCTCGTGGGCCACGCGCGCCACGTGATCGCCGCGGCGCTCGCCGGGACCGCGCCGATGACGGAGGTCGAGACGCTGGACGACGCGGTGCAGGCGGCGCGCGCCGCCGCGCATCCCGGAGACGCGGTGCTGCTGGCGCCTGCGTGCGCCTCGTTCGACGCGTACCGGAACTTCGAGGAGCGCGGCGAGCATTTTCGCGCTCTCGTGGCGCGGCTCGCGGCCGCCGCGGGAGGCGCCGGTGAGTAGGAAGCGCGCCCCGGACCAGTGGCTGTTCCTGGCCGTCATCACCATGACGCTGTTCGGCGTCCTGATGGTGTACTCCGCTTCCTCGTTCTGGGCGCTCGAGCACCGCGGCTCGTCGTTCTACTACCTCTACCGCCAGGCCGCCTGGGCCCTGCTCGGGCTGGGGGCGATGGTGCTCGCGATGGCGACCGACTATCGCCGCTATCGCTCCCCCTACTGGGTCTACGGAATCCTGGCGGGGTGCGTGCTGCTGCAGCTCGCGGCGCTCGCCTCCCCGCCGATGAACGGCGCGCGGCGCTGGATCTGGATCGGCCCCTTCTCGTTGCAGCCGTCGGAGCCGGCCAAGCTCGCGCTGGTGCTGTTCCTGGCCTACCAGCTCGACCGGCGCCGCGACCAGATTCACGACCTGACCCAGGCGCTCCTGCCGTGCGGCCTGCTGGCGGGTCCGCTGGTGCTCCTGGTGCTGCTGCAACGGGACCTGGGCGCCGCCGCGATGATGGTCCTCCTGTTCGGAGTGCTGTTCTTCGTGGCGGGGCTGCGTCTGCGGGTGGTCATGGCGCTGGGAACCGCGGGGCTGCTGCTCCTCACGCTCGTGGTGCTCACCGAGGAGTACCGTCTCGCGCGGGTCATGACGTTCCTCGACCCCGACGCCGACCCGCAAGGGGCGGGGTTTCAGATGAACCAGTCGCTGCTCGCGGTCGCGAGCGGCGGGGTCGGCGGCCGGAGCCTCGGCGAGAGCCGCCAGAAGCTGCTGTATCTCCCGCTCCCCCACACCGATTTCATCTACGCGGTGATCGGCGAGGAGTGGGGGATGCTCGGGTGCCTCGCGGTCGTGACCGCCTTCGGCGTGGTGGGCTGGCGGGGCCTGCGGGCGGCGCTGCTGGCGCAGGACCCGTTCGGGGCGTACCTCGGGATCGGCATCACCGTGTTCCTGGTCGGTCAGGCGCTGGTGAACATCGGCGTGGTGCTGGGGCTGCTGCCGACCAAGGGGCTGCCGCTGCCGCTCATCTCGTACGGCGGTTCGTCGCTGGTGGTGTCGCTGGCGGCGGCGGGAGTGTTGCTGAACCTGTCCGAGCATTCGAGTTAGAGAGACATGGGAGACATGGGGTCAGGTCTTGACTTTGCACCTGACGGCTAGGCAACGCGGAGCTTCGCAGGCCCGATGTCGCCAGGTGCAAAGTCAAGACCTGACCCCTAGGAGAGCGATTGAGTGAGGTGCAGCGAATCGTCATCGCGGGCGGCGGCACGGGGGGGCATGTCAACCCCGGCCTGGCGATCGCCCAGGAGCTCTGCCGCCGTGACCCGAGGCGCGAGGTGCGCTTCGTCGGCACGGCTGCCGGGCTCGAGGCGCGCCTCGTGCCTGCCGCCGGCTTTCTGCTCGAGACGATCCGCGCCACCGGCATCGTGGGGAAGGGGCTCCGGGGCCGGGCCACTGGGCTCGCGCGCCTGCCGCTCGGCCTGCTCGACGCGCTTCAGATCCTGCGTCGGTTCCGGCCGGCGCTCGTGGTCGGTGTCGGGGGGTATGCCTCCGGCCCCGTCCTCGCCGCGGCGCTGCTGCGGAGGATCCCGACGATGATCCACGAGCAGAACCGCTGGCCGGGCGTGACGAACCGGCTGCTCGCTCCGTGGGTCGATCGGATCGCGGTGTCGTTCGAGGCGACGACCGGGAGGGTCGGCAAGCTCGGGACGCTCACCGGCAATCCGGTCCGCGCCGCCTTCGCGGGACTTCCCGCCTGGCTGCCGCACGCCGGCCACGCGCGGGTCCTCGTGTTCGGCGGCAGCCGCGGCGCCCGCGCCATCAACGACGCGGTGACCGCGGCGCTTCCCCACCTCGGCCCGTGCGGCTGGAGCTGGCGCCACCAGACCGGCGCCGCGGATCGCGACCGGGTGGCCGCGGCGTACGCCGCGGCGGGGATCCGCGACGCGCAGGTGGAGGCGTTCCTCGACGACATGCCCGCGGCGCTCGCCGCCGCCGACCTGGTGGTCTGCCGTGCCGGCGCCTCGACGCTCGCGGAGCTGGCCTGCGCCGGCCGCGCCGCGATCCTGATCCCGTTCCCGCAGGCGGCGCACGACCACCAGCGGCACAACGCCCGCGGCTTTGCGGCGGCGGGCGCGGCAACGGTGCTGGAGCAGGGAGATCTGGATGGCGGACGGCTGGCCGCCGCGGTGCAAGCGCTGCTCGCCGATCCGCAGCGGCTCGCCCGGATGTCGGCGGCCGCGCGCACCCTCGCGCGGCCGGAGGCGGCGGCCCGGATCGCCGACCTGGCCGAGGCGCTGCTGGCGCCGGGCGGGGCGAGATGATCGGCCCGACCTATCGGCGCGTCCGCCGGGTGCACTTCGTCGGCATCGGCGGCATCGGCATGAGCGGCATCGCCGAGGTGCTGTTGAACCTGGGATACGAGGTGACCGGCTCCGATCGCAAGGCCTCCACCGTCGTGGAGCGGCTGCGCGGGCTCGGCGCGCGGATCCGCCTGGGCCACGCGGCCGCGGCGATCGAGGAGGGGACGGACGTGGTGGTGATCTCCTCCGCCGTCCGCCCCGGGAACGTCGAGGTGGACGAGGCGAGGCGCCGCGGCGTGCCGGTCATCCCGCGCGCCGAGATGCTGGGCGAGCTGATGCGGATGAAGTACGGGATCGCCATCGCCGGTTCGCACGGCAAGACTTCGACGACCTCGATGGTCGCGCAGGTGCTGCACCGCAGCGGCCTCGACCCGACGATCGTCATCGGTGGACGCCTCGGGATCCTCGACAGCAACGCGCGGCTGGGACGCGGCGAGCTGATGGTGGCCGAGGCGGACGAGAGCGACGGCTCGTTCCTGAAGCTCTCCCCGACGCTCGCGGTCGTCACCTCGGTGGACCGGGAGCACCTCGACCACTTCGGCGATTTCGCCCGGCTGCAGGACGCGTTCGTCGGCTTCCTCAACAAGGTGCCGTTCTACGGCGCCGGGATCGTCTGCCTCGACGACCCGCAGATCCAGGCGCTCCTCCCCCGCCTCGAGCGGCGGGTGATCACGTACGGGATGGTCACGCAGGCGGACCTGGTCGCCGCGCGACCGGAGGTTTCCGGGTTCGCGTCGCGCTACGAGGCGATCCACCGCGGACGGGTCCTGGGGGAGGTTCGACTGCGGGTGCCCGGGCGGCACAGCATCGCCAACTCGCTCGCCACGCTCGCCGTCGGCCTCGAGCTCGAGATCCCCTTCGCGCAGATCGCCACGCACCTGGCGGAGTTCGAGGGGGCCGACCGGCGCTTCGAGATCAAGGGATCGGCGTCCGGGGTCACCGTCGTGGACGACTACGGGCACCATCCGACCGAGATCCGCGCCACGCTCGAGGCGGCGCGCGAAGGGTGGCCGGGGCGGATCCTCGTGGTGTTCCAGCCGCACCGCTTCACGCGCGTGCGCGATCTGCAGGCGGAGTTCGAGCGCTCGTTCTACCAGGCGGACGCGGTGGTGGTCACCGATATCTACCCCGCCGGCGAGGAGCCGATCCCGGGGATCGACGCGGACCTGCTGGCGCGGGGGATTCGCGCCCACGGCCACAAGGACGTCACCCGCGTCCAGCGCGCGAAGGACGCCCCGGCGGCCCTGCGGCCCCGCCTGCAGGCCGGTGACCTGGTGCTCACGCTGGGGGCGGGGGACGTGACCGAGGTCGGGGACGAGATCCTGGCGCTGCTGCGCGCGGAGGCGGCGGCAGCGCCGTCGGGCGCGTGAGAGGGGTCGCCTTGGACGTCATGGACCGGACGGCAGAGATCGCGGCAGCGCACGGCGTTCCGCTCGAGCGCGACGTGCCGCTGGCGCGCTACACCTTCTTCGGGGTCGGCGGGCCGATGCGCATCCTGCTGCGGCCGACGCGAGTGGCGGCGCTGCCGGGGCTGCTGCGGGATCTCGCGGGCGAGGGACAGTCGCCGCGGCTGCTCGGCTGCGGCACGAACCTGGTCGCCGGCGACGAGCCGTTCCCGGAGCCGATCCTGTATCTCGGCGACCTCGAGGGGGAGCCGGAGTTCGCCGCGGACCGCGTCGCGGTGCAGGCCGGCTACCGCCTCCCCGCGCTGGTGCGCAAGGCGCTGCGCCACGGGCTCGGCGGGATCGAATTCGCGGAGGGGATTCCGGGGACGGTCGGGGCGGCGCTCGCGATCAACGCCGGCTCCTACGGCGGCTCCATCGGGGATCACGTGGAGTCGTTCCGGCTGGTCGGGCTCGACGGCAGCGTGCGCGAGGTGCACCCGCGCCCCGCCGACTTCGCCTACCGGGGCTCGGTCTTCGTCGAGAAGGGGCTGATCCTCGACGCGGTGATCCGCCTGCGACCGGAGGACCCCGCGGCGATCCGCGCCCGGCTGGACGAGATCCGCGCGCGGCGCCGCGCCAGCCAGCCGCTCAAGGAGCGGAGCGCCGGGTGCATCTTCAAGAACCCTCCCGGGGAGTCGGCCGGCCGCCTGATCGACCAGCTCGGCTTCAAGGGACGCCGGCGGGGGGGCGCGGTCGTCTCCGAGGTGCACGCGAACTTCGTCGTCAACCGCGGCGGCGCGACCGCCGCCGACATCCTGGCCCTGACCTCGGAGATCAAGGAAGCGGTGGCTCGCGCCCACGGCATCGTGCTGGAGGAAGAGGTGGCGATCTGGCTCCCCGCGGAGGAGACGCCGTGAGCGCATCGGTACCGCTCCGCGCCCCGGAGGTGTCGCGCTTCCTGCGCCGCGAGGGTAACTTGCTGGTGCGGCGCGAACGGCGCTACCAGTGGCTGTCGCGCGCCCTGCTGCGAGTCGCGATGGTCTCCGGCGCGATCGGGCTCACGGCGCTCGGCGTGCGCCAGGCGGCGAGCTGGGCCGTCACGACGCCGCTGCTCGCCGCGACGCGCATCGAGGTCGAGGGGAACCATCACGCCGACCTGGAGAGCCTGCGCGCGCTCGCCCAGGGTGCGATCCACGGGAACCTGCTCGGCGCCGATCTCGATCGCGTGGCGGCTGCCGTGCGCGACCATCCCTGGGTCCGGCACGTGCAGGTGCAACGCCGCCTGCCGCGGACCCTCAGCGTCCGCGTCGAGGAGCGCACGCCGTGCGCGCTGCTGCTGCTCGGCGGCGAGGCGTTCCTGATCGACACCTCGGGCGCGCGCATCGACCGCTATCAGCCGCGCTACGCGTCGTGGTCGTTCCCGGTGTTGCGCGGGCTCGACGAAGTGACCGGTGCGGAGCGGCTCACCCGCTGCCGCGCCGCGGCCATCCAGCTTGCGGCGCTGCAGAGCGCGGCGCCGGAGGTGTACGCGCGCCTTGCCGAGGTGGATCTGTCCGATCCGGCGGGGACGTTCCTGCGGGTCGAGGGAATCCAGGAACGGCTGCAGGCCGCCCCGGATGCCTGGACCCGCAACCTCGAATCGTACCTGGCCCTGCGCCCGCAGCTGCTGGAGCGGCACGGGGCCGTGACCACCGTGGATCTGCGGTGGGCGGGCAGGCTCGCGGTGGAACCCGACCCGCGGGCCGGACAAGAAGCGGAGAAGGACTCGAAGCAGGCCGGCGATGGCCCGCGCCCACGCGCGATCCAGATTTCCTGAAGAGGGAACGAACACCATGGCGAAGAACCAGCAGCGGTACCTCGTGGGGCTCGACATCGGAACCTCGAAGGTGGCGGTCGCCATCGGCGAGCGCAAGGAGAACGGCACCCTCGAGGTGATCGGCGTCGGCACCGCGCCGTCGCGAGGGCTGCGCAAGGGCGTGGTGGTGAACCTCGACGCGACCGTCGAGTCCGTGAAGCACGCCGTCGAGGAGGCGGAGCTGATGGCTGGCATCAGCATCGAGCGCGCCTACGTCGGCGTGGCAGGCGGGCACGTCAAGGGGTTCAACTGCCGCGGCGTGGTCGCGGTCTCGGGGCGCGATCGCGAGGTGACCCGCGAGGACGTCGCCCGGGTGCTGGAGGCGGCACGCGCCGTCTCGATCCCCCAGGATCGGACGATCTTTCACGTCCTGCCGCAGGAGTTCATCGTCGACGAGCAGGACGGCATCGGCGACCCGGTGGGGATGTCGGGCTCCCGCCTGGAGGCGAACGTCCACATCGTGACCGGCTCGGTCTCGTCGATCCAGAACACGGTGAACTGCGTCAACCGGGCCGGCATCGAGGTGATCGAGACCGTGCTCGACCCGATCGCGGCGGCGGAGGCGGTCCTCACCCACGACGAGCGCGAGCTCGGCGTGGCGCTGGTCGACATCGGCGGCGGCACGACGGACCTCGCCGTCTTCCGCCACGGTGCGGTCGCCCACACGACGGTGCTGCCGGCCGGAGGGGATCATTTCACCAACGACATCGCCGTCGGCCTGCGCACGCCGATCCCCGAGGCCGAGAAGATCAAGAAGAAGTACGGCTGCGCGCTCGGGACGCTGGTGGCGGACGACGAGACGATCGACGTCCCAAGCGTCGGGGGACGCAAGGCGCGCGCCCTGTCGCGCCGGATCCTGTGCGAGATCCTCGAGCCGCGGACGGAGGAGATCTTCAACCTGGTGCAGGAGGACATCGAACGGGCCGGCCTGCGGGGCAGCATCAACGCCGGGCTGGTCCTGTGCGGAGGGGGCGCGATCCTGGAGGGAGTTCCGGAGGTGGCGGAACAGGTGTTCGACCTGCCCGTGCGCCGAGGCGTGCCGACCGGGATCGTGGGACTCGTGGACGTGGTCGGAACCCCGGCCTACTCCACCGTGATCGGACTGCTGAAGTACGGCGAGAAGCGACAGCCGGACCGCGAGCGCGCGATCGCCGCAGGGATGTTCTTTGGCCGGATGGGCGGTTCCGTCCGGCGGTGGCTCGGAGAGCTGTTCTAGTGGTCTCTTCCAAAACAGCGCGGTCGACGGGGCGGCGAGCCGCCCGGCGTCGCGGCGGCGGCGGCTCGGCCCGCTCGGGGGAACAAATGATTCTCATGGACGATGAGATGCAGACCCAGCCAGAGAAGGAGATGAGGGTCGAGCTTGACGGCGCCGCACCGCAGGGCGCGCGGATCAAGGTGATCGGCATCGGAGGCGGCGGCGGCAACGCCGTGAACCGGATGATCGATTCGCGGCTTGCCGGAGTCGAGTTCGTGGCGCTGAACACCGACTGCCAGGCGCTGCACGCCAACAAGTCGCCGGTGAAAATCCAGATCGGCTCCAAGCTCACCAAGGGGCTCGGCGCCGGCTCCAATCCGGATGTCGGCCGCGACGCCGCGCTCGAGGACACGGACAAGATCCTCGAGGCGCTCGACGGGGCGGACATGGTCTTCATCACCACCGGACTGGGCGGCGGGACGGGGACCGGGGCGACGCCGATCGTGGCCAACCTCGCCTCCGAGCTCGGGGCGCTGGTCGTGGCGGTGGTGACGAAACCGTTTGCCTTCGAGGGGCGCCAGCGGCGCGCGCAGGCGGAAAGCGGGCTGGCCGCGCTGCGCGAGGCGGTGGACACGGTGATCACGATCCCGAACGACAAGCTGTTGCACACCGTTGACCGCTCGACGGCTCTCAAGCTCGCGTTCCTGACCGCCGACGACATCCTGCGGCAGGCGGTCCAGGGGATCTCCGATCTGATCACGATCCCGGGGGAGATCAACCTCGACTTCGCCGACGTCAAGACCATCATGCAAGGGATGGGGATGGCGATCATGGGCACCGGCGTCGCGGTGGGTGACAACCGCGCGGTCGAGGCCGCGCAGCGGGCCATCTCGTCGCCGCTCCTCGAGGACGCCACCATCAACGGCGCTCGCGGGGTCCTCATCAACATCACGGGCGGTTCCGACATGACCCTGCACGAGGTCTCGGAGGCCTCGACGATCGTCCAGGAGGCGGCGGATCCCGACGCCAACATCATCTTCGGGACCGTGATCGACGAGTCGATGGGAGACTCCATCAAGATCACGGTCATCGCCACGGGGTTCAAGGGGGCCGCGCCGTCGCGCAGCGAAGTGATGCGAGCGGAGCCACCGCGTCTGCCGGAGCCCTCGCGCCTGGCGGCCGATCCCCTTCCGGGGATCAAGGCGCCGCCGAACGAGCCGCCGCGCCCGGTGATCCAGTCCGAGAGCGGCGGCCTTGGCGGCTTCCTGCGTCGCGGCAAGGTGCCGGCGGCGACCTTCGGGAACGACGAAGGGGGCGGCTACGGGCCGAACTACAAGGGGATCCGCGAGGATCTCGACGTGCCGACCTTCATTCGCCGGCAGATGGACTGAGAGCGGGACGCTCCCCTACCCCTCCCCCAAGAGCCCGGCGGGCCGCCGCCCGCCGGGCTTTCCTGTCTTCATCCCACACTTCAGGGACAGATCGAGGTGGTTCGCGGCGTGCCGTTCGAGCGCGTGCCGTAGCTGCCGTCTCCGCAGACGTTGGTGCCACGGACCAGGTACCAGAACGCCTTCCTCGCGGTCGGGGTCGCCGTGTCCATGGTGCTCGTCGGCGCGATCGCCGGGGCCACGCAAGTCTCCGCCAGTCCTGTCCCGACCGGGAACTGTCCGGCCTCGCCGCGAGCCACGTCGTAGGCGGTGCCGCTTCCCGCGCCCGGGGCAGCCGAGGTCCACGAGAGCGTCACGGCATCCACCGCGACGCCCAGCCCCGTCACCTCCGCCGCAACCGCGAAGACGGTCGCGTTGGCGGGCGCACAGTCGCACGCGTCCCCGAACGCGTCGGCATCGCTGTTCACCTGGCTCTGATTCGCGACCGCAGCACAGTTGTCGCAGACGTCCCCGACCTGGTCGATATCGTTGTCGGACTGATCGGAGTTGCTCAGTCCCGGACAGTTGTCGCAGAAGTCGGGCGCTCCATCCACATCACCGTCCGTGAACGGGCCGACCGCATAGCGCCCGCCCGTGTTCAGGAACAGCCCCAAGTTGACGCCGCCCCAGATCACCATCCGGTTGCCGGTCCAGATTCCCGAGTGATCGTTGCGGATCGACGGCACGTTGAAGGTCGCCGTGGCTGTCCAGGTGTCGGTCGCGGGATCGTAGCGACCTCCGGTGTTCGTGTTCCCGGTGAAGTTGTTGAACCCACCCCAGACGATCATCTGGCTGCCCGTCCAGACGACGGGATTGAAATACCGCCCGGTAGGGGCTCCGACCGTGGAGGTCGCCGACCAGTCGTCCCCGGCGACGTCGTACACCCCGCCGGTGTTGAGAGCGCCATTGGCATCGCGGCCGCCCCAGATTACCATCTGGCTGCCGGTCCAGGCCGCGATATGGTAGAAGCGCGCCGGCGGAGCGTTGGCCACGGAGATCGCCAGCCAGCTGTCCGCGCCGGGATCGTACCGGTAGCCGTCGGCCAGCGGCCCGAGCCGGCCGCCGCCGCCCCACACGATCATCCGGGTGCCGGTCCAGGCGGCGGTGTGCAGGTAGCGCACCGCGGGAGCCCCGGTCATCGACGTGGGTGTCCAGGTGTCGTTCGCGGGGTTGTAGCGGGCGCCGTCCTGGAGATAGTCGCCGTGATACCCGCCCCAAACCACCATGAGGCTTCCGGTCCAGATCGCCGTGTGCCCGATGCGGATACTGGGGGCCCCTACCAGCGTGGTCGGCGTCCAGACATCGGTGAGCGGGTTGTAGCGCGCGCCGGTGTTCAGGTCGGTCCCGCCGAAGCCGCCCCAGAGGATCATCGCGCTCCCGGTCCAGACGTCCGTGTGCGACTCGCGGGCGGATGGAGCATTGACGCTCGACATCGCCGCCCAGGTGTCGGTGGTCGGGTCGTAACGGCTGCCGGTGCTCAGGTAACCGGGCCCCTGGTTGTCCCCACCCCAGATCAACATCTGGCTGCCGGTCCAGGTTCCGGAGTGGCGCGCCCGCTCGACCGGCCCGGCGCCGATCGAGGTCGGCGTCCACGTGTCGGTGGCCGGGTCATAGCGGCCACCAGTGTTCATGGCGAGGCCGTCCGCCCCTCCCCACACCACCATCCTGCTGCCGCTCCAGACCGCCGAGTGGTTGGTTCGCGGACCGGGGGCATTGACGGCGGTCGTCACCGTCCAGCTGTCGGTGGCCGGGTTGTAGCGCCCCCCGGTGTTGGTGTTGTTGCCGAAGGTGCCCCCCCAGATGATCATCTCGGTCCCGGTCCAGACGGCGGTGTGGTCGTACCGCCCTTCCGGGGCGTTCAGGTTCGTCGGCAACGTCCAGGAGTTCGCCACCGGATCGTAGATGCCACCTCCGTCGAGGAAGAGCGCCTCGGGGATCTTGTAACCACCCCAGATGATCACCTTGGATCCGGTCCAGATGGTGGAGTGAGCGTAGCGACCTTGCGGGGGCGCACCCACCTCGTCGACCGGGAACCAGACGTCCGCGACCGGATCGTACCGCCCACCGGTGTTGAGCGACTCGTTCGAGACGCCCCCCCAGAAGAAGACGGTCGTTCCGGTCCAGACCGCGCTGGCGTCCTCACGCCCGTCGGGAGAGTCGGTGCCGCTGGTCGGCTGCCAGGTGTCGGTCGCGGGATCGTAGCGACCTCCGGATATCAGGCTCGATCCCCCTGCACTCGAACCGCTCCAGACCACCATCTTCGAGCCAGTCCAGGCCGTCGCGTGGCCCGTTCGAGCCTCGGGAGCACCGACCGTGGAAACCGGCGTCCAGACGTCGGCGACCGGGTCGTACCGGCCCCCGGTGTTCACCTTCCCCCCCGGCCCGCTGCCGCCCCAGATGATCATGCGCGTGCCGGTCCAGATCGCGGAATGGTCGCGGCGCGGGCTCGGGGCGTTCAGGTTCGAGGTGGGGGTCCAGACGTCGATGACCGGATCATAGCGGCCGCCGGTGCTGATGTAAGGGGCCAGCCCGTTCCCTCCCCAGATGATCATCACGCTGCCGGTCCAGACGACGGTGTGCAACAGGCGAGGCTCGGGGATCTGCGCCAGGGAGGACGAGTCCCAGGTATCGTCACCGACGCAGACCGCCTCCGTGGCGTTGGCACCCCCCGCCTCGGGTAGCGCCGCGGGCGTCGGGAGGAGCTGGGCGGGGTAGCGGGACACCTGCACCTCGTTCTCGTCCAGGGCCGCGCTCGCGGACGCCCACCATTCATCCCAGCCAACCTTGGGGACCGTGTGTATCGCGACGCGCAGCGACCCTCGCGTCTCGGAGAGGAGCACCCGCACGACGAACGCCTCGCGCTCTTCCTCCAGCCGCCCGGCCTCCGACACTCGCTCGGGCAGTCCCGCCCGGAGCCGCCGGAACCCCTCGGCCTTCAGCTCGACGCGCTCGTCTCCCGAAGCGCGCGATCCACCGATGGCACGCTGGAGCCGGCCGCTCCGCGGCTCCACGCCGGGCGCGACCCGCACGTACTCGACGACGTTGCGTGATGCGCCGAGGGCCGCTGCATCGAGTTCCCCGTCGCGCAGACGGTCAGCGAGATTGGCGGCGCGGTGCCTGGCGGCGGCGTGGATACGCTCGTCGAACGCGAAGAAGCTGCGGCTCAGCCGCTCGGCGAGCGCCTGACGCGCCAGCGTCTCCTGGACCAGGAACGGGTCGTCGCCAAGTGCCCGGTAGATCTCCAGCAGCCGCTCGGGGAAGCGGGTCGCGGTGGACATCCGCTCCACCTCGCGGCGCAGCGCCTCGGGCGTGATCGGGGTGTTCCAGAACCGCTCGAGAGCGAGCGACTGGAGCAGCGTCGTTCGCACCTTCCGCTCGAGCGCCTCGCGCGGCACCATCTCCTCGAACGGCGCGGGCTCGCCGAGCAGGTGGTTGTAGGAGACGCGCTCGATCGCCTCCTGCGCCGCGACCCGATCCGCGAACGAGAGGTGCCGCGGGGCTTCTGCGGCGACGGCGACATGAGCGAAGAGGGTGAGCGAGATCACGCTGAAGAGTCTCAGGACAGGACGAGACATGGGGGGCTTCCTTGTATGGGCGCGGAGCGCGCTGGGACTCCAGATTACTCGATTATCCAGTTCTGTCAAGGGTTTCGGGTCTCTCGGCCGGGCGGCGGCGGTCCATTGCTGCGGTGCAAAGCCGGGTCTTCCGTCGACCGAACTTCCCCCAAACTGAGACCCCCAAGCCCGCCGCCCGGTTCCCCGGCGGCTGCCCTTCCAGCTCAAGGTCCCATCGGCACGGGTGCGACGGTGGCCGACCAGACGTTGCTCACCTGACCGGACGGGACCGCCAGCGCCTGCCACCAGAGCGTCTGCCCGGCGCGGCTTCGCGGCACCAGCCGAGTCAGGCGTGCCACTCCATGGGCGTCGGCGCGCGCCCACCCGAGCGGGCGCGGCGAGGCGAGGCCGAGCGTGCCAATCGGGGTCTGCGTGGCCCCGGGTCCGACCTCGCTCCAGGCGAAGGCGACGATCCCTCCGGGCGGGGCGCAGGTAACCGTCGTGGTGCTCGCCCTGCCGGCCTGCAGCGTCTCCCCCACGAGCGTGAACGCCGGCAAGCATTCGTCGGGGACGAGGTCGCCGTTGCAGTCCAGGCTCGTTCCCTCCCCGATGTCACACCCATCGGGGGCGCCGTTCGCGTTGCAGTCGGCCCCCAGGTGCTGGTCCGGGACGATCTTGAAGATCTCTCCGTCGAGGTAGTCCACCACGTAGAGCTCGCCAAAGCCGTCCTCGCCGAACGACGAGATCATGCCGATATCGGCGCCGCGCGGCGTGAACTGCGCCGTGCGCGAGACGAGCTCGCTCACCTCGCCGCCCCGGTGGCGGAAGGACCAGCTGTTCCCGGTGCAGAAGTCGCCGAAGAAGTAGGTCCCGGCCAGGTCGGGCATGGCACACCCCCGATAGACATGCCCGCCGGTGACCGCACAGTCGTCGTAGTGCGGGTAGGCGTGGATCGGCAGCGTGAGCCCTTCCACGCTGCAGTCGGTCGGCGGGTCGAAACAGGCGTTTGCCTCCATCTGCGGCCATCCGAAGTTCGCGCCGTCCGGTGCCGACGCCGCCTGGAAGTCGATCTCCTCCCACCGGTCCTGCCCGACATCCCCGAGGTAGAGATCGCCGGTGGCGCGGTCGAACGAGAATCTCCAGGGGTTCCTGAACCCGAGCGCCCAGACCTCTCCAAGACCCTCATCTGGGGCGAACGGGTTGCCCGAGGGGATCGCGTACGGGGAGGCCGCGTCCACGTCGAGGCGGAGGATCTTGCCGTGGAGGCTCCACGGGTCCTGCGCCAGAATCCCGAGGTCGCCTACCGCGTCGCCATCCCCGGTGGCGACGTAGAGCAGGCCGTCATTGGGCCCGAACGCCAGTGTCCCGCCGTAATGTCCGATCCCTGGATGGAGGACGGTGAGGATCGTCCGGCCGGATTCCGGGTCGGCGATGTCGGGATCGGCCGAGACCTGGTAGCGCGCCACCACGGAGTTCCCGTCGTTGTCCACGTAGGCGACGAAGAACAGTCCGTTCGACGCATACTGCGGGTGGAAGGCCAGGCCGAGCAGCCCCCGCTCGGTGCTCTCCTCGTCGAGGTCGTGAACGAGCGGGCCGAGGTCCAGGAACGGGGCGTCCGCGACGGCCTCGCCGCGCACGATCCGGATCCGCGCGGTGAACTGCTCCACGACGAAGATCCGCTCGCGATCGCCCGGCGGCGCGGTGACGAGGAGCGGCTGCTCGAAGCCGCCCGCGACGAGCGTCGTCTTCGGCGGAGCCGCGGCCCGCAGCTGGGAGGTCAACCCCGCGGCGAGGAGCAACCAGGGAAGCGACCGCAGGAATCGCGGACGGCGGAATGGGACCATGGCGCTGGCCTCGTCGTGAAGGGTGGGTACAAGGTGTGAATATAGCGCTGTGGGCGGCGGAAGCGAGCATCCGGGACCGCCGTACCCCGGAGGGGTACCGATCAGGCCCGCTCGGTGCGCCAGGCGTCGTAGCGTCGCATGAACTCGGGATCCCGCTCCCTCAGCTTGGCGTCGTCGATCCTCTCGCTGCGGGTCATCAGCTCGTGGGCAAGGGGGATCGGATCGAGATGCATCCTGGTGCGCGCATTCTCGAACCAGCTCAGGCTCGACTGCGCCGCCGCCTGCAGGCGATCGACGACCGGTTTCCGGTCCCGCTCGAACGCGGCGAGCCCCTCCCGAACTGCCCCCCCGCCGGCCAGCGCGCGGGACAGCGCAATCGCGTCCTCGACCGCCAGCTTCGTCCCGGAGCCGATCGAGAAGTGCGCGGTATGCAGGGCGTCCCCGAGCAGCACGACGTTGTCGTGCACCCACCGCCGGTTCTTGACGATCGTGAACTGGAGCCAGCGGACGAAGTTGTTCGACAGGAGCGGCTCCCCCGCCAGATCCGCGGCAAAGACGCGCTCGAGCGCCGCCAGGGTCTCGGGCTCGCCGAGCCGCTCGAACCCGCCGCGCTCGAACGTGTCGCCGACACACTCGACGATGAAGGTGCTCGTCGTCGGGCTGAACTTGTACGAGTGCGCCGCGAACAGTCCGGCCTCGCTCTCGCGGAAGGTGAGCGTCAGACCGTGGAACAGGCGGTGCGTCCCCAGCCAGATGTACTTGTTGCGTCCCGCCTCGAGCGTCGGCCCGAAGGCGTCCGCGAAGGTCCGCCGCACGAGGCTGTTGGCGCCGTCGGCCCCCACCAGCAGGTCGGCCTCGCGCCACGGCGCGACGTCGTCCACCGGCGTCCGGAAGCGGATCTCGACGCCGAGGTCGAGGCAGCGCCGCTGCAGGATATTGAGGAACGCGACGCGGGAGATCCCGGAGAAGCGGTTGCCGCGCACCGAGATCTTCTCACCGCGATGCACGATATCGACGTTGTCCCAGGCTTCGAAGGCCGCGGTGATCGCGGCGTGGGAGGCCGGGTCGGCCTCGGCGAACGACGACAGCGTCCGTCCCGAGAAGACGATCCCCCACCCGTAGGTGTCGTCCGGGCCGTCGCGCTCGATCACCGTGATCCGGTGCGCCGGGTCCTGCTGCTTCATCAGGAGCGCGAAGTAGAGGCCCGCCGGTCCGGCGCCGACGATATGGATTCTCATGACGGCCCTCATGGTACCACCTGGAGCGCGAATCGGGCGGCACATCCGTGAGGATCCAGGCCGGCGAGTGACGCGGGGAGGGTGCCCGACACGCCGTTCCCTGCACAGGTGTAGCCTGCGCCGCCGAGGAGGAGTCATGCGCACTCTCAGTTGCCCGCTCGTTGCCGGGTTGGTGTTCGCGACTGCGGCCATCCTGCCCCTGGAGGCCGAGGCGCCCGCCGCCAGCCAGGCCAGTGCACCGCTTTCCGCGGCGGAGGCGACCGCACTCGCCAAGCGGGTCGCGTCCGACGTGGAACTGCTGCGCGGCGCGACGTTCAAGCACCCGGTGCCGGTGCAGGTGATCGACGACGCGGCGGCGCGGCGCTACTTCGAGACTCGCCTCGGGAAGCTGCTCCCCCGCGAGCGCCTCGCGGCGGAGGCGTCGGCGTACGCCCTGCTGGGGCTCCTCCCCGCGGGGGTCGATCTCGACAAGCTCCTCTTCGACCTGCTGGAGGAGCAGGCGGGGGGGTTCTACGATCCGGAGTCGGAGACGTTCTTTGTACTGTCCGACATGCCGGCCGCCGTGGGGCCGATCCTGGTCGCACACGAGCTGACCCACGCGCTCGACGACCAGATCTACCAGATCGACGCGAAGCTCGCCGGCGTCCTCGGGGACGGCGACCGGGAGAACGCGCTCAGCGCGGTGATCGAGGGCTCGGGAACCGTGGTGATGACCGCCTTCATGTTCCAGGAGATGTCGGAGGGGAGGCTGGCGTTCGACGCGCTGCTGGAGATGCAGAAGACGGAGGCGGGACGCGCCGAGAAGCTGAAGGCGGCTCCCCCGTTCCTGCAACGCAGCCTGCTCGGCCCGTACGTGCTCGGGGCCTCGTTCCTGCTGCGCGGCAACCTCGCCGGATTCGTGCAGAAGGTGCCCGCCACCGACATCGACCGCGCCTTCATGCAGCCTCCCGTCTCGACCGAGCAGATCCTGCATCCGGAGAAGTACTGGGGGCCGGAGCCCCCCGACCTGCCGCTCCCCGTGCCGTTGCCGGATCTCTCCGCCACGCTGGGCGGCGGCTGGACGCGCCTCGGTGAGGGGACGCTTGGTGAGATGATCCTGGCGCTGCTCACCGGGTCCACCGCGATCGACCCGAGCTCTCTCGACGCCGCGCTCGCCGCGCAGTGGACGAACGACGCCGCCTCCGGCTGGGGCGGCGATCGGTGGGCGCTCTTCGGTCGCGGCCCGCAGCGGATCCTGGTGCTGGGGACGATCTGGGACACCGAGAAGGACGCCAGCGAGTTCGTCGCAGCGCTGAAGCTCCCCGCCGACGCCAAGGTCGAGCGCCGCGGCGCCGCCGTGGCGCTGGTCGCGGGAGATACGTCGGGACGCGCGGGCCGGCTGCTCAGCGAGACGCTCGCGGCGCTCGCCCCGGCGCCGGCGGACGGCGGCGACAAGGGACGGTGACTGGCGACGATGTCTGCTGCTGAGATGCCGGAGTTGCGTAACTCCTCGCTCCGCCCCGTCTGGTCCTGCTGACGCGGATTTGAGAAGGTAGCGCCTCGAAAGGGGGTGCTGCCGTGCCGTCATCCGCGTCGTCGCTGCATCATACGATTTCCCGCCTCCGCGGGACCACGTCCCGCCGTTCCGTGCGCTATCCATCTACCTCTGCGCCGCGAGATCCTGGGCTTCGCTCGCCGCCGTCGCGCCGCGGGGGATCGGCTCAAGGTGATCGCCCAGGACCTCGGGCTGCCGTGGCAGACCTTGCACCGCTGGCTCGAGGCGTCGCCCCGCCGCCGCTTCCGACCGGTGGTGGTCGTGTCGATCCCGTCGGCGCCCGCAGATCCGCGTTCGTCGGTGTCGATCGTGACCCCGCAGGGCTTCCGGGTGGAGGGGCTCGACCTGGAGTCGGCGGCGGATCTCTTGAAGCGCCTGGGATGATCGGTTCCACCCGTCAGCTCTCCGTCTTCGCTCACCCGGAGCCCGTCGACATGCGCAAGGGGTTTGACGGGCTGGGCGCGCTCGTGGCCTCCGGCCTCGGGTGCGATCCGCTGTCGGGCGATCTCTTCTTGTTCGTCTCCCGGGATCGCCGCCGGGCCAAGGTGCTGCTGTGGGACGGGACCGGGCTGTGCATCTACGCCAAGCGGCTCGAGGAGGGGCGCTTCGCAGACCCGGCGCGGTCTCCCCGCGCCAAGACGACACGGTTGACGATGACGGAGCTGCTGCTCTTTCTCGAAGGGAGCGCGCTGGTGGGACGGATGTCGCTCAGCCCGGCGCCGTTCACGCGGAATTTTCTTGCTCCGGAGATCGCTCCATGATCTAATGCGGGCATGGTGCGGATCGAGCACGAGCACGACATCGAAGTGCTGCGCCAGGTGGCGCGGCTGCTCGATCGCGAGAACGAGAAGCTCCACGCCCGCCTGGCCGAGCAAGCGCGACAGCTGGCGAAACTCGACGGCAGCGCCGACGCCCAGGCACGGCTCGCTCTCGAGCTCGAGCACCTGCAGGGGCTGCTCTCGCGCCGCGAGCGGGCGTTGTTCGGCGACTCCTCCGAGCAACGACCTCGTGACGACGAGTCCTCGACACCCAAGGAATCCGGCGCCCAGCGCGGCCATGGCCCCCGCTCCCAGCCCCACCTTCCCATCCAGATCCAGCGGCACGAACTGCCGGCGAGCGAGCGCGGCTGCGGAGTGTGCGGCGGGACGCTCGCGGAGATGACCGGCCAGGCCGAGGAAGCCGAGGAGATCACCGTCATCGAGCGGCGCTTCGTGATCGTGCAGCACCAGCGCCAGCAGTACCGCTGCGCCTGCAACGCCAACGTGGTGACCGCGGACGGCCCCCCGAAACTGCAGCCCGGCAGCCGCTACGCGCCGGAGTTTGCGCTCGAGGTGGCGGACTCGAAGTACCTCGACCACCTCCCGCTCGAGCGTCAGGTGCGGATCATGGCCCGCGAGGGGCTGGTCGTCGATTCGCAGACGCTGTGGGACCAGCTCCTGGTCCTGGCGCGGCACCTGACCCCTACCTATGAGGCGCTCGGGAAGGGGGTCCTCGGCTCCCCGCTGGTGCATGCGGACGAGACCTGGTGGCGGCTGATGGGACGAGACGCGCCGAAGCGCTGGTGGGTGTGGGCGGTGGCGACGCGTCGTGCGGCCTTCTACCGCATCCTCGACAGCCGCTCGCAGGAGGCAGGCCGACAGATGCTGACCGGCTACCGCGGCACGGTGATGGCCGACGGCTACGGAGCCTACGCGGCACTGGGGCGGGACGGGCCCGGCTTCGTGCTGGCGCACTGCTGGGCCCACGTGCGGCGGAAGTTTGTCGAGATCGAGGAGACCTATCCAAGAGAGTGCCGGGAGATCCTCGACCTGATCGGGGAGCTCTACGGGGTCGAGGGCTTGGTGCCGGCGCTGCGGGTGAACGCGCCGCCGGAGGAGGAGGCCGAGATCCTGCGGCTGCGGGCCGAGCTCCGCGAACACCGGTCGCGGGCGATCGTGCGGCGAATCCAGGAGTGGGTGTACGCGCAGCAGCCACTGCCACGCAGCGGCCTGGGGAGCGCGCTGACCTATCTCAAGGGGATGTGGGCGGGGCTCACCCTCTTCCTCGACGACCCGCAGATCCCGCTCGACAACAACCTCATCGAGCGCGGGCTGCGCGGCCCGGCGCTCGGAAGGAAGAACCACTACGGCTCGCGCTCCAAACGGGGGGCGGAGGTCGCCGCGATCTTCTACAGCCTGTTCGAGTCGGCGAAGCTCTGCGGCGTCGAGCCCAAGGCCTACGTGCTCAAGGCCATCCACGCCGCCCTCGCCGAGCCCGGCACCGTCACCCTGCCGCAGTCGCTCCTGAGCTAGACTCGCCCCGTCCAGCCGTCGCCGAGGACCTCGCGGACGGTCGCCCCGTCTCGGAGCGCGGCGACGGGGCACGGCGAGCACTTACGAGCAAACGGTGTGGACCGCAAGCGCTGGGAGGATCTCCGCGCCGAGCCCCCCGGCGGCCCGCCGGGGGGCGTGCCCGAGGCGTGGAGCGCGGATGGAGTGGAGGTGACGCCGAGGGCCGGCGCCAGGGGGGAGTGCACCGATGCCGCTGCGGCCCGGATGCAGGGGGCGTGACAGACGGCCGCCCGCCGGACCGGCTACGCCCTCACGCGCTCAGCGCGCGGCCGGCTGGCGCGACCCCTGCCCCGGGGACCGCGTCTCGCGAATCGCTTCTTCGACCGCGTGGTCCCGTAGCGGCGTCAGCCGCGGAGGGGCCACGTCGAGGCGAAGAACCGGTTCGCGTGCGCGGGAAGCAGCCTCTGCTTCGATATCCCGGCCCGATCTGAGCGATCCATCATCCATCGCCATCGAGCAGCCTCGGCTTCCGAGAAAAGTCGGCGGACCAGTTCAGCTTGAGACTAGTCTGGATAGGAGCCTAAGTGCGACTAGGGTGCTCCCGATGCCGAGTATCCATCCCCCGTACTTGGCGTACAAAGCCACGCCATAGAGGAGCTCGTTCTTGTTACCAGGAACCCTCGTCTTGATCCCCAGGAACACTCCGACGGCGCCGAGCGACGCCGTCATGATAAACATCTGCAAATCAGTCGTCATGCTTGACAGTCCGGTGCATCGGCATCGGAGGACGGTCGCTCCCCATCAGTGGCGTGGCTCGTTCGGGTCTGGCCGCATCGTAGGCGTTACAGGGGGATCGCTGGCTTGCCCTTCAGGCGATCCATTGCTTCCTGCCGGCGGTTGTGTATTCGCGTCAGTCACAGACTCGATCATGGCGCCGGCCACGGCGCCGACGGCAGCAGCGGCTTGGGGGTTCATAACGAATCCGGCCCCAACGGTCATTAGACCTGCCCCTACCACTTGTGCGGCGTCGTTGATAAGCGGACGAATGGTCTCGGGAGAAGGGTCAGCGACTGCGTTCATTACGTCTGCAGCTATTTGCAGGCCACCGCCAACTGCGGCTAAAGTCACTGCCGGCGCGGCCGCTCCCGGCTGGCCGGCTAGCAGAGCGCCGCCAGCTCCCATCACACCGGCTGTTGTCAACGTCTCGCCTACCGCATCCACTCCCCCCGCAGCACTGCTCAGTAGCTCAGACGCGACCGCCTTTTCTCCCGCTGTCGGGAACTTGCCGGGACCACCTGGATTACTGATCTCAAACTCCTTCTTGATCATTCCACCATCCAGCATCCCTGTCGGATCCGTCCTCCCGACGGGGTTGTTCCGAACGTAGGCGTACCGGTTCCAGCTCTGGGGCACGGCCGGATCAGCGCTGCTGGCGAGGGGATCCACGCTCAGGAACCTCGCCTGATTGCTCCCGTAGTATCTCGCCAACATGTAATCCAGCCCAGTCTTCTCGTCCCGCTCGTGGCCGGTGAAGCGGTGGGTGTTGTTGGAGATGTAGCCGCGCGGCACCTCCCAGCCGAAGGGCTCGTAGGTGTGGTACGACCCCACGCTGCCGTCCAGGAAGCTCGTCATTCGTACCGACCCCAGATGGTCCGCGTGCAGGAACACCAGCCGCCACCCAGGGTTGTCGACCGTGCCGACCACGATCGGCCCCGACGGGATGCCTACCTCCATCTCCTCGCAGGCCGGGACGAAGCTCTCGTCTGCGGAGGTCCAATTCCCTTGCGACGTCGAGCATGCCGCCGCGAGACGGCCCAGATCATCGGGTGCCGGGATCATCGGTGCCCAGACCTCCGGCGGCGGATCGCCGCACATCTGACCAGGCACGCAGCCGCCGTTTGAATTCACCATCACGACAATCTCGGGCCAAGTGGCCGAGCGGTTCCCCGTCGTGTCCCGCGCCACCACCTTGTAGAGATACGTTCCCGTCGCCGTGACGATGTCCCGGTATGTGACGTCGCGCACGGGCGCCGTTCCGTTCACGGGCGTCGTGGGGTAGGCCGACCCCTGTAGTTTCCGGTACACATCATACCCCTGGACGTCGGCCGCGGGCGTCCCCGTCACTTCGCCCCAGTTCACCCGCACAGCGAGGGGTGTGAAGCCATCCTGCAGTCCATTCATCGATGGCACTGCGGGAGGAGCCGTGCTGTCGTTCGGTTTCACGTAGAAGGCCACGGAGTGCGGGGACTCGTTGCCGGCGGCGTCGATGTCCGCCAGCCAGAAATACCCCTCCGAGGATAGCGCATAGTCCACGGTCGTCGGGAGCAGGATCGTTTCCTCCACCTCCTTAAGCCCCGTCGCGCTGTCCGAGCGGTACAGGCGATACGCGTAGTGATCGTCGTCCGCAGTCTGGTTCCAGTGGAAGCGGGCCACGTTTCCTCCCACCACCTCCGAGTACGACCCGGTCAGCGCCTTTGGATCGACGTTCTCGACGAGCGTCACCGCTCGATCCCCCTGGTAGATGTAGTCCTTCGACCAGTGTGGCTCGAGCGTGTCCTCGATCGGTTTGCCATACTCGGTCAGCACCTGACCCTGGGAATTGCGCAGGATGAAACTCATCCTGCTACCGTAGAAATCCTTCTCCCACACCCGCCGGTTGTCAGCGTCGTATCGGTAGTCTATGTAGTACTGGTTGGTGCCGCTGCGGCTCTTCAGACGGTTCAACGCATCCCATTCGTTCGCGACGCCGGGTTCCGTGGTGAGGTTGCCATCGGCATCGTACGCAAAGCCGGTGTCGGTGATTCGGTTCCCGGCGTAGCCCCGGAGCGCCGGATACGGACCCGTATCGTACGGCGGCATCTCATACATCTGCCGCAGCGGCGTCAGCAGGGGATCAGGAGCCACGCCCACGTCGAGCCGTTTCGAGGTCATGTTGCCCCACGGGTCGAAGGTGTAGGCGAAGGTGTGCGGCGCCGGCACCTGCTGGATCAGACTCGCTTGGGTGAGGCGCGAGAGGAGATCGTACCGGTAGCTATCATTGCCGATCGCGGTGATGTTCTCCGAGCCGTCGTATTGATATGTGCCGCTGTGGTAGAGGGTTGTCAGATCGGTCCTGCGGAAATGGAACGACTGCGGACGATTGCGCACGTCCGCTTCAATCCAGTTGTTGACGCCATTCCCGTAGGCGAGCAGCGAGACCCCTCCGGCAGGGTTGTAACGGGTCTCGGTGACCAGCATCCCTCGAGTGGATGACTCGAGACCGTACGGAAGGCCATGCTGGTAGGACTGATCAACGATGGTAGCGAGGCGCAGTTCATCTGGGTCCTTCGGGTAGCCGACTTGCCGGAGCTGCCCGAAGTCATTGTAAACGTAGGTGGCCTTCAGCTCCGCGCTCGGGCTGCCGGCTGTCCAGTTCTGGAAGATCGTCCCCTCCGCGCTCAGGCGCCCGTTCAGACCGCTGTAGTAGTGACGTCTGGTGGACAACGCCAGCCCCGTGTCCCCGTGGAAGCTCTCCACCGTCGTCAGCATTCCGGGGCTTGCGCCACGATTGGGTTCGTCGTACGTGTAGCGCGCGAGTGGATACCGCGTCGCGGTGCTGAGAAGCTTCTCGGTCTTGAGGATTCGCCCAGCGGCATCGTAAGTGCGGGCGATTGAATAGGGAGTCTCCGTTTCCTCGGGGTTCAGTCCTCTCGCGGTCTGAATGATCGTGGGAGTCCCGAAGGCGTCGTAAGCGCCAAAGGTGGTCAGGCCAGATTCGGGGTGGAGTTCAGAACGCAGGCGGCCCGTCCGATCGTAGGTGAAGACACGATCCTGGCACTTGTCCTCCTCCCCTTCCTCCGGTTCAGCCGGGCAGGTCTCATTGGCTCCCAGGTTGCTCAGTCGGACGAGGTGCAGCTTTCCATTCACGTCGTAGCGATACTCTGCCATTCCCGTACCGGGCTCATCCACGATCTCAAGCCGGCCGAGGCTGTTGTACATGAATGTCGTTGTCGTCGAGCTCTGGACCCCGAGCCCGGTTCCGACCGATTGCGTGATCGCCTTCCGGCGAGTCCCCAGGTAGGTGATCTCAGTCCGTCGGTAGCCAGGGGAGGAGACCGTACTGGACGTGTGGTCGGCATAGGTGATCGTCTGCGGACGGTCCCAGGCGTCGAAGTTCGACCAGATTGTGCCCAGAGGGTTCGTCGCGGTGTCCGCCGTCCATTCGCTCTCGAAGGCCTTCCGTCCCTGCCCATCAAAGCGCACGATCTGCTTGGCATAGCTGCCATCGGGCATCAGACGACGCTCGAGGATGCGCCGCCCGAGCCCATCGAAACCGTACTCCACCCGCGTACCTGTCTCCCCTGTAGGGTTCCCTCGCCGTGCGATCGTGCTCCGCGTCGACGGATAGTCCACGAATGTTGGGAGTTCCGGCGCGGGGGGTACTACCTGTGTCATCCGCCCCAAGGCGTCGTACTGGAAGGAGGTGGCGATCCCCTGCGGGCCTTCCTCGTTTAGGACCCACCCCATATAGGGCTGGACCGATGGGCGGCGGTACACGTTCCACGGCATCTCCTCTCCGCTGAGAGTAATGAAGACGCGGCGGGTGGGAATGCCATACTGGTACTCGTTCCGCACCCTAGCAACTGCTGCGCTCAGCGCCGGGCTCTCCTTGGCCTCGTAGCGATCCTCGTCGACGAGCCCTTCAGGGGTATAGGTGTACGAGGTGCGGACGTCGCCCGTGGTGAGCCCGGCGGGAGGAAGGCCTCGAATGCAGCTTGGAGGATCCCCCGTCGCGGACCCTCCCGCAGCTCGTTGTGTTCTGAGGATTACATCGCCCTGCTCGTTGAAGACGAAGTCCGTGAAGGCGCAGTGGTCCTCGATGTTCCAATCCCAATCCCGCATTCGGTTCAGCTCGACCTTCCACGTGTACTTGTCGAGAATCCAGTTGTCCGGATCTGGCGTCCAGTTCGTTCGCTCAGTCCGGCGCAGCTCATCGCTGCCGGTGGGAAAGTTGTCCCAGTATTGCTCCTCGTCGAAGTGCCCGTAATCGCTCCACCCAACCCGCTCGACCCTACTTTTCGCTACCGTTTCGTAGATTTCGTCGTCGTGATACTCGGTCTCCTCGATCCTCGGTCGGTAGTCACGGGACTCGTTGTGATATGCCCAACCCCACTCAACGACATTGTCGTGAGGGTACACGTCTCGGTACTCGCCTGGTGGGGCCACCGTCCAGTCATACGTCGTGATCTCGCGGCGAAGCAGCTGGCCCGTGACCTTGAGGAGCATGTTGGGATAGAGCGGATCGTCCGGGTCCGAATCCTCCATCGTCGCATTCCCGGCGTAAGACTCCACGCGCCGAATCAGGCCGCTCATGCTCGTGTCGTCGTTTGGGTTCGAGAGGTCGTCGACTGGGGCCAGATAGTGGTAGACGCGAGATCGGATCGGCGTGGCGCCCTCTGGGACCGCCGCCTCAGTGGATAGTAACTCGAAGTCACGCACGACACAGTAGCGAGGGTTCGCCCGCAGCGTGCTCCCACCCACGCTGGTGAGCGAAAGTCCCGAAGCCTGATCACGCTTGTACGTCCAGTGGTACGTCTTCGGTGGGTCCGTACCGTCCATCTCGAGCGACTTCTCGGCGACCCCCCGGTGCATGAGGTCGAAGTACCAGTGGTTCTCCGGATCCTTGTACATCTGCGCAGTGTCGGAGACGAACAGCCGGCCGCGGTCGTAAGCGGCGCGGGCCGGGCCGAACTGGCTTGGGCCATTCGGAGTCATGAATCCGTCCGGCAAGAGCGATGGCGCGGTCCAGGTTCCCGGAGAGGGCGGGTAAACGATCTCTACGGGATTGTAGATCGGGTCGAGGCGGATCGAGTCAACCGCGGGAAGCTCAGTTCGTGATACGGCTGGGAAGCTGTCATACGTGTAGCGCGCGACAGCGCCAGTCGGGTACGTCACCTCGCTCAGTTCGCCGGACGTGTTGTAGTCAAACTGGACGCGGATCGGGCCACCATCGTGTCCCGCGGTAGGCAGTTCATCAGGGGCCATCCGGACCTCAGTCAAGAAAAGGTCATCGAGGCGAATCGCGCTTGGACCTCCGGAGATGAGCGGATGCTCGACGCGCAGCTTCTGGTAATGAAACTCGACCTTGGTCCTTACCGGCGGCGTGGCTCCCTGGCCCGGTACGCGTGTCACATAGGCTGCCGTGTAGAATCCTGCCCCTTCCGTCCAACGCGACGCGCCGCGCTCGACACGAATGTCATCGATAAACACGCCAGCGTGGCTCCGATCCAGCGTCGAGATGGCTGGGCTGTTGATGGCGTCGCTCGTGTCAAAGATGAAGCGTAGGCGGATGTGCTCGCCTGCGTACGCTGCCAGGCTGATTCCACCCGAATCGCGCCAGCCAGGGATGCTGTGGTGCAGATTGCTGTCGGTAAGTAGTCTGGCCTTCCCCTGAATGTCACCTTCAGCGTCTACCGTTTCGACCCATATCTCGAACTCATCGGCGCTCCAGTTTGCGGTGTATCTCTCTCCAACGGGTCGGACGGACCTTAGGATCTTGAAGCTCAAGAAGGAATCGTCAGGCAAACCACCGGGGTAGGTTGAGTCGGTGAACGATGGTATCACCGGCGAGACCGCCATCGAACGGATCGAATCGGTACTCGTCACCGGGTTGCCGCCCCAGCGCATCCCGAGAGGAGTTGGGGTACCGGCAGTTATCCAGCGAAAGTCGTATGAGCAAGTAATGGCCGTGCTCAGATCGTACGTCCCGGTGTGGAGGGGATCCCGGTCACGTCCGAAGTAGAGCGAGTGGTTGGCGCCGCCATCCCCTGCGCAGTCCTCGAACCCGAACTGTCCACGCACAACGTGATCGTCGGGTTCGGCCGCGTGGTGAACGTGGACCCACTCCCCCCATACCAAGCTCATGTCGGTTTGTGAGAGGTCAGGGTGTCCGTTGAATCGCGTCCATTTATCGAGGCTGTGGTAGGGCTGGGAGAGGTCTGGCGGGTATTGACAGCTAAACGGGTCACCACAGAGTCGCGACATCGTCTCGAAGTCTTCGGCGAAGACCACTGGTGAGGGACCGCCCGTACGCGCGTCAGTGCAGTGGTTTGTGGCGTTGCAGGAGTCCCCGATCTCGAAGGTGATCTCACGCGTGACCGAGCTATCGACGACGGTCGAGATGCGCCGAATCAGTTGTGGATGCGTCGGGACGTCGTACTCAATGTCGATGGCGTTTCCATAGGCATCCGAGATCCGCGTCGGATACCAACCGTTGACGCTCCAGCTGCGGAAGGGGTACCCGAGTCGAACCTCGTGATCGAGTCTATAGGTGGTGCCATCGCGGAACTGGAGGGTCCACGCGCTGATGAATGGCCAACCGAAGATGTCACGCTCCGAGCAAGTCACGTCCGGGCATTCGTAGTGCGCCATCACGTACGCGCCGTCGGTCGACCGGAACAGGGGTCGATCACTACCCTCCATCTGTTTGAGGATGCGCTTGCTGCCATCCGGCCCGTAGAACTCGACCGAGGGCGTCACGCTGGAAACGGACTCGTCGCGGAGGAACCCCAGATTCATCGTCCAACCCACTCCCAGATCCCCCGACATGTCGTGAGGAAAGAAGTGCGCTAGACGATAGCCACTCGTCGGGTCCGGCGAGCCACCCGTCCACGAGACCTCCGTCACCGTGCGCCAGAAGTTGCTGTTGTAGACCCCCTTCATTCCTAGCTCGAGCTTGCCGCCCGGAACCGGCAGACTCGGCACGAACGGGAAAACCAGGTTCAGGTTCCCGGAGAGCATGTCGATCGACTCGTTTCCGAATTTCTCGTAGATGCTCGTGGGGTTGAACCCCGTTTTCTCGACTGGATTCTCAATGGGCCACGCTGCAGTCGATCCCAGAATGAGGAGGAGCACGGCGAGCGTGACAGGCAGCACTGAAGGTCGACGGTACATTCGTTCCCCCTGGGTGGCGCATGGCGAAGTGGAGCGCTGGCGATGCAGGGCGCGGAGAACACCGCGGCCGGGACGGATCCCTGCCTTCTGTCGGTCGGGGTTCAGTGCGTCGGACTGGCTTCGGCGGGCGGCTGGCATCGTCGACTCCGTTGGTCACACCTTTCAGGCATGGACCTTCGGCCGCCCCTGGGCAGGGAGACAACGACGGCTTCCGCGTCGTGCGAAACTGCTTACTGCAGGTTTCGACTCTCTATAGCCCGGGAAAGGTCCGGCTGTCAAGGAAAATCGACGGCTCGGGCGGGACCGCCAAACGGGATCCTGCTCGGCGAGCCAGTGTCGCTTCTCACCCGTTCGTGCGAGGCGTGACAGCAACGTGCCGGGGAATCGGGGGGCACCACCCACCCGAACGAGTGAGAAGTCTCGCGGAGGCGGACTGCGGCGGATGAGTGGTTCAGGCTAGGAGCGGGGCGGGTTGGAGGCTGATAAGAGGGTAATCTGTCAACCACGACTGGCAGGGTGACCAAGCGAGACCACTGGTCGTCTCACGACATCCACCTCGGTCCGACCGCCGTCAGCGTCTGGCGACACTGGCCGGACGCCTGACTGCATCGCGCCGCGCAACCACTTTCGTGCTCGCGACGTCATGCGGTCGGGCTGACTCTGACTGCACCGTTGTGCGAATGGACTTTCCAGAAGCTGACATTCTCGAGGGTCATCCGGCCCACGGCGGTGCCGCTCGTCACGGCTCACATGAACCGCCAGGCAGCTCGACAGATTTGGCGGGCCGCAAGCAGTCTTGGACGAATTCACAACCCGAGGTCAGCTTCGGATCGTGCGTGAGACCTCCACCCGGATCGCGTTCCAGGGAAGCGGCACGGATCAACACAGAATCCGCAGGGGCGGCATTGCGCCCGGTCCGGACGTCGGCGTGGAAGCGCTAACCCCCCGAGCCGGGCGGCGAAACCCGGCGCGGGGGGGGGCGTCGGTGTCACTCAGTTCTGCGGCGTCTCGGGAGGCGTGGGCGGCTCGCTCGTCGTCCCAGTCGAGGCGACCTGCTCCCCGGCCGGCGCCGGCGTGACCGCCTCGAGCCGGGCGAGGTTGCGGGCCGCGGGAGAGTCCTCGGGGTCGAGCGTCATCCCCCGGCGGTAGGCGGCGATCGCCTCCTGGCGGCGTCCGGCGTGCTCGAGCGCCATCCCGAGGTTGTTGTGCACGTACCCCGTGTCGGGAAGGCTGGCGGCGGCGATCGTCAGGCTCGACACCGCTCCTTCGAGATCCCCCTGCTGGAAGAGCGTCAGCCCGAGCAGGTTCTGCACGTGACCGTTCGTGGCGTCGATCGCGACGCTGTGCTGCAGCGACTGCACGGCCCCCTCGCGGTCACCAAGGTTCCTGAGCGAGCGCCCCTCGAGGAAGAGCGCCTGCGGGTCGTCCGCGCGGAGAGCGAGCGCGGATCGCGACGCCGCGAGCGCCTCCTGGAACTCGCCGCGGTCGTTTTCGATCCGCGCCAGATTGACGAACGCCTTCCCCGACGTCGGGTCGAGGTCGAGCGACCGGCGCATGGCGACGGCGGCCTCGTCGAGCTGATCCGATTTCCAGAGCGCGAGGCCGAGCAGGTAGTGCGAGTAGGCACGATCCGGATGGGAATCGACCTCGGCGCGCAGGTACGCCGATGCCTCCCCGTGGTTTCCCGCTCGATACGCCTCGAGCCCCTTGGCCAGGTAGTTGACTCCGGGCTCGACCCGGAACGACCCTGCCTCCTCCGGCGTTCCGGCCGAGACGGGCGGGACGTCCGAGACGATCCCCGCACCGGCAGCACCTTCCGGGACGCGCGGCCCCGCGACCGGCATCACCGCGCCGCTCCCGCCGACGCCGGCTCGGTCCACCGGCAGCGCGCTGCCGCTCGCGCGCCAGCCAAGGAACGAGAACGCGGTCAACGCCGCGGCGGTGGCCAGGATCGACCCTGCCATCATGAGCGAGTACTTCCGTTCGTCCGTCATGGTCCGACCTCTCTCCCCCCCGCCGGCGGGGTGAATCGATGCTGAGTCGAGGGGTCCCGGCAGGCCCTGGCGCCCGACCGCATGTCGGACGCACCCGTCAGTAGAGCGATGTCGGTGCCAGGCGGAGCTCCTACCACGGATGCTGCAAGTGATTGACCTGGTGTAGGTAACGCTGTAGGCGGCGGGGTGGACAGGTGGGGGGCGTGGGAGGGCGACGGGTCAAGACTGACACGTACGTGACCGGCGGGACGCGGGAGGGAAAGCGCCCGACCCCGACTCGGAGGTCGGGCGCTACAGCCCCTGGATCAGAAGTTCACCACCAGCGAGGCGGTGAAGATGGTGTCGAGCGAGTCCAGTTCGGTCGTGACCGTCTGTCCGGTCGGCGCAAACGTCGCGTCGAAGAGATCGACCTCCACGAGCGACGGACGATTGTCGTACAGCCACTGCAGGCTCACCTTCAGCGCCAGCGTCTTGTTGATATTCACCGAGACCCAGTTCGTCATGTCGATACGAAAATCAGACGTCTCGTCCAGGTTTTCGTCCACCACCAGATCATTGCCGTAGATCGTGCTCTCGGTGAACTTGTGCCAGTACAGCCAGGAGAACCTGGCGCCGAAGAAGTTGTCGTCGGTATCGGGGTTCACGACGACATCGTTCTGCTTGGTGAAGGTCAAGCCATAGTCGGTCCTGAACTTGATCTCGGGCTCGTTGACCCAGATGGTGCCCACGCCGCCGAACGCCGTGTAGCGGTTCGAGATCCCGGCGAAGGTGTTGCGGTCCCAGCCGACCCCCGCGAACCAGAACCAATCTTCCGAGAGGTCCTGATCGTAGCGGCCGTTCAGGTAGTAGGCCTCGGCCGTCAGCTCGCTGTCCTCGTCCTTCTCCACGACGAAATCGGTTGGGGTTCCGATCGCGATGCGGCTGATCGTGGTGGAATTCTGGCGCACGCCGCCGGCGTTCATCTCGAAGCGCGAACTGGTCCACTTGCGCCACAGCTTGTTCTTGAACCCGAGCGTGCTCGTCTGGGAGTTGCCCGCGGTGTACACGAAGCTGAAGTCCGCGGTGTCGAACCACTTCTCGGGCGGTGCCGGCTCGGGTGCGGGTGCGGGCGGCGGCGCATCCTGCGCGCGAAGGGGAGACGACACAGCGGCGTTCACGAGCAAGGCGAACGCAAGGACTACGAGATTTCGGCGCATGGGAGAATCTCCGGGGGCTTGGGAGCGACGGACGTCGCGAAAACGAGACGCTTCGCGTCCGGTATCCTAGACCAAACGGCCGCGAGTTTCAGCGCGCGACGGCGGCGTTGCCGCGGCGATCTAGCGGGCGAGCTGTTTCGCTTCACCGAGCGCCGCAGTCGCGGCCTTCAGCGCGTCGAGGATCTTGCGCGCTTCGCCGTCCCAGATCGCGTTGTCGTGCTCCTTCACCGCCAGCTTCAAGCCGGGGAGCGGCCAGGAGGCGTAGCCGGTGGTGACGCCAGGCGCGTAGAGCACGTGGCGATACCAGGGGCGCCCGTGAATCCCCGCCGGGGTGAGGAACCGGCGTTCGACCGCCATCAGGGCGTCGTTGAGCTGCGCCAGGCGGGTCGGAGCAGCGCCCCCGCCGTGATCGAGGCTGTCGAGCGCGGCGTCGAGATCGGCGGCGGCCGTCCGAAACTCCCCCAGCGCCGCCAGCAGCGGCTGGAAGTCCGGCTCGAGCGGCGCCTTCTCCGGGAGTTTGTCCGCGGCGGCCGCCGTGCGGCGCTCCTGCACCGCGAACCGGCGCAGCTCGTCGAGCTGCCGCGCCAGGACGGCCGCGTACGGCGTGTAGCGGAACGGCACCACGTCCGCCCCGGCGAGCCGCATCGCCATCAGCCCGAGCAGGCGCGCCGCCTCGGCGTGGTAGAGGAACTCGGGGTCGCCGAACTTCTCCATCCAGAACAGGCTGTCCAGCGTGGAGTGATAGACGCCGTACTTCCCCTCGAACCCGAAGTTGAGCGACGGGATGCCGAGATGATCGACGAACACGGTGTAATCGGACCCCGAGCCGAGCGGCGCGAGGTGGGGCTCGAACGGGGAATCCGGCCGGTCGAGCGAGATCGGCTCCTGTCCGTTCCACTCCTTGCGTTGCTTTGCCGTCCACAGCTCCGCGATGCTCTTGCCGCGCTTCGGATCGCGCAGGTCCCCCGCCGCCTCGATCGCGAGATCGCGCAGCGACGCGATTCCGTCGAGCGAGAGGTTGGGGCCGGTCACGGACGAGTCGAGGTTCAGGTAGGCGACCGCCTTCTGCGACAACTCCTTCGCCAGGTCCTCGCCCCATTCGGTCGAGCCGACGAGGCCGTACTCCTCGGCATCCCATGCCGCCATCACGATCGTGCGGCGTGGACGCCACCCCGCCTTCACCGCGGCGCCGAGCGCGCGCGCCGCCTCCAAAAACGAGGCCGTCCCGGAGGAGGGATCCACCGCGCCGTAGGTCCAGGCGTCGTGGTGGTTTCCAAGGATGACCCAGGCGTCGGGATCGGTCGAGCCCGGGATCTTGCCGACCACATCCCAGATCTCCCGGACCGCCTCGTCCATCTCGACGACCATCTCGACTTTCGCTGGACCCGGCCCCACGTGGTACGCGAACGGCAGACCTCCCTGCCATCCCGACGGGACGTTGGGGCCGGCGAGCGCGCGCAGGATCTTCTCCGCCTCGCCGTAGGAAAGCGGCAAGGAGGGAATCCGCGGGATCCCCTCGAGCTTCTCGCGCGCCACGCGCTTCGCTGCTTTCGTGGAGGGGGCGCCGGGCGTCTGCGGGTCGCCAGGCCCCAGGCTCAGGAACTGGACCGAGCCGCGCTGCAGCGCCGTCGGCGGACGCATCGGGCCGTCTGGGTAGACATCCCCCTGGGCGTAGCCGTCATCGGCCGGATCGGAGAAGATGAGGACCCCTCCCGCGCCGCGCTGCTGCGCCTCGCGCACCTTGAGGCCGCGAAACACCTTCCCGTAGCGCACCAACGCGATCTTGCCACGCAGATCGACCCCGGTCTCCTCGAGCTGCTTGTAGTCCTCCTCCGTGCCGTAGTTCACGTAGACGACCTGGCCCGCGGCGTTGCCGCTGGCGCCGTAGCCGTGGAAGGCCGGGAACGCATCGCGGCTGAAGGAGTCCTTGTCGCGCACCTGCCCATCCTCGAAGAGCGACAGATCCTGGATCGCCGGCTCCACCAGCCGGAGCGAGACGTGCTTCGGGTAGTTCAGCAGCACGTGGTACGGGACGAGGTCGGCGTCGAGCCCGAACTCGCGCAGCTTGTCGCGGATGAAGGTGGCGACCGCGCGATCCCCGGGCGTCCCGGCGACGTGCGGCTCCTCGGTCAGGCGGCGCAGCCAGCGCCGCGCCTGCTCCGGGGTCGGCGTGGCGAGGAACGTCGCCTCGGCCTGCCGCTGAGCCTCGATCGATGCCGGGAGGAACCCGAGACGTCCCTCGTTGGCCGCGCCGCCCGCTGCGAGTGGAAGGCAGGCAAGCGCCGCGCCGGCCACGAGACGAAACCCGATCGAGGAGCCTCTTCCAGTCAGGCGGGGCATCGACACCTCCGGGGCACAGTGACGGCCCACGGAGCGCCGGGGAGCGCGGCCTCGGGCCTGCGGACGGGGAGCTGAAACCTGCCCTAGGCTGAACACCGGCGGGGCGGGTGTCAAGACCGGCGAGGCGGCGGAGCCGGTGGACAGTGAAGAGTATGGAGAGTTGGTGCGACAGCGTCGCTCGCTCAGACGCTGTCGCCCTTACCGCCTTCCCCTACGTGCGGCGGTACCAGCCTTCCATGAACGTCGCCCAGGTCTTGCCATCCTGGGAGTTCTCGAGCTTGAAGGTGTACTTCCCGTCGGCCTCGGTTCGATAGACGTAGCGCGCATGCCCCATCGGACCCTCGCTCTCGAAGGCAAGCGTGTTTCCGGCCCACTTCCCGATTGCGGGGCCGTAGACCGGCGAGCCCATCGAGTCGAACCAGTGGTGGGTGTACTGCCCCTTCACCGGGTCGTACCCGATCACCCCGTGGCCGCGGTAGCTGACCTGGCCGCCGCGCTCCTGGGTGTAGTTGCTGACCAGGAAGAAGCCGTCCAGGTCGAGCCGCGCGGCGATCTTCGCCATGGCCGAGCCGCCCTGCGCATCCCAGGGGGAGGGGTGCATCTTCTCCTCACCGGACCAGTTCCCCGCGAAAGCGGAGAGCCTCTTGTGCTCCTCCTGTGCCTGTGGCATCTCGAAACCCATCATCCACCTCCTGCGTACGGGGCGCCACGCGGGCGCACGGTTATCCCTTCATCTTCTGGACACGCTCTCCGATCTCCTCCGGTGTCAGCTCTTCCTTGTGGGTCGCGACCGCCCAGCGGTGACCGAACGGATCGACGAGCTGGCCGTAGCGGTCGCCCCAGAACTGATCCGAGGCCGGCATCGTCACCTTCGCGCCGGCTTTGGCCGCCCGCGCCATCACGGCGTCGACGTCGGGGACGTACAGCGTGATCGTGACCGATGACCCGCCGAACGCCTTGGGACCGAGGGTTCCTCCCATCTCCTGGTGCTCCGGAAACTCGTCGTTGAGCATGAGAAACGAATCCCCGATCTTGATCTCGGCATGCATCAGCTTGCCGCCGGGTCCGGGCATCCGGACGATCTCCTCCGCTCCGAACGCCTGCTGATAGAACTCGATTGCCGCGGCCGCGCCGGCGATCGTCAGGTGCGGCGTCACCGTGCGGTACCCCTCGGGAACGAAGCTCTTTGCCTTCGCCATGGTCCATCCCTTCTGGATCGGAATCGATCCCGGTGCTGGGGCGCCCGGAGGGCGCGCCCGTTACGCCCTCTCGGCGACCGCCGTGCTCCCGCGCCCGTAGCGCTGTGTCGCGAACCCCACGACCGCGCCCAGCGCCGCGCCCGGCAGCATGATCTCCCAGTAGTAATGCTTGTTCTCGGGGTTCGGCATGGCCGCCACGAGGTAGCTGAGCAGCAGACCGACCGCGAGCCCCGTCAGGATCCCGAGCGGCAGCGATCGATACTTGCTGGCGACCGCCCCCGCGACGAGCCCCGTCAGGAGCCCCTTGAACGTCGAGCCGATCATGATCCCGACGATCGCCGCCTTCACGTCCGGATACGGATAGAAGTACGCCGAGGCGCCGTCGATCAGGCCGAGCACCGCGCCTAGCACCATCCCGAGCGACCACTTCGACATCGTGATTCTCCTTCGCGGGTCGTCCCGCAAGGGCGCCCTCGACCGGCGGCCCACCGGCGCGGCCGCTAGGACGCTTAGGCCTGCGAGATGAAGGACCCTTGGGTACGGTTACGCGCGCCCCGAGATTGCTTTGAGGCCCATTTTGCCACGAAGCCGTCCGCGGGGTGGCCCACGAGTTGTCAAACCGTTGTAAAAAACCGCGGTCGGCCGGTCCGCCGCCCCCCGTCAGGGCCTGAAGGCCAGGAGGATCAGCACCCGCATGACGAGGTAGGCGAGGACGAGGACCAGGAAGGTCTGGTAGCGGGATCCGAGCCGGACTGCGCGCTCCGCAAGCGTTTCGCGGTGCGCTTCGACCGCGCGCCCGTCGAGATAGCGGGCGACGTCGTCGGCCAGGTCCTTCGCCGTGGGATAGCGCCGGGCCGGTTCCGGCGCCATCGCACGGGCGCAGATCGACTCGAGCGGGGGCGCGATGCCGGGATCGAGCCGTCGCAGCGGAGGCGGCGAGGCCCACCGGGGTTCTCCGGGTCCGCGAGTGGTCGCGAGGGACGGGTCCGGCTGCCGGCCCGAGAGGAGCGAGTAGAGCACCGCGCCGAGCGCGTACACGTCGGTGCGCGCGTCGATCGCCGCGGACTCGCCGCGCGCCTGCTCGGGCGCCATGTAGGCCGGCGTACCGATGACGACCCCATGGGCGGTGTCTCCATCGGCCTCCGGGCCCGACCGCGGTCCCGCCTCGGCCCGCGGCTCGCCGTCACCGCCGCGCAGCGCCTTCGCCACTCCCCAGTCCATGACCACCGCCTCGCCGAAGGCGCCGATCATGATGTTCTCCGGCTTGAGATCGCGATGGACCACGCCGAGGGCATGAGCGAACGCCACCGCCTCGCAGATCCTCTGAAAGACGCGCAACAGCGCCGGGCGGGGCGGCCCGCTCCGGCACCACTCGTCGAGGCGCTGGCCGCGAATGTACTTCATCACGTAGAAGACGCGTCCGTCCGGGAGCCTGCCAACATCGTGGACGGGGACGATGTTCGGGTGCTCGAGCCGCGCCAGGTGCCGCGCCTCGTTCAGGAGACGCCGGGCGAGTTCTCCCGATGGATCGGGGGCGCTCAGCAGCTTGAGCGCCACCTCGCGCCCCAGGTCCGCGTCCTCGACCAGGTAGACGGTGCCCATCCCGCCCCGCGCCAGGCGGCGGATCACGCGGTACTTCGTCGCGGCCAGATCCGGATGATCGAGCGCCTCCTGCAGGCGCGCCAGACCGGCTTCGCTCAGCGGCTTCATTCGACGTCGATGCCGAGGAGCAGGCGCGCCTCGAGGCGGTACTCCTCGTCGGTGGCCGTGATGTCGCGCAGCGTGGCGAGGAGCAGGCGCCGGAACTCCCGTCGCGCCAGCGACAGGTGGTTCGTCACCGTGGTGACCGGGATCGCGAACTCGCGCGCCAGCTCGGCGTACGACGGAGGCTCGCCGTCCCCCTCCTCGAGATCGTGGCGCGCGAAGACGCGGAAGGGGATCTCCCGGCCCGCGGCCAGGAACTCCCGGCGCAGCGCCTCGACCGCGAGCCCGAAGAGGGAGCGGACCCACTCGACCTCGAACAGCCGCTCGGGCGATTCTCCCGAGGGGATCGGGCGGCTCTCGATCTCCCCCTCGGCCGTCTCGATGTCGAGCGGGAGGAGGGGGACGCCGCCGCCACGCTTCTCCCGGTGCTCGGCCTGGTGCTGGTTCGCCAGGAAGCGATCGAGGCAGGTGCGCAGGAAGGTGCGGAAGCGCCCGCGCCCCGGATCGTACGCGGCGAAGAACTCCTTTTCGATCACCCGCAGGAAGAAGGCCTGGGTCAGGTCCTGGGCATCGGCGGACGACTTGCCGAAGCGCAGGCGGATGTACTTGTAGGTCGGCTTCCAGTAGGCGGCGGCGAGTGTCTCGAACGAATGCGTGCGCTCGA
>Ga0137429_1000061_pt1 | contig 61219 bp, 51 predicted proteins | sample EasRivERMZT736_2_FD_102304 | JGI IMG/M metagenome (GOLD analysis project Ga0137429, IMG submission 102304) | Soil microbial communities from meander-bound floodplain in the East River, Colorado, USA - East River MetaG ERMZT736_2 | ecosystem: Environmental > Terrestrial > Soil > Floodplain ...
CCCCGCTCTCCTCGCCCCCGATCGCGATCTCACCGCGCGAAAGCAGAGCCGCGATGTGCTTGAATCCCACCGGCAGGCAGTGAAACGGGCGCCCCTCGGCCGCCGCGATCCGATCGAGGTACACCGTATTCGCGAAGGTCTTCGCCAGCCCGCCCGGGACCTGGCGGCGGCGCGTGAGGTGGAGTGCCAGCACCCCGACCAACCGCAGCGGCGAAACGAACTCGCCGTGCTCGTCCACCGCGGCGATCCGGTCTCCGTCGCCATCGGTGGCGAAGCCGAACGAAAAACCGCCCCCGCCGGCGGCCGCGAGCAGGGGGCCCAGGCGGTCGCGCGTCGGCTCCGGTGCCTGACCACCGAACAGCGGATCACGCTCCCCTCGCAGCGTGACGACCTCGACCGTGGCGTCGCCCAGGAGGTCGTCCAGCACGGGACCCGCCGCGCCGTGCATCGCGTCGAACGCGATCCGCAGGCGCGCCCGGCGCAGTGCGTCGAGGTCGACGACGCGGCGCAGGCGAGCCAGGTGGGCGGGAGCGAACGAACCGATCTCGAGGCGTCCAAGGGCGATGCCGCGACTGGGGGCCAGCGAGCGTACCGCGGAGCGGCCGATCTCGCGCTCCACCTGTTCGGTCAGCTCGGGCGGAGCGCTGGCGCCGGCCGCGGTCTTGATCTTCAAGCCGAGGAACTCCGCCGGGTTGTGGCTCGCGGTGAGCGCGATTCCTAGCTGGGCGCCCGACTCGACCACCTGGCAGGACAGGGCCGGGGTGGGCTCGGCGCGATCGCTGAGGCGAACCTGGAACCCGTTGCCGAGCAGAACCCCCACGACCTCCTGGGCCGCACGGCGCGCCAGGAAGCGCCGATCGTAGGCGACGACGGCGAGCTCGGCGCCGTCCGCGCGGGTGATGTCGCAGATCGCCTGGGCAACGGAGCGCAGGTTCTCGAAGGTGAATCCGCGCCCGATCTCCGCGCGCCAGCCGTCCGTTCCGAAGCGAATACGGGTCACGAGGCACTCCGGGAGGTGCGCGGGACCCGACGAACGGGTGCCGCGGATCACGGCGAATAACGTAGCATGTTTGACCCCCCTCTGAAAGCTGTGCTATGTTTCGCGCGCTCAGGGCTGGGGATCTTCCGGCCTGGCCTCGCTGGTCACCGCATCCCTCCGGATCCGGCCCACGCCACTCATGGCAGCTGCTGAAGGTGATCTGCGCGGTCGCGCCGAGCCGGACGGCAGTGTGAATCACGCGGCAGACCCCTGCGCCAGGAACAGTCCGGTGGATCACACGGGATGCTGAACCTTCCGAACTCGCTGACCGTCCTGCGCATCTTCCTCGTCCCGTTCCTCGTGGTCGTGCTGCTGACGAAGTTCGACGGGAAGGAGTTTCTCGGGGCGTTCATCTTTCTGGTGGCCGCGGCGACGGACTTCCTGGACGGGTATCTCGCGCGTCGCCGGCAGCAGATCACGAATCTCGGAATCCTGCTCGACCCGATTGCCGACAAGCTGCTGATCTCCGCGGCGCTGATCTCTCTCGTGGAGCAAGGCGTGGCGCCGGCCTGGATGGTCGTCGTGATCATCGGCCGCGAGTTCGCGGTAAGCGGACTGCGCAGCGTGGCAACCCAGCGCGGCATCGTGATCCCGGCCTCGATCTGGGGAAAGTTCAAGATGGGCACGCAGGTCCTGGCGGTGGTGCTCTTGATTCTCGGGGAGAAGCTGCCGCAGGGGTTCCAGAAAGCCGGACAGGGCGCGCTCTGGCTGGTGGTGATCGTGGCGGTCTTCTCGGCCGCCGACTATTTCGTGAAATTCTACCGACGACTTGGATTCGCGCACTAACGGACGCGCCGTCCGCCAGCCGTGGGTGAGCGGGAATGTTCTACTGGTTGATCAAGGGGATTGCCTGGCCGCTCCGTATCCTCTACTTCCGGATTGAGGCGGAGGGGGTGGAGAACCTGCCGCGGCGCGGCGGGGCGATAGTGATCTCGAACCACTCGTCCTACCTCGATGCCGGCATCCTGGGGTCGATCCTGCCGCGCAAGCTCCACTTCATCGTCCTCTCGTCGATGTACGCTCGCTGGCGGCTGCGCTGGTTCTACTGGGGGATGGACACCATCCCGGTGCGCCGGGATCGCGCCGATCCGGCGGCCATCCGGCGGGCGCTCGAGGTCCTGGGCGCCGGCGGCGTGCTGGGAGTATTCCCGGAAGGGGGACGATCACCGGACGGACGCTTGCAGCCACCCATGCTTGGGGCGGCGCTGATCGCGGCGCGGGCCGGCGCCTGGGTGGTGCCGGCCGCCATCTCCGGTGCCTACGAGCTCTTTCCTCCCGGGCGCTTCTGGCCGCGGTCGGGTCGGATCGCGGTGCGCTTTGGTGCGCCGTTCCGGTTCGAGGGGCCCGAAGGGCAGCGGCTGTCGCGGCGGGAGATCGAGGCGTTCGGAATCAGGATGATGTCCGCGATCGCCACGCTGCTCGGGGAGCGGGTCGAAGGGGCTGCCTCGTTCGGGGCGGAGGAGCGAGGGGGATGAGCGAGATCCGTGCGCAGGTGATCACCATCGGCACCGAGCTGCTGCTGCACGGCCGGCGCGACACCAACGGTCCCGAGCTCTGCCAGCTCCTGACCCGTCTCGGCTTCCGGGTCGAGGGGCTGCGCACCGTGGCGGATGACCTGGCGCCGCTCACGCAGGAGCTGTCCTTCGCCGCCAGCCGCGCCTCCCTCGTCGTCGCCACCGGTGGGCTCGGCCCGACCGAGGACGACCGGACGCGCGAGGCGCTGGCGGCCGCCTGCGGGCGCCCGCTGCGGCGCGACGCGGGACTCATCGCCGCGCTCGAGCGGAGGTTCGCGGCACTCGGGCGGGCCATGCCCGAGTCGAATCGCCGCCAGGGAGATCTTCCCGAGGGAGGAGAGGCGCTCCCGAATCCGGAGGGGTCGGCGCCGGGAGTGTGGCTCGAGCACCCCGGAGGCGTGATCGTCGCGCTCCCCGGGCCGCCGGTCGAGATGCGCGCGGTGCTCGCGGCGGGAGTCGAGGCGCGTCTTCAGGACCGTTTCCCCCTCCCCGCCGTCGCGGTGCGCTACGTCCTCACCGCGGGGATCTCCGAGTCGGGGCTCGAGGATCGGATCGGCGACCTGTACGCGCTCGATCCCGCGGTGCAGCTGACGGTGCTGGCGGCACCCGGGGCCGTCGAGCTGTTCGTGCTGGCGCGCGGTCCGGAGGCCGCGCTGGCGGAGGCGGCGGCAGGGCGGATAGCGACCGAGGTCGTGCGGCGGCTCGGCGACGCCGTGGTCGGCGACTCGCCGACCTCCCTGGCGGCCGCGGTCGGCGCGCGGCTGCGCCGGTTGCGGCGCACGCTCGCCGTGGCCGAATCGTGCACCGCCGGGGTGCTTGGCTCGCTCCTCACGGACGAACCCGGCGCGTCCGATTTCTTCCTGGGAGGCGTGATCGCATACGCTGATGACGTGAAGCGGGTGGCGCTAGGGTTGGACGAAGAACTGCTCCGGCGCGAGGGTGCGGTCAGCGAGGCCGCGGCAAGGAGCATGGCGGAGGGGGCGCGGCAGCGCCTCGGCAGCGACTACGCCCTGGCAATCACGGGGATCGCAGGGCCGTCGGGAGGCAGCGACCTCAAGCCCGTCGGCCTCGTCTGGATCGCGCTCGCCGGCGAGAGCGGCACGGCCGTTGTCCGGCGACAGTTCCATGGCGGGCGAACCCGCGTGCGCCAGTGGGCGGCCAGCGCTGCGCTCGACCTGATCCGCCGGCGTCTCGACGCCGACCTGGAGAGCCAAGCATGAGGCTGCCGCCGCAGGTCCCGGGGGCCGCGTGATCGACGCCGCTCTCCTGCTCGGCGCGTACCTGGTCGGCTCGGTGCCGTTCGGCCTGCTCATCGGGCGGCTGCGCGGGGTTGACGTGCGTCGCTTCGGCTCCGGCAACATCGGTGCAACGAACGTCATGCGGACCGGCGGCAAGCTCGCCGGTGTCGTCACCTTGTGCCTGGACGCGGCCAAGGGGGGGGTGCCGGTGCTCGTGGCGCGACAAGCCGGTGCCGCCCCTGAGCTGCAGGTTGCGGCCGGCGTGGCCGCGGTGATCGGGCACTGCTATCCGATCTACCTCCGGCTGCGAGGCGGCAAGGGGGTCGCCACCGCGACCGGCGCGTTTGCCCTCCTCTCTCCCGCGGCAATGGGGATCGCGGCAGTGGTTTTCGCCGCGGTCCTCGGCATCACCCGTATCGTCTCGGCGGCGTCGTGCGTCGCGGCGCTGGCCCTCCCCGTGGCCGCCTTCGCGCGCGGCGAAGCGACGGTGGGCCTCGGAGCCATCTCGGTCTCGGCCATCGTCCTGTGGCGGCATCGCGGGAACCTCGGCCGCATCCGGGCGGGCCGGGAGCGGCGCCTCGGCGATCCGGAGGCCGGCAGGTGACCCGGCCGCTCGTCGTGGTCGGTGGCGGGAGCTGGGGGACGGCGCTGGCGATCCACGCCGCGCGCGTGGGGGGGCCGGTTCGCCTGTGGGTTCACGACCCGCTGCTGGCGGGGGCGATCCGGGAGGGGCGGGTGAACCTCCCCTACCTTCCAGGGCATCGCCTCCCGGAGGGCGTGGGGGTCGACACCGACCTGCACCGCAGCGTGGCGGGCGCCGGGATGCTCCTGCTGGCCGTGCCGTCGCACCACCTGCGCGAGGTGGTGCGCTCGCTCACGCCGCATCTCGACCCGGACGTGGACGTCTTGATCGGCACGAAGGGGATCGAGAACGAGACGCTGCTGCGCATGTCGGAGGTGGTGCACGAGGAGTCGGGAGTCCCGGCTCGGCGGCTTGGGGTGCTCTCCGGACCGTCCTTCGCCGCCGAGGTCGCCGCGGGGCACCCGACCGCCATCGTCGTGGCGGCGATCGACGCGGGCGCCGGCGACCGGATGCAGCGCGCGCTCAGTCACTCGAACCTACGCCTCTACCGCAACCCGGATGTCATCGGGGTCGAGATCGGCGGGGCGCTCAAGAACGTGGTGGCGATCGCCGCCGGGATCCTGGAAGGCCTGGGGTATGGCGCCAATACCGCCGCCGCGCTCCTGACCCGGGGCCTGCACGAGATGACCCGGCTCGCCGTGGCGCTCGGAGGCCAGCGGGAGACGCTCGCCGGGCTCGCCGGGATGGGAGATCTGGTGCTCACCTGCGGCGGCCAGCTCAGCCGGAACCGACAGGTGGGGGTGGCGCTCGGGCGAGGGGAGCCGCTGGATCTGATCCTGGCGCAGATGAAGATGGTCGCGGAGGGAGTGAGAACCTCGGCGGCCGCGGTCGCGCTCGCGCAGCGCGCCGGGGTCGAGATGCCGATCGCCGAGCGTGTTGCGGCGGTCCTGTTTCGCGGCCTGCCGCCGCGCGACGCCATCGCCGACCTCCTGGCGCGAGAGCTGAAGGACGAGACGCCGCTGTAGCTGGCCGCCGCCGCAGGGGTCTGCTACTGTGCCGTGCGCGGGTGAACAATGCTGTAGCTGGAAGTCCCGGCGACGGCAGCGTCGCGCGGGGTTCGGTCGGGGAACCGACGGCAGGGGAGGGACGGATGCGCATGGGGAGAGGCTCTCTCGGGGCCTGGGTCCGGACGTCGGCCGCCTGCGGCCTCCTCCTGCTGCTGGTCGCCTGCGGCGCCGAAGCGTCCAAGAAGAAGGGGGTTTCCGAATCACGGGCGCACGCGCACTACCAGTTCGCCCTCCGCTTGTACGAGCAGGGGCAGGTTCGCAACGCGCTCGCGCAGATGCTCCAGGCCATCGAGCTCGAGCCGGACAACGCCCAGTATCGCAACAGCCTGGGGTTCGTGTACTTCTCCCTGGCCGAATACGACCTGGCGCGCGAGAACTATGACAAGGCGATCAAGCTGGATCCCGCCTTCACCGAGGTGCACGTGAACCTCGCCCTCGTCGACAGCGAGCAGGGGCGCTACCCCGAGGCGGAGGCGGAGTACCGGCGGGCGCTGGCGGATCCCGCCTACCCCACCCCCGAGAAGGTGTACGTCAACTGGGGGCTGACACTGCGCAAGCGCGGCGATCTCGCCGGGGCGGAGGCGATGCTCCGCAAGGCGCTGGAGGCGAGCCCGCGCTATGCCCGGGCCCGCTTCGAGATGGGGCGGCTGCTGGAGGAGCAGGGGAAGGCGGATGGCGCTCTGAAGGAGTACTTGACGGCGTGGGACGGCATGCCCGAGCTCGCCGAGCTGAACCTGCGAATCGGGGAGATCTACTGCTCGCGCGGCGAGAGCGACCGTGCCCGCCCGTACCTCGAGAAGGTGATCGCGGCGTCGCCGACCAGCGTGGAGGCGGAGAAGGCGCGCATGCTGCTGCGCGGCAGTCCGACGCGCTAGATGTTCGGCAAGGCATGGGAGGCGATCCGTCACGGGCTCGACCGGACCCGGCGGGTGCTCTCCGAACGGATCGACGCGGTCCTGCGACGCGGGCGTCGCGTCGATGAGGCGTTGCTCGACGAGCTGGAGCAGATCCTCCTCGAGGCGGATGTCGGCGTAGCGCTGGCGAGCGAGGTCGTGGACGCGATCCGGCGGGAGCGGTTCGGCGCCGAGCTGGAAGGGATGGCAGACCTCAAGGGAATCGTGGTCCGCCATCTGCGCTCGCAGATGCCTCCGGCGCCGCCGGCGGTGGAGCCTGGGCCTGGCATGCCGCGCGTGGTGATGGTGGTCGGCGTCAACGGGGGTGGGAAGACGACGAGTGTGGGGAAGCTGGCCTGGCGCTGGAGCCGGGAAGGGAAGCGGGGCATCGTCTGCGCCGCCGACACCTTCCGCGCGGCCGCGGGAGAGCAGCTCGCCATCTGGGCGGAGCGCGCGTCGGCGGAGTTGATCCGCCATCAGGACGGCGCCGACCCCTCCGCGGTCACCTTCGATGCCCTGGCCGCGGCGACGGCGCGGCGCGCCGACTTCGTCGTCATCGACACGGCCGGCCGCCTGCACACGAAGGCGCCGCTGATGGAGGAGCTGGCGAAGATCCACCGCGTCATCGGCCGCAAGTTGCCGGGGGCGCCGCACGAGGTGCTCCTCGTGGTGGACGCCACCACCGGCCAGAACGGCGTGCAGCAGGGGCGCGTCTTCACCCAGGCGGCGCCGGTCACCGGGCTGATCGTCACCAAGATCGACGGGACCGCGCGCGGTGGGGTGGCGCTCGCGATCCACCGCGATATCGGGGTCCCGATCCGCTATCTGGGAGTGGGGGAGGGGGCGGAGGATCTGGTCGATTTCGACCCGGAGGCCTACCTGGAAGGGCTGTTCCCGGCGTGAGCGGCGCGGCTCGCTCCCGTCGCCGGGCCGGTGCTGACGAGGCGCGGGATGAATCGCACCTGCGCGTGACGCTCGCGTTGGCGCGACGGGGCGCCCTGACCGCGAGCCCGAACCCGCAGGTCGGAGCGCTCGTCGTCCGCGGCGGCCGGGTGATCGGTGCCGGCTTCCACCGTGGTCCGGGGAGCGACCACGCCGAGGTGCGGGCCCTGCGCCAGGCCGGCGACGGAGCGCGCGGCGCGACCCTCTACGTGAATCTCGAGCCGTGCTCCCATCATGGCCGCACTCCCCCGTGCGTCGACGCGATCCGGGCGGCCGCGATCCGGCGGGTGGTCGCCTGCCACGTCGATCCGAACCCGCGGGTGCGAGGGCGCGGTTTCGCGCGGCTGCGTCAGGCTGGCATCGAGGTGAGCTTCGGCCTCCTCGAGACGGAGGCGAGGGCGCTCAACGAGACCTACCTGCGCTTCATCGTCTCGCGCCGGCCGTTCGTCGTCATGAAGGCGGGGATGAGCCTGGATGGCCGGATTGCCGTCGCGAGCGGAGCGTCGCGCTGGATCACGTCGGCCGCGTCGCGGCGCGCCGCCGGCCGGCTGCGTCGCGGCTGCGACGCCGTATTGGTCGGCGTGGGAACGGTGATCGCCGACGACCCGACGCTGTCCGCCGCCGTGCGCGGCCGCGAGAAGCGCGGCTTCCTGCGGGTCGTGCTCGACTCGCGGCTGCGCATCCCGGCAGGCGCGCGCCTGCTGCGCGCCGCGCGCCTGCGCGGCGTGCGCATCTACACCACCCGCGCGGCGCCCGCCGCGCGGGCGCGTCGTCTGGAGCGAGCGGGGGCCACCGTGGTGCGGGTAGGGTCGCGAGCCGGGCGCGTCGATCCGCGGGCCGTCGTCGCCGATCTCGGCCGGCTCGAGGTCGCCTCCCTGCTGGTGGAGGGAGGCGGGGAGGTGCACGCCTCGTTCCTTGCGGCAGGGCTAGTCGACAAGGTCGCGCTGTTCATCGCGCCACGCCTCCTCGGAGGCCGCGATGCGGTGCCCGTCGTGGGGGGGCGCGGCGCCGCCGATCCGGCGGCGGGGTTCCGCCTGCGCCTCCGGGGCGCCGAGCGCGTCGGACCCGATCTCCTCTGGATCGGCACGCCGGTGCGCGGACGAGGGGAGCGTTAGGTGTTCACCGGAATCGTCGAGCGCACCGGCCGGATCGCGAGCGTCGAAAGGCGCGGGGGGGGCCGCCGTTTGCGGATCGAGGCGCGGCTCGCCGGGCGCGCCCTGGCGCTCGGCGAGAGCGTCTGTGTCGATGGCGTCTGCCTGACGGTGGCTCGCCGGGGCCGGGCGTGGTTCGAGGTGGATCTCTCCCCCGAGACGGTGCGGGTGACGACCTTCGGGGAGCGGCGCGCCGGATCGGCGGTCAACCTCGAGCGCGCCTTGCGGGCGGGCGATCGGCTGGGCGGTCACCTGGTCCAGGGTCACGTGGACGGCGTGGGCGGCGTCGCGCGCGTCCGGCGCGAGGGGGCGACCCTGGTCGTCACGTTCAGCGCCCCTCCGGAGGTGGCGGGAGCCCTCGTGCGCCGCGGCTCGGTCGCGATCGACGGCGTGAGCCTCACGGTCACCGCGCTGCGTCGCGCCCGCTTCGACGTGGTGCTGATTCCCCATACCCTCGCGGTGACCACGCTCAAGGATCTGCGCACCGGCCGCCCGGTGAATCTCGAGGCGGACATCCTGGGGAAGTTCGTCCTCGAGTACCTGGCCCGGAGCCGGCCGCGACGGCCGGCGGCGACGTCTCGCCGAGTGCGTGTGGTACGCTGACCGCTCCCCGGAGCGCCACGGGACCGGAGAGATCGACGTGACGGCCGAGCCTTACGAGAGCGCAGATCCGCGCGGGGCGTTCGCCTCGATGGAGGCGGCGATCCGCGACATCGCGCACGGACGGTTCGTCATCGTGGTCGATGACGAGGACCGCGAGAACGAAGGGGACCTGACGATCGCCGCGGAGCGCATCACGCCCGAGGCGATCAACTTCATGGCGCGGTACGGCCGCGGCCTGATCTGTACGGCCCTGTCCCCCGAGCGCCTCGATCGACTCGAGATCCCCCTCATGGTCGAGCACAACACCGCTCCGTTCGGGACCGCGTTCTGCGTCTCGGTCGAGGCCAGGCGACGCGTGACGACCGGGATCTCCGCGGCCGACCGCGCCGCGACGGTCGCGGCCCTGGTCGATCCGGCGACGCAGCCCGACGATCTGACCCGGCCGGGCCACATGTTCCCGCTGCGGGCCGCGCCCGGCGGGGTCCTCAAGCGTGCCGGCCAGACCGAGGCGGCGGTCGATCTCGCCAGGCTCGCCGGGCTCGCTCCGGCGGGAGTGATCTGCGAGGTCATGAACGAGGACGGCAGCATGGCCCGCGTGCCGCAGCTCCGGGAGTTCGCGCAGGTCCACGGCCTGCGGATAGTCACCATCGCCGATCTCATTCGCTACCGACTGCGCAACGAGCGCCTGGTGCGCCGCGTGGCCCAGCCACGCCTCCCCACCCGACTGGGAGAGTTTCGCCTGATCGCCTACCAGTCCGAGGTCGAGGCGAAGACGCATCTGGCGATGGTGATGGGTGAGATCGATCCGGCCAGCCCGGTCCTGGTCCGGGTGCACTCGGAGTGCCTGACCGGGGACGTGCTCGGCTCGGTTCGCTGCGATTGCGGCCCGCAGCTGGATCGGGCGCTCGAGCAGATCGCGCAGGCAGGGGTCGGGGTCCTGGTGTACCTGCGGCAGGAGGGGCGCGGCATCGGACTGGTCAACAAGCTGCGCGCCTACGAGCTGCAGGACCAGGGGAAGGACACCGTCGAGGCCAACGTCGACCTCGGGTTCAAGGCGGACCAGCGCGACTATGGGGTCGGCGCCCAGATCCTGACCGACCTGGGGTGCCGCCGGATCCGGGTCATGACCAACAACCCCAGGAAGTTCATCGCCCTGGAGGCGTACGGGATCGAGATCGTGGAGCGCGTCCCGCTCGAGATCGTCCCGCACCAGCAGACCGTGGCGTACCTGCGGACCAAGAAGGAGAAGCTCGGGCACCTACTGAGCTCGGTCTGACCGCAGGCTCGCGCGCGCCGCCATTCTAGTTGACTTTTCATACCTTTACGCTAGAATCCCCGTTTCCTCAGCCAGGCTTCCCTAGGTTCTGCGGGGAGAATCCCGACGGGAGGCGGTCGGAACATGTTCGAAGGGCTGTCCGGGAAGCTCCAGACCGTCTTTCGGAAGCTCCGTGGTGAGGGTACCCTCACCGAGGCGAACATCCGGGAAGGGCTGCGGGAGATTCGACTCGCGCTGCTCGAAGCGGACGTCAACTTCCAGGTCGTGAAGGACCTGGTCGCAAGGGTTCAGGAACGGGCACTGGGCGAGGAGGTACTGCGCAGCCTCAGCCCGGGGCAGCAGTTCGTGAAGGTGGTTCGCGATGCGCTCGAGGAGACCCTGGCGAGCGAGCGCGCCGCGCTGAAGTTCCCCTCACGGTTTCCCGCCGCATTGATGCTGGTGGGCCTGCAGGGATCGGGAAAGACGTCGACGGCCGGCAAGCTGGGGGCGCGCCTCAAGGGGAACGGACGCAATCCGCTGCTGGTGCCTTGCGACGTCTACCGTCCGGCGGCCATCGATCAGCTGCGCACCGTGGCGGCCGGCGCCGGGTTGGCGTTCCACGAACCGGGCGGCGAGCGGGATCCCCTGCGGATCGCGCGCGGCGCGATGCAGGCCGCGGCGCAGACCGGCTACGACATCGCGGTCATCGACACCGCGGGGCGATTGCACATCGATGCGCCGCTGATGGAGGAGCTGCAGCGACTCAACGAAGCACTGCAGCCGTTCGAGGTACTGTACGTCGCCGACGCGATGACCGGGCAAGACGCGGTCCGCAGCGCCGGTGAGTTCCACCGCCAGCTCCCGCTCAGCGGCGTGATCCTGACGAAGCTGGACGGGGACGCCCGCGGGGGAGCGGCGCTCTCGATCAAGGTCGTCACCGGCCTCGCGATCAAGTTCGTGGGAACGGGGGAGAAGGTCTCGGATCTCGAGCCTTTCCACCCCGAGCGGATGGCCTCCCGGATCCTCGGGATGGGGGACGTGCTCTCCCTCATCGAGAAGGCCGAAGCGGCGTTCGACGAGGGCGAGGCGGTGCAGCTCCAGCGCAGGCTGGAGCGCGGCGAGGGACTTTCGCTGGAGGATTTCCGGGACCAGCTGCGGAAGGTCAGGAAGATGGGGCCGTTGGGACAGCTCCTGGAGATGATCCCGGGGCTGGGAGGAAAGCTCCCGACGGATGTCGACGACAGCCAGCTCAAGCGGATCGAGGCGATTCTCGATTCGATGACCGTGGCCGAGCGGCGCGATCACTCGCTGCTCGGGGGGAGCCGCAAGAAGCGCATCGCTCGCGGCTCCGGAACGAGTGTGCAGGACGTGAACCGGCTGCTGAAGCAGTTCGTGCAGATGCGCCGGATGATGAAGACCGTCGCCGCCTCCGGGCGGCGGGGCGCGCGGGGGTTGCCCGCGCCGTTCCGGCGCTGAGGGCATTGCCGGGGAGGAACCAAGTGGTAACGATTCGACTTCGCAGGATGGGTACTCGCAGCAAGCCTTTCTACCGCCTGGTCGTCTCGGAGTCGGGGCGCGTGCCGACGAGCCGGGTCGCCGAGACCCTCGGCACGTACGATCCGCGCCACAATCCGGCCGCGGTCAAGCTTGACGTCGCCCGCGCCGACTACTGGATCGGTCGGGGAGCGAAGCCGAGCCCCACGGTGAGGACGCTGCTGGAGCGGGTGCGGCGCGAGTCGCCGACGACCGCAGGCTAGGTCCGGCCAGCGCGGGATCCGCGCGACGGGTGGAGTGCGTCGTGGCGGCGCCAGCGGGCAGGATCGGGCGCGGTCAGGCAACACCGCGGGGCGACTCGCGGCACGAGGGAAGCGATGAAGCGACTGGTGGAGAGGATCGCCCAGGGGCTGGTCGACCGGCCGGAAGCGGTGTCGGTCGAGGCGGTCGAGGAGGACAATGCCACCGTCCTCGAGCTGCGGGTGGCGCCGGGGGACCTCGGCAAGGTGATCGGGAAGCAGGGGCGAACCGCCCGCGCTCTGCGCACCTTGCTCGCCGCGGTCGGCCGCAAGCAGGGGAGACGATACGCCCTCGAGATCCTGGAATGACCCAGGGCGCCGCCGCGCTGCGGGTGGCTCGGATCGATGCGGTGCACGGCCTGCGCGGGGAGCTGTCGGCGCAGATCCTGACCGACTTCCCCGAGCGGCTGCTGGCGCGTGCGGAGATCCGGGTCGGGCGCCAGGCCGGCGCGGCGGTGTTGATGCAGGTGATGGGAGCGCGTCCGCACCGGGGCAAGATCCTGCTCCGCCTTGCCGGGATCGAAGGGGTCGATGCGGCCCGGAGGCTGGTCGGATCGGACGTCTGGATCGATGAGACCGAGGTCGCGGTGTTGCCGGCGGACGCCTACTTGCACCGCGATCTCCTTGGGCTGCGCGTCATCGACACCGGGGACCGGGTGTTAGGAGAGGTGCAGGACATCCTGAGAACGGGCGGCGCCGACGTGCTGGTGGTGCGCCGGGAGGGAGTGGAGGTGTTGATCCCGGCGGCGAAATCGATCTGCATCAAGGTCGACCTGGCCGCGCGCACCTTGATCGTCGATCCGCCCGAGGGACTGCTGGAGATCAATGCGGTTTGACGTCGTCACGCTCTTCCCGGATCTGTTCCGCGAGTTTCTCGCGGCGGGGATCTTCGGGCGTGCGGTCGAGAAGCGGATCGTCGAGGTGATGTTGCACGACCTGCGGTCGCATGGAGACGGGGCGTATCGCAAGGTGGATGACACGCCGTACGGCGGCGGTGGCGGAATGGTGCTCCTCGCCGGCCCGCTCAGCCGTTGTCTCGATGGCGCGCAGGCCGCGGTGAGTGGGCGGGGACGAGTGGTGCTCATGAGCCCGCAGGGGCGGCCGCTGGATCAGGCGACCTGCAGGAGGCTCGCGCGCGAGCCGCGGCTGCTGCTGGTCTGCGGCCGTTACGAGGGAATCGATGAGCGGTTCGTCGAGACACGGGTCGACGAGGAGGTTTCGATCGGCGACTATGTGCTCAGCGGCGGCGAGCTGCCGGCGATGGTGTTGATGGAGGCGCTGGCGCGGTTGCTGCCCGGCGCGCTCGGTGACGCGACCGCGGCGGACCGGGACTCCTTCAGCGGCCGGCTGCTGGACCACCCGCACTACACGCGCCCCGAGGTGTTCGAGGGGCGGGGGGTGCCGGGCGTCCTGTTGAGCGGCGACCACGCCGCGGTCGAGCGCTGGCGGGCGGAGGAGGCGCGGCGAATCACCCGGCGGAAGCGTCCTGATCTGCTGGCGACGGAGGCGGGGGGGGATCCAGGGCCGGAGCGGGAGCAGCAGGCCGGCCCTTCCTCCGACCGAACGAGGGATGACGCGACGGCGAAGCGGGCAGATCGCCCGGACGCCTCGCAGCGAGGGAGATCGTGAGCAAGGAAACGCACAGGACCGATCTGTTGAACGTGTTCGAGGCGGCGACGGCACCGCCGCGGGATCTCCCTGCCTTCCAGCCCGGCGACACGGTGAAGGTCCACGTCCGCGTCAAGGAGGGGGAGAAGGAGCGGATCCAGATCTTCCAGGGAGACGTGATCGCTCGGCGGAACCGGGGGGCGCGTTCCAGTTTCACGGTGCGCAAGGTCTCACAGGGCGTTGGCGTGGAGCGCATCTTCCCGCTCCACTCGCCGGTCGTCGCCACCGTCGAGGTGGTGCGCCGTGGCCAGGTCCGCCGCGCGAAGCTCTACTACCTGAGCGCGCGCCGTGGCAAGGCGGCCCGGATCCGGGCGCGAAAGTCCGAGAGCTGAGGCGAGGTGGCGTGGGCAGGACGGCGTCCGCCTGGAGCCAAGCCTCGTTTCCTGGGACGCTGACGGCACCTGCCAGGGGCGATGCCGGATGGGGGCACGAAGGCGAGGCGTGGGCCGCGGGCGCGCTGCGGGTGGCGGGCCTCGACGAGGTCGGCCGCGGAGCGCTCGCCGGCCCGGTGGTGGTGGCTGCCGCGATCTTCCCCGTCGGCACCCGGCTGGGCGGATTGCGCGATTCGAAGCTGTTGACGCCTGCGCGTCGCGCCGCGCTCGACATCGTGATCCGGCAGCACGTGTCCTCGGTGACCGTGGAGCGGATCGAGGCGGACGAGGTGGACCGTCTCAACGTGCTCGAGGCGACGTTGCTGGCCATGTCGCGGGCCATCGAGAGGCTCTCCCCGCCGCCGGACTTCCTCCTCGTGGATGCGCTTCGCCTCCCCGGCGTCACCATCCCGCAGCGCCGCCTCGTCCACGGCGATCGGGTGTGCGCGTCGATCGCGGCGGCGTCAATCGTCGCGAAGGTGGAACGGGATCGGCTGATGGTTGAATTCGAGGCTACCTACCCGTATTATGGCTTCGGCGACCACAAGGGGTACGGCACGCGAGCCCACCTCGCGGCGCTGGAAACCCGGGGGCCGTGCCCCATTCACCGCAGGAGCTTCCGCCGGGTGCTCCCCGATCCCCCTCGCCGGGGGCTCTTCTGAAGACCTCCCCCCCCACCCCGCGTCAGCTCGGGGGCGCACCCCGCACGCATCGTGGGGGTCGAGGCGTCTGTGCCTATCAATAGGAACGCCGTCCTCCAGCAGGCCGAAAAGAACCTCCGCGCGGGGAAGGTCGACGCTGCAATCGACGAGCTGCTGAAGCTCGTCAAGGACACCCCCAAGGACCTGGCAACCATCAACCGGGTCGGAGATCTGTACGCCCGCATCGGCAAGAACCGGGAAGCGATCGTCCACTACTCCAAGATCGCCGACTTCTACAACCAGGACGGCTTCCTCCTCAAGGCGATCGCCATCTACAAGAAGATCACCAAGCTCGATCCGGCGTACGCGGATGCGTACCAGGCTCTCGCCCGCCTTTACACCCAGCAGGGACTCACGATGGAGGCACGGGCCCAGTGGCAGATCGTCGCGGACAACGTCCTGCGCGACGGCAAGCCGGCCGGAGCGATCGACGCGTACCAGCAGATGCTGCACCTCGATCCGGACGACCTCAAGACCGCGCTCACCCTGGCGGAGACGCTGGAGCGGCTGAAGCGGCCGAAGGAGGCGCTCGAGGCGTATCGCAATCTGGGTGAGTCGCTGGATCGGCGCGGCATGCATCGCGAGAGCCGCCGGGTCTACGAGGCCGCGCTCCGCCTCGACTCCAAGGACAACCCGACCGTGCGGCGCCTGGTGGGGACGCTGCGCCGCATCCACGCCAGCGGAGAGGCCCTACCGATGCTGCGCGGGTTGCTCGAGTCGCGCCCCGGCGACCCCGAGCTCCTCTCGCTGGTGGGGGACGCGCACCTCGACCACGGCGATCGCGCCGCGGCACAGGTCCTCTACGATCAGGCCCGCAAGGTGGCCCCGGAGCGTCTGGAGAACCGCCTCAACCAGGGACGCCTGGCGCTGAAGGACGCCGACGTCGGCGCCGCGTTCCAGCACCTGGCCGTGGCGGCCGGAGATGCGCTCAAGACCGGTCGGGCCGAGGTGGTCGTCGACCATGTGCTCGAGTTGCTGGACACCGAGCCCCATCACACGGGGGCGCTGACGCTCCTCGCCGATCTGCACGAGTCCGCGGGACAGACCGGCGCCTGCCGGGACGCCTGCATCCGGCTGGCCGGGGCGTCGCTCGAGCAGGGGAGGCTGGATCAGGCAGCCGCCGCGCTGGAGCGGTTGACCCGTCTGGAGCCGGAGAACCCGCGCCACCAGGAGCGGCTGCAGGATGTGCTGACGCGGATGCAGCGGGAGGGAGGTGGGCCGCAGACGGTCGCGGCGCCGCCTGCGACCGCGCCGGCGCAGGTGAAGGCGGTCGCGCCGACTCCCACCCCTCTCGAGCCCGGTGAGGATCTGGGTGCGGTCGCTGAAGTTCCTCCTGAGCTGGAGCCGGAGGAGCCGATCGATGCGGACTTCGTGGCGGAGCATCTCACGGAGGCAGAGGTCTTCGTCAAGTACGGCCTGGTGGATCGTGCCATCGAACAGCTGCGCCAGGTGATCCTGCGCTATCCGGCGCACGTGCCGGCGCACGAGGCTCTGGCGGGGATCTACCGGGAGGAAGGGGATCGGCAACGAGCGGCGGAGGAATACCAGACACTCGCTCGACTCTGCTCGGCGCAGGGAGATCGTACCGCGGGTGAGCACTGGGCGCGCCTCGCCGTCGAGCTGAACCCGGAGAAGCCGGCGCATCTGGACTCTGCCGTCGCGGAGCCGCCTGCCGCGCGGACGGCCACGGCGCCTCCCCGGAGCACCCCCATGCCCGCTGCCCCGGACGAGGCCGTCGACATCGAGGCGATCGAGTTCGAGGAGGAGGGGGCGGGCGAGGCAGAGATCGTGATCGACGCGACGCACCTCGCGGACGGGCCGCCGACCGGCCGGCTCGAGGAGGTCGATGCTCTCATCGAGGCGGGGGCGCTGGAGGAGGCGAGGCGCCGCCTGCTGAAGCTGCGTGGTGATTTTCCCGGGCGCGCGGAGGTGGAGGAGCGTCTCGGTCGCGTCGAGCTCCTCGAGCAGAGAGCGCAGGCCGCCCCCGCCGCGACTCCGGTCGACGACAGCGGCTTCTTCGATCTGGCCGCCGAGCTCGACGATGCCCTGTTCGAGCCCCAGGCCGCGGTGCTCGAAGACAAGCCGGAGGAGACCGACGGTCACTCGCTGGAAGACCTCGTCGCCGCCTTCAAGAAGGGGGTGGAGCAGCAGGTCAGCTCCGAGGACTACGAGACGCACTACAACCTGGCGATCGCGTACAAGGAGATGGGCCTCACCGACGAGGCGATCGGGGAGTTCCAGTTCGCCTCCAAGTCCCCCTCCTTCTTCCTCAAGTGCTGTTCGATGCTGGGGATCTGTTTCCGCGAGAAGGGGATGAACGCCCTCGCCGCGAAATGGTACCGGAAAGGGCTGGAGACGGCCGGGACCGGGACCGAGGAGGACGCCCTCGGCCTGCGTTACGACCTGGCGCTCCTGCACGAGGAGGGGGGGGAGTTCGCCGAGGCGCTCGAGCTCCTCACCGAGGTGTACGGAGTGAACGCGCAGTACCGCGATGTCGCCGATCGGATTCGCCTCCTCGGAGAGCGCAGCCAGCTGGGCGAGGCGTAGACCCCCTCCTTTTCCTCCTGACCGGGGCTCTGCGTGTACCTTAACGTCAAGTAGATGACGTATTGCGTCGAATATCCGTCGTTATTCTAAACCCAACAAGACAAATGCCCAGGGTGCAAACGCCGCCGCCAAACCGACGTTTGTTGCGCCACTGTCTGCCACCCCGGCGGCGTGGTCAGGCCGCGAGCTGAATCGCGCAATCGGCATCTAAACAACTCTAAACCAACGTGTTGTCACCATGGATACTCGCTGCGGGTGCCGGGTGGCACCGGGGTTGCTCTAGTGGGGTGCGACGGCGGGTCCTGTCGGACCTGAAACAGGAGACGAAACTCACAACAGAGATTAGGGTCGGGCAGAGGGAAAAAAAGGTATCGCGAATACCCCCCCCATGCGACAAACCTTACCGGAGCACTCATTCTCCCCCTTGGCCCGACCCTAATTCAAAGATTACCCAGAGGGATTGCCGCTGCGGTCGCCCTCCACGCTTCCTACCTGGAACGACCCACCGCCTAGGCGAAAGCCTCACACCGGATTTCGAGAGCTGATAGCTGCTATCGACCGTCCGGCAAGACCTCAGAGAAGGAAAGCGCCGCCGCCACCCACGGCGGCGTTTTTCTTTGTGGCGAGTCGTGGCCTGGCTGCCCGTGCAATCCGCTGTGGACCTGGTGGGGCTGCGGTGGGGGCGACCCGCAGGCACGTGTCGATGTTGTACACTCGCCGCCAAGGTGGATCCTCGCATCGCTCGACCCCTCGCACCGTCCGCGTTTCGCCTCCTGGACGACCTCCCCGCGCCCGGCGCCTGGAACATGGCGGTCGACGAAGCGATGCTCGACGCTTGCGCCCGCGGCGAGCCCGGGTTTCCATGCCTACGCCTCTATGCGTGGGATCCGCCGGCGGTCTCGTTGGGTCACCATCAGGAAGCGGGGTGCGCGGTCGACGGCGCGGCGCTGGCGCGCCAGGGAATCGACCTGGTCCGGCGCCTCACCGGGGGACGCGCGGTGCTCCATGCCGCCGAGCTGACCTACTCGGTGGTGGGAGACGGACGGAGCGGGGTGCTGGCGGGGGCGGTCATGGATGTCTACCGGCGGATCTCCGAGGCGATCGCGAGCGGGTTGCAACGCCTCGGCCTGCCGGCGGTGCTCAGCACCGGCGAGCGCCCGCCGGCTCGCACCAGCCCGGAGCCCTGCTTCGCTCGCCTCGGCCGCGGCGAGATCGCGGTGCTGGGCCGGAAGGTCGCCGGATCGGTGCAGTTGCAACGGGGCGGCTGTCTCCTGCAGCATGGGAGTCTGCCGTTGCGCCTCGATCCTGAGCGGCTGTCGCAGGCCACGCGCGGCTCCGCACGCGTGGCCGCGTGGGGGATCGAGGCGGCGCTCGGCCGGCCCCTGCTCCCGGGGGAGCTCGAGCGGGCGCTCGTGGCCGGCTTCGAGGCGCGCTTCGAGGTCCCGGTGGTGCGCGGTGCTCGCTCGGCGTGGGAGGAGGCCCGTGCCGCCGAGCTGATGCGGGATCGGTACGCCATGCCTGACTGGAACCTGAGGGTCCCCCCCCGGCGTGAACCGCTCGGCGGGCGCAGAGGAGTCGCGTGAGCCTGAACTTCATGAAGGACGTTCCATCGATGGCGAGCATCGACTTCAATGCGCTGCAGCTCGATCCGCTCGAATGGAGAATCCTCGCGCAGGTGGACGGCCGGAACAACCTGGAGGAGGTGCGCCTCCTGGCGGGCGTGACTCGCGATCAGGCCGAGTCGTGCCTGCAGCGGTTGTTCGAGCGGGGGGTGATTACGATCCGGAGGACCTTCTGACGCCGTAGGCGCCGCACACCTGCCGACCGCGCGCGGAGATCGAGCCCGTACACTACGGGCCCTGCGGCACATCCGCGTCAACGACGACCGCGTCATTCCCGTCGAGTCCAACCCACCGGCTGCCCGGGATTCCGGGCTCCTGCTTCGCGTCCGGCCTGATCGCGTCACCGTCCGGTTGCAGCCGCACCCCTTGCCGCCCCACCACCCGCTCGGGATACGGGACGGCGTATCCCACCAGGTCGGCCGCGGCTTCGTCGTGCACGACTATCGGCACGTCCACGTGGATCAGCCCGTAGTCGGTGGTCAGGCGCGCGCCGCCTGCTCCGATCTCGACGCGGCATCCCTCACGTCCCGTGAGCCACGCGATATCGCTTGGGGTGAGCCGGAGCCGCCCCTCCTCGTCGATGGGGAAATGCTGGAGCATGTGCGGGAGCCCGAGCCGCTGGTGCTCAGCCCGATCGCACGTCCCCTGCGGCGCGGAGCCCTCCACGAAGCTCTCCATCACCACGTCAACGCACCCCGCCTCGGGGGAGGCCCGCAGTCCGGTGCGGCGGTCGACCGCGATCTGCACCACGTTCGCGGGGCGTATGAAGGGCTCCGGCGCGGTGCCCGCCAGCGCGGCCTCGATGAACGCCATCCAGATCGGCAGCGCCGCCTGGGCCCCAGTCTCGCGGCGCCCGAGGCTCACCTTCTGATCGAAGCCGACCCAGACGCCGGCGACGAGCGATGGGGAGAAGCCCACGAACCAGGCGTCCGTGAAGTCGTCCGTCGTGCCGGTCTTGCCGGCGAGGGGGCGCCCGAGCGCCGAGGCTCTGGCGGCCGTGCCGCGCTCCACCACCCCCGCCATCATGCTGGTGAGCACCGCGGCGATGTCGGGCCGCAGCGCCTCGACGGTGGCGGGGCGTGCCTCCTCCCGCACCTCGCCCCCCTGGGCAATCACGGCGCGAACCAGGTGGGGTTCCACCCGCACTCCCTGATTCGCGATCGCCCCGTAGGCGGAAGTGACCTCGAGGAGGTTCAGATCGGCAGCCCCCAGCGCGAGCGACGGGTAGGGGAGAAGGGGTGCGGTCACGCCGCAGCGGCGCGCGAGGCGGATGATCGGCTCGTAACCGATGGAGTTTGCGAGCCGAACCGTCGCGATGTTCAGTGACTCCTCGAGGGCCTCGCGGACGGTGACCAGCCCGCGATAGTTGCGCTCGTAGTTCTGGGGCTGGTAGATCACGTTCGTCTGCGGGTCGATGACGAGCGTCGGCTCGTCGAACAGGGCGTCGCTGGGCGCCAGGCCGGCATAGAGCGCGGAGGCCATCACGAACGGCTTGAACACCGATCCGGCCTGCCGCAGCGCCTGGGTCGCACGGTTGAACTGGCTGCGCGAGTAGTCGGATCCGCCGACCATCGCCTTCACCTCGCCGGTGGCCGGGTCGATCACTACCATCGCCCCCTCCACCTCCGGGCGTTGTTCGAGGGCCACCTCCAGCCGTCCCCCCTCGACCCGCAGCACCCGGACCCGGAGTCGGTCCCCGACGCGCAGGAACCTCGCCGGGTCCTGGCTTCCCGTCCAGGCGACCGCCTCCCGGTCGAGGCGCGCCTCGAAGTCTCCCAGGCGCAGCGTCGCCTCGCCGGGGGCCGTCGCGATCACGATGGCGGGTAGGCGCTGCCCCGGCTCCGGGGTGCCGTCCCACTCCGGGAGCGAGACCGCGCGCGGATCTCCCCCCTCGCGGACGACATTCCCCTCCGGCCCTCGCCAGCCGATACGCCGATCGAGCTGATGGAGCCCGTCGAGCAACGCCTGCGTGGCCAGGCCCTGGAGCCGGGAGTCGAGCGTGGTGCGCACCTCGAGCCCCTCGCGGTAGATCGCCGTTTCGCCATAGCGCAGCTCGAGCCCGCGCCGCACGGCCTCGACGAAATGGGGCGCCTGGTCCGCGAGGAGGTCGCCGCGACCGACGGTGACCTCCGCGAGGCGGGCCTTCGCCGCCGCTTCGCGGTCGAGGAACCCCTCGGTGACCATCCGCGTCAGCACGTGATCCCGCCGCCGCCTCGCCCCCTCGGGGTTGCGGATCGGCGAGAATCCCTCCGGACGCTGCGCCAGCCCCGCGAGGAGGGCAGCCTCGGGCAACGAGAGATCATGCGCCGGCTTGCCGAAGTAGAAGCGCGCCGCCGCCTCGAAGCCGTAGCGACCGTGCCCCAGGTAGATCTGGTTGATGTAGAAGCCGAAGATCTCGTCCTTGGTGTAGCGGCGCTCGATCTCGAAGGCCAGCAGCGCCTCCTGGACCTTCCGCCGCCACTGCTTGGCGGGTTGCAGGAACAGGTTGCGTGCCAGCTGCTGGGTGATCGTGCTGGCTCCCTGGGCCTTGCTGAACGTCGTCAGGTCCTTGAGCGCGGCGCGCGCCACGGCGCGAGGATCGACCCCGACGTGCTGGTAGAAACGGGGATCCTCGGCGGCAAGGATGGCGAACCGCAGCGCCGACGGGATCTGCGCGGTGTCGATCAGGATCCGCCGCTCCTCCGCGAAGTAGTGCAGCGGCTCGCCGCGATCGTCGTACAGGCGGGTGATGGTGGGGGGGCGGTAGTCCTCGAGCTGGCGGACACTCGCGAGATCGGGACGCAGGAAGCGCCCGGTGGCGGCGCCGGCCGCCGCCGCGGCGAGCAGGACGGCCGCCACCACGCCGATGCGCGCGCGCCAGCGCTTCAGGAACTCCCATGCGGCAGGTGCGTGGATTCGACCCCTCCCATCTGTTACACTCGGGTCGAGAATAGCATCGTCGCATCCACGTGTAAAGTTTTGTCCCGTAGGTATTTGCACCCTATCGACCGATGCCCGCTCTGGCTCTCCCGGCGCTGACCGTCATCCTTCCGGTGATCGATGAAGCGGACTGGCTCGCGCCGGCGCTCCGCGCGATCGACGACGATCCGCGGGGCGTGGAGGTGATTGTGGTCGATGGCGGCAGCCGTGATCGCACCCTGCAGGTGGTGGCCGAGGAGGCCCCTGCGCTTGCCGCCCGCGGCATCCCGCTGCGCGCCGGCCGGGCCGCGCCGGGGCGCGCGATCCAGATGAACGCGGGGGCCGCGGGAGCCGCCGGCAGTGCGCTGCTCTTCCTGCATGCCGACACCCAGCTCCCGCGCGGCGCCGCCGGCGCGGTACTGGACGCGCTGCGCGGCCCCGAGGTGATCGGCGGGGCCTTCCGTCATCGCTTCACGGAGCCGGGAGTGGGGCTGCGCTTGATCTCGGCGGGCTCCAACCTGCGCGCGCGCTGCCGCGGGACACTGTACGGCGACCAGGCGCTGTTCGTCCGTCGTGACGTCTTCGCGGCGCTCGGCGGTTTCCGTCCGCTGCCGATCTTCGAGGACGCGGACCTGTCCGCGCGCTTGCGCGCAACCGGGCGCCTCGTGCTCCTGCCGCTGGCGGTGCGCACCTCGGCTCGACGCTACCTGCGCGGCGGAGTCGCGCGCACCCTCGTCGAGATGACGCGGCTGAAGCTGGCCTACGCGCGCGGGCGCGACCCCGTCGCCCTCGCCCGGCGCTACGGGAACGGGGCCGGCCGCGCCGGGTCCTGACGCATGTCCACGGGTTTCCGCCTCACCTCCGCCTACGTGCCGACCGGCGATCAGCCGGTCGCGATCGCGACGCTCGAGCGCGGGCTCCGCGAGGGGCGCCGCGATCAGGTCCTGCTCGGGGTCACCGGATCCGGGAAGACGTTCACCATTGCGCAGGTGATCGCGGCAACGCGCCGGCCGACGCTCGTGATCGCCCACAACAAGACGCTGGCCGCCCAGCTGTACCAGGAGTTTCGCGGGTACTTTCCGGACAGCGCCGTCGAGTACTTCGTCTCCTATTACGACTACTACCAGCCGGAGGCGTACGTCGCGTCCTCCGACACGTACATCGAGAAGGAATCGACCATCAACGACGAGATCGATCGCATGCGGCACAGCGCGACGCGTTCGCTCTTCGAGCGCCGCGACGTGGTGATCGTGGCGTCGGTCTCCTGCATCTACGGCCTGGGGTCTCCGGAGGCGTATCACGGGATGCTGCTCCTCCTCGAGCCCGGGATGCGCCTCGGGCGCGAGGAGATCCTTCGCCGACTCGTGGAGATCCAGTACCGGCGCACCCCGCTCGACCTCGAGCCGGGCGCTTTTCGCGCCCGCGGCGACGTGGTCGAGGTGTGGCCGGGGTACGACAAGCACGCGCTGCGCATCGAGCTGTACGGCGACGAGGTCGAGTCGCTGCAGATCATCGATCCGCTGCGCGGCATGCCGCTGCAGACGCTGGAGCGGGCGCCGATCTACCCGAACTCCCACTACGTCACCCCGCGCGAGCAGGTGCTGGTCGCGGTGGAGGCGATCAAGTCCGAGCTGCAGGCGCGGCTCCAGGAGCTGGAGCAGGGGGGACGGCTCCTGGAGGCCCAGCGACTGCACCAGCGCACCATGTTCGACCTGGAGATGATCCTCGAGGTCGGCTACTGCCACGGCATCGAGAACTACTCGCGGCACCTCACCGGCCGGCGCCCGGGGGAGCCGCCGCCGACCCTGATGGACTACCTCCCGAAGGACGCGCTGATCGTGGTGGACGAGTCGCACCAGACGATGCCGCAGGTGCAGGGCATGTACCGGGGGGACCGCTCCCGCAAGGAGACGCTGGTCGAGTACGGGTTCCGCCTGCCTTCGGCGCTGGACAACCGGCCGCTGCGCTTCGACGAGTTCGAGGCGCTGCGGGGCCAGACGATCTTCGTCTCGGCGACGCCGGCGGAGTTCGAGCTGTCCCTGTCCGGCGGGGAGGTCGCGGAGCAGATCATCCGCCCGACGGGGCTGATGGATCCGGCGATCGACGTGCGCCCGGTGAAAGGGCAGGTCGACGACCTGCTGGCGGAGATCCGGGGGGCGGCCGGACGCGGCCAGCGCGTCCTGGTCACCACGCTGACGAAGCGGATGGCCGAAGAGCTGACCCACTACTACCGCGAGCTGGGGGTCCGGGTCGAGTACCTCCACTCGGACATCGACACGCTGGAGCGCGTGCGCATCCTCCGCAGCCTGCGGCGCGGCGACTTCGACGTCCTGGTCGGCATCAACCTCCTGCGCGAGGGACTCGATCTCCCGGAGGTGGCGCTGGTGGCGATCCTGGACGCGGACAAGGAGGGGTTCCTGCGCTCGGCCGGCGCGCTCATCCAGACCGCGGGGCGGGCGGCCCGCAACGTGGAGGGGCGCGTGCTGATGTACGCGGATCGCGTCACCGCGGCGATGCAGTCCTGCCTCGACGAGACCGCCCGGCGCCGCACCCGGCAGGCGGCGTACAATCGCGAGCACGGCATCACTCCCCAGACGATCATCAAGAACATCGAGGAGGTCCTCGGGAGCGCCTACGAGGCGGACTATCCGCGGATCCCGTCGCTGGCCGCGGAGCCCGATGAGGCGTACGAATCCGCGGAGGAGCTCGAGGCCGCCGTGGCCGCCCTGGAGACCGAGATGCGGGCGGCCGCCGCGGCGCTCGACTTCGAGCGCGCGGCCGCGATCCGGGATCGGGTGCGCGTCCTGAAGCGACTCGAGATCGGCGGATGAAGGGGGAGCATCCGCTGGTCGAGAGGGCGAGCGCGCTGCCGGACCGGCCGGGGTGCTACCTGTTCCGGGGCGCGACGGGGGACCTCCTGTACGTCGGGAAGGCCCGCTCGCTAGTCAAGCGGGTGCGGAGCTACTTCCAGGAGGGTGCGGCCCGGCCGCCGCGACTCGTCCAGATGCTCGTGGAGGCGAAGGGCCTGGAGGTGATCGTCACCGGTTCCGAGGTCGAGGCGCTGATCCTCGAAAACAGCCTGATCAAGAACCACCGCCCCCGCTTCAACGTCCTGCTGCGGGACGACAAGAACTTCCCGTACCTGAAGCTCACCGTGCACGACGAGTTTCCGCGCCTGGTGCTGGTCCGACAGGCTCGCGATGACGGCCATCTGTACTTCGGCCCCTACCTCCCCGCCAGCGCGGCGCGTCGCACCCTCCGCATGGCCTCGCGCTACTTCCAGGTGGCGCCGTGCTACGAGCCGCTCGACGGGAAGCGCGGCCGCCCCTGCCTCTACTACCACATGAACCAGTGCCTCGGTCCCTGCACCGACGGGCTGACCACCCCGCAGCGCTACCGGCAGGCGGTGGAGGAGCTGCGGCTGTTTCTCGAGGGGAAGGACCACGACCTGCACGAGCGTCTGCGCCTGTCGATGTGGGAGGCCTCCGAGCGCGACGACTTCGAGCTGGCCGCCCACTACCGTGACCTGATCCGCGACATGGAGGCGATGTCGCGCAAGCAGAACTTCGCGCGCGTCGGGCTCGAGGATCAGGACTACTTCCACTACCACCGCGACGGCGAGGAGGGGATCCTGCAGCTGTTCCAGACGCGCGGGGGCCAGGTGGTGGGGCGCCGGGAGTTCTCGTTCACCGGCTCCGGCTCGGAGCCTGACGCCGTGTTCCTCGGGCAGGCGCTGCAGCAGTACTACGAGAACGAGCGTGAGGTTCCGGCGGAGGTTTATGTGCCGCTCGAACTGGCCGACCGGCCGCTGATCGAGGCGTGGTTGTCGGAACGGCGTCGGGGGCGGGTGTCGGTGCGGGTCCCTCGCCGGGGGGTGAAGGCCGCGTTCCTGACGACCGTGCGGACGAACGCCGAGCTGGCGTTTCGGACCCGCTTCCGCTCCCCGGTCACCACGGGAGTCGCCGCGCTGGAGACGCTGCGCGAGGCGCTCGACCTCGACGAGCCCCCCACCCGGATCGAGGGGTTCGACATCTCGCACCTGCAGGGGACGCATGGGGTGGCGTCGATGGTGGTCTGGCTGGGCGGCAGGCCGCGGAAGGGGGAGTATCGCCGCTTCAAGGTCCGGACGGTCGAAGGCCAGGATGACTTCGCGAGCCTGGCGGAGGTGGTCGAGCGGCGCTACCGCCGGCGCCTGGCGGAGGGGGCGCCCCTTCCCGACCTTCTGCTCATCGACGGCGGGCGGGGACAGCTGGCGGCGGCGCACCGCGGGCTGATTGCCAGCGGTTCGCCACCGATCCCGATGGCGGCGCTGGCGAAGCGCGAGGAGGAGCTGTTCCTGCTGGGGCGCGAGGAGCCGTTGCGCCTGCCGCCGGCTTCCCCGGCGCTCCGCCTGCTGCAGCAGATCCGGGACGAGTCGCATCGCTTCGCCGTCGGGTATCACCGCCAGCTCCGGTCGAAGCAGGCGGTCCGCTCCACGCTGGTCGAGATTCCCGGGGTCGGGCCGAAGTCGGTCGTCAAGCTGCTCCGCGCCTTCGGCAGTGTACGGGAACTGCGCAAGGCGGAGGAGTCCCAGATGGCCGAGCACGTCGCGCCCCGGATCGCGCGGGCGGTGCGCGCCTACTTCGCTGCGGTCGGGTCGACCTAGACCCTTCCACCGCGGTAGAAACCGGGCCGGAGCACCCTCCGGCGGATGCTGATGTGGCATTGGGAGGCCGGCAGGGCGAACGAAAAGGCCCGAAAACACGGCACATTGGGAGAAAAGTCTTTGACACTCCTGGTACTTCGCAGTATATTACGCCTGCCGAAATGCAGGATGATAAAGCCTTTGAACCGATGGCGGATGCGCGACAGACGGGTGTGGTGGTCGACCTCGTCGGAGAGGTCCTCCAGCGCAGAGGGCGCGTCAGCCTGACGATCTCGAGCGGCAGCATGGCGCCCTGGCTCCGGGTTGGCGATCGAGCAGAAGTCGAGCGATTCGAGGGAGATGGCCCGAGGATTGGGGACTTGGTCCTGTTCCGGGATCCGGTCCTGGGTCATGTGATTCACCGGCTGATCTGGCGCAGGCCTTTGCACGGCGGGTTGCGCTTGGCGTACACGAAGGGGGATGCCGCTCAGTACCGTGATCGGCGAGTAACCGTCGATCGGGTGCTGGGTCGGGTCGTCCGAGTGGTGCGAGACGGTTCGTTGGTGGTCGAGCGACCGCTCGAGCGCAGGTTGCGCTGGGCTCGCTCCGTCGCCCGCATGGTCGCGCACGGCGCCTTCGGGCGCTGGTCGGGTCGCGTGGTGACCCGTCCCGAGCTCGGCGATGACCCCCGCAGTCAGGCAGAGGACGAGGTCGCTGATCGGCGGGACGCCCCTCGACGGCGCCTCTAGGATGCGGGTCGCGGGCAAGGTGGCTGGCGGAACAGCTGGCGGTCGGGGACGCGCATCGTGGCGGTGCAGAGACAGGGAGATGTTGCCCCGGATTGGCAAGTAGTCGCAGCAGCCGCACCGCATGGGAACGCGGCGAGAGCGATTGACATCGCGGGCTTGACGGTCCGTCTCGATGGGCTCTCGGACGGGCAGGCGGAGTGGATCGACCGGCGGTACGGCGTGTTCGCTCGCGATGGCGCGACAGGTCGGCCGCTGCTGAGATTTGCCGTAACGCAGGGGAGTGCTGGGGGGTATTTGCGGCTGGCGGCTTCCGGGACTTCCGAGACTTACCGGCTGATCGTGGAACGCGAGCAGCAACGAGTGAGCGCCTGGTCGTATCGTTTCGCGGGTTGGTTCGACACGGCCGCCGGAACGGGGTACCTGGCGTTGTGCGACGGGGGCGGCCGCTCGACGGAGTCGTCCCTCGAGAACTTCCTGCGGGTGGCTTATGCTCACCTGGCGCTCGACGCCGGGGGGTTTCTGTTCCACGCCGCCGGGGTGGTGAAACGCGGGTGGGCGTACCTGTTCTTCGGCCCATCCGGGAGTGGCAAGACGACGGTGTCGACCCTCTCGGCCGGCGCCCGGGTGGTGAGTGACGACCTGATCCTGGTGCTGCCAGGAGAGGGAGAGCGGTCCGAGGCGGTCAGTATTCCGTTTCGGGGTCACCTGGCGGAATTACCGGAGGCGCAGGCGGCGTTTCCGATTGCCGGGTTCTACCGGCTGGTGCAGGACACGGAGGTGCGGTTGGTGCCGCTGGAACGGGCTCGCGCGGTGAGCGAGGTGGTGGGAAGCCTCCCCTTCGTCACCGATCGGGCGGAGAACGGCGTCCAGATTCTCGACGCGGTCGGGAGGGCGGTGCAGGGTTCACCCACGTTTCGGCTGCACTTCCGGAAGGACGCCACGTTCTGGGATATGGTGGAACAGACGGGGTTGGGAGCGCGTGGCCACCTGGTGCCGGCCGGCGGGCGGCAGCAGAGATGAGCGGTCACGAGGAGGCGTCGCGACCCAGACGAAACCCGGAGGTGGCTTTCCGGGAGTACGATGGCGAGGCGGTGGTCGTGCTCCCGTCGGGAGCGGAGATCAGCGTCTTGAATCCAGCGGGAGGTTTGATCTTCCGACTGCTGGACGGCACGCGAACGGTAGCCGAGCTCGTCGACACGGTGTGCGGGGAGTTCGAGGTATCGCGTGAGCAGGCGGAGGCGGATGTGCGGGCGTTCCTCGAGGAGCTCCAGGACCACCGGCTGCTGGTCTGACGGTGGGGGCTGGACCCACGGAGAGAGCCAGGGAAGTAGGCGCAATGAGGGTTGAGCATGCCTGAGGCTTGCAACATCGCTGGCGAGGAGTCCCCGCTTCTGCGCATCAAGCAGAATCGCTGGAACAGCGGACGTCCGATGTCCGCGCAGATCGAGATCACCTACGTCTGCAACCTCGACTGCTCGTTCTGCTACAACGTGGTCGATCACGGCCAGCGCGAGATGTCCACCGTCGAGCTCGTCGACGTCTTTCGCAAGATCGCCGACGCCGGGGTGCTCTACCTCACGCTCACCGGGGGTGAGCCGCTGGCCCGCAGGGATTTTTTCACCCTCGGCCACGCCGCCCGCGAGATGGGCTTCGCGCTCCGTGTCTACACCAATGCCCACATCATCGACGAGCGCCGGGCCGACAAGATCGCGTCCGTGACGCCGCTCGAGATCGAGACCAGCATCCACGGCGCGCGCCCGGAGACGCACGAGGCCCTCACCCGCGTCCCGGGGTCGTTCGACCGCCTCGTCGCGGCGGTCCGGCATCTGCGCGCGCGCGGGATCAAGGTCAACATGAAGTGCCCGATCACGCGCTTCAACCAGAACGAGGTGCATGACGTGTGGGCGCTGGGCGAGAGCCTGGGTGCGCGCGTCGTCTTCGACGCCGTCATCACTCCGCGCGACGACGGCGACGTCACGCCGCTTGCCCTGTCCGCGACCGACGAGTTCCTCGAGCGCTACTGGTCCGACGAGATGGCGGCGCTGCGACCCGACCCCGAGATCATGCCGCGCGACGACAGCCAGATCGCCGCGGTCTGCGGCACCGGGCGCTCCTCCTTCACGCTCGACCCGTACGGGAACGTCTTCCCCTGCGTGCAGTGGCGGCGGTCGCTCGGAAACCTGAGGGACGCGGAGTCGCTCGACGAGATCTGGACCGAGCGTAATCCGGTCCTCTCCGAGGTCCGCAAGAAGGCCGTCGACATGGCGGCGGTACTGAACTCGAAGGAGCACGGCCAGTTCGCCCCGTACTGCCTCGGAGTTGCCGAGGTGCAGACCGGGGACGCGATGGGCGGTTACCGCCAGGTGGAGGTGAATGCTCGCTTCCGCCACCAGGCGTTCGAGAAGAAGCATGGTTCGTCCCGGAGGTCCTACTGCGGATCCACCGATTGGGTTCCTGTTTCCCAGACCGCCTGAGGCGGTCCTTTTGCCAGAGGGGGGCTTTCATGAAGAAGAGCTACCAGAAGCCGGCCATCATCCACACGGAGAAGATCGAGGCCCGGGCGGTCACCTGCCAGAAGGCAGATGACTCCGCGTGTGGCGGCGGCCCCATCACTTCGTAGTCGCCGTTCTTCGTCGGGTTTCATCCGAATACCAGCGACGGCCCACTTGAGGCGACTTGCCTCGGGTGGGTCTTCGTCTGTCCGGAAGTATCGTCGCCAGCTCCAGGCCCCCGCCTACCCGCTGGAATTCCCTGCCAGCGCGGGTTGTTTCCCGGCAATCGCGGTGCATATTTCCTGCAGGCCGAGGAATGCCTCGAGGTGACCACCTGCCAACGATTCACTTTCTAATGACGCGGCTCGTTCGAACCGCAGGCGCCGAGCGCCGGGGTCTCCTCCTCGGCCCGCTCGTGCTCGCCGGGTTCGGGATCGCCACGGCCGCGCCCCCTGCGACTGCCCCCGCGACGCCGTGGACGCTCCTCGAGTCGACCGAGGAACAGACCGTGCTGCGCCTCGACCCGCCGACGCCGCCGCGCCTCAGCGCGGTGGGCGACGCTCGCTATCGCCAGATCCGCCTCGACGGCTTCGGGCTGACCGACGAGGAAGGGTCACCGCAGCTACCGCGCTGGATCGGCCGCATCGCCATCCCGGAGGGGGCCGTCGCCAACCTCGAGATCGTGCAGGTCGAGTGGGCGCCGCTGCCGGGGGTGCGTCCGGCGCCGGTGCCGGCTCGCGAGGTCCTACGCACCGCGACCGACGCAGACGCCCTCGGGACCGGGCGCGACCACCGTGCGGTCTGGCGCGAGGCGGCAGCGGTCTATCGCGGCGAGCAGATGTATCCGGCCTCCCCGGTGCGCCTCGGCGGAACCGGGGCGCTGCGGCATCAGCACTACGTCGAGATCAACTACACGCCGATCGTCTTCGATCCACGCTCGGGTAGCCTCCGGCGAGCCGTGAACCTCGTCATCCGCGTGCGGCATGCTCCCCCGTCCGGGGCGACCGGCGCGAAGCGGGCGCCGGAGCCGGAGTGGGAGCCGGTCTATCGGCAGTCGTTCGTCAACTACGCCGCCGGGCTGCGCCTGCGCAGCGCCGCGAAGCGGGGCGTGCGACCGGCGGTCGAGGCCGCGCCGGCGCCCGCCGTCTCACCCACCCTCGAGATCGAGGTCGATGCCGACGGGCTGTACCGCCTCGACTACGCGCAGATCAGCGCGGCGTCGCCGGCGCTCCTCGCCGAGGATCCGCGCACCTGGCGGCTGCGCAACCGGGGAGTGGAGCAGCCGATCCGGGTGATCGGCGAGGGGGACGGGTCGTTCACGCCCGGGGACCTGGTGGAGTTCTACGGCGAAGCGCGGCACGAGCCGAACATGACCCTCGAGGTGGACCTCGCGCCCACGCCGAGCATCTACCGCGAGACCGACGTGAGCGGCACGAACATCTACCTGCTGAGCGGCGGCGGTCCGAACGGGGTCCGCGTGGCCACCCTCGCCGCCGCGCCGAACCCGATCACCCCGCTCCCGGCGGAGACGAGCTTCGTGAGCACCGCGCACGCGGAGCAGGAGACGGTCTTCCTGCCGCTCGGCGGGGATGACGCCTGGTACTGGGGACCGCGCAGCAACTCCTCGACCGCCATCATTCGCGCGGAGGTCCTGGCGCTGCCCGGCCTGGCGCCGGTGGCCTACAACGCCCGGGTTCAGGCCCGGGTCAGGGGCACCACCTCCAGCAGCACCGTGAACCCCGATCACCTGGCGCGCTTCCGCCTGAACGGCTTCCTGTTCCCGGACGTGACCTTCGACGACCAGTCGGTAGGCACCCTCGACACCCTCGTGTCGCAGACCGGCCTGCTCACCAATCCCGCCACCCTGGAGGTGCAGGCCGGCACGGTGGCCGGGCTCGCGGTCCACGAGTTCATTCTCAACGACTTCGACATCACCTACCGGCGGACCTTCGCCTCCGCCGCCGGGACGCTGCGCTTCGACTATCCCGACGGCGATTTCGGTTTCCACGTCTCCGGGCTTCCGGACGCCGCGATCGAGGTCTACGAGATCAGCGCCACCGTTCCCGGCAGCACGGTGCGCGCGCCGGTGCGGCTGACCGGCGTCCAGGTCACCGGCGGACCGTCGTTCACGGCGGCCTTCGAGATCCATCCGACCGGCACGCCGAACCGCAGCTTCGTCGTCGTCGCCGGGGGAGGGGTGCTGCAGCCGTCGGCGCTGCTCGAGGACGTCCCGTCGACCCTCGCGGATCCGGCGAACGAGGCCGGGTATCTGATCGTGACGCATCCCGACCTGATCGACCTGACCCCCGGGAGCGTCTTCCAGCAGTTCGTCGCGTCGCGCGAGGCGATGGGGCTGCCGGTGAAGATCGCCTACATCGACGACGTCTACGACGAGTTCGCGGACTCGCTGCCCGGGCCCGAGGGGATCCGGGACTTCCTCGCCTACGTCTTCCAGAACTGGACCGGGTGGGACCCCGACGGCGACCTGGTTCCCGACCCGCCACGCTATGTCCTCTTCCTCGGCGACGGTTCGCTGGACTTCCGGGCGCGCTTCAGCTACGCGGCCACCGAGCTGCCCTGGTTCAACCAGCTCCCCACCGCGATCTTCTACCGGCTGTCCGACTTCCTGGGTTGGTACAGCAGCGACAACTGGCTCGCCGCCTCGTCCGGCAGCGATCTCCTCGCCGACTATTTCCTCGGCCGCCTTGCCACCCGCACTGCCTCCGAGACGGAGTCGGTCCTCGCCAAGATCCTGGCGCACGAGACCGCGGCCCCCCCTGGCGCCTGGCGCTCGCACGCGGCGTTCTTCTCCGACAAGGGAAACACACCCACCGAGACGGACTCGTTCGAGGCGATCGCGGCCTCGCTCGAGCAGGACTTCGTGGTGCCGCCGTTCACCTCCAGCCACGCGTACTATGACGCGGACTTCGGCGGGACCAACGCCGCCGGGATGAAGCAGGCGATCCTCGACGAGTTCGACGCGGGGGCCGCGCTGATCGACTACGTCGGCCATGGGGCGTTCAGCCTCTGGGGCCTCGACGACATCTTCACGACCGCCGACATCCCTGCGCTCGCGAACGACGGCCTGGAGCCGTTCGTGGTGATCGAGAACTGCCTTTCGGGAGGTTTCTCCTGGCACTTCGGGCCAGTGATGGGGGAGGCGCTGGTCCAGACCGCGGGCCGCGGCGCCATCGCCACCTTCTCTCCCTCCGGCCTCTCGAGCCCGCTGTTCAGCGAGCCGGTCGCCCGCGCGGTGTTCGACTCCCTGCTCGGGACCGCGAAGCAGCGGATCGTCGGAGCCGCGGCGGCCGCCGGCCTGGCCACCCTCGCCGCGGGGGGGAACACGGTCGAGCTGATGGGGTACCAGCTCATCGGCGATCCCTCCACGCGTCTGGTCCTCCCGGCCCCGGCGCCGCCGACGAATCCGGCCGCCTCCCCCGGGAACACCGTGGTGCATCTGTCGTGGAGCGCGAGCCCGGACCCGATCGACGGGTACTACATCTACCGCACGGCCAACCTGATGTCGTCGTACACGCGCATCACGCCGGTCCCCTTCGCGGGCCTCGCCTTCGACGACACGCAGGTGCAGAACGCCACGACCTACTACTACGCGATCGCCGCGGTCGACGCGGGCGGGTTCGAGAGCGCCTGGTCGAACCAGAACAGCGACTGCGCGGTGAGCGGGCCGGACTGCCTCCGCGCCAAGCCGTTCAACACGGTCCCCCCGTCGATGCCGACCGGCGTCACCGCCGCGAACCCCGGCACCGGCGGCAAGATCACGGTCGCGTGGCTGGCGAACCCGGAGCCCGACATCAAGAAGTACCGCGTTCGCTACGGGACGCAGCCGGGCGTCTACGGGAACTTCGCCGAGGTGGGGGGGACCCTCCTGCAGGTCACGCTTGCCGGCTTGGAGAACGGCATCCCCTACCACGCCGCGGTCGAGGCGGAGAACTTCGACGGGATGGTCGGCCCGCTCTCCGCAGACGTGAGTGCGACGCCGAGCCTGATCGACGGCATCCGGCCGCCGGGCACGGTCGCCGGGCTGCAGGTGGTGATCGCCGCGGGGGACGCCGCCTCGCTCGACCTGTCCTGGTCGGCCGTCACCACCGACATCTACGGTGTGGCCACCACGGTGGCGACCTACGAGATCTACCGCGGCACCGCCCCGGACTTCGTCCCGCTGATCGGCTCTCCGCGCGGCAGCGTCGCGGCGCCGGCGACCACCTTCCGCGACACGGGCGCCGCCGCCAACCCGGCGTCGTTCTACTACCTGGTGGTGGCCGTGGACGCCGCCGGGAACCGCTCGGGGCTCGGCCGCGATCTGCCGCAGGGGATCACCACCCTCGCCGTGACACTCCTCCCCGACGGCCAGACCGCGCATCTGTCGTGGCCCGCGATCAGCACGACCGTCGCGGGCGGGCCGACGATCCTCTCGCGCTACGAGGTGCATGGCGCCGCCGCGCCGTTCTCCCGCCTGCAGGTCAGCGGTGCGAACCTGATCGGCAGCCCCACGCTCACGACCTTCGATCACCTACCGCCGCCGGGGAAAGTCTTCTATTATTCGGTCCTGCCGGTGGATAATCGCGGTGCGCTGAGCCCGTACTGACAGCACCGCGGGCGCCCCTCCCCTAAGCGGCGCAGGCCTCCAGCGGCTCGAGGAGGCCGTGCGCACCCCCTTCCCCGACCCCGGTTCCCGGCCGACTGCCGAAGAAGATCTTTCCCGGCTCGTGGCGCGGGCGCAGGGAGGGGACCGCGAGGCGTTCGATGCGTTGCTGCGGCGCTTCGAGGGGAAGGCGCTGGCGATTGCGCGACAGATGGGCCTGTCGGCCGAGGATGCGCAGGACGCCGCGCAGGACGCCTTCCTGAAGTTGTTCCGCTACCTCGGCCGCTTCCGCGGCGGAGAGTCGTTCACGAACTGGTTCTACCGGATCGTCGTTCACGCCACCTACGACCACCTGCGCCGCCGCGGCACGCCGACGCTGCGGCTGCATGGGGAGGCGCTGGCGCAGGCGGAGGGGATCCCGGACCCGGGCCGCCGCGCGGAAGGGGACGCCGAGGCGCGCCAGGTGCAGGAGCGACTGCTCGCGGCGCTGCGCTGCCTCACCCCGCCGGAGCGGGCCGCCTTCGTGCTGCGGGAGCTGCACGGCCTCGACACCGAGACCGTGGCCACGGCGCTGAGGGTGAGCCGGATCACGGTGCGCCGCCACACCATGAACGCGCGCCAGAAGCTCCGGCAGCGCCTCGAGGCGCAGTTCCCCGGCCTGTTCGCAGGCTAGGTGCCACCCTGGCCAGCAGGCGGTGAGTTGCGCTTGCCGCGCAGCAGCCAGACGGCCGCGGTCGCGACCAGCGTCGCCAGCGCGACCAGCGCGGCGCCACGTCGGACCGGAGTGTCACGGAAGGCGACCTTCACCCGGTGCGCACCGGCAGGGATCGCCAACGACATCGTCCCATCCTGCGGATTCGCGATCAGCGCGACCTCACGCTTGCCGACCCATGCGGCCCAGCCTGGGAAGGCGAACTGCCGGAAGGCGATCACGCCGGGTTCCGCGCAGACCGCGTCGAAGAAGTGAGCATCGCTGCCGAGGCGCTCCTGATCGAGGGCGCAGCCGGTCGGAGGCACGAACATCTCGGCGGCAGGCTGATCGGGCAGGCGCTGGACCGTGCTTGGTAGGTACTCCGTCCGCAGCGAGGCCGTCGAGTACGGGAGGGGCAGCGACAGGAAACCGGTGCGATCGAGCCCGGCGTCTGGGATCGCCACACGGTAGCGGGCGCGGCAGTGGGGGAGCGCCGCTCCGATCGCGGCGCTCATCAGCAGCACCGCCGCGACGACCCTTCCCCTGCGTCCCCGCACCAGGCCGGTGACCGCCGCACCGGCGAGCGCCATCGTGAAGGCCAGCGGGAGCCCCCAGGGCAGGGGACCCACGCCAGCTCCGGAGACGTGGCCGCGCTCGGCCATCGCCGGCAGCCAGAACCAGGTGGAGGCGCCAAGTCCCGCGGCGAAGAGACCCGCGAGGCCCAACCGCCGCCCGCGCCCCTCCGACGCCACCGCGAGCCGTGCCACGAAGATGGCCAGCATGGGGAGCAGCAGCAGGGCCGCGCGGTCATGGGTGAGCGCAAGTGCAGCCACCCCCGCCGCGGCGGCGAACCAGCCGGCAGGGCGGCCGTCACGGCGGAATCGCCACGCCCCCCACAGGATGACCGGCGGCCAGGCGTACGCCAGCGACTCCCCGAGCGACGAGCGGAGGTAGACGGCGGCCAGATGGGAAGCGGCGTAGGTATAGAGCGCCGCCAGTGACCACCCCGCCCCGGCACCCCACAGGTCCCGACCGAGCAGGTAGGCGAACCCGGCTGCCAGCAGGAACCCGAGGAGGTGCATCAGCTTGACCGCGTCCACGACTCGGAGCCCGAGGAGGTGGAACCCCTCGGCGAGGTAGAACGGGGCCGGCGCATGGAACAGGAAGAGCGGCTGGCCGAACCCGGCGGCGAGATCCGGGGCCCAGCGGACCGGAATCTGGCCGGTGCGAATGCCGCGATCGATCTGTGCGGTCGCCAGCACGTCGAACCCCGGGTCGAGACCGTCGATCATCTCCGCGGCGAGGCGAACGCCGGGGGGAGCGAAGGAGACCTCCACGAAGAGAGGCAGCGCGGCGGGGGCCGTGAGCGCCGCGAGGCACGCCAGGGTTCTCAGACGCAGGGTCACCTCGGCGCCGCCGCACCGAGCTGGCGGTCGAGCTCCGGGTCCCGGACCTCCGCGGGCGCCTCGGCGTACACCTCCCGCGCCGCGGCGAGATCCCCCTGCAGCAGCAGCGCGCGCGCCAGGCCCACGATCGCCTGCGGCGGGCGTCCTCGCTGCAGCGCCGCACGGAACCACCCGGCCGCCGCGGCACCCTCCCCGGCGGCGAGAGCGGTCTGACCCAGCCAGAACGACGCCGGTCCGTCCGGCGCCAGCGCCAGCACCCGGCGAAAAGCAGCTTCCGCCTCCGCGAGCCGTCCCAGCCGCAGGAGTGCGATCCCCTCGCCGTAGTACGCTTCGGGGTACGACGGATCGAGCTCGAGCGAGGCGCGGAAGTGCGGCAACGAATCCTCCGCCCGACCGCTGCGGAGCAGCGCCTTGGCGAGGACCTGGTGGGGCGGTGGATACCCTGCGTCGATCGCCAGCGAGCGCTCACAGGCGGCGATCGCAGGCTGATCCGCGTCGTGCTCGAAGTAGTACTTGCAGAGCACGTAGTACGGGCGGGAGTAGGTCTCCGCCGGCGCGTAGAACGACGGCACGTTGACGAGCAGGGCGGTGCCCGCGACGAGCGCCGCCGCGATTGCCGCGCGCCCGAAGCGTCGCGAGATCGCCGCATCCCACGCGGAGCAGGCGAGCGACGCACCGAGGATCACCAGGAACGGCACCGCCGGCAGGCGGTAGCGGTCGATGACGTGGAACGCGATCGTTCCGGCCATCACCGCCGCGGCCGGGATCAGCACCGGCCCCCAGCGACGCCAGGCGGCCAGGCTCCAGAGCAGCCCGGCCAGCCCGAGCGGACCCCAGAGACGGAACCCGGGGAAGGGGAGGGAGAGGTACCCCACGAACTCGCGCGTGAAATAGAAGCTGATGTTGTCGTCCACCTCGTGGTGGTTCCAGAACAGCAGCGCCTTGCGGCCCAGCAAGCGGAGCGCCGCACCCGGGTTCTCCACCACGAACCGTCTCGTTTCCCCGAACCAGAAGGCGGAGATCTCCGCCGGGCCGAGGGCTCGCCCACTGCGGCGTTCGGCCTCCACGCGTGAGTCCGCCTCCTCGAACAGCGGGTCGCCGCGCACGAACGAGGGGCGCCGGTAGCCGCCGTCCGCCTCCGGGTTGTTCCCCTCCCACAGGTTCATCCCGGCGTTGTAGGTGGTTGGCACGAACTGCCCCGAGACCAGGGCGTTGCGGACCGTCACCGGGAGGATGCACAGGACGGCTCCGAGCAGGAAGGTGGCCCCATGCCCCGCGGCTCGCCGACGCTCCTGCCGCGGGGCGGCCAGCACCAGCCAGGCGGCGAGGGCCGGCGGCCACAGCAGGAGCGCGCCGTGGGTGAGCGCTCCACACCCCAGCACGCCTCCCGCCAGCAGGTACTTGCCGCGGTCCCCGCGGGCGCGCGCCCGCACGAAGAGGGAGACGCCGGCGAGGCAGAGGAAGATCTCGAGCGAGGTTTTCAGCACCTGCAGGTCGTAGTAGATCAGCAGCGGGTAGGCCGCGGTGCCGACCCCGGCGAGGATTCCGACCCGGCGGTCGCCTCCCAGCTCCCGGCCGAGCCAGGCCGCGAGCAAGCACGAGATCCCCCCCATCACGATCTGGAGCAGCCGGACCCAGAGGAGCGAGTGGCCCGTCACCAGATACACCGCCGCGAGGAAGTACGCGTAGAGCGGATCGACGAAGAAGGCGGTGGCGGAGGGGGAATCACCCGCCAGGATCGCGTCCGCCATCGCCGAGTAGAGGTGGGAATCGAGGGCCAGCGACTCCGCGAAGGGGGAGCCCGAGGTGGCCGCGAGCAGACCCAGCCGCAGGGCGACGGCCAGCAGGAAGGCCCCCGCCGGGACGCGGCCCCGTCCGGACGAGGCGCCCCGCACCTGCCCCGCCCCCCCCGTGGCGGCGGTCCCTGCGCGCTTGTCTTCCGACATCCCCTCGCCCCTGGCGCGCATGCCCAGGGGGTACCCCGGGTCACGGCGCCGGGGATTATAGAGCCGGATTCCCGTGCATGCTCCGCGCCTGACCTGCGCACCCGGGGGCCTGCAGTCCATTTCTTGCGACGACGTCGAATCTCCATGAACGGCGACGGGTGGTAGGAGGTATGTAGGGGTGACGACTACTCCCCGGGCAGGGCAGCCGGGAAAGGCGGACCGGAAATGTTCACGACCTCCCAGACTCGACCTTCCACCCAGCGGCCGCGGGCCTGCGCGCGTTTTCTGCTCCAGGCCGCCGCCGCAGAGCGCTCCGGTGACGCGGTGGCTGACCCGCGACCCTCCCACGCCGACACCTGTGAGACCTGCCGGGAAGAGATCCAGCGGCAGCGGACGGCGCTCGCCGCGCTGCGCCGCGCCGCCGAGGCGATGGCCGCGGACGCCGAGGAGAGCGGTGCGGCGGCCCTGTCCGCTGGCCGCCGCCGCGTCGTCCTGGAGCAGGCCACCGCTCGACCCGGAGTTGGCTGGGGGTTGCTGCCGCTCCTCGACTGGCGCCCGGCGGGGGCGATGGCGGCCGCCGCGGCCGTCACCGTCGTCATCGGGCTCGGCGCCTGGTCACTCGAGCCGGCGAACCTCGGCTCACGTGAGAGCTCAACGACGCAGCTTGCCTCGGTCGCGATTGGCGCCGACCTTCAGGTGGTCGCCGAGGGGTCGGCGGTCCGCTTGAGCTGGAGCTCCGACGGTCGGACGGAGCATCGGGTGATCCGGGCCACCGACCCGCGCGATCTCGAGTCCGGAAGGGTTGCGACCGTCCAAGGGAATCAATGGGTTGACCCGGACGCGAACGGGGCGCGGGTCGTCTTCTATGTGGTGGACTAGGGACCGATTTCGACATGTCCGTTTCTGGGGACGTTCACGGAGGGGCTCGGACCGCCACATCGACGACGGTGGAGACGATGGAACCCTTGCAGGATAGAGGGTTTTGGACAGAAAACGCTTGACACCCCTGGGCTTTCACGGTATATGAAGGGGAGCAATTTTGGTGTCCTTCATACCGTGATTAGTCGTAAGTTACTGGGCCGGCGCAACTACCGGGGGGATTTCAATCAGCGCGGAGGCCCAGAATCGCGGGCGGAACATCCGTTCACGGGGAGGTTTTCATGCGGAGCGGGATCAACAGCAAGAGCAAGTGGGTCGTGGCCGCGACGGTTGCAGTCGCGATGGTCGCCGGTGGACTGGCGATCGGCTCCAACATGGGGTTCAAGTTCAACGCGCAGATCGTGGCGGGTGCGGGAGCATCTCCAAAGTTCGACAACTGGCTCTCGTTGCCGGACAACGGTCCCTACCCCAAGGCCAACAATATCTGCACCAGCTTTGGGCTCACCTCGACTGGTCCGAATTCGACCCGCGGGGTCGTTACCCGGTTGATCGCGTCGACCGGCGCCCCGGTGAGCTACACCTGCGGCACCGCGACGTTCGGGGCGTTCGCGCTCGTCAAGGGTGAGGCGATCAAGATCCGGAACAACGTCACCATCAATTCCATCGTCGTTGGCGCCGACGACCCGACGAACACCATCCCTATCGCGAGTGGGGTGGGAGCGTCCCCCAAGTTCGACAACTGGGTTTCCGTGCCGTATCACACGACCGCCGTCAAGGCGAACGATCTGTGCACTGACATGGGGCTCACCGCGACCGGTCCGAATTCGACCCGCGGGGTCGTTACCCGGCTGATCGCGTCGACCGGCGCCCCGGTAAGCTACACCTGCGGTACCGCGACGTTCGGGGCCTTCACGGTGACCGTGGGCGAGGGGATCAAGGTTCGAAACAACGCCGCGAAGAGTTGGCTCGCGAGCCATTTCTAAAAGAACGCTAACCATGGAAGCGGACTAGTCCATTCAAGGAGGAGAGGGTATGAACAGGTTCTTCAAGGTATTGGCTGTTGCGGCCGCGGGCGTTGCGCTTGCCTGTCTGGGGCCAGCGCAGGCCTGGGCGGCCTGCCCGGGAGGCGTTCCGGTTGCTCAGTGCACTAGTAGTGGTGGCGGAGTCACCTTCTCTGGCACCCAGGTCGGTGGGACCTTCTGGATGGTGGGTCAGGGGAATGACTTGGTCGGCCCCGGGGACACGACCCCTGGATTCGGTAACGATGCGGGAGCCTTGGCAGGGCTGTTCACCCCTCCCCTCGATGCCGGGACTGCCTTTGTGACTGACTTCGGTGGCGGCGTGCCCCCAGGATCGATTTGCGTAACGTTCGGCTGGGACGCCTTTGGCATCGACGGCTGCGGTGATGGACTTTCAGGGGTGATGGCCGTGGCGATGCGCGACAACGCGGGCAACTTCGCCATCATGCAGGTGGGACCCTCTGGAGCCACGTCCTACGACTTTGACCTCATCACCAACGGCGGCACTGGGCCAAACGGCGGCACCGGCAACGGCGTCCCACTGCAGAAGGCGGTGTCCGTGACGGGCTCATCCGACCTGGGCTCGACCGTGGATGTCACGGTTGCCCCGCTCAACCTTGGAGCGGGAGTTGCAATGTTTGATGACCTGGGGGGTGCCAGACCGCTTCCGGGCGCCGTCCGGCTGATTCAACGGGCTGGGGGTGTCGACACCCTCAAGTCAAGCGGTGCGGGTGGCGGCACGGTGAATGTTGCGGCCGACAGCGAGGTCTGCTGGGAGCTCGTGGATGGTCTGTACCACGTCCTGCTTGGCTGCCGGACCATCGGCGGCAACACGCCGTCGCAGAACGTCGTCAACGGGAAGGCCGGCTTCGCCAAGGGCGGGGCGGCGTTTACCTGGGACGTGACGGCCCAGTTCGACGTGCTCGGCTTCAACATCTACCAGAAGAACACCTCCAAGAACACCGACCGCCAGGTCAACGACGCGTTGATCCCGCTCTCCGGGGACAACGACGCGACGGCCGAGTCGTACAACTACGTGGCGCCGCGCAGCGATCTCCGCGCCTGGAAGGGTGGCTTCGAGATCGAGCTCGTGCGCCAGAATGGCGAGACCAGCCGCGCGCCGGTCACGATCGCCAAGTAGGAGAAGTCTCTCGACGATTGCTTGCGGCCGCCGGGCTCACGCCCGGCGGCCGTTTTCTTTATGGCGCCGACGTCCTCTGCTATATTGGCCGCCCGCGAGAGCCGGCCGGCGCCGGGAGCAGGCCACGGAAGCCGCACCATGACCCGTTCCAAGACTCAGGCAGACCTCCCGTCCCCTTCCCTCGAGGAGCGCCTCGGTCACCGCTTCCAGCGCGCCGATCTCCTCCTCCAGGCGCTCACCCATTCCTCTTTCGCGAACGAGTCGGAAGGGAGCGCCGCGGACAACGAGGCGCTCGAGTTCCTGGGCGACGCGGTGCTGTCGTTCCTGGTCGCCGAGCACCTGTTCCGGGCCGGTCCCGGCAGCCGCGAGGGGGCGATGTCGCGCGCCAAGGCGTTTCTCGTCTCCGATGCGAACCTGGCTGCGCTCGCGCGCAACCTCGGCGTGGGGCAGCATTTGCGCCTCGGGGTGGGAGAGGAGCGGAGCGGCGGGCGCGACAAGAGCTCGCTCCTGTCGGGGGCACTCGAGGCGCTGGTGGCCGCCGTGTTCCTGGACGGCGGCGCCCGGGCCGCGCGCGCGGTGGTCCGACGGCTCTTTCGCCCGCAGGCAAGCGTGGCGTCCGGCCGCCTGCCGCCCGTGGATCACAAGACGGCATTGCAGGAGCACCTGCAGGGGCACGGGCTGCCGATCCCGTCGTACGCAACCGTCGAGGCCGCCGGCCCCGATCATCGCAAGCGCTTCCGGGTGCGCGCGGCCGTGGACGGCAGAGTGCTCGGCGAGGGGGAGGGCGCCACCAAGAAGGCGGCGGAGCAGTCGGCCGCGCAGCAGTCGCTGGCGCGCCTCACGCCCGAACAGGCGGCGAGGGGATCAGGCACGCCGAAGGATCGCCGCTCGGGCACCTCTTGAGCGGGACGACGACGGGAGCGGCCCGGGCGCAGGTGGGACGTGGCTGGACCGGCGCCTTCCTCATCGCCGTCGTCGCGGTCGCGGTCCATGCGCCCGCGCTCCTGAACGGCTTCGTCCTCGACGACCATCCGCTCGTCGAGCAGAGCGAGACGATCCGGCGTCCGCTCGACCTCGGGGCGATCTGGCTGGCACGGTTCTTCCACGAGTCCGCGGCCGCGCCGCCGTACTACCGGCCGATCGTCACGCAGTCGTTCGCGCTCAACTTCTGGGCCGGCGGGCTCTCGCCGCTCGGCTACCACGCCGTGAACGTGCTGCTGCACGCCGCCGCCGCCTCCCTGCTGTGCCGGCTGGCAGGCAGGCTCCTGCCCGGGGCCTGGCCGGCGCTCCTCGCCGGCCTGCTGTTCGCGGTGCATCCGCTCGCCTCCGAGCCGGTCGACGCGGTGTACGGGCGCACCGACCTCCTCGCCACCCTGTTCGTCCTGGCCGCGATCCTGGCGCACCTGCGCGCCGCCAGGGCGCCGGCCGCCGCCGCCCGCCTGGCGCTCCCCGCGCTCTTCTACCTCCTGGCGCTGTTGGCGAAGGAGTCGGCCGCGCCGCTCCCCGTCGTGCTCCTGGCGCTCGACGCCCTCGGCGCGGTGCGCCAGGGGGGAGAATGGCGTTTGGTGGCCGCCGCCTGGTGGGACCGACGGCGCGGGTATCTCCTGCTCGCGGCCGCGCTCGGCGCGTATCTCGGGCTGCGGGTGGCGGCGCTCGGCGGGGTGCTCGCAGGCGAGCCGGTCGAGTTCGTCCACAACCCGCTGGCCGGCGAAGGAGTGGCGGTGCGGGTGCTCACCGCGCCGCTGCTCCTGGTGAAGTACCTGCAGCTCTGGATCTTCCCGCTCCACCTGTCACCGGACTACTCGTTCAACGAGCTGCCGGTGGTCCACTCCGCGGCCGACGTGCGGTTCATGCTCTGCGCCCCGCCAGCGGCCTGCTTCCTGGCCCTCGGGATCTGGCTTTGGCGCAGGCGGCATCTCGCCTTCGCGGGGTGGGCCTGCTTCGCCCTCTTCTACCTGCTGGTCGCGAACCTGCTGTTCCCGGTCGGGGCGCTCGTCGCGGAGCGTTTCCTCTACCTGCCGATGGCCGGGTTGTGCCTGCTGGCGGCAGGGACGATCGGCGCCACCCTGGAAGGCGCGCCGCCGGCCGGGCTCGCGCAGCGCTGGGGTCGGGCCGCGGCGTTGCTCGTCCTCGCGCTGCTCGCGATCGCCGCGTTCCGGCGCGCGGACGACTGGCGCGACGACGAGAGCGTGGCGCGGGCGGCGATCGCCGCCGCCCCGAGGGCGGCGGTGGGGTACAACAACCTCGGGGTGGCGGTTCTCGGCGGCGACCAGCCGGCCGCGCAGCGCCTGCCGGCGGCGCTCGGGCACTTCCTCAAGGCGATCGAGATCTACCCCGACTACACGAACGCGCTGTACAACGCGGGGAATGTGCTGTACCAGCAGGACGAGGTGGCGGCCGCCCTGCCGTTCCTGGAGCGATCGCACCGGCTGCAACCTGACCGGAAGGGTGGCGGGTACGGGCTCGGGCTCGCCTACTTCCGGCTCGGGCGGGACGAGGAGGCGCTTGGCCTCCTCTCCGAGGCGACCCGCAACTGGCCAGACGAGGTGAGCTTCCGGGTCGACTACGCCGCGGTCCTGGAGTCGGTGGGTCGCGATGCCGAGGCCAGAGACGAGCTGCTGCGCGCGCTGGCATCGGGCGCCGCGCCGCCGGTCGCGCAGTTCAACCTCGCGCTCGTCGAGGTCAATCTCGAGCGCTTCGCGGACGCGGAGCCGCGGCTGCGCGCACTCCTTGAGGAGAGTCCGGACGATGCCGCCGCGTGGGTGCTGCTCGGGCGCGCGCTCGCGGGGAGCGGACGCGACGACGAGGCGCGCTCCGCCTTCGAGCGCGCGCTCCAGCTCGACGCTGGCGACGCCGAGGCCTGGTACCGGCTGGGACTGCTGCAGCGCCGGCGCGGCGATCCCGCGGCCGCGACGTCGCTCGAGCGCGCCGCGGCGCTCGGGCACCCGCTGCACGAGGGGGAGAGCCGGCCCGAGGTCAGCGCGCCGGGGCCCTGACCCCGGCGGCGTTCCGGCCCGCGCTCTCCCCCGCGCGGATCTGCTCCCGGATCGACTTCGCCTGCGGGTGATCCGGCTCGAGACGCAGCACCTCGCGCAGGTGCGGCAGGGCCGCCTGCGGGTCGCCTCCCGGCTCGAGCAGCATGATCGCCATCGCCAAGTGATAGTCGACCAGGTCCGCCGTGCCGAGGTCGCCTCCCTTCACCTTCCCCTCCTCCAGGATGCGGAGCGCCCCCGCGAGGTCCCCGCGCCGCTGGGCCAGGGTGGCGAGGTCGAAGTAGGTGGCGAAGCGCTGCGGTTGGAGCTGCAGCAGCCGCTCGAGCACCGGCCTCGCCTCGGCGTCCAGGTTCGCGGCGAGCAGGGTCATGGCGAGGAGATCGAGCGGTCCGATCTCCCGCGGCGAGCGCTCGGCCGCGCAGCGCAGCGGCTCGATCGCGTCGCCGGGGCGCGAGAGCTTGACGAGCGCCGACCCCAGCCCGAAGCAGGCGGAGCCGAGCTCGAGCGCCGGCGCGCCCCCGTGCGTGGCGCCCCAGCTCTCAATGGTCGCGCGCGCGCGCCGGAAGACCGCCTCCGACTCCTGCGCCTGGCCGGCGTCGAGGAGCGCGTACCCCCGCAGCAGGTCGCCCTGCCCCGGCGCGTCGTCCGCCGAGGTGAGGTTGGCGTGCACCGGCAGCGCCAGCACCAGCGCGCTCCCCGCGATCGTCGCGAGCCGCCGCCACTTGTGCGCCCGCGCCGCGTCGATTCCCGCCGCCACCGCCGCCGCGGCGAACGCAATCAGCAGCGGCACGACGGTCAGTCGGAAGCGCGAGAAGTTGAAGAACAGCAGCTCCCCCGCGAGAAACGTGACGAGGACCAGATACAGCGGCGCCAGCGCACGCCAGCGGCGGGCGCTCAGAGCGATCCCCACCAGCGCCAGCGGCGCGACGGCCCCGAACCTCACGGTCCAGCGCAGCAGCGGGATGTCGGCCGCGAACACCTCGTACGAGTAGTTGTCAGGCAGCTCGCGCGCGTTCCAGAAGAGCGCCAGCTTGCGCGACTCGAGCCGGAGCCAGCGCCCCGGGCTCGCCGCGATTGCCCGCGCCCCCTCCCGGAACCAGAAGCGGGAGGCCTCCGCGCGGGTGAGCGGGAGGCCGCTGCGCCGGCGCGCCTCGGCGCGGAAGTCCTCGTGCTCGAAGGCGGGAGCTGGGCGGACGAAGGGCGGGGGGAGATAGGCGCCGTTCGCCTGCTCGTAGTTGCCCAGGTAGAACACCTCGCCGCCGCCCGAGGTGAGGAGCACCGGCGCGCCGGAGACGGCCAGGTTGCGCAGCGCGACGGGAGCGAGCGCCACGCCGGCGCCCAGGAGGAGAAGCGCGGCCGCCCCGAGCCGCGCGCGCCACGCCGGGCGCGGCCAGGTGGCGAAGCACCACGCCGCCAGGACCGGGACGAGGAGCAGCGCGGTCTCGCGAGTAAGCGCCAGCGCGCCGAGAGCGGCGCCCGCGGCGAAAAGGAGCAGCCGGCTCCCCTGGTCGGCGGCTGCGAGGAGCGCGAGCAGCAGCACCGCGAGCGCGGGGTTAAGGAAGCTCTTCATCACCTGTCCCTCGTAGTAGAGGAACGGGCCATAGGCGGCGGCGACCAACCCCGCCGCGAGGCCGGCGGCCGGCCCGAAGTGATATCGCGCCACGAACCAGATCCCGACGCAGGTCAGGACACCGACGGCGAACTGCAACAGGCGCAGGAGCGCGAGCTGCTCCCCGGCGAGGGCGAAGAACGAGCCCAGGAAATAGGCATAGAGCGGCGACTGCTCGAAGATCTCGGTGCCGACCCAGTCGCCGGCGGCGATCCGCCTGGCCCAGGCGACGTAGTAGAGCGGGTCGAGGTGGAGGTAGTCGTAGAACGGGGTCCGCCGCGCCTGCGTCCAGTAGAGCACCCGGAAGGCTAGCGCCACCAGGGCGACGGCGGCCGCGTGCCCTAAGGGGGAACGAACGGGGTTGACGGGCGTGACTGGGCGCGGCGTCATGCGGCGATTATGGAACGGGTGTGGTCGGCGCTGCCAGAGGGTGAGCCTGAGACCGGCGCGGTGCGCCGGACGCGATCGCGGATTGACAGCGGAAGCGCCCGGTTCCTATACTCCGCTGGCCGCTCGGGGCAGTGCCCACTCCCGGCTGTGGAGGTCGCCGATGATCGCCACCGAGGTCGGGAAGCGCCCGCCACGCGGCATCCCCGTCCTCCTCCTGGGGCTCATCCTCCTCGGCGCAGTCGCCCCGCTGTTTCTGGACGTCTCGCTCCAACCTCTCGGCGTCCGTTTCGCGCGCGGGATTCTCCTCGGCCATGACCCGGCGTTCGATGTGCTGCGGACCGCACAGGCCGACCGCTGCCTGCGATCGGGCCAGCTTCTGCTGCGCTGGGCGCCCGATTTCGCCCAGGGGTACGGCACGCCGTTCTTTCTCTTCTACGCCCCCGGGACGTACTATCTCGCCGCGGGACTCCATCTCCTCGGGTTCGACCTTGCAACTGCGGTGAAGCTCACCTTCATGCTCGGGATCCTGCTTGCCGGCGGGTTCGCCTTTCTGCTCGGACGAGACCTCTGGGGTAACGGCGGCGGCTACCTCCTTGCGGCCCTGTACACGTACGCCCCCTACCACCTTGCCGACGTCTATGTGCGCGCCAGCCTGCCGGAGTCGTTCGCGTTCGTCTGGCCGCCCCTGATCCTCTGGGGCGCCTGGAGATACCTCGAGGGGCGCAGGCGCCTCCATTGGCTCGCGATGGCAGGTGGTTTTGCCGGGCTGGTCCTCACCCACAACCTCGCTGCGCTCATGCTTGCCCCGCTGCTCGGGCTCTACCTCCTCGTCCTCGTCCTTTCGCCGCGGGCGGCCGGTTGCCGCCAAGCCCTGCTCCTGACGGTCGTGTCGTCGGCCGGGGTCACGGCCTTCTTCTGGCTCCCGATGATCCGGGAGCTTCGTCATCTCCCGCTCGAGGAGGAGTTCGCTCACAACCCGGTGCACCATTACGCCAATCACTTCGCCGCTCCCTGGCAACTCTTCAGCCGGGCCTGGAGCTTCGAGGTCACCGCCCCCCAGGCACCCGGCGGCCTCTCGCTGCAGGTGGGGTGGGTCCACCTGGCGCTTTGGATGATCGCGCTGATCCTGCTGCCGTTGCTGGTGCGCCGCCGAGCGCCGGGCCTGCGACTCGTGGTCCTGTCCCTCGCCGTCGCGCCGGCGTCGATCTTCATGATGCTCCCGATCTCGACGCCGTTGTGGGCGGTGCTGCCTCCGCTGCAGCTGCTGCTCTTCCCCTGGCGGTGGCTGCTGCCGGCCGCCTTTGCCGTTTCCGTTGCCGGTGCAGCGCTGGTGCAGATCCCCGCGGCGAGAAGGGCCCGGTGGCTCGTGCCGCTCACGGTGCTGGTCGTGGTTGCGGCCTCGCTTCCGTACTGTCGGGCGCGCTATTTCGATCCGTTTCCCACCGCATCGATCGACCGGGCCCTGTTCCTCGGGTTGCCTCACCCCCTCGCGACGACCACGCACCAGATGGAGTACCTGCCGCGTGGAGTGAAGCGGCTGCCGGTGGAGCCGGCGCTGAACGTGTTCGCAACCCCGTCCGGGTGCCGCCTCGATCATCTCCGCCTCGGATCCGACTGTCATGAGTTCATCGCCGACTGCGCCGGGCCCGCCACGGTCCGCGCGAGGCTCTACTACTTTCCCGGCTGGACGATCAGGATCGATGGGGCGCGGCTGGAGCCGCCGGTCGACCCCGACGAGGGCACGATCGGGATCCCGCTCCCGGCGGGTGTACATCGCGTGGAGGTGTCGTTCGAGGACACCCCCATCAGGCGCGTGGGGGACCTCACCTCGCTGGCCACCCTGGTGGGGACGGCCGCCGCGCTTGGCTGGCGACGCAGAGCGAGCAGTTTCCGTAGCGGCCTGCGGTGATGACGATGCGTCCATCGGAACTGGACGAGCGGCCGGCGAGGGTCCTCCGCGGGCGCTGGCCCGCGATCGTGCTCCAGCTGGTGACGTTTGCCGTCCTTTTCTACTTCAATGCCTACGTCCGCGACGACGCCTTCATCGCCTTCCGGTCCGCGGACAATCTCGTTCGCGGAGAGGGACCGCGGTGGAACGTGGGCGAGAGGGTCCAGGCGTTCACGTCGCCTCTGGCCCTCATGGGCGCGCAGTATCTGAAGCAGGACGTGATCCAGGACCCCATCACGCTCGTCGTCTGCGCTGTTGCGGTCGCCGCGTGCTGGACCGACCGTCGAACGCTCCTTGCAGGCCTTGCCGTGGTCCTGCATGTGCTCCACATCCTCCTCATCGGGGGAGATTTCCTCGGTTTCCGCCTGTGGTCTCCGGACTACTCTGAACGCGAGAGCGCCGGAAGATCATCTGGGAGATGAACTTCACGTCGTCGGCGCGATTCCATCGGCCCTACCTCGCGTACACGTCGATTCCGGATTGGATGCGCGAGGACGCCAGCGGGATGTCCGGCATGTAGTCCGCGACGCCCAGGCTCGTCAAGTGGATCGAGCGGAGGCGGGAGCGTGTCGGCCGGGATCGCCGCAGCGACGCGATCTGCGGACCCCTGTACGCGCCGCTTCGGGGTGGGGGGAATGGTATGCTCCGCCCCGATGCGGATGCCGCGCTGGGCCTCGTACGCGGCGGTGGCGACCCTTGCCGCGGCTGTCTATCTCCCGACGCTCGCCTTCCCGTTTGTCTTCGACGACGAGCCGCTGATCGAGCGCAACACCTTCCTGCGCGAGGCGGGGAGCCCGCTCCGAGTCCTCGGACATCATTTCTGGCATGGCGTTTCCGAAGCCCCCTACTACTATCGCCCGGTCGTGGTGCTCAGCCTGGCGCTGAACGGGCGGATGTTCGGGTGGGAGGCGGTAGGGTTCCACGCCGTCAACGTGCTGCTTCACGCGGGGAACGCGGCCTTGGTGCTGGCGCTCGCGCAGCGCCTTGGGGTCCCGCGCGGCGGTGCGCTTCTCGCCGCGGCGCTGTTCGCAGTGCACCCCGCCGCCGCCTGGCCGGTCGCCTCGATCGTGGCCCGCGTGGACCTCCTCCCGGCCCTGTTCGTTCTGCTGGCGTGGTGGTCATGCGCATCGGACCCGGGGGGAGTCGCCGCTCGGCGCCCGACGGCGGCCGCCGCTCTCCTCACCGGGATCTGCTTCCTCCTCGCCCTGCTGTGCAAGGAGTCGGCCGTGGCGTTCCTCGTCGTACCGTTGTTGGGGCTGCGCCGGTTCCGCGCGCCCGCGGGCAGGCCGCAAGGGGCGGTCGTGTCGACGCCGGCGGCGGTGGCCGTGACCTGTGCTGCACTCGCGGGGTACCTCGCCCTGCGGGCGTCGGCGGGCGTCTGGCTCGGTGGCGAGCGCGCCGCGGTCAGCCCGATCACGAACCCCCTCGGAACCCTGCCGAGTTCGGAGCGCGCGGCGGCGGCTCTCGCGCTCGGCGGCCGCTACCTCCTCTACCTCGTCGCGCCCCTGCGGCTCACAGACTCCCGCAATTACCTGGCGGCGGGCGGGCCACCGCCGTTCGGAAGCGCCGCCGTCCTCGTCCCCCTGCTCGTACTCGCATGCTTCGTCGCCGCCGTGGGGCTGCTCTGGCTGCGGCGGGATTCGCTGTGCCTCCCGCTCGCCTTCCTTCTCGGGAGCTTCCTGCCGGCGTCGAACCTGATCGTGCCGATCGATTCGCTCTACGCTCAGAACTTTCTGTACCTGCCGCTCGTCGGCCTGAGCCTGGCCGTCGGGGACGTCGCAACCCGGTTCGCCAGCCGCGTGGAGCAATCGGTGTGCCGCCCACCGCGCGGAGCATGGCTTGCGATCCCGGTGCTTGCGATCCTTGCGTTCGGCTCGTACCGGGAGGCCGCCATCTGGCGGGACAACGTGGCGCTCTTCCGGGCGTGGAGCGAGCGCTTCCCCGCCAGCGCGGTCGGCCACAGCGGCCTCGGCTCGGAGCTTCTGCGGCGCGGGGAGGTGGCGGCGGCGATCCCTTCGCTGCGCCGGGCGCTCGCGATCTACCCCGCCAATCCCCGGGCGCGCCAGAACCTGGCGTCGGCGCTGCTCCAGGCCTCGCCGGGCGCCGGGGGGGTGGAGGAAGCGCGCGAGCAGAGCGCCGCCGCGGTCGCGCTGGCCCCGGACTTCGTTCTGGCTCGCGTCACGCTCGCCTGCGCCCTGCTGCGGCTGGGGCGACCCGGCGAGGCCGAGGCGGAGGCGCGTGAGGCGGTCCGCCTCGCGCCGGGCTTCGTCTCGGCGCGCGCGGCGGTGGCCGAGGCGCTGTTCCAGCGGGCGGAGTTCCCGAGCGCGGCGCGGGAGTTCGCCGAGCTCGCGGAATTTGACCCGGGTAACCAGGAATTCCGGTCCGGGCTGATCGTCTCGCTCCTGCAGTCCGGTGACCTGACGGCGGCGCGCCGGGCCGCGGAGCGCGCGAGAGGCGAGTTTCCGGGGGTTGCGTGGTTCGACTTCTGTCTGGCGCGGGTCGCGGCGCGCTCGGGGAGTAAGGAGGAAACCCTCGACCTGCTGCGCGCCGCCCGCAACCGCGACGGCGCGACCCTCGGGTGGGTGCGGCAGGTGGACGATTTCGACCGCTACGCCGCTGAGCTTCGCGCCGAGGGGTTACTCGACGCCGGGTGACCGCGCTCAAGGCCCTCCTATCGGGCGGATCCTCAAGGAGTGCAGTCGTTTCGGTCCTTCAGGGATTGACACCCTGGCGGCTCTCGGATAACTTCCGCCGTCCCGCCCCTGGACCGTCGCCGTCAGGCCGCCACGAAAGGACCGTCATGGCCTCCCGCTTCGTCACCCTCGAGTCGACCGAGATCCGCCGCCTTTACGAGGATCTTCTCGCCGGGCTGCAGGCGCGCCTGAGCGATCCCGCGACCGATCGCAACCAGCTGTGCCGCGAGATCCTCATGCAGATCCACTTCGGGGCGGGGGCCGACTACCAGACGATGCTGCACGACGCGCGCCTGCCGCTGGCGACGCGCTCGCTCGTCGCCTCGATGGACCCGCGCAACGTCACCCTGGAGCCCGAGTACTACGGCGAGATGGACGTGGAGCGTTACTACCGGTCCAAGCCGCTCCTCTGGCTCTGGCAGATGTTCGATCATTCCCCCCTCGGACAGAACCTGGAGCTGGCCACCCGGGTTCGCTACACGCTGGCCCGCCACCTGTTCCGGCGGATCGGGGAGAACGTGCGCTTCTTCCGCGGCGTGGAGTTCTCGTTCGGGTACAACCTGTCGGTCGGCTCGAACGTGACGTTCCATCGCTACGTGCTCATCGACGACCGCGGGCCGATCACGATCGGCGACAACGTGTCCCTCTCCGACTGGGCGAACGTCTACACCCACACCCACAACATCGAGGAGATCCAGGACGTGAGCATCCTCCCGACCGCGCTCGGGGACGGCGTTCGCGTCACCTACCACTCGACGGTGCTGGCCGGCGTGAAGATGGGGAAGGAGTCGATGCTGGGCAGCATGGGGGTTGCCACCAAGGACATCCCGCCGTACCACGTCGCCGTCGGGATTCCCGCCAAGACCGTGAAGATCAAGGAGAAGGCCCGGCTCGATCCGGGGTACTCCGGCCCCTACGACGTCGACCGCCCCGGGCGGAAGGAGTAGAACACCTTCTGGACCGGGCCCTCCTCCGCCTTTAGTCGCGGCGCTCGGCCAGGAACTCCCGCAGGTAGTCGGGGCCGACCAGCACCTCGCGGGCCTTCGAGCCGTCCTGGGGGCTCACGATCCCGTCCGCCTCGAGCATGTCCATCAGGCGGCCCGCCCGCGCGAAGCCGAGGCGCAGCCGGCGCTGGAGCTGCGAGGTCGAGGCCTGGCGGGTCTCCACCACCACGCGCAGCGCCTCCTGGTACATGTCGTCGCGAGTCGCGTCGGCGGCGCCTTGCCCGCCCCCCTCCTCCTGCGGGTCCGCGGTGACCGCGTGATCGTAGACCGGCTCCGCCTTGGCGCGCAGGTATTCGACCAGGCGGAGCGATTCCCCCTCGCTCAGGAACGGGCCGTGGATCCGGACCATGCGGCTCGAGCGCGGCGGCACGAACAGCATGTCGCCCATCCCCAGCAGCCGCTCCGCGCCGTTGCTGTCCATGATCGTCCGCGAGTCCACCTTCGAGGCGACCCGCAGCGCCATGCGGGAGGGGAGGTTCGCCTTGATCACGCCGGTGATCACGTCCACCGACGGGCGCTGCGTCGAGAGGATCAGGTGGATGCCGACGGCGCGCGCCATCTGCGCCAGCCGCATGATCGACTCCTCGACCTCGCGCGCCGAGGTCAGCATCAGGTCGGCAAGCTCGTCGATGATCACGACGATGTAGGGGAGCGGCTTGAGCGGCGTCCCGCTGGCGTCGAGCTTCGGCTTGCGGCTGCGCTCCGCCGTCTCGATCGCCTTGTTGTGCTGCGCGATGTTGCGCACCGACCCGTCGGCGAGCGTCTTGTAGCGCTTCTCCATCTCCACGACTGCCCAGCGCAGCGCGTTGGCGGCCTTCTTCGCCTCGGTCACCACCGGTGAGATGAGGTGCGGGAGGTTCTCGTAGATCCCGAGCTCCAGCCGCTTGGTGTCCACCATGATGAACTTCACCTCCTCCGGCGACGCGGTGTAGAGGAGGCTGGTGATCAGCGAGTTCAAGGTGACGCTCTTCCCGGAGCCGGTCGAGCCGGCGATCAGCAGGTGCGGCATCTCCGCGAGATCCGCGACGTGGACCTTCCCCTCGACCCCTCTCCCGAGTCCGAGGCGCAGCTTCGACGGGTGCTCCTGGAACTCCGGGGAGAGCAGGATGTCGCGCAGCGAGATCGTCTCGCGCTGGCGGTTCGGCACCTCGATCCCGACCGTGGACTTCCCGGGGATCCGATCGATCAGGATCGACTCGGCGCGCAGCGCCAACGCCAGGTCGTCGGTGAGCCCCGTGACGCGCGAATACTTGACCCCGGGCTCGGGGCGGAACTCGAACGTGGTGACCACCGGTCCCGGGTGGATCTCGGTGACGACGCCGGCGACCCCGAACTCGGCGCACCGCTCCACGATCAGGCGCGCCTTGTCCTCCAGGTCCTGACGATCGATCGGGGAGCCCGCGGCGGCCGGGTTCAGGAGGTCGAGCGGCGGCAGCAGCTTCGGGGAGGCGGCGGTGCGGCGCCCGGCGGCCTCGCCCGCTCCGCTGGCGCGCCGGGGAGGGGGCGCGGGCTCGATCGCCTCGAGCCTCGGCTCCTCGGCGCGGCCGGCTGCGGGCGCGATGCCTGCCGGACGCGGTGCCGCCGGCGGGCTCGCCATTCCCGGCTCGGTCGCCTCGCGCCGCTGGGCATGTTTCTTCAGTACCTCCTGGCGTAGCTTGTCACGCCGGTGACCGTCGCGCAGCCGGTGCAGGCTGACGGTGAGATGCTGCGCCAGCGCCTGGGCGCGGACGCCCGTCTCGCGGCCGATCCCGGCGACCGACCAGTGCGTCGCGCCGAGCACCCCGAGCACCAGGAGGAGCAGGCCGACCACCGCGGTCCCGGCCAGCGCCAGGTGGGGTCGGAGGAGGCCCACCAGCAGGCTGCCGACGGCGCCCCCCGCCGCGGCGGTGGCGCCTCCGAGCGAGATGCTGCCGAGGACGATCTCGGCCAGGAGGGTGACGCCGAACAGCCCCGAGAGCGACCCGGCGGCGCGCCACCACGCAGGTTCCCACTCGCGCTGCGTGAACCAGACGATCCCGGCCGCCCCCAGCAGCAAGGGGACGAGGTAGGCCGACACGCCAAGCGCCTGGAACAGCGCCGCCGCCAGCGTGGCGCCGAACGGCCCGGCCACGTTGCGCGGCGCGGCCGGCGACTCGTTGTAGGTGAAGTAGGAGGGATCGTCGGCGTCGTAGGAGGCGACGCTCATGAGAATGAGGACCGCGGCGGCGAACAGCACCACCCCCGCGAACTCACGGAACCGCTTCGAGGTCAGGAGTTTCTTGCCGGCCATTCGCTCACGGTGGTAGGAGGCGGGCCCGCACCGCGCCCGCCCGGGTCAAACGCCCTCGGGGCGCGAGTGTAGCACAGGCTCCACCGGGAGCCTGCCCCACCTTAGGTCTCGATGACGATCGGGATGATCATCGGCCGTCGTCCCGAGCGCCGGCGGAGGAAGCGGCGCAGGTCATCCTGGATCCGCTGGCGGATCGCCCCCCAGTCGCCGCGCTCCTCGGCGCTGCACTGTCGCACCGTCTCGGTGATCTGCCGGGTCGTCTCCGCGAGGAGATCGTCCCCCTCGGCGGCCCAGACGAAGCCGCGGCTGACGATCTCGGGCGGCGCCTCCATCCGGCCGGTGGCGCGGTCGATCACCACCACGGGGATCAGCAGACCATCCCCCGACAGGTGGCGCCGATCGCGCAGGACGCGCGCCTCCACCTCTCCCGCCACCCCGTCGATGAGCACCGTCCCGACCACGACCCGCTCGACGATCCTGGCGCGCTCGGCGGTCATCTCGACGACATCTCCGTCCTCGGCCAGGAGGATCCGATCGCGCGGCAGCTGCATCTCAGCCGCAATCCTGGCGTGCGCCGCGAGCTGGCGGTACTCCCCGTGCAGGGGCATGAAGAACCGCGGGCGCGTCAGGCCGATCAGGATCTTCAGCTCCTCCTGGCTCGCGTGCCCCGAGACATGGCAGGGGGGAACGTGCCGTTGTATGACGCGCGCGCCGCGCCGGGTGAGGTGGTCGATCATGCGGGCGATGGCGCGCTCATTGCCGGGGATCGGCCGGGCCGAGAGGATCACCAGGTCCCCGGGCCCCAGCGCCAGGTCGCGGTGATCGTCGAGCGCGATCCGGGCGAGTGCCGACATCGGCTCTCCCTGGCTCCCGGAGGCAATCACCAGCGCGCGCTGCGGCGCCAGCCGCATCACCTCGCGCGACTCGAGCACGGCGCCGGGGGGAACGTGCAGGAGGCCGAGTTCCTCGGCCACCCGCGCGGTCTGCACGGTCGAGCGGCCGACGAAGCAGATCTGCCGGCGATGACGTACCGCCAGGTCGATCACCTGCTGGATGCGGTGGATGTTGCTGGCGAAGGTCGAGACCAGGACCCGACCGGTCACGCCGCTCACCAGGGTCTCGAGCGCGTCCGTCACCCGGCGCTCCGACGGGGTGACGCCCGGCACGTCGGCGTTGGTGGAGTCGGAGAGGAGCGCCAGGACTCCTTCATCCCCGTAGGCGCCGAGGCGCTGGAAGTCGAGCAGGCGCCCGTCGACGGGGGTCTGGTCCATCTTGAAGTCACCGGTGTGGATCACCACGCCGACCGGCGTCCGGATCGCGAGCGCCAGCGACTCGGGGATTGAATGCGTCACGTGCAGGAATTCGACCTCGAACGGTCCCACCTTGACCTGCTCGCGCGCCGCCACCGTCCGCAGATCGGCCCCCTTGAGGCCGTCATGCTCGCGCAGGCGCTCGCGCACCATGCCGAGCGTCATCCGGCTGCCGAACACCGGCGCCTCGACCTGGGCCAGCAGGTAGGGGAGGGCGCCGATGTGGTCCTCGTGGCCGTGCGTCAGCACGATGCCGCGGACCGACTCGGCGCGTGTGAAGAGATAGGTCATGTCGGGGATCACCACCTCGACGCCGAGCTGGGCCGTCTCGGGGAACATCACCCCGCAGTCGACCACCAGGATCTCGCCGCCGTACTCGACCACCATCAGGTTGAGCCCGAACTCACCCAGGCCCCCCAGCGGAATGAGGCGCAGGGTGGGGTTCGGATCAGCGCTGCTCGACACGGATGCACCCCCTAGGCGCCGCACCTAGCGCCGGCAAGACCCGCCGAGAGTACCACGGGGTCAGGTCTTCAGTTTGCACCCGATGCGCGCAGGGCCATCCGGTCACGGGGTCAGGTCTTGACTTTGCACCGGACCCGCTGCACGTCGCTGGGCTCCCCGGTCATCGTGGGAGGTGTAAAGTCAAGACCTGACCCCCACCCCTTCGAGCTCCTGGGCGGCGCGGCAGAGGGCGGCGAACGCGGTCACGGGCAGGGCGCCGGGTCGTCGCGTGGCATCGACTTGCGCGCGTTCCAGCACCTGCTCCGCGCTCACGGCTCCGCCGTCGAGCCAGGCGCGCAGGTTGTTGCGCAGGGTCTTGCGCGGCTGGCCGCAGAGCGCCGAGACGCAGGCGCGGAACGACTCGACCGTGAGGTCGCCGCGCTGCGGCACCGGCCGCCGCCGCAAGCGGACCATGGCCGACTCGACCCTGGGAGGAGGCTGGAACGCCCCGGGGGGCAGCCGCTGCACGACGGCCGCCTCCGCGATGTCCTGGCAGAGGATCGAGAGATACCCGTAGGCCGGGGTGCCGGGGGGGGCGGCGATCCGCTCCGCCACCTCCCGCTGCACCACGACGGCGACCAGGTCAATTGCCGGGACGTCGAGGAGCCGGATCAGGATGGCGGTGGCCGACTCGTACGGGAGGTTGGCGACCGCGCGGGCCCGCTGGCCGGGGGCGAGCCACGGCGACAGCAGCGCGCCGAGATCGACGGCGGCGGCGTCCGCCGCGACGACGCGGAGCGCCGCGGGGGAGCCGAGCGCGGCCGGCAGGGCGGCCGCCAGGCGCGCGTCGATCTCGACCGCGACCACTCGCGCCCCCGCCTCGAGCAGCGCGCCGGTGAGCGCCCCGGCTCCGGGACCGACCTCGATGACGACGTCCCCCGGCTCGACCTCCGCGCGGGCCACCAGGCGGCGGGCGGTGGCGCCGCTGCGCAGGAAGTGCTGTCCCCAGCGTTGTCGCGCCACCTCAGAGAATCCGTTCCTCGACCCGGACGGCGCGGACCTCCATTCGCCCGGTCGCGCCCTCGACCACGATGGTGCGGCCGTACGCACCGCCGACGTCGCGCGCCGCGACCGGGATCCCGAGCCGCTCCAGCGTGCTGAGCGCGGCGCGGAGGTTGCGCGCGCCGATGCCCTCCTCCTCGGGAACGCGCTCGAACTGGAACATCTGCGCGGCGCCGGCGAGCTTCGCCACCAGCTGCCGCACCTGACCGCCGCGGCCGGCGAGGGCGGCGACCATCGCGGGGATCGCCGTCGCCGCGAAGCGCCCCGGGATCCCCGGGGCATCGGCCCTGGGGGGGCTTGGAAGGAGAATATGGCCCAGCGCCGACAACCCGGCCTCGCGGTCGTGCAGCAGCACGGCGACGCACGATCCCAGACCGTAGATCGCCAGCCGCTCCTGCCCCGCCGCGACCTCGAACTCTCCGATCGAGATCCGGCGGGCCGTCGAGGGGAGCGGCGCGGGCCGGGAGGCAGGGGGGATCATGGCTGCCGGCGTCCTCCCGCCACCAACGCTCCGAGGCCGTCCGGGTGGGGCAGGAAGAAGATCGATCCGCGCACTCCGCCGCCGCTGGCTTCGGCGAAGGTCGTCTCGAGCACGAGCGCTTGCGCGCTGACGCCGGCCAGCTCGGTGAGCAGCAGGTCGACCACGGCGCCGGCCATGTCGATGGCAAGCCCGGGCACGGTCGGGACCAGGTGGCGGTGCAGAAGCCGGCTCAGCGCCGTGAGGTAGGTGCCGCCCAGGATGTTGCCGATCTCGCGCAGCGCGGAGGTGGCGAGCGGCGGCAGCGCCTCCGGCGACGCCCCCGGAAAGCCGAGGCGCGCGAGCAGGTGCGTCGCTGCCTCGGGGGAGGAGGTGATGAGGAGGTTTCCGCGCGCCTCCCCCAGCACTCCCAGGTGGATGGCGACCACCACCCGCTCCGGACCGCCGAGGGCGTCGGCGACGGCCGAAAGCTCGAGCGCCCGGACGTCGGGGATGGTGAGCGTGATCACCTCGCCCAGCATGCGGGCGAGCGCGGTCGCGGCGTTCCCGGCGCCGATGTTGCTGACTTCCTTCAGGAGGTCGAGGTCCTGCGGGTCGAGGGGAGCAGCTTGCACGGCGAGATCTCCGCGGCGAGGAACTGAAGTCAGCGCGACAGGTTCTGGACGTCGAGGATGAGCGCGATTCGCCCGTCCTCGAGAATCGTGGCCCCGGCGTACTCCCGCAGGTGCTCGAGCGGCGCGCGGAGCGGCTTCACCACGACATCCCGCTTGCCGAGCACGGCATCGACCACCAGTCCCGTCGGGCGATCGTGGCGCCGATACAGCAACGCCGGATGGGAGCGCGGCGCGCCGCCGCGTCCCGCGGCCGGCAGGTCCCCCATCGCCTCGCGGAGGTAGAGGAGCTCGACGGTCTCGTCCCCCACCTGCTGGATCGGGACCCCCGCGACCTGGCGGATCTCGCTGGTGACCGCCTCGAAGGTGCGGCGGATGTTGCGCACCGGCACGGCGTACACCTGCGGGCCGGACCGCACCAGGAAGGCGTTGATGACCGCCATCGTCAGCGGCAGGCGCAGCAGGATCCGCGTCCCCTGCCCCGGCGCCGAGAAGATGCGCAGGCGCCCTCCGAGCGACTCGACGCGAGTGCGGACGACGTCCATTCCCACGCCGCGGCCGGAGACTTCGGTGAGTGTCGCGGCGGTCGAGAAGCCGGGAATCGTCACCAGCATCAGCGCCTCGGAGTCGCCGAGCGCGCGCGCCTCGTCCGCGGCCAGGAATCCCCGCGCCACCGCGGTCTGGCGGATCTTCCCCGCGTCCATCCCGCGCCCGTCGTCCTCGATCTCGATGGTGACCGACTCGGCGTACTGGGTGTTCCGGATCACGATCCTGCCGAGCGGGTCCTTGCCGGCCAGGGCGCGCTCGGCGGGAGACTCGATGCCATGGTCGACGGCGTTGCGCAGGATGTGGTTGATCGGGTCGACCAGGTCCTCGAGAATCGCGCGGTCGAGCGACACCTCGCGGCCATGGATGGCGAGCGTCACCCGCTTGCCGAGGTTGCCGCCGAGGTTGCGGACCGAGCGGACGAAGCGCGGGGCGACGTGCTCGAACGGGACCATCCGCAGCCCCAGCAGGTCACCGCGCAGGCGCTCGAGCGTCTTGCGCATCGCCTCGAGCGCGTCCTTGGCGCGGCCGCCCGGGCCCGGGGAAAGGGCGTTCTCCAGCCGGCTCTCGTGGATCAGCAGCTCGCCGAGGTGATCGAGCACCCGGTCGAGGGCCGCGGTCTTGATGCGCAGCGTCGGCCCGGGCGTGGCGGTCGCGGTCGCCTCGGGCGCGACCCCGCCGTGGGCCGCGGCGGGGGGCTCGCCGGCGGCGGCCGCGAGCGTCACCACCACCGAGCGCACCTCGGGGATCCCGTCCAGCTCCTGACGCAGCCGGCGCTCGGTGCTGGTGGAGGTGAACTGGACCAGCATCCGTCCCTCGAAGCGCCCGGCCGCGATCGCGGCCTTGTCGGGGGAGGAGAAGAGGATCTGCCCGAGCCCCTCGAGCCGCTTGTAGAGGACCAGCGCGCGCGCCGCGGGCATGGGGGAGTCGGGGGCGAGCGTGATCTCGGCGTTGTAGACGACGCCCGGGCCGGCGGCCGCCGGCGGAGGGGTCTGCGGGGTCGGCGGCGCGCCGCTCGTCGCGGCAGGGGCCGGCGGCACGCCCCCGCCAGCCGCGCCGGCGTCACCCCCCTGGCGCAGCGCCGCGGCGAGATCCACGAGCGATGCGGGGGGCGCCTCCCCGCGCGCCACCGCGTCCACCGCCTCCCCCAGCAGGTCAATCGCCTTGAGCGCCTGCCCCGCCAGCCCCGGGGTGAAGATGGCGCGCCCCTTGCGGATCTCGTCGAAGCCGTCCTCGAGCGCGTGGCTGAGCTGCGCGATCGGCTCGAACCCCATCGAGGCGGCCATCCCCTTGATCGAGTGGCCGTGACGGAACAGCAGGTTGATGATCTCGACGTCGCCGGGCTCGTTCTCCAGGCGGGCGATCGCCTCGGCCGCCTCCTCGAGGTGCTCGCGCGCCTCGGAGACGAAGAGGTCGAGGTACCGCCGCATGTCCACGCTAGGCTCCGCCTTCCGGCGCCTCCCCCAGGACCGTGGTCACGACCCGCAGCACCTTCTCGGCGGTGAACGGCTTGACGATGAAGTCCCGGGCCCCGGCGGCGATCGACTCGATGACCAGCGCCTCCTGCCCGAGGGCCGAGCACATCACGATGCGCGCGGCGGGATCGACCGCCAGGATCCGGCGCGTCGCCTCGATGCCGTCCATCTCCGGCATGACGATATCCATGGTGACCAGGTCCGGGCGCAGCTCCTGGTAGCGGGCCACCGCCTCGGCGCCGGTGCCCGCCTCTCCCACGACGCGGAAGGTCCCGGCGCCGCGCAGGATGTCGCCAATCATCGCGCGCATGAACGCGGCGTCGTCCACGATCAATACCTTCACGTCCATGCGACTCCTCCCGCGCCCGCGGGGCGCGTCGGTGAGGGATGGGCAGCGGGCGCGTCAGACGGCGCCCCGCTCAATTCTACCCCGGCGCGCGATACCGCTTCAGGATCTCCTGCTCGCAGGCCCGCACCAGCCGATCGACCGACAGCAGCGTCACGAGCCCCTGGGGGGTGGCGATGAACCCGTCGAACACCTCCGGGTCGGCCTCCCTGCCGTCGGGGCGCGGGCGCAGCCCGGCGAGGTCGACGGTGCGCAGGTCGATTGCGGCGGGGGACCAGAGCCCCAGGTGGTCGCGGGGCTCGACCAGGATCATCAGGTTGCCGCTCCCCGCGGGCACGTCGTCGCAGCCGATCAGGGCGGCCACGTCGAGGGCCGTCACCATCCTGCCGCGGACGTCGACCAGGCCGCGGATTGGGCGAGGCGCGCGCGGGACCGGGTACAGGTCGTCGGCCGGGAAGATCTCCTTGACGCCCTCGAGCGGTACCCCGTAGACCTCGTGGCCGAAGGTGAAGACCTGGACCGGAACGGGGTTGGCCGCGGCTGCCACGCCTGCAGGCGGTTTCATGACCACCTCTAGACCCTGAAGATGGCGATCAGATCCTTGAG